>TARA_R110000868_G_scaffold307426_2_pt1 | contig 169272 bp, 136 predicted proteins | sample TARA_R110000868 | Tara Oceans TARA_R110000868 (sample SAMEA4397489) | marine metagenome | biome: Polar Biome; feature: [SRF] surface water layer (ENVO:00010504); material: water (ENVO:00002006), including particulate matter (ENVO:01000060) such as... | depth 5 m
TCTGCTTCGAACGTGGGGCGCATTCTACAGTAAACACTTTGCTTGTCAAACGGGGATTAGGATTTTTTATATATTTTCGTGAATTAAAGCTAATTGCTTGTTTTGCATACAAAAACTGATGAATAAAACGGCACATTGCACGGCAATTAGCCAGCCAATAGGCTGCTGTACTGCATGGATTTTAAAATTCGATATACAGTCTCTTTCTAGGCCTTTATTATGGCGCCGCATTCACACTTAGATAGTTTTATACCTATGGAAATCTACAAAGAATTTACTTTTGAAGCAGCTCACCTACTCCCTCATGTTGAAGCAGGCCACAAATGTGGGCGCTTGCACGGCCACTCTTTTATCGTGCGTATATATGTGGAAGATGACATAAACCCACACACCGGCTGGGTGATGGACTTTTCTGAACTCAAACAACACTTCAAGCCTTTGTATGAGCAATTGGACCACAACTACCTCAATGACATAGCAGGTTTAGAAAATCCCACCAGTGAAATACTGGCCCAGTGGATATGGCATAAGCTCAAGCCCACACTTCCCATTTTAAGCCAGGTATACATCAAAGAAACCTGCACCAGCGGTTGCATATACCGAGGCCAATAAAGCCTCTGCGCAGCAATTAGCCGAAAACAAGCCGGGAATTTTACTCACAAAGGAAAAGACGCCGCGCAGGCTGGGGATAAAAGCAGCCAAATAATAATGATGCGCTTTAACTAAAAGCAGTAACTTATTGATTAATATAGAAAAACAGGAGAAAGAACAAAAAAACAGCAATGGTTAACATGCTAGGCCCTATAGGCCCGCCAGCATTAAACAAACAAGTTGTGCACAGTTTTATCCACAGATACTGTGGATAAAACTACGGTAAATCAAAGCCCGCCGACAATAAAGTAACGTACTCCCCCATTTCCTCCATACGGTCATAGGGGCGACGCTTTAATATCTCCCACTCATTTTGCTCTTCGGGTGCTGCTAAATACACTGACATAACATGATGCTGGGTAATAATAATGCCGTGCGAGCCCGCGCCCGGCGCATAATCTGCCGCCACTATCATGTCGAACTCGGGTAGGTTTTTACGATGTGCAACCTTGCGAAACTCCATGGAGCGGTTCTCAGAACGGCTGTTATACACCCGCCCTAGCCTATCGGCGAAACCCTCCAAGGTTAACTGTTCCAATATCGCCATTTGCCGGCCGGCCTTGACATCACCGCTCTCGGCAACGAGCTCTTCAGCCTCCAAGCTAGCGCCTGGGTCACCTGCCTGTAAGCGGCCTAATAAACTGTGTAACTTTTTAACTTCGGCACTGTCGTGGGCAATGATTTTGCGGTAATCCAGCTGCCTAGTAACATTCAACAGAGCGGAAGCTTGTTCGATAAGGATGTCAAAAGGTGGTTTTTTCATAGGAAGCAGGTCTTATTTTTATACGTATAACGCTGTCGCGCATAGCCAAACTACGCTGTATTCTACGTCTTAGCCCCTCACAATGAAAGACTAGCCCTCTAACGGCTATCAGAATTAAATCACTAGATTATTTACTAATTACACTATAATTCCAGCCATTGTCATATTCTTGCAACATTACAGCCACAAAATGCACAGCATTACAGAGCAAACGGTTTTTATAAAAACAGCCGCGCCCTGTTACTAGTGATCTATATTACAACGACAAAGATATATCTGGAGAGACGAATGAGAATAAGCAACCTAGCTGTAACCATTGCCGCATTAAGTGGCGTAGCCATTGCAAGCCCTGCATTAGCTGAAAACGATATGACGATATACGGTAAAGCCAATCTCAGCCTTAACCAAGTGGATTTGGAAACCAGCGGTGAAGACCAATGGAATCTTACCAGCAATGCCTCACGCATAGGTATTAAAGGCAGTGTTGCAATCAATGACGACCTGAAAGCTATTTATAAAATGGAATATGAAGTCGCTATTGATGATGGTGATGCTGATGGCGACGAATTCAAACAACGTAACATCTATGTAGGCCTGCAAGGCTCTTGGGGTACTATCATTGGCGGTAACCACGATACCCCAACTAAACTGATAGGCAAGCCGGTAGACCGCTTTAATGACATGCAATTAGGCGATATCAAAAACCTGTTAGAAGGTGAAAACCGCGAATCCAATATTGTTATCTACAGCTCACCTAAGTTTGCTGAAAACTTTACCGCTTCTGCAGCTTTTATTCCTGGTGAAGATTCCGACAACTCAGATAATATAACCAATGACGGATTAGCCGATGCTACCTCTATTGCCTTAAGCTACAACAGCGACCGGCTATACGCGGCTATCGCTAACGATAGCGAAGTCGATGGCTGGGATTTAACCCGCTTAGCCGCTGACTTCACCATCAACGACGTCGCTAAAGCTGGCATTATTTTTCAAGATGGTGAAGAGTCAGACGGCGATATTGAGCAAACAGGTTTTATCGTTAGTGGCGAATACGGCATTAAAAAAATCGTACTAAAAGCCCAGTATGGCATGAGCACCTATGACTTTGGCAGCTTTGATACGGACCTTACTCAAATCACCTTTGGTGCTGACTACAAGCTGAATAAGCAGGTTAAAGTGTATAGCTACTACTCTATGATAGAGACCGATGTAGAAACCGACACCACTTATGACGACACAGTTTTATCGGCGGGTATAGAAGTTAAATTCTAAACCTATACCGCACGATGATATAGGGGCGTTTATCGCCCCTTTTTTATACCCTCACATTAACCATGGAGCCCCCCATGTTCATACGCATATTATTAATCAGTTTAATGGCCGCCACATCTACAGCGGCCTACGCCGAATTTGATGTTGATGATGCCGACTCTTTAGACTTTTCTTCTTTTCACAGCAGTAAAAAAGTCGCCAAGCCGCCAGCTAAAAACAAGCCTAAAACAGCAGCCGCTATAGCTTTACAGGCAGAGGGCTTGGTCGTATCCGCGCACTACAATCCTGAACACAGCGAGCAAACACTGCATGCGATCGCAGCTCTACATAAGCAATTGGCGCAAGGCTGCCCGCAGGGCTGGTTAAAAGAAAAAGAATGGAGTCAATATATAGCAGCCAGCGATTACCAACTGCACTATCAGTTTAGTTGCCTAACCAATTAAGTGCGCGCTCAGGTTAACTCAGGACGTATGCCCTGATAACCGGCATAAAACACTTTGATAGCGGCCATGTCCTGCTCCACATCACCACTGGGGGTAAATAACTTACCCAGCCCCACCGTTTTATTGGCACCATCGACATAAGCCAACACTATAGGTACGCCAGCACCGTGGGCGATATGATAAAAACCGGTCTTCCATGTGGTTACCTTACTACGGGTACCTTCGGGGGTCATAATGACAGCCAAATCATCATGCGCTTGGTAGTGCGCCACCATTTGCTCTACCGTATTACTGGCTAGTCTGCGGTTTACCGCTATCCCGCCCAACCAACGCATAAAACCGGCAAAGGGCTTGGGGAACAAGGAGTCTTTGCCCATCCAGTGTAAATCTGCGCGCACCGAAAAAAGCACTAGCAACATTAGGATAAAGTCCCAATTGCTAGTATGTGGCGCGGCCACTAACACAAATTTAGGTGTGGCCGGCAACTGCCCTGCTATGCGCCAACCTATCAAGCGCAAGATCGCTTTAGATAAAACAGTCAATACACTATTAAGTAGCGGCGTACTAAAGATGGTTGAGCGCTTCATTATGTAAACCTATTAATTAACGCCACAGCGCTTAGCCCATTATGGCCACTGCTGCACGTAGTCTTCTAGCGCCAATACCGGCAGCGGCTTATAGGCCCTCGCTGGCGTGCCTATATACAAAAACCCAACAATTACTTCGTCACTGGCTAGGCCTAGGTGACGCATCACTGTGCCATCAAAAGCATTATCACCGGTGCGCCAAACGCCACCGTAACCCATAGCCTGAGCCGCCAATAAAATACTGTGGGCAGCGCAGCCCGCCGATAATAACTGCTCAACAGCGGGTACTTTAGGGTCTTCAAGCTGCTTGGCCACTACCACCACTAGCAAGGGGGCTCTAAATGGGCTAGTGCGGGCTTTATCTTGCTCGGCCTCGGTACTTGCAGGGTTGCGCTGCAGCAAAGCCTCAACAAAGACCTCTGCTAACTTACTGCGGGCCTCACCACTAATCGTCAAAAATCGCCAAGGCCGTAATCTACCATGATCGGGCGCACGCACTGCAGCCTGAAACAGCGTATCTAATTCTTGAGCACTGGGGGCGGGTTCACAAACTCTAGGCGCCGAATTGCGCCCCAACAATAAATCTATCGCATTCATAAAAAAATCTCTGTCAACATCTGGACGCATAGTAGAGAGATGCATGCTTTGTATCAAGTTACTCCATATAACTTTACACAAGAGCTTGGTACAAATCACAAATAGTCTCTATAATTCAGTCAGCGTAATTTTAGCTAGCTTAACAATAAAAATAGGGAGTAGCCTCGGGCGCACGTGAAAAAAACCATCAGCAAACCTGGCCGCACGGTTAGTAGTAATGTTAAACGCCCCATTCCTGTTGCCGGCTTAAAAATAGGCATGTACGTAGCCGAACTAGACCGACCCTGGCTGGAAACGCCTTTCTTATTGCAAGGCTTTCGCATAGAGTCACTGGAAGATATTGATACTCTAGCAGGCTATTGTGACTATGTTTATGTAGAAGAGCCTGAACAGCAGTGGCTAAAAGGCGAACAGCGCACCCTTTTAGAACAACCCACCGCCAGAAAAATTTACCCACAAAACGCCCTCAACAAACAATCGTTTGCGGTTGCTGGCGCCACCCATAAAAACGCGAGACAACTGACGCGCTCCTTTATGGATGATGTACGCCTAGGCCGCGGCATTAATATTCAAGAGGTCAAAACCACCGTATCTGAATGCGTAAAAAGCATTATGCACAACCCCGATGCGTTACTATGGATGGGCAAGATTCGCCAAAAAGATGAATATACCGCCGAGCACTCCTTAAATGTAGGTTTTTTAGCCATGACCTTTGGCAGACACCTAGGCGCCAGCGAAGAAGAGCTTAACGTATTAGGCCTGTGTGGCATTCTTCACGACGTAGGCAAAATGAAAACCCCTTTAGAGGTTTTAAATAAAGAGGGCCGACTGACTGCGGAAGAATTTCAGATTATGAAAAGCCACCCAGTCGATGGCCGCGATATTTTATTGAATCATAAAGATGTGCATCACAGCGCTGTCGATGTTTGCTATAGCCACCACGAAGCCTTGGATGGCAGCGGCTACCCGCGCGGCTTACAATCCAGTAACATTTCTGAAATTACCCGTATAGTCACTATATGCGATGTCTACGATGCCATTACCAGTGAGCGCGTGTATAAAACCGGCCAGTCCTCATTGGAGGCTTTAAAAGTACTGTATCAAAACCGTGAAACCAAATTTGATAACCGCTTAGTCACCGAATTCATTGAGTGCATAGGCCTGTATCCACCAGGTAGTATCGTAGAGCTTAAAAATGGCGAAGTAGGTATAGTGATTAGCACCAACTATCGCCACCGCCATCTACCCAAAGCATTACTAGTGCGCGACAGTAATAAAATGCCCACCAAAGAAACCGTCGTTAATTTAGAGAAAAAAGCGGGCTCTGAAAATAATCTCTATGTTATTAATACGGTATTAGCCAACGGCTCACACGGCATACGCATAGAAAAATACATTAAACGAGGCTTAACCATAGAGTAGGCCTTAGCCTCAGTTTAGGCTTGGACTATCACCCAAAAAATCAGCAGCATACTTTTGTGCCCACTCCGCTGCGGCCTCATTACCATCCAGCAACCTACCCTCGCGCTCGTAAATCATATTTTTGTACACGTCTATTTGGCACACCTGCTGCACCATACGCGAGCGAAATGATTCCTGCTGATTCAAAAAACACACACCCACTTCGTAGCCACTACTTTGAGGCTTACACCACACCACTTTGCCTAAACCGTGATACTGCGGCGACACGGTGGTGATATCAACACAAACCTGACAACCTACAGCTAGGTAATGACCAATGTCACAGGCTATACCGCCCTGGCTGACATCGACCATTTCACCACTAACACAGGCTGTCGTTGGCATACCGCTAACGTCAAAGTCTACTGAGATTTGGATGGGTACATCTGCAGGGTGGCGCATATATTTACGCATGACTACCTCCAACAGCTAAATACAGAAGGGCTGTTGCTATAAGTGTAGTGCGCTTATCCGTGGGGTAAAGAAAATGCCGCTAATAGCGAGGCTATGCGGCATTTTGGCTGTTGACGATGCGGCTATCAGGTTGACCTTAGAGCATGTCCTTATAAGGTGAATCTATATCCAAGTTTACCTGAGCACCAAAGCCCGGCACGCCTATGCCGTGGCTATCCATGCTCAAGTCCTTACCACCCAATACATTGTTATCAAACTTATATATCAGCTCAGCGCCACCACTAGTGGCCAGCGTATCATAGGCCGCCGACTGCGCTTTAACCGCCTCGTTGCTGCTTAAATATCGCTGATAGGCCTTGTCACCGTATTTTTTGGCTAGCATTTTGTGGGCGATGTGCGGCGCTAATATCGGTGCGGAAGCATTATTGCCACCAAAGCCTTTAGAGTTAAGCACCGCCACATCCATACCTTCAGTGCCCACCTCTCGGTGCTTGGTACTAAACGCCAGGTTGCTACAGTGTACGTCCTCGGCAATAGTGTCGATGGTGTTAATGCCGGGAATGATCCCCTTATTCCACACGCCCAAGCTGTTAACCAGCTGATCACCTGAAGACACACCTAAAGAATGCCCAATATAGGACTTAATCGCCGCGACTGGCCATTGGCTAATGCCAAATTGCTTGGCCACTTCATTCAAAATATGGGATTCAGTCACCCGGTTTTGCGGCGTGCTGCTGCCATGGGCATGTATATAAGAGCGCTGCTGTATCGCCTGCTCACCCAAGATCGCCTTGGCCACCGCCATAGACTTCGCCACCGTGAGATAATTGCCTACACCCGGCGATGAGATAGATTTTTTATAGCCATCGGCATTAATAAACACATCGGTGACTGCGCCGTACACGGTAGCACCCAACTCCATCGCCAAGGCATCGTCAAATAACACTACAAACTGGGCGGATTCGGCGATAGTAAAGCCACAATTATGGCCAAAGGGCCTGACTGCCCGGCGGTTATCGGGAGTATCGCTGCCATCCAGCGCCATCAGTTCAGCATCGGTGGCCAAGGCCCCCATGGCGGCATAGCCCGCCACCACATCGGGATTAATCGGCGCTTCGCTGCCGCCCACTATGACCACCCGCGAGCGGCCCTCACGTATTTCATTCACGCCCTGACGCAGGTTATATAAAAAGCTGGCGCAGGCGCCTAGGGTGGCACCGGTAGTACCCGTACTCCCTATCACATAGGCATTGATAAAATCGGCAGGCATTTCGGCAAAGCCCAAGGCACAGTTTTTAGAGGTGACGCGGCGGCCATCAAAACGTGAACCTATCATGCCGCCAAGGCCATCTGCATCGGATTGCCCCATAGAGCTACCGGCAAACACACTAATTTGATCGGCAGCCACATGCTCACGCACTAGATCCCAATCGATACCCAGATTCCCCAAGGCATCAGAAGCACCAAATACTGTCATTTGCAGGCCGCGGGGGTGGCTGCGCGAAGGGTATAACTTACCTGGCTCAAAACCACTGGGTAACTGCCCCGCCGAGCTCACAGCCGTCGCTCTAGGGTCGGGCACTAACATTTCAGTGGCTTGGTGTATCTCTACCTTAACGGTAGCACCGGATAAATCAGTCACTACCCAGCCTGCAGGCAGGGTATCGGGTAGGTTGCGTCTTTTAGTTTCAAACGTCAGTGGCGTTGCGGCATCAACATCCATAGCCATGCGCTTGTTAAACACTACCGCGTCGGGGTTAAACCAGGCATCTTCTATACGCCTAACTAAGCTATGATCCAGTATGTGCTGGCGTTGAGCCTCACTTAGATCCTCACCTGATGAGCTTATATTCATCAGCGCAGCGAGGTTTTGGTAGGTATGCTGCGCCTCAGCTTGGGATAGGCTATCGATAATCATACGGCGATAACCATGGTGGCCCGAGCTGCGCCCGGCAGAGTTAACGCCACCAAAGCCCACAATAAGAGGAATGCTTGTCATAATACCTACGCCTAATTGTCCAAATATCGATAAATCACAGAAAACGTGACCAATCGTCATAATTATCGGCCATTGTAGACCCAGTACCGACTTTAAAACATAAGTAAAAAGACATAAAATAGTTCTTTTTTGCCAAATATCACCGTGAGTCCTGCATGTACACCGTCAGCTTTATTGCTCTGCCCCAGTGCCTATCCTCTAGCATTAGCCTGCCTTTAGAAATGCTGCATGCCGCTGACCACTTTCACCGCAGTCACAACCGCAGCCGCCAATCCCTGCAAATCAATATCGTCAGCACCGGAGCCGACAGCATAGCCACCGCCGGTGGCCTGCAACTACTGGCCACCTGTAAGCTAGAAGATGTTAAGCACAGCGATTTAATTATTCTGCCCTCGCTGTGGCGTAACCCTCTAAAAATTCTGCGTAAGCAGCCGCAACTGCTTAGCTGGCTGCAACAAATGGCAGCCCAGGATGCCACCATCTGTGCCGTAGGCACCAGCAGTTGCCTACTGGCCGAGGCAGGTCTGCTCGATGGTAAACCCGCCACTACCCACTGGTATTTCTGCGAGCAGTTTCAACGGCAATACCCCAAGGTTAATTTAAAACCTCGCTATCTCATCACCCAGGCAGACAATCTCTATTGTGCGGGCAGCGTTAACTCAGTAGCGGATTTAATGGTGCATCTCATCGAGCGTAACTTTGGCCCCGAGATTGCCCATTTGGTAGAGGGGCAATTTTCGCCGGAAATACGCCGCTCTTTTTCCAGCCACGCCTACGATGAATACGCCAGTAACTTGCATCAGGATGAGCTTATTATTCAAGCTCAGGAGTGGCTGCAACATCACGCCTTAGACGACGTTAGCATTAGCGAGCTAGCCGATTCATTAGGCCTAAGCATGCGCACCTTTAACCGCCGCTTTAAGCAAGCTACCACCGCCACCGCCTCAGACTATTTACAAAGCCTTAGAGTGAATGCCGCCAAGGAGCTATTGCGCACCAGTAATTTGAGTATTGCCGAGGTAGCTGAGCAATCGGGTTATCACGACAGCAGCTACTTTTGCTCACGCTTTAAAAAGCTCACCGGGCAAACACCGCTAGCCTATAGGAAAAGTGTTAGGGGTAAGCTGTTTAAAGTTAGCGTGTGAAATAAAAATCGTATAGAAATTTATCACCAGAGAAACTAAGTCAACACAACAAAAAATTGATCTCATAAAAACAATCTTATAAACCAGCCGACAATAAAGTTATTAACAAAAAAATCTTTAAACTTAAGACACATCAAGCTAAAACCTCATGAAGACAACCTAGACATCTTTAACAACCCCCCATTCCCTAGCTATAAATCCTTAAGCGAACCACCAAAATAAACTAAAGCTATTATAGAAACATCACCCATAAAAAAGCCGCGCCATGACTACTCATAGCGCGGCAACGTGAGTCCTAACGCATCACATTAAAATTTGTAGCTAGCCTCTACACCATAAAACCTAGGCATGTTCGGCATACGCGCCACACCTGCCGCGCCATAAAAAGCCTCGGTAGCTACACGCTCGTCCGTAGCGTTTTCAACAAACAGGGTTACACCATAGTTTTCTGTTTGTATACCGGCACGAATATTCATGAAGTCAGAGGTGTCTGAGGTAATAACATTATCCAATTCCCAAGCCAGCGGGCCTTTGCGAATTAAATCTACACGTACCACCGCATCCATCATATCGCTTACAGCCGTAGTATATTCTACACCAGCATTAATATTGTATTTATGTACGCCGGGGACTTTGTTACCGTCTATATCACCGTAATCTTCCGTGGCGGTAAATTTATCAATTTTTGAATCCGCATAACCATAACCTAGGTTAAAGCGTAAACCCTCCATAGGTTGAATGACCGCTTCCAGCTCAACGCCTTGTGAGGTGCTTTCATCTATACCTAAGTTCTCTAGGGTGAAGGTGGATAAATTAAGTCGGGTAAACTGGGTGTTTTCTATATCGATATGGAACACAGCACCACTTAATGTCATTGCGCCGCCCCATAATACCGATTTAAAACCTAGCTCCACATTTTCTGATACTTCTTTATCAAAGGTTCTGATAATCGTGGGATCGTATTCGTTAAAGCCACCGCTACGGAAACCCTTTGATGCGGAGAAATAGGTCATCATATCTTCGCTCCAGTTATAGGTTATTTGTAGCTTAGGCTGCGTTTGGCTAAAGGTTTCTGAAGCCTTAGACACATCCTTTTGACGCTCGTCAAAAGACTCACGTTTATCTTCGTCATAACGTAAGGCGAAAGCGATAGAGAGCTCATCGTTGACATCATAATCGGCCTGGCCAAAGACCGCCCATGAATCGCTGGTATTTTCATCAACGATTGTATAGGCGTATTCGGTACCAAAGTCAGCATCAAAATCAATAGCACTAATCGCCATATCATATTCAGCTCTAGGTATAGTAAAGCTGCTTCTATCTCTTTCAGCCGTACCTACCCAATCCGAAAACCAAGAAAATTCAGAGTTTATTTTACGGTGTTGGTAATAAGCACCCACCTGCCACTCTAGCACTTCACTATCACCGGTAAAACGGAACTCAGCGGTATAGGACTCAACCTCATATAAGGTTTCTTGCGCACCGGCAAAAAAGCTGAAATTGACCAAATCATCTGGCATATTGGTATAATCGCCATCAGAAAAAGCCTCTTCGTCTACGTTGTTATAGCCTAAAACAAAAGTAGCTTCGCCTAGCGTGGTAAATAAATCGGCCTTAACTGACGCCTCAAAAATATCGCGCTCCGAGATGCCCATAATATTAGCCGTAGCATCGACATCGCCTATATCTTTATTGGCATCGATTTCATCAAAACCCACCAAGGTATAGTTACCTATGCCATCTTCACTGTCGGCGTACTTAGCGCGGAAATCTACCGTTAAGTCGTCACTGACCATGGTTTGCAGCATGGCTTGCAAGGTGGTTCTTTCACTAAAGTCTGTTTCTTCGTTTAAGAAGCTGTTCTCATTAAAACCATCTTTATCACTGTAGCTGCCGCCTACTTGATAGAGCACCTTATCTTCGACTATAGGGCCAGACACATAGCCGTTAATATTAGTGGTGCCGCCGTTGCCTACGGTAGCCTTCACTTGGCCTTCAACCTCATTGCCGGGTTGGCGGGTTACAATATTAATCGCACCACCTACCGCACCTTTACCGTATAGTGCACCCTGTGGGCCACGTAATACTTCTATACGTTCAATAGCGAATAAGTCTTGGTTAATAAAATCGATACTGGGTGCAGTAATACCATCAATAACATAAGCAATAGGAGGGTCACCTACTGCAGGAGTAATCATGCCGCGTATAGTGATTTTAGCAACACCTGGGCGGTAGCCTTCGTTCATTGATAGGTTGGGGGTAAGGTTGGCAAAATCGCCAAAACCCTTAATGCCTGCTGACTCGATTTGATCACGGCCAAAGGCGGTAATGGAATCGGGGATTTCTTGTAAGGTTTCCGCACGTTTACGCGAAGTTACCACCAGTTCCTCTATCAGTGATTGGGCTTGTACCTGCCCTGCAACAGCGGCACTGAGTAGAGTAATGCCGACTAATGGTTTTCTGAATGATTTAATTTTCATAACGTCCCCTTCGGTTCTATTTAGCTACTTAAGCATTAGCTGATACGACTTAAGTGATAAGATAAAAGCTATTGTTTTTATAATGGTTAGACCTACCAGAATAAATTAACACAAGCCGCAAACAATAAATTAACAAGTAGTGGCGCTTTCAAAGCATAAAATGTCGAATTCTTCGGCAAAGCCACTAATAATTTTGCGAGCCCCTATTTGGGCCCTAAAAGGCTATTTCCATCATTGACCGTTTCACGAAATAGCCGGCGTATAGTCACAATCTAGGCCTGCATAAGCAGGGCCAAAAGCAGCCAAGCCACGTTCACCGGTAAACTCTTTAGGCGCGGGTAAAATAACCACCGCTACATTCATGCCCACCGTATGGTTAGGATTAGTCACAGGCTCTTGGCTATCCATATCGATCAAACAGATAAGATCGGGAATCGTCACCTGCACCTCACCATTTAAGGTGGCGTACATGTTTTCGTTTTTGATATCTATATGATAGTCGCCATCGTGGTACTCACCATCACCTTTAATATCGACATAACCTACGGTAAATCCTTCCTCGGTGCGGCAATCAAAGCTTCTAGTTTTACCTCTAAATACCACTTTACCGCCGCCCTGCTTGGCGATGGTATCGGCGATATCGTCGCCTTGTGCTTTCGCCAACCTATAGGCCTCGCCCAAGGCCATCGCTTTCGATATGGTGCCCTCTATTACCGCGCCTTTTATTTGCTTGACATCTAAAGCATGATCTATGGCTGCTATATCATTGCGGCTAACTTTAGCCAGCGCTCTTACCAAGGTTTCTGCCCGCTGATCATCTTTTACGTTTTCACATATAAAGCATTCACCAAACTGATTGGACGCCACTATGGGCGCAGCAGGTAGATCATTAAAATAATAGGTTGAATGGGTAATCTCTGGCACCGCCCTGCCCGCAGGATCGGCATCAATAATATAGCCGTCGGCCATGGCTGCCACATAGAATGATATAGCGGTATTTGCGCCACCCATCTCACAACAAATAGTGCCGTAAAATGAGCAACCCATATAAGCCTCTAAACGTTTATAGGCAGTAATTATCGCTGGCTCAGTATTACTAGGCAGCCCTTGATACAGCTTTTCTTGTTCCGGCGGTAATTCGGATATGGCGCCTAACATATAGGGGGTACACAATATCTCGCCGTCAGGAACGTCATTAATATCTAGTAATTTAAAACTTTTGCCAGCAGCCAATGCCTGCTCTATATAAGCAAAACCCTCTTTTAAATCACCGCCGCCGCCAGTACCCAAGATGGTACAACCGTATAAGATGTCGGTTAAATTCTGTTTATTTAATACCTTAGACAAAGCACACCTCTATAGTCACTAATCGCTGCTATAAACCTCGATTACGCAACCGAGGGTTTCAGCCTATAGACTACCGAACACACCGTGCATATAATCACAATTTTACGCCCTACAGGGCTTAGTTATGTCATAACAACTAGGGAAAGCGCATAATCTGCACAATTGCCTTGCTGGCACTTTTTAGTATTGCTCTACACATAAGTCATCACCTAGGATTGGCCCTTACACCGCCTCGCTAACGCAGGCGTATTGGCAAACACGGCAAAGGCCTTAGATGATGAATATTGATTGCAATTTTGATGGCGGCAACATACACGTAGTCGATAGCAGTGATAGCAACGCTATAAAGCTAGAAATTAGAAAAGATAAACACGCTGACTACAGCCAGTGGTTTTACTTTCGAGCACAGCTAAACACGTTAGAAAAATGCAGTTTTACTATTGTCAATGCCGGCCAAGTTTCTTACCCCGAAGCCTGGGATGACGGCACTATAGTCGCCTCATACGACCGCCAAAACTGGTTTCGCATTAGCACCGACTATCAACGCCAGCAATTACACTTTTCGCTAACGCCCACACAGCCCATTATGTATTTTTCCCTGTACATACCTTATAGCTATGAAAGGCATAATGATTTAATCGCCTGGGCATTAACACAACAGCACTGCCAGCTGCATAGCGTTGGCCGCACCGTAGAAGGCCGCCCGGTAGAGTTGTTAAAAATCACCAACAACACCCACTCTAGCGATCAACAAAACAAAAAAAATATTTGGATTATTGCCCGCCAACACCCCGCCGAAACAATGGCTGAGTGGTATATAGAAGGTTTATTACAAGCTTTGTTAAATGAAGATAACAGCCTTAGCCGCAGCCTAATGGCTAATGCTAATTTTTATATCGTCGCCAATATGAACCCCGATGGCAGCATAGCGGGTAACCTGCGCACCAATGGCGCTGGTGTCGACCTCAACCGCTCATGGCTGGTCACCAACCCTGAACAAGCCCCCGAATCGGCCTTTGTTAGCAAGGCCATGGACAAGCTAGGCGTGGATGTATTTTTAGACATACACGGCGATGAAGAAATACCTTTTGTATTCGCCGCCGGCTGCGAAGGCAATCCTAATTACTCTGTACACTTAGATAAACTAGACAAAAAATTTAGAAAAACCTTGCACCAAATTAACCCCGATTTTCGCGTTGAAAACGGCTACCCCGCCGACGAACCCGGCAGTGACGACTTAAGCATAGCCTGCAATCAAATTGGCCATCGTTTTAATTGTTTATCGCTAACTATAGAAATGCCTTTTAAAGATAACCAATACCTACCCGACCCTATTAAAGGCTGGGGCACTGAGCGTTGCAAAGCGTTGGGGCAAGCGAGCTTAATCGCCCTACAGCAAATGCTAGCGGATATATAAACGGCCTAATACAGCCACCACTAACACTGCCCTATACCACCGCGGTGCATAACCCACGATTATAGGGCGAGTATTCAATCAAAGATTCGGTAACGCGCCAGCATTTCAACTACCTGTTTCCCTTTTATTGCCTACCATTAACTAAGATTCAAACACTTAACACAGGTATACCCATGACTACCGGCCTAACTTTCAGTAAATCAATACAACGCCTATCACAACGCAGCTCCAATGTATGGGATATACATGATAAAGCCTGCGCCCGATTAGATGCCGGCGAAGACATACACCTGCTATCAGTGGGCGACCCAGACCTAGCTACTCTAGACAGCACCATTAATCACACCATAGAGAGCCTCAAAAAAGGCCGCACCCACTATTCACCCGGTGCCGGTGAATCCGAACTGCTAAAAACCATTGCCGAAATAGAAGCCAAGGCCTCACAAAAGCCCTGCAGCCCCGATGAGGTATTAATCTACCCGGGCGCTACCCACGCCATTTACTCGGTAATGGCCTGTTTATTAGACGACGGTGATGAGATAGTAGTGCCCGAGCCCATGTATATAGGCTACCACGGTATTTTTGATGCCATAGGCGCGAAAGTGGTTAACGTGCCGCTAGAAGTACACAACAACTTCAACCTCGATGCCGATGCCGTAAAAGCCGCCATTAGTGACAACACCAAGGTGTTGTTTTTAAACACCCCCGGTAACCCCGCAGGTAATATGATCGCCCCAGAAGTACTGGCTGATTTAGCCCAGTACTGCCTAGAGCGTAATATCTGGCTGGTATGCGACGAAGTGTACTCCATGATTACCTACGATAAGCGCCACACCTCTATACGCCGCGCAGCCGCCTCACTGGATAATATTATTATTATTGACGGCCTATCCAAGTCCCATGCTATGACCGGCTGGCGCTTAGGCTGGAGCGTTGCCCTCGCCACTGTCACTGAAAAATTATTACAATTTAGCTCATCGATAGTGTTCGGTTGCTGCCAGTTTATTCAAGACGCTGCCACCTTCGCCCTGAAAAACGACGAAGCCTATATGAATAGCATGCGCGAAGAATACAAAACCCGCCGCGACTATGCCTACAAGCGCCTAAAAACCATGCCCGGCCTTAAATGCCAAGCACCACAGGGCGGTATGTTTTTAATGGTCGATATCACCGATATAGCCGCCGACGGCTTTGCCTTTGCCAGCGACCTGCTAGACAAGCAAGGGGTATCCGTATTACCGGGCGAAGGCTTTGGCCCTTCTACCAAAGGCTTTGTGAGAATATCCCTTACCTTGGGCGTTAGCGAGCTGGAAAAAGCACTGGATAAAGTGGAGCGATACGCCCTCTCACTTAATGCATAAACCCCAAACGGTCGAACATTATGGATTCATCAGATATTTGCGCCCAGCGGCAAGGGCGTTTAAGCTTGTTAGGAAATAATAAACAACAACAGGCCCATTTGATGCCCCATAAAAACTTCAAATTCGACCGTATTAATAAAAAGATTATTGAGGCGCTGCAAGAGAATGCGCGTATCAGTAATCTTGAGCTCGCTGAAATCGTCCACCTCTCCCCCAGCGCTTGCTTAAAGCGCACCAAAAAGCTGGAAGAGCAAGGTTATATCCGACGTTACACCACCAATTTGGACTTAGCCAAAATGTGTGTCAGCGTCACCATCATCTCCAACATCACCTTAACCGATAACCGTTCCTCCCATGGCGCGGGTCGTTTTGAGCAGGCCATAAAAAAAGAGCCCTGCGCGGTTGAGTGCTATAAGGTAGGTGGTGAAATAGACTATGTGGTGCATTTTATTTGCGTAAACTTGGAGCAGTACGAAAAAATTACCGAAGACTTGTTAGATCAAGATATAGGTATTGCGCGTATTACCAGCCACGTGGCGCTATCCACCCCTAAGCCTTTTGCCAAATACCCACTAGACGAATTGCTATGGCTAGTCGATAACGACTAGCCATGTAGTTTCAGGCTTTAATCCCAAAAGCTCACGCATAGCCATCGGCAAACTGCGCCTGCGGCAATTCTATTAGCGTAGGCTTATTACGCTGGTTGGCGGCAATTAACTCTTCATGCAACTCGGCATGGCTATTAACTTGGCGGGTTTCACAACCAAAAGCCTTACCTATACCGATAAAATCCGGGGTATAGATATTAACCCCTATTTGCTCAATATCGCCGTCTTCCATAAAGCGTTTTATTTCGCCGTAGCCGTTATTATTCCAGATTAAAAAGATCACCGGCACTTCGGCCTCTACCGCGCTAGCCAATTCACCAATGGTAAATTGTGCAGCACCATCACCGATTAATGCCACCACCGGCAAGTCAGGCCTAGCGAGTTTTGCGCCTATGGCTGCGGGTATGCCGTAACCTAAGGTGCCAAAGCCACTGGCTGAATGAAAGTAGCGCCTGGCGTGTTCGGTTTCATAACTCACCCAGGCATAGTACGTGGGCTGGGTAGAGTCACCGGCTATCACCACCTCGGGTAAGGCATCACGCACGGTGTCAAAAAAGGCTGCGTACTGCTCGTTGCGCACGCTAAACACTTCTTCTTTTAAGGCCGTCGCTCTGGCTACGCCCGCCTCTTTATCGGCAACTACATCTAACAACTCATTATTGATAGCCTCCACTGCAAGTTTGGCATCACTTAAAATTGCCACCTGCGCTTTAACATTGCGGGTTAATTGGCTGGCATCTATGTCCACCCGTATTAAGGCGCCACCTATGGTGATATCACCTAAAAAGAAAAAATCATAATCGGTTTCGCCAAATTCTGTGCCCACCGCCAATACCACATCGGCCTCAGTAAACTCTTTGCGTATAGCCTCCCAAGAACCCGAGCCGCCCACAGCTAACGGATGGCTATAAGGCACTATGCCTTTGGCATTTACGGTATTCACCACTGGTGCGCCTAGCTTTTCTGCTAGTGCAATAATCTCTGGCCCGGCGTTAGCGGCACCGCCACCCAAGGCAATTAAAGGGCGCTGGGCTTTCGCTAATAACGCTACTGCGCGAGCAACCGAGCGTGGTGCAGGTGCTGGTGGCTCGGGTAATTCAAACATACTTTGGTCGATATGATCCGCAGACGAGGTGATCACATCAATGGGGATTTCTATATGTACCGGGCCGGGGCGCTCGCTGTTAAACACGGTAAAGGCTCTGGCTAATACTTTCGGTAATTCATCCGCGCGCAATAGGGTGTGGCTAAATACCGAGACTCCACTCATCACATTGCGCTGGTTAGGCATTTCGTGCAAACGGCCTTCGCCCATACCTAGTTCATAAGTACGGTTAACCGAAGATATTACCAGCATGGGGATAGAATCGGCTAACGCCTGGCCCATGGCAGTGGCTATATTGGTCATGCCGGGGCCGGTGATAATCAAACACACGCCGGGCTTGCCGCTAACACGGGCATAACCGTCAGCCATAAAACCTGCACCCTGCTCGTGGCGCGGGGTGATATGTTTGATATGGGTGTCGGGCAGGCCGCGGTATAACTCCACAGTATGCACACCTGGAATACCAAACACGGTATCCACACCGTAGTTTTCTAAAATTTTAACCAGTACTTCACCGCAGGTTGCCATAATTCTCTCCGCTACATAAACACACAATAAAACAGGATATACGCTATCAAAACACGCTGTTGTTACACATGTTGCTATACCTGTTGTACACCTTAGCCCCTGAGGGAAAAGCGCACAACGCCAGCCGATTTTGATAACGCTTTGATAGTTTTAGAGTTTACCGTTTTGCAGACAAATTATTCGCTGATTACAGCGGTTTTTATGGCATACAATGCATTCCTAATGCATAAAAACCGTGTTTTCAGTACTGCGGCTTTATGACTGGCTAGCCTGCAACTGCTTAACAGCCTCTATATGGCCATCCCTAATTAACAACTTAGGCTTGGCTATGGCATTAAACTCTGATGCCGTTACCGTGGTATACGCCCCCATGCAAGGCCCCACCACCACATCATCGACAGCCAGTTTGGGCAACATGACATTTTCATAAATAACGTCCACGCTATCACAGGTAGGCCCCGCCAATACCGTATTGCACTGCGGCGCAGCATCGCTAAATACCTGTAGCGGATAGCGGTTGCCCGAATAAAACGCACCGCTAAACGAACCATAGACGCCGTCATCCAAAAAATACCACTGCGCTTTTTCCGCCGCCGCTGCACCCATAATCGTCGCCACCGAATAAAAACACGGCGCTGATAAGCAGCGCCCCGGCTCGGCAATAACTCGTATGCGGCTATCCAACTGCTGTAATGCCGTACGTATAGGCGCACAAAAATCTATCAAATTAACGACCGTTTCATCATAGGGCGCGGGGAAACCACCGCCTATATCCAAGCATGTTAGATAGGGATGGCTACTAAAAAAACGCGCGCATAGGGTAATGGCATCCACATGCATATCCGCAGAACCACACTGCGACCCCACGTGAAAGGATAAACCCTTCACTTTTAGCCCGCGCCGCCTAGCTTCATCTAATACGCTGGCAACACTAGCTTCGGGGCAGCCAAATTTTTTCGACAAATCGATTTTTGCCGCAGAGTTTTGACAGCTCACCCTTAACAACAACTCAACCTTATCGGCATAGGCAGCAAATTTATCCAGCTCTTCAACACAATCCACCACAAAGGTGTTGCAGTCAAAGTCTAAGGCGGCACGTATGTCGGCATCTTTTTTAAAGGGATGGGTGTGTATCAATTGCTTAGGGCGCTGTTGCAGCTGCTGCAAAATAGCAATTTCACCGTTGGTTGCGATATCAATACCCGCCCCCTCGGCAATTAATACCTCCAAAAATGCGGGCTCACACTGCGACTTCATCGCATAGTACAGCTCAACGCTAGGTAGAGCCTCGCATAACTCCCTATAACGTAAACGCACCTTATCTCTATCTAATAGTAATAGCGGCGAGCCATGCGCTTTGGTCATAGCCTGATAATACTCACCTAGCTGCGCGGGCAGAATCTCTATAGTCGACACGGGCTTATCCTTTCAATAAAACGTAGTAAAAACACCAAACAAAGACATTTTGTGGCTTGCTAAAGTCATGCTTATTCCTTTAACGTAAACCACGATAAACGCCTAACACAGCGCTAATAATACGAGCCTTTAACGCCACAAACTGTCGGCAATCACCGTGAAAACGTCGCCATTAGCTTGCGTTTTGCCGTAACAAAAAATGCACATTGAAATTAACAACTTACCATTGAAAGCTGAGAGCACCCGTGGATAAATTTGACCAACTTATTGTTGCCGCCCTGCGCAAAGATGCTAGGCAATCGGTATCAGACATCGCCGACAGCATTAGCCTTTCCCGCTCGGCGGTATCAGAAAGAATAAAAAGGCTGGAAACTAGCGGGGTTATACGTGGCTATCAAGCCATATTGGGGAAACTGCAAGCAACCCAGATCAAAGCCTATTTTGAAATCACCTATAGGGATAGAAGCTGCAGCGAGATTGCCGATATTTTTAAACGCATCCCCGAAGTGCAATCCTGCCACGGTATCTCAGGGGATATAGATTTATTGGTATATTTATGTGCCGAATCCATGGATAGCTTGCAACACATTAGAGAGCACATCGCCAGCCAAGCAAGCATTGCCAAAGTCAAAACCCATATAGTACTCAGCGAATGGGTTAACCACCTAGCCTAGCGGCTAGGGCTATCATTATACGGGCATTATGTAAGCTTATGCAGCAACGGTACGGCCATATTTTTTAAACGCCATTAGCAATACGTAAATAAGCATCGCCGATAAAAAAGAATCACACGCAGGGATAGTAGTAAGGCGTATTACACCCTCACTTGATGCAAAGGCGACTAATATACCTAATAGCCAGGCTGATATTGCCGGCCATGATATAGCCGGCACCGAGTCACAGTGCCGCAGCGTGTAATGGCCACGGTTTACCAAGAAAAAATCAGCCACATAAATGGCGGCTACCGGTGAGAATATAATACCTAGGGAATAGATAAAATCGATAAAGTGTTCCAGCACGCCGGCAAAAGCAACGATGGTGCCCAATACCCCTGACGCCAAGGTGATATGCCATTCCTTTAGAGTTGGAAACACCGCAGCCAAGCTCAATGAACAGCCGTAAAGGTTAACGGCATTGGTAATCGTGCTAGAAAATAGAATAAAAATAAACGCCATGGATCCCAAACCCGCCGCGACCAGCAGTTTTAAAATATCGGTTTCCAGCAACCACAAAGCGGCCAAGGCACTGCCTACATACACTACCGTGGCCATAAATAAATAGGGAATAAAGGAAGCCAACGCGGCATCGGCTGTGGTTTTGCCATAGCGCGTAAAGTCAGGCATGACTAAAGCCGCCACCATAAAACTACCCACCACCGCAGAAATTGCCGCACCTATACTCATCTCAGATACGATGGGCCTGGCCACCAATTCATCCAAATTAACATGGCTAAGGGTGTTAAAAACCAACACCGAAAAAATCACTATCTGTAGGGGCACCACCACTGCGGATAATTTTTGTATGGATTTAAAACCGACTATCGCGGCCGCTGTCATTAACACGCCGCCTAGCAACACAAAAATCCATGACGGCTGTGCCTGCTCGGTGAACAAGGTCCACAAGCCGGCACCGGCATCGCCAAATAAATACACATTAACGCCAAACCAGCCAAACATAGAAAAAGCGATACATACATTGACTAGCTGCGAGCCTCTTTCACCGAACGACAAGCGAATCAACATATAGGAGCTAAGCCTATTGCGCACACCTACCAAGCCCGTAATAAAACCCAACAACGCTAATATTAAACCACCAGAAACAAAGGCGATTAAGGCATCGATTAAACCCAGCGAGGTCCCTATAACCATGCCCGTTACCAAACCAGGTAATGAGAAGGTTAACGCGGTGTTAATCATAGAAATACGTAAACCACCCACGGCAATATGCCCGGGTACAGGACTGGTAGCGTAATCTTCTAACAAGTCTTCTATATTGGATTTATTATTAGTCATCGTATTCACACGGCCTTTATGGTTACAACACAATTACAGTAACGAAATGCTGGTGAATATGTCGTTCTTTAGCCACTAAAAAACGCATAATCTAGCCTATTAGCAACAAGCCTCACAGCCCGGATAATAATCTGATTATGAAAGCTAGCAAGCCTTTAGTGGTGTAATAACTGCTTTTTAGTGCCGCTAATTCTTGCTGTAGCAACTCTAGATCGAAATACTGATCTATAATTAAACCGGCACCGTCACGTTTATACCCACAAAGCCAAACCAGTGGAGAGTAACTATCCTAATGCCCTTACATAGACTGCTAAAAGTATTACTGATAGGGCTATTACCCAGTATCAGCTATGCAGCACACAGTAACGGCGAAAATCATCATCAAACCCTCTATGTTGTTGCTAAGGAGTGGCTAGGCTACACCGAAAAAAATGGCCATGGCTTATACTTCAATCTAATCAAACGTATTTACGAAACCGAAGGTTATACGGTAAAAACCCAAATCATGCCTTTTAAGCGTGCCATCGGTTACATTAATTTAGCTAAGGCCGACATATTGTTAGCAGACGATGATTTGCAATATCTCGCCAAATTAAACACCTATCAAATAGAAAAAATCCTACAACCTTTATACCCGCTCAATAACGCACTAATAACCGCGATCTACCCTAAAGCTACAGGCCTTAACTGGCCAAGCATACGCAGCAATAACAAGCTTACACTGGCCTGGATCAACGGTTACGGGTACGGCCAAACACTAGCACTGCCCCACCAAAAAATTTATTTCCTCAACAGCACACAACAAGGCTTAAAATTATTACATTCCGGCAGAATAGACTGCCTTATTGATGACCTTACAGACTTAGAAATAAGTACTAAACGTATGAATCTAAATATGGATGGCTATCACTTTGATGTTATCAGCCACAGACATCTATACCCTATTTTTAGCAATACACCGCGCGGCATAAAACTCATGCAAGTTTACGAAAAGACTATGGAAACCATGATAGAAAGTGGTGAAATTTTTGAACTCTACAAAACCTATAAGCTCAACTACCACAACATTTTAAGCACTAGTTCTGCTGGCCATGAACATTAAAGGTTAGAGATGCTATCTAAGCTGGTCCACGCCTAACAAAGCCTTATCGACTAAAATTAACTAAAAAACAGCTCAAAATAAGTAAAACAAAGCCACCACAGCTAATAGCCGCACAAAGTAACAGGCATAAAAAAACCCAACTTAAAAAAGCTGGGTTTTTCTATTTGGCTCCGACGGTTGGGATCGAACCAACGACCAATTGATTAACAGTCAACTGCTCTACCGCTGAGCTACGTCGGAATAAACTGTGCCACCTTGATAACATTGATTAACTCTGCAACAGAGTTAAGGGGCAAGCGACATCTCATGTCGTCAATGTGGCGCGAATATTAAAGCCCAACTCCGCAGTCGTCAACCTCTTTACCGAGAGTTTTTGGCTATTTCGCTAATAAAACGCATTTTCGTTTAATCATTAATCAAGTTTCAGGGTTTTACCTTTAGTATGCGGGCTAAGCTGGTGTAAAATTACACATTTATTCATGGTAATTGTGTATGTCCAAAGCTTTTCAAGTAGTGTCTAAATACCAACCAGCGGGCGACCAACCCACCGCTATCGAAAGTTTGGTAAACGGCATTAACGCGGGACTGCACAGCCAAACCCTACTGGGGGTAACCGGCTCGGGCAAAACATTCACCATTGCCAAAGTTATTGAACGAATACAGCGCCCCACCATTATTATGGCCCCCAACAAAACCCTGGCGGCCCAGCTATATGGCGAGTTTAAGGAGTTTTTCCCTAATAATGCGGTGGAATACTTTGTTTCCTACTATGACTACTACCAGCCCGAGGCCTATGTACCCTCGTCTGACACCTTTATAGATAAAGACTCCTCGATTAACGAGCATATAGAGCAAATGCGTTTATCGGCCACCAAGGCCCTGATTGAACGCAAAGATACTATCGTGGTATCCACCGTTTCGGCCATCTACGGCCTAGGCGACCCTGAGCAATACTTCAAAATGGTGATGCACCTAGACCGCGGCGACCAAATAGACCAACGCGCCGTGCTCAGGCGCTTGGCCGAGCTGCAATACACCCGCAACGATATAGACTTTACTCGCGGCACCTATCGAGTGAGAGGCGACGTGATAGACGTGTTCCCCGCCGATGAAGAGGCCCAAGCCGTGCGCCTAGACCTGTTTGACGATGAACTAGACAACATCTCCATTTTTGACCCGCTCACCGGCGAAGTTTTCCAAAAAGTCCCGCGCATCACGATTTACCCCAAAAGCCACTATGTGACCGAGCGCAGTACCTTGATAAACGCCCTAGACGCCATAGAGCTGGAGCTTAAAGAGCGGCTGCTACAACTGCGCAACAATAACAAGCTAGTAGAGGCCCAGCGCTTAGAGCAGCGCACCCGCTATGACTTGGAGATGATACGCGAGCTGGGCTACTGCAACGGCATAGAAAACTACTCCCGCTACCTCTCTGGCCGTAAATCCGGTGAAGCGCCCCCGACACTGTTTGACTACCTGCCTGATAATGCCCTGGTAGTCGTAGACGAATCCCATGTTGGCGTGCCGCAACTAGGCGGCATGTACAAGGGCGACCGTTCGCGCAAGGAAACCCTAGTGGAATACGGATTTAGGCTACCCTCGGCGCTGGACAACCGCCCCATGCGCTTTGACGAGTGGGAACGGAAAGTACCGCAGCTAGTCTTTGTATCCGCCACCCCCGGTAAATACGAAGCCGAACACGCCGACAATATCGCCGAGCAAGTCGTGAGGCCCACCGGCCTGCTAGACCCGGTTATAGAAGTACGCCCCGCCGGCACGCAAGTAGATGACGTATTGTCAGAGATACACAAGCGCGTAGCCCTGCAAGAACGGGTATTAATCACCACCCTCACCAAACGTATGTCAGAGGACCTTACCGACTACCTCAGCGACCACGGCGTTAAAGTGCGCTACCTGCACTCCGATATAGACACCATCGAACGGGTAGAAATTATTCGCGACCTGCGCTTAGGTGTGTTTGATGTACTGGTAGGTATCAACTTATTGCGCGAAGGCTTGGATATGCCGGAAGTGTCACTGGTGGCCATACTCGACGCCGACAAGGAAGGCTTCCTGCGCTCCGACCGCTCACTGATACAAACCATAGGTCGCGCCGCCCGTAACCTCAACGGCAGGGCCATACTCTACGGCGACAAAATCACCGGTTCCATGGAGCGCGCCATAGGCGAAACCGAACGCCGTCGCGAAAAACAAATCGCCCACAACCTAGCCAACAACATCACCCCGCAGGGCCTCAACAAAGACGTCAAAGACATCATGGAAGGTGCCCACCACGTGCCCGGCAAAAAAACCAACCGCAAAGCTGGCAAAGTGGCCGAACCTAGCGCCGCCTATATGAGCATGAGCCCCAGCCAACTGGCCAAAGAGCTCAAACGCCTAGAAAACAAAATGCACGAACACGCCAAAAACCTAGAGTTTGAAGCCGCCGCAGCCACCCGCGACCAACTGGCCGAAGTGAAACAGCACAGTTTTATACAATAGGTGATAGTCTCTAGAAATTAGTCGCTAGTCGCTAGTAAAAGCACTTGTGCATGATAGAGCAGCTCATTATAATGCGGGCCTTGTTGAGCAAAGCTAAGTGCTTGCTAAATAAACAGTTTATAAGGTTTATACGACCGTAGCTCAGTTGGTTAGAGCACCACCTTGACATGGTGGGGGTCGGTGGTTCAAATCCACTCGGTCGTACCAAATAAAAAAGGCTCACCCAAAGGGTGGGCCTTTTTTATTTGGGGCTATCGCTGGAGAGATGGCCAAAGCGCTACGCGGGCCACGCTGACCACTGTTCAAAAATTTGTGCTTACAGCACAAATTTCTACGAGCCGCTAGCGGCGACGCCCGAAGGGGCATTACAGCCTGAAGTTGCAATGATTTAAAACTCTGTCCACGGCAGAGTTTTATACCCACAACACTCACTACGCTCGCGGGGCATACTAACGCCCGTTTTATTCAGGGCGCCCGTAGGGCTATATTTCAGCCCATCCACGTCCCTAACAACAAGCTCAAGCCTTTAACAGAATAAATTCCCCCACCAAACTCATCATCACTAATCCCATATTCAGGCCCAATCAAAACCAAAGTACCCTCAAGCGCAGAAGCGCCTGCTAGCCAGAAACAAACAAATTAATTTTTTTGTTATAAAATAGCTTCTGAAGAACAATATATAAGATCATAGTTGTGAAAAATATTAATATTGATGACCCAAAATCAAGCGCATTAACATAAGTGAAATAATAAGAGAACGCGCCGCTAATCATATAACAAAGAACAGATGCTGGATTATAGCCATGAAAAAACATATACCTGCCTTCATTATTAGACACCAACTCATTCGAGTCATATGATTTTCTGCTAAAAAGAAAATAATCGGTAATAATTATTGAAAAAACAGGTATGAACATTGTCCCTATAATTAATATAAAATCAAAAAACTTATCTGTAAGCGCCTCTTTAAACAGAGCACCTGCTACCGATATAAAGCCAACAAAAATCGCCACGTACTTATAATTGAATTTAGGGAAAACACACATAATAGAAAAGCACGTGCTGTATAAGGTCATAGCATTTGTTGAAACCACGGATAAGAAAACAACGAATGCGGCTATCGCACCAAAACCACTAGCGATCAGCAGCACAGTCGGGTCATAACTTCTTTCAAGCCCAGCCTGCTGACCAAAATAGGCACAAACAACACCCAACCCCATGGCAATAATACCTGCTGCCGTATAGCCCAACGCACACGCCCAAAAAGCCGTCTTACTAGACTTACAATTACGATTGAAGTCACCAGCCTGCGGAGCCCAACTAAAGCCAAAAGCTACTGATATATCAAACGCAATGATCCATGTTATATCCCCGTTTTCTCTGCCTGTAGCATTTAATAAAGACGTTAAATCATACTCAAAGAATATTTGAAAAATAACAATTAACGCAGTAACAACCATTGCGACAGAAATTATATTTTCTAGTTTCTCAATCGCCTTATGACCAAATATTGCTATTGAAACCACAACAATCTGAGTCAAACAAACAAATAAGTTAATGTTGTCATAAGAAAACAAATGAGTAGACGCATAATTTAAGCTAAATCCCGCCATATAACCCTGAATCAAAAGCCAACCAACCAGCGCGAAGGTATTAATTGAAGCAGCAATATTTGACCCCTTTTGGCCAAAAACAGCGCGGGACGCAATCATAGTAGAAAGGCCTGTTTCAGCACCAATAACCCCTACCAAGGCTAAGGGAATAGCACCAACAAAGGTTCCACAAACAATGGCAGTAAATGCCCCTATAGGAGATAGGTCAGGCAAAAATAACGCCCCGGTCATTATAGTGGTAATTACAAAGTTACCCGCTAGCCACATGCGGAATGTATTGCTCCACCCCATTGTTCTTTCGCCAACCGGTGTCGGGGAAATCCCGTCATGCTCGTAGTTATTTTGTACTTCAGCCATAATCAACTCCAAAACGTTATTTTTATAATTTATTTAATATTAGCCACATGAACTTTTGGACGTCTGTTATTCCAAGGAATTCTATTTTCAAAAATACGGCCAAGCTGCAACAAGGTTTTCTCATCGCCAAAACGACTTACAATCTGGACACCTATAGGCAGTCCAGATTTCGACACACCTAAGGGAAGTGAAATGGCCGGATTACCAGCCACATTAACTGGCACAAGATATTGTGCTGAACTAGCCCATTTATGAAAGGTGTTTTCAATCGGAAGTTTTTCAGGCAAGGACATAATAGTAGGCGTTATTAACACATCGTAATGATTAAAGAATCGATTTACTTTCTGGCGCAATCCATTATAAGCATCCAATGCCGCAAGAACTTCAACGCCTCCAACATTCACGCCCTGGTCATAAAACCACTTATTTAGCGTATCTAACTTATTAACATCACAGCCTTTATCACCCTTTCCCAGCCTACGTACATTAGCAGCAGTAAATGCCGACAAGTAATTACAATCATGATATTGGAACTCAGAATAATTAAAGTCGTAATAATCTTCATCTACAACGTGACCTAATTCCTCGAGTAGCTTTGCGGAATTTTTTACCACAGAATAAACTTCATCATGTATAGGCTGATTAATTAATGATTTTAAACATACCGCAACTTTTAATCTTGGTAGTGTTAAATTAATTGAACTTAAGTATGAATCCTTAGGTGCTGCCAGAGTACGAACCTCATCAATCCCTGGCCCTTCTGCGACATCCAATAACGCAGCACAATCACGTATTGTTTTAGTAACTGCGAACTCTGTATTTAACCCTGAAGGGAAATCACTCTCCCCCGGCCCAATAGATGTACGACCTCGTGAAGGTTTTAAACCAACCAAGTTACAACAGCTAGCCGGCATACGAATTGATCCCGCACTATCGTTACCATGCGCTATAGGGACTATACCCGAGCTTACTGAAGCACACGATCCACCACTGGAACCTCCTGCTGAATACGCCAAGTCCCATGGGTTACGCGTCACACCATGAACAGGGCTCTCTGTGCTATAGCTCATGCAAAATTCTGGAACTGCGGTACGTCCAAGGCTGACCATTCCTGACTGCAAAAATTTTTCGATAATATACCCTGTTTCACCTACATGGTTACCAGCACAGAGGTGGCTACCCATCTCTTGTTTACGGCCAAACTCACCTGCCCCGGAATCCTTGAGCAAAAAAGGTACTCCTTGAAATAAACCTGTACTTGTTACTAAGTCGGAGCTGCGTTTCTGTAACCTATCAACAAATATCTCTAGGATAGCGTTTAATTTTCCATTAAGACCGTTAGCGCCATTAACCGCAAGTTCTATCAATTCTATTGATGTCACGTCTTTCTTTCTAATTAACTCCGCAAGCCCTAATCCGTCGTAACTTGAATATTCATCCAATTTCATAAATTCATCCAAAAATATTATTTCGCGGTATAAGCTGGCTAAAAATCTTAATACTTTATGTGTTAAGAGAAAGTAATCAATAAAAAGACCAGCGGCCAATTTCTTAGCCGCTGGTAAATGAAGGCATATATAACTTTATGCCCTAGCAACTCTTACAAAAAAGTTACGCCCCATCAGTCACAAAACATCTGCTTCGAAAAAACCCTACACACCTAGACTACATATTGCTAAAACCCAGCATCACTCATCATTGTATGATGGTATACAATCAGACATTAACAAGCAATCCTTTTGTCCTCTGCCCAGCTAAATCCTGGCTTTTCGCAGCAGATACGCGATCCATAGCAGTTTGCATTTTCATACTATATAAAATTTAATTCGAACTATTGTAGTGGACTATCCACTTCCCCAATTCCAGCTATAAAAAAAGAGCATGGAGCGAAAATACACTTGGTATTCTCACTCAATGCTCTTTTTGAATGAGATTAAGAGCCTCAAAATAATCAAAGAACTAAAAATGAAATACATCACCACAAGTAACAATGACAATGCATTTCAAAAACTAATTTCAAATGAAATTAGAGATCTAAATATATAGCGCTATTTAAAAGCAGGCATGACTTTATTTATAAACAACTCTAAGGAGCGCTTCTTATCCTCATGAGACATTGAGTTGTCTGTCCAAAAACTATATTCATCAATACCTATCTCCTCGTACTTCTTAAGTCTAGGGATAACCATTTCAGGTGTTCCAATCATCATATTCTTGCTTAATGACTTAAGGTCAAAGCCCGGAACTTGTGCCATTTCCTCATCAGGAACTTCCTTACAAAACCCGTTGACTGGATCTTGATCATTGCGGAAAAAAGCTGAAAAATTAGCATACCAACGACGAATAGCACGCGCACCAAATTCACAACCACTTTCATCCTCACAAATATAGGCATGCTGTAAAGCCATGATCTTAGGTCTATCTACATCAGGATTATTAGATAACGCAGTGTTAAATTTATCCATCAAATCTGAAACCTCCTGATCACCCTTAGCTAACGGAGTCACCATAACATTACAGCCATTACTCACCGCAAAATTATGTGAATCGGGATCTCTGGCCGCAATCCACAAAGGCGGATGGGGCTCATTTTGAATGGGCTTAGGCACGCTTGTAGACATTGGGAAAGAATAGCACTCCCCATCATGGGCGTAATCACCTTGCCAAAGCTTTTGCACAGCAGGCACAAGCTCACGTAAATATTTTCCACCGGTAGAAGCATCCATACCTTTAGCCATACGATCAAACTCAAACTGATAGGCTCCGCGAGCAATACCAATTTCTAAGCGACCATCACTCATCACATCGACCATTGCACTCTCGCCAGCCATACGAATGGGATCCCAAAAAGGCGCAACGAAAGTACCCGCACCCAATCTTATAGTTTTTGTTAGCGGCGTAAGGTAGGCAAGATAATTCAAAGGGTTTGGCGCAATAGTAAACTCCATTGCATGATGTTCGCCAATCCAAACGGTAGTAAAGCCACCAGCTTCAGCCAATTGCACTAGCTCCACTAGATCGCTCAGTAATTCTTTGTGAGACTTTGTCTCATCGAAACGTTCCATATGTATAAATAATGAAAATCTCATACTAACTGCCTCTATTAACATTTTACTAAAAAATAATTATAAAAATAAATCTAAGAAAGTCTTTCGCTATCTATCATCGCGATTTTACCGCCAACAGAAGACCCCATATATATACCAAACTTATTAGTTTTAACCTCTTCACAATACCGTCTTATAACATCCGATATTGCAGGATAAAAAATATTATCCCATGGTATTTCTTCAGGACTAAATAATCGTACTTCTAGGCTTTCAATACCGGCCTTAAAATTAGGGCTATCCATTTTTCCTCTATACACAATATAAACTTGATTTATATACTCAACATCAAAAACTGAATAGATTGACTCGATGCTAATCTTTGCGCCGGTTTCTTCATACACTTCTCTTACAGCGGCTTTTTCTACGGTTTCTCCATTCTCCATAAACCCAGCAGGAATTGTCCATGTGCCAATTCTAGGCTCAACAGCCCTTTTGCAAAGTAGTACTTTCCCATTCCAATCAGAAAGACAACCTGTAATTATATTTGGATTTTGATAATGAATTTTTTGGCAAGAGTCGCATATAAACCGATTATTTGTATCACCTGGTGGATTTTTTTTTGAAACTAAGTTTCCACAATCACAACAATACTTCATATATCCCCCTCTATTCTATTAGTCGTCAACATATAACTATCTATTTAAAAAATAGAATGTAAACAATTAACTTCTTATAAAAATATAACTATAGCCCTGCCATACAGATGTATTTTGTTTGCATATAATCTTCAATACCATATTTTGAACCTTCACGGCCAAGACCCGATTGTTTAAAGCCACCAAAAGGAGCAGCCTCTGTCGAGATTAGCCCCGTGTTTACGCCAACCATTCCAACTTCTAAGCGATCAGCAACATTCCAAATTCGACCAATATCACGACTAAAAAAATAACCAGCCAAACCAAAATCAGTTGAATTAGCCATATCTATAGCTTCTTCATCGTTATGAAATTTAAATATTGGAAGCAGTGGGCCAAACGTTTCCTCGGAAGCCACGAGCATTTCATTTGTCACATCACATATCACTGTCGGCTCGAAAAAATTACCTCCTTTTTTATCTACTATCCCTCCAATACATAACCTTGCTCCAAGTGATAATGCATCTTCAATATGAGAAGTGATTTTAGCTATTGCACTTCTATCAATTAGCGGACCAATTGTTACTCCACTATCAAGACCGTTACCAAGCTGTAAACTCGAAACGCCTAAAACCAACTTTTCTATAAAAATCTCATAAATATCATGATGTACTAGAAGTCTGTTTGTGCAGATACAAGTTTGACCTGAATTGCGAAACTTTGAATCAATAACACCTTGAATCGCAGAATCAATATCCGCATCATCAAAAACAATGAAAGGAGCATTGCCGCCAAGCTCTAGTGATAGCTTTTTAACCGTGTCTGCGCACTGTCGCATCAGTAACTTTCCGATATCGGTTGACCCAGTAAAAGTCAACTTTTTAACAACTTTTGATTTCGTTAGCTCAGCACCAATTTCTTGAGCATTACCCACCAAAACATTAAAAACACCTGCAGGAACCCCAGCCCTATCGGCTAATTCTGCTAATGCCAACGCCGAGTAAGGCGTTTGCTCAGCAGGTTTCAAAATTAGGGTACAGCCTGCTGCTAATGCTGGAGCAGCCTTTCTTGTAATCATCGCTAAGGGGAAATTCCACGGCGTAATAGCCGCACATACCCCTACAGGCTCCTTAACAACTATATATTTTCTATCATTTTTATCTGATGGAATAACATCGCCATAAGTTCTTTTACCTTCTTCAGAAAACCAGGATAAAAATGACGCTGCATAATTGACTTCGTCTAATGACTCTGAAAAAGGCTTACCTTGTTCAGACGTCAGCAATAAAGCCAAATCATCTTTATTTTCAATTATCAAATCATGCCATAGCCTAATGATTTCACATCGCGACTTAGCGGTAGAGGTTCGCCAAGTGACTAGCGCCTCTTCAGCGGCTGAAATGGCTAACCGCGTCTCTACCGCACCGACACTTGCAACATAGCCAAGCAAGCTATCGTCAGCTGGATTAAACACCTTTATTACTTCACCATTTTCAGAACCGACCCACTTCCCATTTATATAGCATTGCTCTCTATAAATAGACTTATCTTTTAATTTAAATAAATTATTAAAATGGTCTGCATGATTATTATTTCTCATACTATGATACGCCGTCCACAATCCACGAATCGACTATCGCAAAACCTTTACGAAAAGTTGACGCATGTTGATATTCTGGGGAGTTGTAGCAAGCGATGGCTTGATCGATATTTTTGAATTCGATAATGACACTTCGAGTGAACCCGTCATCACCTTCAAGAAAAAAGTTTTTCTCGCCACGAGCGAGAAATTTTGCTTCGAACTTATTAAAAGCAAGCGGAGCTAACTCAGTGTATTTTTTGTACGCACACTCATCATTGACTGTGACGCGAGCAACCCAATATGCTGCCATTAACACTTCCTCTTTTAAAATAATCTGAAGAAGCGCGGCGTTTAAAATCAGTATTTTTCGCCTAATAGATCTTCAGATGATTTATGTTAAAAAATCTGTATGTATGGACTCTAGCGACAAAATCGCCTCATCTTTAATCTTGCTGTTTTTTGTTCCAGTACGTTCTTCTAACGTCGCTAATGCCGTCAAGCTAGCTTGATACACATGCTTTACGCTCTCATTAAATGCAGCTTTTTCATCTCGTCGCTGAATGGCGTCAACTATATTCCTGATCTCCTGAATACTATCAGCATGCCTTTCTTTCTGTGACATTGATGTAGCTCTCAAGTAGTTGACTTGGGCTAACAGCGGATTAACTATGCGTCGAATAACCTCATTACCGCAGCCATCAAAAAGAACGGCGTAAAATAAAGAAGTTGCTTCTAATATCCCGTGAATCTCACCATCTTTAAAAGCCTTCCCCAATGCTATTTCTGCTGCAACTAATTGCTTAATTTGCTCATCGCTAGCCCGCAAGCAAAATAGTTGGCAAGCCAAACCCTCTAGCCCTGCTCGTACTTCATATATTCCTTTTGCATGTTCGAGCGTCACTTCAACAACTATCGGACCTTTATTAGGCACCGATGTAACTAAACCTTCCGCCTCTAAAAAACTAAGCGCTTCTCTAATAGCCGTACGACTTACGCCCATTAGCTCGCATAGCTCCCTTTCTATTAATCGCTGCCCTGGTTTAAAGTACAAGCTAAGAATGGCCCCTCTCAACTTATCAAGAACTAGCTCTTTTAATGTTTTTCTGGTATCCGATACTTTTAGCATGTTACTTTTATCATTTGACATAATACGTTCCTCTGTGAGCTATCATGACTCTAAAAGAGGCATGCATTGAGCAAAAAAAGAATTGCTGATTAATATCAACATTATGCCATAAAAATGATTCTTCGATACATATTAAAAACACACTGGCCTATACCAAAACTTAAAACTGTGTCAGCGGCTATCTAACTCTCTTTTTCAAATTCTTTAATAACATCACGTGCTATTCGATTCGCATCTATTGCTGCAGGAACACCACAATAAATGGCCACTTGTAGCAAAACCTCTTTAATTTCATCTGTCGTACAACCGTTGTTCAGAGCACCTCGAAGATGTAACTTAAGCTCATTAGGCCTATTGAGTGCGGCAATCATTGCTATATTCAATAAACTGCGGGTTTTCCTTGTTAAACCTTCACGATCCCAGACTGTTCCCCAACAATATTCTGTCACTAAATCTTGTAGTGGCTTACCGAAATCATCAGCAGTGGCTAAGGCCTTATTAACATACTCCTCACCTAGAACGGCTTTACGAATCTCCAATCCTTTTTCATACTTATCATTTGACACGTCTGTTTTCCTCTCTGCATATACCAATTCATATTAAGAAATAACATCACTGAACAATAGTCAATTGCTCTTCAACCGATGAAAACCCACCCATCTTTCCGCGACAATAAACCATAGGTAATCTTTTGTTAGCACGCGATACGTCAACATGAATCACTTCTCCAACAACAATCGCATGATCTCCTCCTTCATAATTTTTATAGAGAATACATTCCATTACAGCCAAGTAGTCATCAAGTATTGGAATATCGCGATCGCTAATATGATATCCAACCCCTTTCGCTTTGTTTTCGCCTTTACTCGCAAAAGCATATGCAATATTTTTTTGATTTTCTTCTAATATATGAACGGCAAAACGCTCTTGCGATTCAAGATATGGATAACTATCAGAATTATACTGTGGGCAAAATAGCACTAGAGCGGGATCAACTGACACAGATGTAAATGAACTTGCCGTAAACCCAACAATCCCACCCTTTCCATCATCACATGTAATGACTGCAACGCCTGTAGGAAACTGCCCCATCACCTCTTTAAAAATTGTCATATCTAGCATTTTGTTCACCTATTAACGCATAATAAAAGGATCTGGCATTGGCTCAGACGATGTATTGATCCAAACTGTTTTAACCTCGGTATATTCATGTAGTGACTCTATTCCGCCCTCACGCCCATAGCCACTTTGATTAAAACCGCCAATTGGAGCCATTGGAGAAACTGCTCTATAGGTGTTGACCCAAATAATTCCCGATCGAATACCTTCAGCTAAGCGATGCGCCCTACCCAGATCCTGCGTCCAGATACCCGCAGCTAAACCATAAGGGGAATCATTTGCCATTTTTAAAGCTTGAGACTCATCATCAAATTTAATAATACTTGCAACAGGACCAAATATTTCCTCTTGAGAAACTTCAAAATCAGCATTATCACACTCAAAAATTGTAGGCTCTATATACCAACCATTTTCTTTAAGGTTCACTCGCTTGCCGCCAAAATGTAGCTTCGCCCCTTCTTTTTCAGCTCTCGCTACAAACCCTTCCACGACAGCCAATTGTTGGGCCGTTGCCATTGGACCCATTTCAGTGTCCGCCGCTAGGGGATGACCGATTTTTATCGCTCGCGCACGACTAGTTAATCGTTCTAAAAACTCATCATAGATATTTTTTTGTACCAATACTCTTGATCCTGCAACACAGCTTTGCCCACTTGCAGCAAATATACCTGCCACCACACCATTAACAGCGCTTTCAATATTTGCATCATCAAAAACAATGTTTGGAGACTTTCCGCCTAATTCCAAACTCACCTTTGCTAAGTTTTCTGCTGAGTTACGCACCACATGACGTGCACCCTCAGCACCACCGGTAAATGCTATTCGACGAACTAAGGGGTGACGAGTAAGCGCATCACCAGTAGGTTGGCCATAACCGGTAACTACATTGATGACACCCTTAGGAAATCCAGCCTCTTCGGCCAGCATGCATAGCTCTAATAATGTCGCTGATGCATGCTCTGATGGTTTCAAAACGATGGTATTACCTGCCGCCAATGCCGGGGCTAACTTAATGACTGCTAGGTAAAGTGGTGAATTCCATGGAATGATTGCCGCAACAACACCAATAGCTTGGCGAGTAGTAAAACAATGCATGTTAGGCTTATCAACAGGTAGCACTGTACCTTCAAACTTATCTGCTAGACCCGCAAAATAGTTTAAGTACTCTGGTAAAAATGATGTCTGCCCTTTAGTTTCTCTAATTAACTTGCCATTATCACGCGTTTCAATTTCAGCTAATCTATCCACGTTTTCTAGACAAAGATCAGCTAGCTTTCGTAATAATTTTCCTCTAGATGTTGCTGACAGAGATTGCCACTCATCACTGTGGAAGGCTTTATGAGCAGCTGTTACGGCTTTATCAACGTCCGCTTTTCCAGCAGATGGATAGGTCGCCCAAGCCTCACCGCTTGAGGGATCAAAACCTTCAAACCTTTCGCCATTAATAGAATCTACCCAAGCACCATCAATCAGCATTTTATAATGAACTAGGTCCATCACGAGTCACTCCCATGAAGAAAATTTAACAAATATTTATTCGTGCTCGCTGCGTCTTCGACGGGCAACATGTGCCGTTGCATTGGAACTATCATCAATTTTGCATGCGGTATAACTTCTGACATTTCTCTAGCCATATCTGGTGTAGAACCTATATCTAGCTCACCTGTTATGACTAAAGTTGGGCACTGGATATCAGACAATCCATCTCTCACAACCTCATCTGAAGTTGCAAAAATATTATAGCTACGCAAATACCCCATATGATCGTTTTGTAGCAACTGCTCACGTATACATTGTATTAACTGTGGCTGTTGCCTTCTGAATTCCGGGGAAAACCATCGATCGGTAGCCGCATCGACAGTACCCTTCACCCCACTCACAGCCACTTCAAGCGCTCGACCAAAAACGCCCAACTTCTGCGCATCGGAGCGATTGAATACACTACTCATAATAACCAGTCTATTAAGATTACTAGGATGAATTATGGCAAATTTCTGCGCCACCAAGGCACCTAATGAGAACCCTATAATTGAGCTAGTAGTTAGCTCAAGGTGCTGCATTAAATTTAGCAACTGCTCAACATAGTCATCAATAGTTACCCCTACCTTAGGCAAGCAACTGCCACCATGCCCTAACATGTCATAACGTATCACTCTGAAATGCTTTGCTAGGGCGCGAGATTGTGCAAACCACATCGCATGGCTAAGGCCCACACCATGTATTAGAATTACAGGATCGCCCTCACCTTCTTCAACATAAGCTGTACCACATTTATCGTACTTGAGCTCGCTCAAAGTACCCACATACTCTTTCAGCATATTTTCCATTAGTACACTACCAACATATTGCTAAGATCAACCAACAGACACATACCCGGCCTTCACCATTTATCCTTTTGCTTCAGCTTTTAAATCTTCAATGTCCTGATAGCGATTACCTATACGAGGATGGGCACGACCGCCGCTGGAAGCACCTAGCACAATCACAATTTCATCAGCAGCAGGCGCATCAGACACATTCATTTCTAAGGTAATATAATGAGAGCGAGCACCTTCATCATGCTTATTCATCATTGGGATTTGGATTGAGGTACCAGGGCCTCCACGCTTATTAGTAAAACTCAGATAGCTAGTGGCGCCAACGCCGTCTCTAAAATGATTGCCAAAGCGTAATGTATGAATGACGGCGGAGGCATGCTCAATCTCACCTTCACTGCCAACCACAGCAGCTTTCCCATAGGCCTCAATCGCTTCACCACCGCCCATCTGCTGCAATATACGTGACACGATTAGTTCGCCAAGATCTGAAGCACCGCTTTTAATCTCAGGACTTAAGTCCTCAACAAAGCCACGACCATGCCAAGGGTTTTTAATGATGGCTGCCACGCCCAACATAACAATGGGCGTGCTCAACGCTTTGCCGCCTTCAACCCATATTTCTTCACGATAATCGACAAGTTTTCTGATTTCGAAACCCATTATTTTCTCCGATAATTAGCGCCATTCCGGACTACCCGGCGAGCTACAGTGCAATAATGTATATTGTATACCGTAATACAATCATGTCAACCGCTGCCGTGTCTTTTCCCGCTACAACTCGCAATTAAATAAGACTAGAAAGGGTCCTTTCCCGCAACTAAAGAACATAACCAAGCGCTAGGTAAAAATAGACAAAACGGAATAACAAGCTCACGGCTTTACTTCAATAAACAGCCATTGGAGATATAAACATCCAATGCCAATTGACTAGTGCATCGATTAAATATCTATACCCGATGCAATAAACATATCCCGTAACGGCTGTAATTGTTTTGGGTATAATTGCCACTTGTTTATTGATGAGCTATAAATTGACTGCCTAATCTGGGCCGCACTAGCGGTTGTGCTAGCTTCACTATTCTTTTCAAACGCTAAACATTTGGCATCCCATTCAAGCCCACAATACTCTAGCAAACTCCGAGTTTGACTTTCTTGATTAGTCACTAAATCTTCATAGCGCAGCTGATGAACCCTGCCCGGTAAAACCTTTTTCCAATGATCCATTAACTTTTTCTGAGCAAGGTAATACCTACCTAAATCATCTAAGTCATAGCTAAAGGGATAGGCTTTCGTAAACAGCTGTTTGTACATGGCATAACATGCATCCATAGGATTCCTAACCACCTCAATGATTTTCGCCTTTGGCAAAGCCATCGCAATTAATCCACAATAGAGGTAATTCAGCGGCATTTTATCGATAAAATAGGTATTTGAGCCCACTTGGCTCTCACAGGTTTTTATATATTGACGCCCCAATTGTTCAAAATCGACATGCAAAGAGGCCAGCACCCGATTAACTTTATTTTCAGGAGAATCATTAGAGGATTCTTTAATTAACTTGGTTAACTCAACGGCAAAAGTATTAAGCTCGCCTCCCGAACAGACGTCTTTATGGCTACCAATAATTCTTTCTACTAATGTGGTACCCGTTCTAGGCAGGCCAACTATAAAAATAGGGTGCTCACAATCGTAACCGCCTGTAGCCCCATCAATAACATCTTTAGAATAGGCTTCAATAATTTTATCTATAGTGACAAGGTCTGTTTCAACTTGGTATTTCATATTTGAACGACGCAGTGAAGCCCCACGCTGTAAATAAGAGAACGAACGTTGGCACTCTGATAAATCTTCCAATTCTTTGGCCAGCGCATAGCAAAGCTGAACTTCGCCAATACCAGGCTGTTCCATGTTGGCTAAGACTGACTCTATCTCACTCACATGATTCCTTTCTTGCGTTTGCTTTCGCAAACCTGAGCGAATCATATAAGCCTCATAATAATTTGGATTTAACTGAATGCCTTTATCATAGCTTTGTTCCGATGCCTCTAAATCACCCAAAAAACGATAGGTTGCAGCAAGATTAAATAAATTTGTAGCATCACCCGGGAATGATAAATCTAGCTTTTTATAATAATTAATAGCTATATCATGCAACCCCATTGAGGAATATAAATTACCTAAAATAGATAGCGTTTTAAAATCATCATCCGCTACAACTGCAGAAACACTATCCACCAAAGTTTTAGCACTATCAATCTCATCTTTTGACAATAAAAATTTTGCTTTTTGTAATTTGTGACCTAGATAACCTGGCTCAAACTGAACAGCTCTATCAATAAATTCTATGGCCTTTTCATGATTACCAAGGTGCGAGGCAATTAAACTCGCCGTATTCCAACCCTCGGCAAATTCTGGGAATTTTTCACATAATTTTTTACACGCTAGGGCCGCTAGTTTTAAATCTTTATTTTTAAGATGACGCTGAACACCGTCATACAAAGATTTACACTCAATACTGATACTATTCATACCGGCCTGCCGTTTTTATAACCATTAAACTATCAATATTCTCTCTAGTAACTATCGACTAGAATCTATTGTTAAAAAGGGAGCATTACGCTCCCTTTTTAACAATCACGAACAACAGATCAATTACTCAAATGAATAACCCACCATCAAACCAATTGTACGAGGTCTAGCAGTAAATTCCATATGACTTTCAGGCACTGTTGTAAACGTTTTATCAATACCAACTATACCAATCTCATCGGTAAGATTATTTACATAAGCACCTACACGCCAGCTGGAATTACTCCATGTAACAGCTGCATTCCACATGTCAAACCCATCTAACTTGGCATAGTTAGTATTACCAGGATTTAATGCAGTCTCCACACCAGATCGGTAAGAGCCATCTAAGTGATAATGAACTTCCGATCCGCCTGAAAACTCAAGCGTCTGATAATAGTCTACTGCCAATGTAAACTGGTGATCCGGGACACCTGGCAATTTATCGCCTTTAGAACCTGTCAATGTTGGTATAACTACAAAATCATCGGTAATTTCCGCATTGGTATATGCGTAACCTACCGTCATAGTCAAGCCTTCTGATAAAGCGGCTTTCACATCCATCTCTAAACCTTGAGATCGCGCATCACCAGCATTAGTTTGTGCAGCAACACCTGAATTAGGGCCTACAAATTGCAGCTGTACATCCTTCCAATCAATATTATATATAGCCACCGTATATTGTATGGTGTTATCAATTGACCCCTTCAAACCTAGCTCCATATTGGTTGCAGTATCGGGGTCATAAGGGACTAGTGCTGGGTCTTCTGCAAAAGGACCTGTTAGCGGGATGGTATTAGCACCACCCTGGCGTATACCTTCAGCCAAGGTAAAATATAACATCGCATCATCGGTTACATTGTAAGAAGTATTGAACTTGAAAATTTGGTTTTCATCTGCGCTATCAACCGCAGTATCAACAAAACAAAAAGACCCACAGGGCGCAAAACCTTGCGAGAACTTTCTGGTATTATCAATTTCAAAATACCTAAATCCACCGGTTACTTGCCACTCCTCTGTAACATGATAGGTTAATTCACCAAATACAGCTTTCTCTTCAGTCTTTACATTGCTATCTAAGAAAAAGGTTCTATTGGTATCAAGCTCGTTATCAGCAGTACCACCACCATAATAATAATCTACGTAGCTTTCTGTACCATTACCCCAAGGATGCCCACCTGTGTTGATGTATTCAGCGAAGCCAGGGTTAAAAGTATTATTATCGACCGTTCTTTCAAAGTCAGTATAGTAAAGCCCTGTCACCCAATCCCAGTCGCCATCACTGTTTGAGCCAAGTCTAATCTCTTGAACAAACCTATCTTCTTCAGTATCAACAAACGTTTGCTCACTATTTCTTGGAAAACCAGCATAATAAGTGTCACGCAAACTAACCGCAAATGAGGTGAAATCAATAGTTTCATCTCTGGTGATATCGTAAAGTGATGTTGATGTAGACAGCGTTGCAAACCCTAAGTCAGCCTCTATCTCAAGAGCCCATAGCTCAGTCTTATTCTCAACTGGGGAAGCGTGAAAACGCGTTGTTTCGCGCTTTCCGGCATTAGGGTTCTGGCCACTAAAATCATCAGCTTTATCTTTTTGAGTATGGTAAGACAATAGCGCTTCAACGTTGTCACTCATATTCCAGAGCACAGATGCACGCACATAACCTTGGCTAGACTCGTCCGCATCTTCTACAGTGTCAAATACACCTGGGCTACCAAAAAAATCACTAGGGTCAGATAAAACTGGGCTTCCATCTGCACCAATTCTCATTCTATTAGTGGCATCGGTTACACCTGCGTAGCTTTCATAGCCCGCTGCAACGCGCAAAGCTACGTCATCACTAAGCGGTAAGTTAATAACACCATCGGTGCTATAACCCATATCATCTGCATCTTCTGTTTGTGAAATTTTACTACTCAAACTGCCGCTAATACCGGCAGTACTAGGCGAGTTAAAAATGAATCGCAATGTGCCACCTACTGACCCAGCACCATATAGCGTGCCCTGCGGCCCCCGCAATATTTCTACATGCTGCACATCGGCTATTTTTAAATTGGTGTACAGCGGCGTATCGTTGATATAAGCCGTTACTGTGGTATTGCCTTCTGGAGGCAAGGTACTATTTTGCCCTGGTGAAGAAGCCGTGAGGCCACGCATGATTATGCCACTGACCGCGCTATTACTGCGTACGCCTAAGTCGACAAATGTTAAACCAGGAATCTGACGTGCCAATCCACTGATATCCGTAATACCCGCCTTTTGCAGGTCATCACCAGTCACGGCACTTATGTTGTAGGGAACATCTTGAATATTCTCCGCTCGGCGAGTAGCCGTAACAACAACCTCTTCGAGGCTAAAGCCATCAGCTAGAACAGGTGACGCGCTCCCTATAGCTGTAGCTGCGACCGCTAACTGCACGGCTTTAGCTAAAGTTGACTTTGATGTTTTCAATCCACCGACTAGAGCGCCGTCCCTATTGATATATCTATTTTTATTCATGTCTGCCTCACACTGACGTAGTTATAAGAAATCACCCACTGTAATATTGTATACCATAATACAAGGACACCATATACCAGCATAATTCTCGGTGCAACTGAAATTTGCCGCCACTGCCGTGATAAGCTCCAACCCCTACTTTTTTCTTAATTAGCATTAAAAATAGAGCTTAATCCGTACATTGCGTGATTGACCGTTAGGCATGCACTACACGCGCTATATATCTCTTTTAGGGTAATAGTGCCTATAAGAAGATCATGGTCTGCTGCGATTAAGGACATAAAAAAGCACTATTCAACAGTAGATGCGACTAAACGCCTAGGGGTAAGCATCAAGGGGCTGAGGCTGGTAGGATCACTATGGTGAACAAAGCACATTAAGGCCGTGCGGGGAGTTTCAACCATAGCACCCAGTTACTTGGCCGCGGGCTGATGTCGCATTTGCGATATCAGATATCAGCCATACTCGCACTGCCTAGGCTCTCTAGCAGTGCTCATTAATTGTTATTCTCGGTAAGTCTCTGGCAGTGCAACCCCACAAGCAGCATGAGCAGTAGAGACCATTGCCACTATAGCGCCTGCGCAGCAAGCCTAGTCCAGCTATGAAAGCCTCGGCAGATAACTTCTCGTACGAGTACAGGTAAATTAGCCTACCCTACAAGCACATTACTCAAGCAGCATCGATAAGCCAATTTCTGCTCCACCAAACTCACTCATGGCATCGAGCAAGGACAGCCATAAATACTCAGCTGAAGCTGAATCACTAAAAATGGAAAAGACCTTATTCTTCCCTATAGCATGATGCAGAATTACACCATTAACTCTAGCAAATGCTGTTTGCACCACAGCGCCGACAGGAAAATTCACCTCACGCAAATCAACACCACAGACTTTAGCCATTACATCTGTTTTAGTTTCTCCCGTTAATACAAACCATGAGCGCCCGTCCTCGCAATACACCGAGTAGCAACCTTCACCAGCTGTATAAATGTCGGCCACAGCCTCATCGGGTAATAAGGGATTAGATAATAGCCAGTACTCCGTTTTACTTAAACGTAAAACCGTTTGCCCAGAGGCTGTTTGCATGGCTTGATTAGGCACCGCAGGCACCGGTAAATTTTCTTTGTTTAGCCACGCGCCTATATTTGGCCCTCGCCCACCACAGCGTGACAATACTGACAGATCTATTAAACCACCCTTGGCAACTTGCTGTTTAGAATCGTTGAGCGTGGATAGTGATTGGGCACCATCGCACATCAGCTCAAAGCTAGCATTCTCGTGTTGACGATAGACTGGGCTGCGCTTGTTACAGGCTTGGGGCTCTACTATAGTCACGACTACATCTCCTGGCGTTTATTTTGCGGATCATAAAAGGGTAGCGCTACTACGGTGGCTGTTAGCAACACACCATTATCAACCCGTATACGAATCAAGCTGCCCACTGCACCATCCTCAACCGCTACATATGCCATACCGATGATGCAGCCTATCGTTGTTGAGTATTCGCACGACGTCACATTGCCCGTGACTTTTGCATGCGCACTATCATCACTTAAAACTAAATGTCCCTCCATTGGTTTAGTCATGTGTTTGGGAAGCGTAAAGCCAACTAATTTTCGGCTTTGCTTTTGCGCCGCCAGTATTTCAACTGAGCGCCTGCCGACGAAAAATGGTTTCTTTTTAGCAATAGCCCAATTCAAATTAACCTCACCCGGATGACTCATGCCATCGGTATCTTGGCTCACGATAATATGGCCTTTTTCTAGGCGCAATAAGCGTTGGGTCTCAACCCCGAATGGTTTAATGTTTAAGTCTTGACCGGCCGTCATTAAAGCATCCCAAAGCGCTTCACCATAACGCGCAGGCACGTGAATCTCATACCCTAATTCGCCAACAAAACCAACCCGTAACAGCCTAGCAGGTATACCGGCTACAGCTCCTTCACGGTAAGCAAGATAAGGAAAATCTTCAGCGCTAAGAGAAACATCGGTTAATTTTTCCAGCACCTTACGTGAGCTTGGCCCTGCTAAATTAACCGCAGCGAATGCCGAGGTCACATTGACAATATCTACATTCAAGCGCCATTGAGCATTCCACTTCAACATATCCCTAAAAACGTTTTCTACCCCGCTGGTGGTAGCCGTCACGTAAAAATGGTTGTCAGTAATACGGCAAGAAACACCGTCATCAATTACAACACCATGTTCATTGGTTAATACCGCGTAGCGGGTTTTTCCTACAGGCTGTTTTACAAAAGCAAAGGTAAACATGCGATTCATAAATTCAGCGGCGTCGGGGCCTATCAGCTCAATTCCCCCCAAGGTGCTTACATCAACTAGGCCGACCTTGTTACGAACGTGAGCTGATTCAGTTTGTATACACGCATCGCGCATAGTATCTGAGCCATAAAACCCAGGGCGCTGCCAATTACCGGCCGGTATCATTTTTGCACCCAGCTCTACATGGCGGTAATGCATAGCTGTACGTCTATAGGGGTCAAAAATACGGCCGGCAATATGTGCTAATTTCTCCGGTGCAAAAGGCGGTCGTGCAGTAGTTACCCCAGTTTCTGTCACCGTTCTATCTGTTGCATCAGCCACCAATCGTGCTGTAGGTAAAGCGGAATGACGCCCCTGTGACGGTCCCATGCCCACGGTAGAGAAGCGTTTTACCAATTGCATATCGCGGTAACCCAAACGGGTTGCATTAATAATATCTTTAGCCTGTAGGTCTTCGTCGTAATCAATAAACTCCTTGCCCTTTGGGTGTATAAATATAGGCCATTCAAAATTAACCTTGGCGTCGCAGTGAACAGCGGCTATCTCACTACGGGTACAGGTAATATTATTCAACGCCACTTGCGCGGCTCGCTCGCCATCGGCCATCACGTCATCAAGGCTATGAATGGCATTAACCGAACCGGCTATATGTAAGTGGGCAGGTAAATTATTGAGGCTAAATTGCGCTTTATCATCATCGTAGGACAGCTTCGCGCCCGCTTGGCAAAGCAATTGGTAGGCTGGCATATAACCTGCCGACATGCAGACTAGATCACACTCAATAAGTGAGGATGTGTCGGACACTTTACCGCGGCTAATAATTTTTCTAACATCAACAGAACGAACACCTTTGTTAGCTTTTATAGCTAAGGCTTCATAAACGGTGCTGCCAAACTGCACCTCGATGTGCTGGTTTTTAACAGCATCAACTAACGCTGAAGATTGCGCTTGCTCACGCATATCGACAACTGCAGCAACATCAATACCATTGGCATTGAGCTCAAGTGCATTTAGGTAACCATCATCGTTACCGGTTAACACCACAGCGCGGTTACCTGGTTTTACCGCGTAGTGTTTTATCATGCGAGTTGCCGCACTGCTCATCATCACACCGGGTAAATCGTTATTACGAAACACCGCATGCTGTTCATAGGCGCCTGAGGCAATAATGCACTCTTTGGCACGCACTTTGTGCATACGCTTAGCTTGAACAACCGGAATATAGTTATCGGCAAACCAGCCGTTGCAGGTAGCGTTAGTAAAAACAGTAATATTATTGTGGGCTGTTACCTTCGCCACTAAATCCTTGCGTAGCTGTTCAGCGCGCACACCTGCGGCATCAAAACGGTGATAGCTTAACGCACCACCTAGTATGGCGTGTTCTTCAATAAGCATCACAGCCGCGCCTGCGTCAGCAGACTTTAATGCAGCGCAAAGCCCCGCCGGGCCGGAGCCCACTACCATCACATCGCAGAATGCATAGGATTTATCGTAATACTCTGGCTTAAAATTAACATCGACTTTACCTAAGCCAGCTTTTTTACGGATAAAACCTTCCCACTTATCCCAAACGCCTAAAGGCTTAAAAAAAGATCGGTAATAAAACCCTACCGGCATGAAGCGTCCGAATAAGCCTAAGATGGCATCTCTATCGTGATCTAATGAGCCGCTATAATTTTGACCCTCAATCTGAAGATCATTTTCTGCCAAACGACGATCGGCCAGCACATTAGGCTCGCCGCCACATTGCACCAAGGTATTAGCATCTTGCCCGGCCATAGTTAAAGGCCCACGAGGACGATGGTATTTAAATGATCTAGACATGACTTGCCGGCCATTGGCCACTAGTGCACTAGCTATGGAGTCACCTTCAAAACCTTGGTAGAGCTTACCTTCGAAGTTAAAACTAACAGCTTTATCACGGTTAATTAATAACCCTTGTGGAGCGGGTAAACGCATATTTTTAATTATCATTATTCCTACATCTCCACAATTGGATCTGAAAATTCAACCCGTTTGTCATAAATATCTGCGGGGTCAAAGGTCCGTATAACCTCATCTGTCACCGTATGTCGTTCTGCTATAAACCAGTAGCCAGATGCTGCATGTAACCACCACTCGGCAACAATACCCGCCACATTATCAGAATAAAAAACATACTCGGCCCAGTCCCTATCCGTGCAGGTTTGCTGATTAGGCATTGCTTTCACTTCGCCGCCATAAACAAACTCGCTGATGTTTCTAGGCCCATTTAACGGGCAGTTCATTATTTTCATGTCATATAGCTCGCTTAGGCATTAGTGGCTTGCTGCGGTAGCACCCATCTCGTTAACTTGGGTAAACCGATCAAATCTATCCATGGCAAAAGGGGCGATGATATCTGGAACTTTGCCCCCGCTGGCTATGAGTTCAGCTATTGTTTTTCCGCATATAGGAGTTGCCTTGAATCCCCAAGTACCCCAGCCAGCGTCCAAGTAATAATTTTTTACGGGGCTCAAGCCCATAATCGGACTGTAATCCGCAGTCATATCCGTGATACCTGCCCACTGCCGCATCAGGCGTAAGTCAGCAAGAAATGGGAACATTTCGATGGCGTGAGCGAGTAAGCTTTCTTTCATCTCTAATGTTGAGCGCGTGTTGTATAAGGGATAAGGATCAGAGCCACCGCCAAATACAACTTCGCCGCGCCCCGTTTGTTGCACGTAGCAATGCAATGCTGAAGAGCTGACTAAAGGATCTAGAAACGGTTTAACCGGTTGCGTAACCATGGCCTGCAAGGGATAAGAAAGGATAGGCATGCGAAAGCCGGCTTTGGCCGCCAATAATGAGCTGTGGCCTGCCACTGCCTGGACGGCGACACCACAATTAACCGTGCCGCGATTTGTTTTAACACCGGTAACGGCACCATCTTTAACAATGATCTCTTCAACCTCAGTTAATTGATGTAGTTCAACACCGCGCTGGGTGGCTCCTTTGGCATAACCCCAAGCTACAGCATCATGGCGAGCTGTGGCGCCATCCATATGCCATAAACCCGCCAACACCGGCAAATGCGCGGGGTTCATATTTAGGGTTGGCACTAACTCTTTAATTTGTTGCGTATCAATTAACTCAGAGCGGCCACCAAAGTGTTTATTAATCTCTACACGCTGCCTAAACGAACGAATTGCTGCATCAGTATGCGCTAAGGTCAATTGGCCACGCTGTGAATACATAATGTTAAAATCAAACTCATTAGAGAGTTCCTTAAACATCTTTACCGATTCCGTATAAAATTTAACACCTTCTGAGGTGAGATAATTAGATCGTATAACAGCGGTATTTCGTGCGGTATTACCGCCACCAAGATAATTTTTCTCAAGTATGGCAACGTTGGTAATACCGTGGTATTTAGCCAGATAATATGCAATCGAAACACCATGACCACCACCACCAATAATAACCACATCGTAACTATCTTTTAATACTGTTGGTTTTGGCAAGTCCGCATTGTTCTCAAACGGGTAGTCTTTATTAAGGCCGTATTTCAATAATGAGAATGGCATTTCAAAATCCTATCAGAGTTCGTTTTGTCGTTAATTAATATATGGCGATAAGAACTATCACATTTTTCTACTTAAATATTATTGTTTTGTTACCATCAATAAAAACTCGATGCTCAGTGTGTAGCTTCACAGCCTTGGCTAAGGCTCTAGTTTCAGTATCACGACCTACTGATACCAACATGTCTGATGAGTAAGTGTGATCGACCTCTTGTACTTCTTGGCCGATAATAGGCCCTTCATCTAAATCTGCAGTCACGTAATGCGCCGTAGCACCGATAAGCTTAACGCCACGAGTGTGAGCTTGATGGTAAGGCTTAGCACCTTTAAAACCGGGTAAAAACGAATGATGAATATTGATGGCCTTGCCTGACAATTTTTCACACAGATCATCAGATAAAATCTGCATATAACGCGCAAGCACTATTAACTCAGACTGGGTTTCATCAATAATATCTAGCAAAGCCTGCTCTTGTTGCGGTTTATTCTCTTTAGTAATAGGTAAATGAACAAAACGTATCCCTTCACGTTCTGCCATTGGCCGTAAATTTAAATGGTTAGAAACCACGGCCGTAATCTTCATATTAAAATCATTTTTCCGCAACCTATACAGTATATTATCTAAGCAATGATCATATTGACTAACCATGATAAGTGTTTTAGTTGGTTCATCAGAAACAACCATTTTCCATTGCATATCATGCTTTCTAGCTAGCGCAGGGAAATCTTCTTGAAGGTCTTGTAGTGTTTTACTACCGCTTTGAATGTGAAAACGTGCACGCATGAATAGGCCGTTGTTTTCATTATCATCAAAATGTGAAAGATCACTAATATAAGCCCCTCGCTCAGAAAGAAAACTGGTCACACCAGCAACAATTCCACTCGCCGCAGGGCAGGACACCTTTAGAATAAATTCAGGAAAGTTAGTTTTTACTATACTCATCTCTACTACCTTTACACCACAGATATTCTTAGACGTTTTGTACGATTAAGAATAATGCGGTGTGGTTTGTTTTTATAAAATTATTATTAACCAAAATGCCTTAGAACTTAGAACTTTTGACCAGGAATCCAACTAGTGCCTGCCAGAGGCACACCAGCCATGGCTGCTGACTCTACGGTTAAGGCCACTAAATCCTCCGGTTCTAAGTTACGCAAATCGTTTTTACCACAGGCGCGAGCTAAAGTTTGCGCTTCTAGGGTTAAAACACGTAGATAGTTAGCCAAGCGCCTACCCCCTTCAACAGGGTCAAGTCGTTTTGACAGTTCAGGATCTTGAGTGGAAATGCCGGCCGGATCTTTACCCTCATGGTAATCATCATAAAAACCCGCTGCTGAGCCTATTTTCTTAAACTCTTCATCGTACTTCGGATCATTGCAACCCAAAGCGATTAATGCGGCCGTACCGATAGCAACGGCGTCTGCACCAAGGGCCATACATTTAGCAACGTCGGCGCCGTTGCGGATACCGCCCGAAACAATGAGCTGAACTTTTCGGTGCATACCCATTTCCTGCAGGGCTTTAACAGCCTGGGGAATAGCAGCAAGCGTTGGTATGCCAACGTGCTCAATGAATACCTCTTGCGTAGCCGCGGTGCCCCCCTGCATACCGTCAACAACAATAACATCAGCACCGGCTTTAACCGCTAACTTGGTATCGTAGTAAGTACGCGTTGCCCCAATCTTTATATAGATAGGCACTTGCCAATCGGTAATTTCACGTAGCTCTTGAATTTTAATAACCAAGTCATCTGGGCCACTCCAATCGGGATGGCGACAGGCAGAGCGCTGGTCAACACCTTTGGGGAGGGTTCGCATTTTCGCTACGCGGTCAGTTATTTTTTGGCCTAGCAACATGCCGCCGCCACCTGGTTTAGCACCTTGGCCTAACACCAACTCGATGGCATCAGCTTTACGCAAATCATCGGGGTTCATGCCATAACGAGAGGGCAAATATTGGTAAACCAGTTTACTTGATTGACCTCGTTCTTCCGGGGTCATACCGCCATCACCGGTTGTTGTGGATGTACCCACCGCGCTGGCCCCACGCCCTAGCGCTTCTTTAGCGTTTGCCGATAATGCACCAAAGCTCATACCGGCAATCGTAACCGGCGTATCAATTTCAATAGGTTTTTTTGCAAAACGGGTGCCTAGGGTGACTTTGGTATTGCAAGCTTCACGGTAACCCTCTAACGGGTAGCGCGACATGCTTGCACCTAAAAACAAGAGGTCGTCAAAGTGCGGTACTTTACGCTTAGCACCAAAGCCACGTATGTCGTAAATACCTGTTTCGGCAGCCCTACGAATTTCATTCATCGTTAAACGGTCAAAAGTGGCAGATTCACGTAGGCCGTCTTTTACCTTGTTATCATCAGTCATTTTATAATCCTCAGAAACAGCCTTAGTAAGCGTTATCAACTTTAAAGTTATACAATTCACGAGCCGAACCATAGCGTTTAAAAGCCGTTGGATTTTCATCAAACCCCGCTCGGTTTAACAACTCGGTTAATTCTTGAATGTGCTCTTGGCGAATTTCTTTTTCAACGCAATCGGCCCCTAAGGACTTTACTGAACCTTTAACGTAAATTCTTGTTTCATATAAGGAGTCACCTAGCGCATCACCGGCATCACCACACACAACCAATGTACCCGCTTGGGCCATAAAACAACTCATGTGGCCAACATTCCCTTTAACCACAATATCCGAACCTTTCATTGAGATACCACAACGTGCACTAGCATTCCCCTCGATAACTAAAAGACCTCCATGTGACGTCGCCCCAGCACAGGCAGAAGCATCACCTTTAACGCGAACATTACCTGACATCATATTTTCAGCTACACCTTGACCGGCATTGCCATGAATTGTGACGTTTGCAGACTTATTCATACCCGCGCAGAAATAACCAGCATGGCCTTCTATATCGACAGAAATTAGTTGATCTAAACCACAGGCAATATTGTGTTTGCCTTTGGGATTTTTAACTACCCATTCTCGATCAGTGCAATTAACTGCTTGATCATGTAATTGTTGATTTAATTCACGAATCTCAATGGACGCCAAATCAATCGTTTTCATTCTTACCTCCAGAATTTTTAAGATCTAAAACTGTTAACAATTAAGATCGCTCCCAAGAATAAATAGTGGCGGGCTCAGGCTCCCAAACTTTAGCGTTTTCGATGCCTGGCAAAGTAGTTAACGCTTGATATTCTGATGCCATGGCAACATAGTCATCAGTCTCAGCCAAAACGGCAGGTTTACAAGAAATAGGATCTCGCACCACAGCGAAGCCGTTACGCGTCCCTATAGCTAACGTATAAAAACCATCAAAATTCTTTAAACCATTCTCAAGGGCTTGATTAAGTGTATCGCCTTCATGCAAGCGCCATGTTAGATAACCAGCGGCTACTTCTGTATCATTTTCAGTTTCAAACTTCATGCCGATACGCTCTAACTCTTTACGCATACGGTTATGATTTGAGAATGACCCGTTGTGAACCAAGCACAAATCTTTACCGGTAGAGAAAGGATGGGAGCCTGCCATTGTCACCGATGATTCGGTTGCCATGCGGGTATGGCCTATAATATGACTACCTTTCATACCTTTTAGATTAAAACTTTCAGATATTTTACTAGGCAAGCCAACTTCTTTTAAAATCTCGATAGATTGACCGGCACTTAGCACGATAACTTCTGGCGCATGCTCGGCCATAAACGCTAGTGCTATTTCAGCAGTGGTTGCTATTTTAAAAACAGCCACATTACTATTCTGGAAAAAATCGACACCAAAACCTAGCGTACTTTTTATTTTCTCAGCTAGTGCGGCCCAGTTATAGTTAAGGTCGCTGTGATGTAAGGTTAATTTAATCATGCCATCGGGGACTTCATCACCATATATAGCGAAGCCAGCACTGTCTGGGCCGCGCTCTGTCATAGCAATCAACATAGGGGCAAATAACTCACCAATTTTATTTTCCCATGCCTTATTCTTCAAATAAAGACCAACAATTCCACACATTATTCCACACCTCTTAAATAGATCTTCTCAGCCAGTTGAAACGCTTAAGTGCTTAAAACATTCAGACATTAGCGATTAAAAAAGCTCTAGATAACGTTGACGCTCCCAATCTGATACATGACGACAGTAATCAATCCATTCGTCACGCTTCAACTTGATAAATTCTTCACAAATCTCTTTACCTATAAGGTCTGTAAGCACAGTGTTGGCTTCTAATGCATCAACGGCCTCGCCTAAGTTTTGCGGTAAAATATCAATGCCTTTGCTGGCGCATTCAGCCTTGGATAATGCATAAAAATTAATATTTTGCGGTTCACCAGGGTCTAGCTCTCTGTCGATACCATCAAGGCCAGCAGCAATAAGCGCAGCATGAACAAGATAAGGGTTACAACCTGAATCTGGTAGACGGAACTCCAAGCGGCCATAAGGAACACGAACTAAAGCTGAGCGGTTATTGTCACCATAAGAGATATAGGCTGGCGCCCAAGTGGCCCCAGAAGCAGAGCCGCCAATAACCAAACGCTTATAGGAGTTAACAGTAGGCGCAGAGATCGCACACAGGGCCTTAGCATGGTGCAATAGGCCTGCGGTAAAGTGATAAGCCATTTTAGACAGCCCCATACCATTTTTATCACTATCGTCGCCAAATAAGTTATTACCTTTTTCATCGGCTATCGACAAGTGATAGTGCATTCCGTTACCGGTGCGATCTGAAGCGGGCTTAGGCATAAAGGAACAGAGCATGCCTTGATCGTAGGCAATCTCCCCTGCTGCCATTCGAACAAAGGTAAAGTTATCGGCGGATTTTAGTGCATCGCTATAGGTGTAATTTATTTCAAACTGGCCATTGGCGTCTTCGTGGTCAATTTGATAAACCTCCATCCCTACCGCCAGCAACGATTCCGTTAATGTCTCTAAAAACTCACGGGAGCGTGAAAGGCCTTTATAGTCATAACAAGGCTTAGCTAGCGCATCAGACTTATCAACCATTTTAAGGCTTTTATCTTCATTGCGTTCGAATAATGAAAACTCAGGTTCCAAGCCTGTATTTAACGTCCAGCCTTTGGCGCTTAACTTCTTGATTTGGTTTTTAAGCACAACTCGCGTGCAATAATTATGGGGCTCGTTATTGACATAGCCATCACAGGCAATCCGGGCATATCCCGGCTGCCAAGGCACTATGGATAAGGTATCTAAATCGCCCTTGGCTAAAAAGTCTGGGCCATGTGGCTCCATACCCAAACCACAGACAGCGAAGCCGGCAAAGCCAGCACCCTTTTCGACTACATCCATTAGATTGGCTACAGGTACCGATTTAGTTTTAGCAACGCCGTGTATATCTACAAATTGCGCCAGCACGTATTTAATGTCATTTTCTGTTATAAATTGCTCAATATCTGCATTCATACTTCGGTCACCTTGTAGTTTTATTATTAAAAAAGATTCACCGTAACAATTCCCTCTAGGAAACTAAAATTCTTAACAGGAATTTAAAGTAGTCTAGCACAATCTTTCCTTAAGGGAATATATTTTTCAAAAAATACTAAATGCTTGATTTATAAGGAAGTAATGCATTACATTTCTGTTTGATGGTTATAAAATCACGAAAAAACACATCTCAAATAGTAAGATGGTCAGTGCAAGAGCACTCCCTACACATAGCCCTACTAATCCCCTTCAGTACCGAATAAGGAGCGCCACTTAATGCCTAGTGTCACTGACAAGCAATTTGGACTTGATGAGTTTATAGCCATGAAGGTTAAGAAAATTCGCTTACATGAGGGCCTCAAAATTACTGATGTGTCACGGATATCAGGGATTAGCCAAGGAATGATTAGTAAAATTGAAAACGCACAGGTTTCAACCAGCCTCGAAACACTCAATAGACTATGCTCCGCCTTGGGATTACCTATATCAAATTTATTCAGTGACTTTGACCGGCAAGACAGCACGGCCCAATTTACCAAAGCAGGCAAAGGTATAGAAGTGGTTCGCCGTGGTACAGATAAAGGCCATACTTATCATCTACTTAGGTATCATCGAGGCCCCAAACAGTCCTTTGAACCTTTTCTAGTGACCATGGATGATTTGTCAGAGGTATTTCCTACCTTCTCACACCCTGGCGAAGAATTTGTTTATATACTCGAAGGGAAGTTAACCTATCGTCACGGCAACCATATTTATCAGATGGAAGCCGGTGACAGCCTTACCTTTGATAGTGAAATTCCACATGGCCCAGAAAAACTTATTGAAGCACCCATTAAATTGTTATCACTTATGCATTATGGCGATAGAGAACAACCCTAGGGTGGATATGTGTAATTCATAGAGATCCATTCATTATTATGGAGTGCTATGAACAAAGAAACTCAATATCGACTCCAGCGGGTTCGGCTCTATAAGAGCGCGGGCTTTATTTGCTATAGATATGGTCTTTTTATCTGTAATTCATGACAGTTGACACCCCTTAGCCAAAGCACTCTCGAGGTATGCTAACACCAGCTTTACATAGCGACCGAAGGGTCAAAACAGCCTTCAGCTGTTTTGATTAATCCAACCTCTAACAACAAGCCCACACCCTTAAAGGTGGGCCTTTATATTTCAACAACGCCTTCCCCTTGAAAATATTGACAAACCCCCACACTACGCGTAAATTTCGCGCCTCTACAGAGCTAGCAAGCTCTGAGCTATCTGCCCAGATGGTGAAATTGGTAGACACGCTAGCTTCAGGTGCTAGTGCTCGCAAGGGCGTGGAGGTTCAAGTCCTCTTCTGGGCACCATATATAAATTGTTGTTTTTAACAGTAGAGCAACAAGTATAATCGCCAGAATTTCTGTTGTAGTTTTGGCGATTTATATACGCGCCCAACCCCAGTTAGCCTCGAGCCGTTCCAGCCACGCCTTCCAGAATCCGCTAACTTTCAGCAGACAGCTGCCTGCGTAATTACCTATAAATTACCCATACTGTAGCGAGGCAAAAGTATTAACCTTTATCTACCAGTTTAAGTTGCTGTATAGCCCGCCACAAATGTATATATAACCGCCGTATAAAAAGCACATAACATCTTTAAGCAACAACAGAAATTACCAATTTACTAGCAACGACCTTCTGTTGCGCTACTGAGCTGATATAGGAAAAACCCATAACGAGCTTCACTTTCGCGCTTAGAGCCGGATGTTGTTTTTGACGATGATAAAAAAACAGCGACTTGTAATAAATCTATTTTAATATCACTGAAAATAAAAAATAACTCTCTATACTAATAACGGCGGCGCAGTAGGATTGGAAAAAGAATTGACTCGCTCAGATTCTTCCAATACCCAATCGATAAAACTTTTGGCCTGCTCTGACTGCTCAACACGATTGGGCAATACCAGATACACGGCCTCACTGCGAGACAAGGATGTATCTAAAGGCTGAACTAATTTATTAGCGGCTAATAAATCTGATACTAAGCCACTAAAGCCCAGCGCTATTCCCTGCCCATCCAAAGCCACTTGAATCACATTATTATAATTATCAAAGCCCAAGGTCTTAAAAGAAGCAGGCAGAGGCACGCCATGCCCTTTTAACCACCACTGCCAGTCTTCATGAGCATGAATCTCACCGTCCAGATTAATAAGGTTATGATCAAGCAAATCAATGGAGGAACGAATAGGTGGGGATTTTTTCAAATACTCAGGTGAACAGACCGGAAACGAGGTAATGTCAAACAACTTAATGGCTGTTAAACCAGGCCAATGACCATTACCGTAGCGAAAGCCAATATCAATATCAGATTCGTTTAAATCTACGGGTTTATCCGACACAACTACGCGCAACTCTGCTTGTGGGTAGTCTGATTTGTAACTGATCAAACGTGATGTTAACCAGAACGAAGAGATAGCAACCGTTGCAGATATTGTTATTTTTAAAGGTTGGGTCTTTTTTTGTATCGCCCCAGAAACATCCGCAATGCTTTCCAAGCTGACTTGGATTACTGCCAAAAACTCCTTACCCGCTTTAGTCAAACCAACGGCTCGATGCAAACGATCAAAGAGTTTAATACCCAAATGCTCTTCCAAAATTCGAATTTGCCGGCTCACAGCTTCTCGACTGATAAACAATTCCTGCCCGGCTTTGGTCAAACTGAGGTGTCGGGCGACAGCTTCAAAAGCAATTAAGCTTTTCAAGGGCGGTAATCTTGATCGCAATGTTTTCATACCGCCCCTCTTTGAGTGTTTATATACCGCGTTAAAACCAATTGCTTGAAAACCCTCCTTAACCGGGAACTTACTAAAAGCTGGCAAACATTGCTGCCCGGCAACCATCATTAGAGATTATCCTCCCTGAGTAGCGTTGTTATTCGACAGAATAACAACTTTTTCGACAAGCTTGCTCTTGGCTCGCGCCTTGCTGCAGCATTAAAAAACAAGAAAGCCGAGCTTAGCAATCATTTTCCAAGCCACGCCCTACTTAACCTGAACCAAGATAAAAAGTCGTAGCAGGAAATACCCACGGGTATCAATAGTATTTGATACTTGCACCCTTAGATTAACAAGCAGTTTGTGGAGTGATACATTATGATTCTATAATTTATTTTTTAGAAACGTTTGCTAATAGTAGCAAAGTAGTGACTCGACATTATTTTCAAAAACAATTATAAGAAATGAAGTGAGATTAAAATATAATTGCCAACTGAAGCTGGTTTTACAATTCGGTCGCTGGCGGCCTAGCGGTTTATTGACGGGTATTTTTTCGGGCTCACCCAGCGGTCACTTCGCCAGAATGCGGCAGTAGATGAGTCTCCACGCTGTGATTGAACTGTAGCGCGCGCTGAGCCAAGGTAAAACGACATTTTGTAGGTGTAGATTTCACTTATCGCATGGTTCAATTTTTAGGCGCCGACGCCTTTTGTCGAAATTTTGTTGTTTGTGTCGCAAATGAATAATTCTAAAAGATCCCGACACAACATGATGTGGTGGCGTTTTATAAAACCCATTGAATGAGGATTCATATCAGTTTCAGCGGTGACAGTAATACCGGTTGAGCCGCTATACAGAAGGCATAAAAAGGGTTTCACCTGCCGCTAATCAGATCGGAACTGGTTAGTAATCGACCCGGGTTTAAAGGTTACTCTTCTTTAAACCTGATCGAAATTCACTGATATTATTGCTACTGTATGTCTTTTACGAAATACATCGGTAACAAGCATTCCTAACAATAATGATAAATAGCAGGCTCAGGCCCGCGAATAACAACCAGCAAAGGAATATTGAATGCAAAAGTTAAGAGTCGATCGCGTCCTATTTGGTGTTGCAGTAACGCTGATTGTGACTATTTGCCTGCCGCTCGGCTTAATGCCAGAAAAATCTAACCTCTTCATCTCTGAATTCTATTCCTGGATTTCTAACAACCTGAGTGTGTTTTATCAATTGTTTGGTATTTTCACCATTATTTATCTGGCCTGGCTGGCATTGAGTCGGCACGGCCATATACGCCTGAGCCAGACCAATGAGAAGCCGGAGTTTTCCAACTTTGCCTGGGGCGGTATGCTGTTTTGCGCAGGTACTGGCGCCTCACTTCTGGTATGGGCTGGGATAGAGTGGACGGGGTACTATATTGCCCCTCCTTTCGGTATTGAGCCTCGATCCACCCAAGCCATAGAAATAGCTTCCGCCTACGGCCCCTTCCATTGGGGAATCACAGCTTGGTGTTTTTACGCCCTACCCACCATTGCCATCGCCTACCCCTTCTACACCAAAGGCATCCCCTATCTACGTGCCAGCACAGCCCTACACAGCATACTGGGCCCAAACGCCGCCAATAGTGTCACCGGCAGGTTGGTCGACCTGCTGGCCATGCTCGCGCTGTTGGGTGGCGCTGGATCATCACTGGGCATGATAGCGCCGACTATTGCCGCTTGTGTCGCCGAGCTGCTGGGTATAGAAACGTCTTTTACATTACAGCTGGTGATTATGCTGGTTTGTATCGCCCTTTTTTCTGCCAGTGTTTATATGGGTATTGGTAAAGGCATCAAGCGCTTAAGCGAACTGAACGTGATTCTTTCTCTGGTCTTACTGACATTTATTCTCGTCGCAGGGCCTACACTCTTTATTTTAAAGAGCAGCCTCAATACTGTTGGCGTTATGGCGGAAAATTTCATTCGCATGATGACCTGGACAGACCCCGTAGAAAAGACGGGGTTTGTCGAAACATGGACCGTCTTTTACTGGGCCTGGTGGATTGCCTTCGCCCCCCCCATAGGCGTCTTCGTTACCCGCATATCTCGCGGCAGAACCATCCGCCAGGTAGTTCTATCCATGATATTGTTTGGCACGCTAGGCAGCTGGGCGTTCTACTTTGTAATCGGTAACTATTCCCTGTCGCTGGAACTCAACAGCATCATGTCGGTAACCGAGAGCAAGGTAGCCAATGGCATGTACGTCACCATCGCCAATATTTTCGCCACCCTGCCATTCAGCAGCTTGGTACTGGTAGTGTTTACCTTGGTCTGTATTATTTCCGTTGCCACCACCTACGACTCAGCGTCATACACACTTGCCTCAACAGCCACTAAAGAACTCACCGCTGGCTCCAGCCCTGCCCGCTGGCACCGACTGTTTTGGGCAGGTATTCTGGGGATATTACCCATATTGATGATGTACGTGGGCGGCTTGGAAATCATTCGATCCGGTTTTCTTATTGCCTCTTTTCCATTGCTGTTTGTAGGTGTTGCCATGGTGGTTGCGCTGACAAAATCACTCAATGAAATACCAATAAGGGCAGCTTCAAACCTCGCCGGTATTCACCCGAATAGCAACGCCAAGCCAGCTATACAATATCGAGAAGATAATATTAGTGGCGGACAATAAAGCGCCTTGCGCTGGCGTTATCACGGTAAGAGCTCTGCTATCGAGAATGGATATTGATGCTGTTGCCATGACATTAACCGCATACGCAAAGGATATGCTTGCGGCAAGCTAACGTGAACATGCCGTTGAGCATTACCCTATCAGCGGACATCAATCGAAGTGGATTAAGCGTTAGGCCTCAGAAAGAGTACCCAGTAATAAATTACGGTGCTACGAGGTAAAGTTGCGATCGACCACCATTACTTTACCGTGTACGGCAGATCCGGAATAGACACTAGAAATACCTCGCTCTAAGTCCATTTTAAAACGTTGCAGAATATCCCTTATTGCCGGATAAAATAATTGATCCCAGGGTATATCTGCAGGGTCAAACAGTTTTACATCTAGCGACTCTATACCCGCATGATACTCAGGGCTATCTAGGGTGCCACGGTAAATAATATAAACCTGATTCATCTGCTCCACATGAAAGACCGCGTAAAGAGAATCGATAGATATCTTGGCCCCAGTCTCCTCATAAGCTTCCCTAACAGCGGCCTGCTCTATGGCTTCGTCATATTCCATAAAGCCGGCGGGCAACGTCCATGAGCCTATGTGGGGTGCGATTGCACGCTGGCATAGCAAAACCTTGCCTTGCCACTCTGCTATACAACCAGCAATAACAGTTGGGTTCTGGTAGTGGATTTTGTTACAACTCTCACACACAAATCGAAGTACCGTATCGTTTTCTGGTACTTTTTTTGTTACTTTGTTACCGCATTCAGCACAGTATTTCATGATTACCTCTACTGACGTAGATTGTGTGTGAGCATTTTATTCAATCAAGTTTGATATCAAGGCGCTTCGGATTCCAGCTCTTTCACATCTTGATAGCGATCACCAATACGGGGGTGAGCGCGTCCTCCGGTAGATGCCCCCAGCGCCACAACTATCTCGTTAGAGGCAGGTGCATCTGGAATATGCATTTCCAAGGTAATATAGTGCGAACGAGCACCCGCATCATGTTTGTGCATCATGGGTATTTGGATAGAGCAACCCGGTGCGCCGCGCTTATTGGTAAAACTTAAATAACTGGTCGCCGCAACCGCGTCGCGGTAGTGGTTACCAAAGCGTAGAGTGTGAATTACCGCTGAGCCATGTTCAATTTCACCCGCACTACCCACAACAGCAGATTTACCGTAAGCCTCAATTTCATCACCACTGCCTAACTGCTCCAGTAGGCGTGAAACAATCAGCTCACCCATCTCCGAGGCACCGGCCTTAATCTCAGGCGACAAATCCTCAACAAAGCCCTTGTCGGCCCAGGGATTTTTAATAATAGCCGCCACGCCCAGCATGGTAATGGGTTTATCCAGCTTTTTCCCTCCTTCGATCCATATCTCTTCACGGTAATATGCCAACTTACGGACTTCAAAATGCATCTAAACCTCTCCTACAAAATTAACCATTATTGGTCGCGATCACAACGTAAAACATCTTTCTTAGCCCTAGTCTTCATCGTATAAATATCGAAGAAAACCATCACACCTGCTATCGGTGCCTAGAGCAGCTCAACAACACTTTTTCCCGTTTAATCCCCTATAGCACAGAAGCGACGTTGCACGATCGGCAGCGCCCAGCCTATTTAATTATCATTTAAGCCATTTGAACGGGGTGGGTAAAGTTTAAAAATCGCGCCTTTCGCGTAACCACAGCGTCGCGCATAGATAAATACAGACACTAGCTTAGCGGGTACCGACTCAGCACTGACCCCAAATTCTGCTTTAACTCATCGAGATAGGGCTCATAATGCCGCCAATGCTCCAGCCCAGCGCTGTAGATGGGCTGGCGAACTTGTTCCGAGCTGGCGGTTCTTACTGGGCGCTGATTGTTGTAGAACTCCAAGCAACCCGCTTCAAAGGGCAGACCACAAAAGTCCAGAATTCTACGTACTTGCTGCTCAATATCGGCGACCACCTCTTCGTATTGAACCCGCAATACCTTGCCGGGTAAAACACGATCCCAATGATCCATAACATCAACATAGCTGCCATAATAACGACCAATATTGGCCTGACTATAAGTAAAGGCCTGCCCTTTTGCGAACAGTTGCTTGTAACCGCTAAAGCCACTGGCCATTGGGTGGCGGCGAGCGTCAATGATTTTAGCGTTGGGTAAAATTAGCTTGATCAAACCAATATGCAGGAAGTTATTAGGCATTTTATCGATAAAAAAAGGTGCTGCCCCCCGCTGAATAGCCGTTTGCTTAATATATTCTTCGCCAAGTTCGCTGAGTTGTTCCGCACTTAGCTCCGCTAAAACCTCTGGATAACGAGAGACGTCTTTATGTTTTTTCTTGCCACCTAAACGGCGGGCCAGGCCAATAATATGGCCCAACTCTTTAGTGCCATCCACTTGTGAATGCGTCGCCAAAATTTGTTCCAGTAAAGTGGATCCTGAACGAGGCAGGCCGACAATAAATATCGGGATCGGTGACTGGCACCCCAATTCAGTCGCTGCGGATAAAAGCTCGGCACTACAAGTCATCTTCTGTCTCTTAACAATATTCTCGGTATTCTCAGGATCATAAACTTCAAGTTTTTCCTTAATCCTATTACCTCTCTGGTAATACAAAAAAGATTCTCTGTATTGCTCACGCTCTTCAAGTGCTTTACCCAACGCAAAACAAAGATGAAAGTTGTCCACTTCAGTACAGTTTTGACTCTCAATTTGATCACGCATAGCCACAATATCATCATCCTCAAACTTAAAAGTTTTCAGGTTTGCCAGGCTCCAATAAGCCTCACCAAAGCTTGCTTGCAAGCTAATCGCTAAACGGTAAGCGACTATAGCCTCTGCTGCTTTACCGGAAGTTTTAAGTGCATGAGCATAACTCAAGGCAATTTTTGGCTGAGGAGTGTAGTTGGACAATAACTTTTCGTAACAAGCCAAGGCTGGCTGACAATCGCCAAATTTCACAAGAATTGAAGCTTGTAACACCAACAATGGGTATTCATTGGGCTTGGCATCGAGCAGTTGATTCACTTGCACTAGTGCCTGTTCTAGCTTATCGCTTTTGTTTAGCACATGGGCGTAGGTTAATCGCGCCAAGTCAAACTCGGGAGCTAATATCAGGCAACGCTCTAATAAATGTAGGGCATCATTGAGTGCGCCAACCTTAAGGCCTATCTCGGCAAGCAGGCGAATCGCGGTAATATCGCTAGGGTTTTTCTTGAGAAATAATCGGCAAGCTTGCTCCGCATGGGCAATTTTTCCAGCGCTAAACAAACTCACCGCATTAATTAATTCTGGATCGTGAGAAGACAATAAAAGATGCCGCTTAAACGCTTCCGCAGCCGACACCTCATCACCGTCAACAAGGAAGAGTTCGCCCATTTTTTGCCAGCTTGTCGCTAACTTCGGGTTTATTTTTACCGCTCGCTGCAAGGCTTTAATACCGGCTATAACCTGCCCTGCATCCGCGTATGCAAAACCGAGTTCCTGCTGAGCCAAGGCAAAATTGGGCGCTTTGAAGAGTAAGTCTTTTAGCCCTTGTATTGCTTGAACACAATCACCCTGCGCTCTATTGGCCGCCGCTATAATTAACTGGCAATCAATTTCTTCGGGCGTTTCTTGCAGTACGGCTTCGGCCTGTTTTCTGGCCAATTGAATCTTCCCCATTCGAAGCAAGTTCATTGCCTGTTGAACCGCTAGTTCTGAATCATTAGTAATGAAATCAGGCTCTATACTCATGTCAGCTCCAACAAAGATTAAACATATATTTTTTTACACGCCGAAACCGCTTACTCCATTAATGACAATGGCCAGCCTAGCTATAAGAGTAATATACACTCCAACAGGCAGACTGGCCGGTAAATGAAAATCCATCAGGCTACGCCGATACGATTAGAACTTCATTTTAAACTTCACACCCGCTGTCCGAGGACGATTGGTTGTAATGGAGTTTTCAAACTGGTTCCTGACTCCCGCACTAATATCAGCACGCTCATCCGTTAGATTATTGACATAAAGATCAACGCCCCAACTGCCCATATCAATACCGGTACGTAGATTAATCAGCTCATAACTATCCTGAACAACACGCGTGGAAGGTCGTATCTCACTGTACGCAGAGCCGTTATAACTGTAACTAAGCTGAGCATAGACATCGTTGTCTGCCAACGAAAATTCATAGCGAGTTGTCAGATTACCTTTATAGTCTGGAACCGAAGGCAAGCCTGTGCCTTTTTCAACCGTTGCAGCAGCATTACCTGGAATAATAAAACCTTCGGTAGTTTCTCCGTCATTGTAAGCAAGGGCACCAGATATTGACCAATTTTTCGAGATCATATAGGTAACATCAGCTTCTAGGCCTTTGATTTCAGCCGCACCAATATTGTAGGTATTGCCAACCGTCGAAATAGCAAAGTCGTAAACGGTAAATTGCATGGACTCCCAGTCCATAAAGTATGCCGCACCGTTAAAACGTAAACGCCCATCATTCCACGTTGTTTTCCAACCGAATTCATAGTTGGTAATCAAATCTGGATCATAAGAGCCACCACCGGCATTGGGGTCGCGGTTCAAACCGCCAGCACGATAACCTTCAGAGACAGTTACATATAACAGGCGATCATCATCTACATTCCAGCTGACACTACCTTTAAAAATGGTATCGTTTTCTTTTTGCGTGTCGTCGATACTAAATTGACCAAAAACCCCATATGGGCTATTACCAAAACCAGTAAACCCTTCTAGGCTGCTTTCATTCCAGAATCTACGGGCACCAATAGTCGCCGATACCGATTCGCTTACGTCGTAAGTCACTTCACCAAATAGTGCGGTTTGCTCCTCGGTACGAACCTGATCAGTGGTGTAATAAATATCCTTTTTACCTCGCGCCCAATAGGCCTCGGTCATACCTGGCTGAACAAATTCTTGTAGATAATCATGCTCAGAGTCATCATAAAAAACGCCAACTACGTAATTCAATTGGCCTTCATTTTGAGATTGCAGACGTAACTCATGTGACTGACGCTTAAACGAGTTGTCATCGGTATAATGTTCAGCGGTACTGCTACAGTCTGTATTGAGATTGCCGGGAGTGGAAGAATAGTCACAGGCGTAAAAGGGAACCCATGAAGCTAACTCGCTGTATTCGGTATAATCGGCCTCATACTCTACCTCACGATCCATTACAGAAGCCGAGTACGACAAAGCATGGCCGGCAACGTTACCTTCAATTGCCAGCGATACTTGGGTGTATTCGTCAGAACTAGTATCCTGATGAAAACGTTGAATTTCCAGATCACCGGCATCCGCAGGGTCGTGATCCCAGGTACCCTCTGTTTCTTGATCCTGAGTAATTATACCCAGCGTTGCCACCCAGTTCTCATCGAGGTCAACACGCAGTGCTGCGCGCGCGCCTTTCTTCGAGAGATCATTGAAATCATCTTCAAGGTAATCTGCATTATCTATAGTGACAGAACGACCGTTCGACAAAGGAAGGGTTCGTGTAGCGGCTACGTTATCGATATAGCCGCCCTCTTCCTTGTCCCACGCAACGACTCTAAGTGCAGCGCTGTCGCCCAAGGGAACGTTGACAAACCCTTCTAGGGTATGACTTGTGTCACCACTTTTGGTAGTAGAAACATCCACGTTGATACCTGCCGCAAACGCCTCTTTGTCAGGTTTATTGGTAATGATACGCAAAGTGCCTGCTTGCGAACTCGCCCCGTACAGCGTGCCCTGTGGCCCCGCTAAGGCTTCAATCCGTTCAATGTCATAGATATGGATATCAAGGTTAGCCCCAATAGCGGTTACCGGCTGCTCATCCAAGTAGACACCAACACTGGGCTGCGAGCCAGAAACGTTGCCGTCACCGCCGTCTGCCGCTCCACGCATATATATTTCGGCCTTTCCTGGACCCTGACTGCTGATCGTGACACTGGGTAACATTGACACATAATCGTCAAAACCTGAAATGCCCAGAGCTTCCAGTTTGCGGCTATTCAGCGCTTGAATACTCACAGGCACATTTTGCAGGCTTTCCGAACGTTTTCGAGAGGTTACGACAACCTCCTCGAGCATTAATCCTTCCTCAGCCATCACTAACGTGGGAATCGTTACTGCACTTGAACCAATAATTGAAGCGAGTATTTTTTTCTTAAAATTATTATAATTCATCATCTCTCCTTTCGACTAAATTCGTTATTACAATCAAATGTTACTTTCCAAAATAGTCCTATTACAAAACACCATCCTATAATTAGCCTATCGACTAGGCATTGGTTGTAACTATTCGACGTATTCTGAATATTTTCGACACCCGCTTTACGGTTTAGGCTGACTGATGATTTTTATTCGCCATGCTCTGAAGCAATATTTTAATTTAACCGCGCGAGTTAAAATACTCAGGCGACAAAACAGTTTAACGTCTATCTAATTAAGTACGTCCCTTTGTAAACACTGCATAGAACGTTTAATTTTCACCTTAATCGATTTAAACCTAGCTCGATAATTCACCGTAAAAAAAGCAAAGAATATCTTCTCGGCATTAATAAGTAGCTCTGGCTAAAAACTAATTGCAGTATGGCTACAGCTTTAACGCTGTATTTAACAGTGTTTAGATCAATTATATTTTTTGCTTAGCCATAATAAGGTCTAGCCGTGTTTACCATAGCTAGCTATTTCATAGTCCTCTATTTCTAACACGCCACTGCCTGCAGTTTCACACACACCGCCGCAAATACACTGTCCATGGATAGCATTACAACTCAACGTTGACTAAGCAGGCAAAAAATTGAAAGGTGAAAAAATGGCAACCAAAAACCTATAGTTGCGTCGAAAATCTACATTTAATGAGCCTAATGTTCGCCGATGATAGCTCCACGATCGGAGAGATAGTACTTGCTTGAATGTAGTAGCAAACCGACTGATTAACCGGCTTTAAATGGGTGAACAAGACCCAAGCTGCTATAAAACATTTAAATTGAATAATGAGAGGTGCAGCAATGGCGGATATCCGCTCCCAAGACATAGGTCGTCTTTTTTCACCAAAATCCATTGCCTTCGTTGGCGGTTCCATCGCTGAAATGTCAATCCGACGCTGTGTCGAAATGGGCTATCAAGGCGAAATATGGCCGGTTCACCCCAAACGTGAAACGCTAGCCGGTTATAAATGTTATGCCTCAATTGCCGACCTACCGTCGGCGCCCGATGCTGCCTATATCGGCATCAATCGCGAACTAAGCATCACCGTAGTAGGACAGTTGGCCAGTATCGGTGCGGGTGGCTGTGTATGCTACGCGGCAGGTTTTGGCGAAGTGGGTGAAGAGGGCCAAGGCTATCAAGACCAACTGATTGCAGCGGCGGGTAATATGCCTCTGGTAGGCCCCAATTGTTTTGGCTTTGTCAATTTTATGGAGCGCTGTGCCCTGTGGCCGTATTTATTCGGCGGCGACCCGGTAGCAAAAGGTCCAGCACTTATTTCCCAAAGTGGCAATATTGCCATGAACCTTACCATGAATCAGCGCTCGGTTAATTTCACTTACGTCATTGCCACCGGCAACCAAGCGGTAATGGGGGCGGGGGATTATATAGACGCGCTGCTGTTAGACGAACGAGTCACCGCTATAGGCATGTATGTTGAAGGCTTTGATGATATAGAAAAGTTTTCTAAAGCGGCGCTCAAGGCCATGGCCAAAGGCGTGCCTATTGTTGTGCTCAAGGTTGGTAAAACCGAAGCCAGTGCCCGACAAACGTCCAGCCATACCAGTTCGCTGGCAGGTTCAGATACTTTATACGATGCGCTTTTTACTCGTCTTGGAGTAATCAGGGTTGATTCCTTAAATCGCCTACTAGAAACATTAAAATTACTCGATACTAGCCCACCACTACGCGGCAATAATATTTTTAGCCTGTCGTGTTCCGGCGGTGAAGCTGCGATGATTTCAGATCTAGTGCCAGAGCATCATCTAGAAATGCTGCCCTTTAGCCCAGCACAAATTGATCAATTACGTGGCCAGCTGCCCAACTATGTCACGATTTCCAATCCTTTTGATTACAATACGTCAATTTGGGGTGACCAAGCGGCGCAAACAGATGTTTTTACCGCCGCCATGTCGGGTAATCACGATGCTGCATTCCTGATTTACGATCACCCAACTGTGAACGGCGAAGAGATCGCCAAGGAAGTGGCTGAATGGATTATGACCCTGGATGCTTTTATCGCAGCACATAAGGCCACCGGTATCCCCGCTTTTGTGGTGTGTACCATCAGCGAATTACTGCCAAAGGAATTACGCAGTTACCTTATCAGCCATGGTGTCGTGCCTTTGCAAGGCTTTGATGATGCTCTGTTTGCTTACTCCGCTGCATTAAAATATTACCAAAGTAAGCAGCAGCAAATTACCCTGCCCCGCTTCCCCGAAGTACATATCGGCGCCGATGTTGACAGCCAAGTTATCGATGAGTATTACAGCAAAATCGCACTGAAAGAATTTGGGCTGACTATTCCAGCCGGTGGGGTTGGCACTAAATCACAGCTGACAGAAATTGCCGATAAAGCCGGCTACCCCGTTGTGCTAAAAGCAGTGGGGCCTGAATTTTTGCATAAATCCGATATGGGCGCTGTGATTCTCAAGCTCAACAATGCTGAGGACGTTGCTGACGCCGCCGATAGCATTATCGCCTCAACCACGGCAGCTGGTGTACCCGCGACCCAGTTTCTGGTCGAAAGCATGGTTGCAGGAAGCTTGGCGGAATTAATTATTGGCATTAATCGCGACGATCAATTTGGCCCCGCTCTGATCATCGGCGCCGGTGGAATTTTAGTTGAGTTAGTAGCCGATAGTGTCAGCCTACTGTTGCCCACTTCGCGTGCAGTGGTCAAAGACGCCATTAACTCATTGAGTGTAGCAAAGTTAATCGGCGGTTTCCGAGGCCAGAAAAAAGGTGATATAGAAGCTGCCATTGATGCCGTTATGGCTGTTGCCAACTACGCCGAAGCCAATTGGAATAAACTGTTGGAGCTGGATATAAACCCGTTGATGATCCTGCCCGAAGGCAGTGGTGTAGTTGCTGCAGACGCGTTGATTATTCAATCTAAATAAACACCGCAGGCTGTGAACGCAGAGTTTTCAACGTCGCCACACCCTATAATAAAAGCGGGTGCCAAGAGCTGAAATATGAAACTAACGTCATACGAACAAGATATGCTGGCCGGTAAGCATGGTAAAGGAGCCGCCAAAGCCCTGGGCTATCAGGTCCAGCTTGGCGAGGCGTTCAATGCATCATGCATGGTTGAAATCGAAAGAGTTCACGCTCCGTTAACCCATTTAGGAGGCGACAATTGGTTTGTCAGTGATCTGCTTAAAGATGGCGCCCGCTTAAATGTTATCGCCACCACCAACCCTATTTACGACGCTGAGTATTTCGACAAAATCGACGACCCAGAGCCCGAAGAAAATAAAAAACTGGTGGCCGATGTTAAGGCGCGTTTTTTAGAAATCGGGTTAAACCCCAGCTATAATTGCACCCCGCAATTAGAAGCCAATGTTCCTCGTTTTAATGAAATAGTCGCGTTCTCTGAATCCAGTGCGGTGCCTTATGTCAATGGTATTCTTGGCGCACGCAGTAACCGAGAATCGGCCAAGTCAGCACTGGCCGCGGCCATTACCGGGCGAGTGCCGCTGCACGGTCTATTGCTAGACGAAAACCGTAAAGGCAATGTGCATATCAAAGTCGAAGCCAAGTTAAAAGATGCCTTCGACTATCGTTTACTGGGTTTTGTCTGCGGTAAGAAAATGGGTAATGGCATTCCTGTTTTTGAAGGCCTACCCGACAAACCAAAACCCGAAGAACTGTTAAATCTTTGTACCGATCTTAATGTTAGCGCAGCGGTTGCCATGTTACACATCGTCGGCTTTACCCCTGAAGCACCGGACCTTGCCAGCGCTTTTGGAGGTAAAAAGCCCGATCGAACGATTACAGTCAGCCAGCAAGATCTCGATCGACTACGTCAGGATATGAGTGACTTTCATAAAGGTAAATTCGATTTTGTAATGCTTGGCTGCGCCCATTACAGCCTTGAACAAATCAAACTTGTAGCTCATCTTCTACACGGCAAGCATATAGCCAACGGCATAGAACTGTGGATTCTAAGTTCACCACAAACTCGCTCTAGCGCCGAACAAATGGGTTATCTCACGACGATAGAAGCTGCGGGCGGCCATATTGTGGGTGGCAGCTGCTCCGACATGCCGGTTTGGGATCGACGCCTAAGTGGCAAACGCGGCTTGACCGATAGCCTTAAGGCAAAATTTTATAATTCCGTTAAAGATATAGATTTTAAAGTGATGCCGCTGGAACAGTGTATTACCGCTGCTATCGCTGGAGAGTGTTGATATGAGCTCAGTCATTAGCTTTAGAACTATTAGCGGAGGATACGCCGAAGCTGAAGTCATTTGCAGTAATGATGATATTTGTTTTTATGTAACCGAACCTAAAACCGGTATTTTAAGAGACAAGGGGCATGATTTAGACGGCGTTTCACTGGCCGGAAAAATACTGGTATTTCCCAGCGGTAAAGGCAGTGCTGTAGTCCAGGATGAAGGTTTATTTTCCTTAAAAGAAAACGGTAAATTGCCCGCCGCCATGATTATTGAAAGCCCTGAGACCGTATTAGTATTTGCAGCCCTCTTACTTAAAATCCCCCTGCTAGACAGCGTATCAATAGAGGATAGAAAAAAACTACAGAACGGGATGCGCTTACGACTAGATACCGATAAAAATTTATTGGAAATCGTCGAGTAACGCGATTTCAAATATTAACTGTCGCTAAATAACAACTTATCCATTTAACTGTAGCTTTTAATACTAAGTTTACAGCTACCGTTTTGAACCACAGGTAAACGCTATGAAGACCTTGATACTCGGCGGCAGCGGTTTTATAGGCAGCGCGGTGTGCACTGAGCTGCAGCAACGAGGTGCCGAGCTGAGCCTATTATGCCGCAGCCCGCGTAGTACTATGCAGGCTGAGAACTTAGGCGCCACCGTAATTCGCGGCGACATTAGTGCGCCGATGGCATGGTGCAAGCAATTAGCCCAATACGACGCAGTAATTCATATGGCCTGTGGCTTTGATCACAATATGGCCGAGATTGATAAGAACTTAATTCAGGCGTTGATCACCGGGCTGAGCAGTAAATATCGTCAGCGCAGCCTGCTTTATACAGGCGGCACTTGGTGTTATCCCAACTCGCCCAAGGCCCCCCTTAATGAACAAACACCGTTTTCGCCATTACCGATGTTTGCCTGGCTGCAACAGCATTCACAACAAGTGTGCAACAGCGAAGCCGTGCGCGGTATATGCCTGCACCCGGGCATAGTCACCGACGACCCCGACCATATCCCTGAGCTGCTCAAACAAGAGTTCGCGTCTACCGGCCGAGTAGCTATGCCTTGCACCAACGACTTGATTTGGCCACTAGTTGATCGCCAGCGTTTAGCTAAGGCCTATTACCTAGCCTTAGACCGCGCCCCGGCTGGTGAGCATTATAATGTCGCCGAGATCGAGGCTCAGCCAGTGTTTGAACTGGCCAAAAAACTGGCCCAGCGCCACGCCGTTGACACGGATATCGAGATAAAAACCATTGACTACTGGACCCAAAAATACGGCGCTTACTGCCAGGGTTTCGAGCGCTCACAAAACCTTAGCTCCGCTAAAATACGTGACCACTTGGGCTGGTAAGCAACACCCCTGATTATGACTATCTCGCGTTAACCCGCGGCACCAGCTTACTAAATCTTTATACGCCCTCTCCTAATGGTACCGAGGTCATGGTCTCTAAAGGCATACCACCTAGCCTATGGGTATCACCTTCAATTACACTACACGGTAGTTTGGCTGCCCGGTTTTAACCCAAGTTATCAAATTATGCGCCGCTTTATAGCGCGCCTCACGCTCAGATGCGGTTGAATAAAAAGAGGCATGAGGATTAACTAATACCCTAGGGTGCACCACTAATTGATCATTTTTTAAGGGTGGCTCATGCTCCAATACATCTAGCGCAGCGCCCGCTAGGTGGCCGCAGTCCAACGCCTGCGTTAACGCTTGGCTATCAATTAATTCACCGCGGGCGACATTGATCACATAGGAGCCGGGCTTCATCGCCGCCAATAATTCTCGACCCAGCAAATGATAATTATCGGCGTTAATCGGCATGTGCAAAGATAATACATCCGCCTGTTCGACCAAGGCTAAAAGACTTGTCATCTGCGGCACATCAGGCGGCCAGTGTTCGTCAGCCAGAAAAGGATCAAAAGCTATAACGTTGCCAAAGCATGGCTGGGCAAGTTTGGCAAAACTACGGCCAATTTTACCAAAACCAGCAATACCCAAGGTCATTTCAGAAGGTCTTTGCATGCAACCCGTTTTCAGATAATCCCAATGCCCTTGTTTTACCGAGTCGTGCAAAAACGGTAGATGCCTAATTAGCGACAGAGCCATTGCCAACGCCGTTGTCGCGACCTCTTCAGTATAGGCATCGGGCACATTGGCAACCATAACACTGGCCGCCTTGGCCGCTGTTAAATCTATATGATCAACCCCAACACCGAGGCTAGAAATGCATTTCAACTTTGGTAGCTGCTGGATAATGTCAGCGCTTATTTTAAAATAGCTACTGATAATTCCATCTGCATCTTTGGCTAAAGACAACAGTTGCTCAGTGTTCTGACACTGGGCCGCGACAAACTCAATACCAGACTGGGTAAACCACTGATATTCTAAATCGGGTGTAGCAAATTGATAATCCGTCATACATATTTTAAACATTGCAAATTCCCTTAAGACGCTTGCAGTAACTCTGGGGGCAATTGACACTTTTCTCTGAGTTCATTAAGCCTGCGCATTAGATCGGCAGGTATAGGTATGCCAGCTTCGCGCCTATGCTCGGCAATCTTGCGACCACGCTGGCCAGGGATCAGCACAGCTTGGTTGCCATCAGCCGGTGTCGAGTTTGTAATCTGGGTCAACAAAGCGTCAGCGGTTTCACTGTACTGCTGTTGATCGCGCAATTGTTTTAAATCTATGGCGTGCAGCATCCAATTCATTTCCGGCTCATAATGCAGAGCGGCATCGCCCATCAATTCGGCAATCAATGCTAGGCCATAGCCCTTGTGGCCGGCCGCCGGTAGCAGGGCGCCGCCGTTGAAATAATCATGAGGGTTAGTGCTGGGCTGGCCTCTACTATCCAGAATTGAACCCGGCTCTAAGGATTTGCCCGCAGCGAGATAAGCTGAAACTTTACCCTCTGATACAGCGCTGGTGGCAAAATCAATCACCACTGGGCCAGCCTTGCCAGCGGGCATAGCATAGGCATAAGGGTTGGTGCTAAAAACCGGTTCGACACCGCCAAAGGGCACGACTCCCGGCCATTTATAGCGGCCGCCACCGCCCATAATTTGCACATAAAACCCGCGTTCGGCCAACTGCTCAGCAACTTCCCCTAAACGCCCAGTATGGCTACAATTACGCAGATTAATGGTGGCGCAGCCGTACTGCTGGGCACGCTGTATGGCAAGCTCTCCCGCCTGTTTAAGCGCAAATATGCCAAAGCCACGGTTACCGTTTAAACTAGCCATAGCGCCACTGTCTTGACTTAGGCTGGCCCTAGCTGCAACGTCAATATCGCCCTGCTCAGCATCCTCAATATAGGCAGGCAACTGCAATATGCCATGGGAATCGGCCCCCCGTAAATTGCTATTAATCAGGGCCAACGCTAGGTAGTCGGCTATATCTTCCGGAGTCGAAACGGCTAGTAACACCTGGCTAACAAATTGTTGTAGCTGCTTATAGTGGAGTAGCTGCTGATTTAGTCGAGACCCCGCCATAGACTAGCCCTTTTATAAAATGAATATTCAGTATAAGAATTACGGGGATAGCTGCCTGCTGCTTTTGGTCACTTTTATTGGGAATCCGACAACAAACCTACCCCCCGCTAGCAACCAACTACGTTTTGTACAGCTGCAAGCTAGAATAAAAAAAGCACGCATGAATCGTAAAAGTCTTTTGGCGATGATGGGGACAAAGTTGTGGCGGTTCAAATTATATTCTGGGAACCCCTGTTTTGATTAGTCATAATTACGAATACGAAAATGCCGAAAACCCTTATGGAATTTCGGCATTTTTTGTCTAAGGGCGAGATCAATTATTAATTACTGCTTCGTCACTAAGCTATTGCTTATTCTAAGCAACAAGCCTAATCACACAGCGGTCAAACACTTACTTCCCCGCCCTACCCGTCAACTGAAACGCTGACCAATAAAATGGATGCGCGTAGCCATTATGTAACAAGGCTAACTGGGCATTACGCAGCGCCAAGTCATAACTTTCTGCTGGCTGATCTAAACGCTGGTAAAACTTATTCATCAATTTCTGCGTCGCCATATCATCCACTTTCCATAAGCTAGCGACTATATTATCGCTACCGGCATAGAGAAACCCGCGGGTTAAGCCTATTACTTCATCACCATTAGCCAGCTCACCCAAGGCCGTTTCACAAGCAGACAACACCACCAAATCAGCATTGAGTTCGAGGCCGTATACCTCTGCCATGGTTAATGAACCATCATTGCTACCATCGGCGGCCAACACTAAACGCGATTGGTGTATATCTTGGCTATTAAATTCAGCGTGGGAGGCAATATGCAGTTGTTTGAATTGACCACCTTGACGCTTTAATAGGGTTTCTGTTGCCTGCCCTGTTAGCACCATAGAAACGTTAGGTAAAAGCTGCTGTAATTGTTTTACTTCACGCTCAGCCCCGGGTAAGTCTCCGGTAGGGTTACCCATCGCTAACATGCTAGTCTGCGATGCCGAGTCGACGCTATCAGCAGATAAGAATGCGGCGACAGTAGCGCTGGGCAAATGACTCAACGTTACTTTTTCTAACAAATAACGCTTACCATCGTGCAAGGACGCAAAGGGCAAATAATGCAGCACACCTGAAGCGACCACGGTAACTTGAGTATTGTCAGCCAGAGCCAACGGCGCAACTAATTGCTGATACAGTTGCTGCGAATTAGCTAAAAAAAGCTGACCTTGCTTACGCAGTAATTGCTTGCGATAAAGGCTTACTCGCTCAGTCAAATTGGGCGTATTAAGCGCAACTACATCAATGGCATTGGCGCTGACTTTAAAGGCGTACCACTGCTGATCCAACTCTATGTATTCAATTAAAAGCTGACCGGGAGAGAGTAATGCCTGCAACTGTTGTGCGCTAAGCGCGGTAACAGTCGTTAGTGACTGCGTTTGCAGCTGTTTATTCTCAACGCTAGCGCGACGCGCGCGCTGCAAACCTCGCTCTGTGCTGGTATTAACCAGCCTGGACTTAACGTCGCTGTTACTAGCCTGTGCTAACTGCAAAGGCTGCGCGGTTAAGCTGCTGGGCATAGCCTCACGCCTAGCCTGGCTGTCGGCTAACATATCCACTAAAGCGCGGCTGCGGGCACGCTCAGCATAGGCAAAAGCCTCGCCATTGCGACCTAGTTTAATTAGCACTGCTACCGCTCGTTGATATGCACTGGACTTATCACCAACAAAACCAATTTTTTGCGACTCGGTAGAAAGGTTGCCGCGGCTATTTTCCAATAGCACAATGGATTGTTCATAAGCCTTTAAGGCATCATCTAAGCGACCCAGTTGTTCTAAGGCAAAACCTTTTTGGTACCAGCCTAACCAGCGAATTTCTTGAAAAGGCTCACTATCATCATCTTCTACAATATCGTCAAGGTGCTTGAGCATTTCCGACCAGTTTTTATGTTGCGAGGCAATTAATGCTAATTGAAATTTCTCCCGAAACGGCAAGCCTGCAAATAAGCGATTAGCTAATAAATCTTCACTCACCCCAAAAAAACTAGGCGCTAGCTTTGATAAAGCACCATCGGTATTCATACCCGCTAATGCCAAGGCAACATCACCGACCATAAGCACAGCGCCAGTACCGGCAGCTAAATAACCCAACATCTGCTGTCCAATCTCACTATTGCTAATCGTCATAGGTTTCATAGCTTGGTAATCACCCAACTCAAACAACAGGGTGTTAACAAAGTATTGTCGCGCTCGGTGAAAGCTGTTATTTATCTCATCACCCGCTGCGCTTTTATTCACTACCGCCAGAGCTTGCAAATAAGGCCTGGCCCGCTGCGACTGCCCCAACCGTATTTCACTTTGAGCGGCTAGGGTGTTAGCAAACAACTGATCGTAAGCCCAATAGAAGGTGTCACTGCCACCCGGCAAAGCATATTCCGGCTCGCTGTAACTAGCGTTACTATTAGGGGCATGGCCACCATGATACATGGCCATAAAAGTTAGATTATTTCGGTAAGCGGTCTGCGCCGACAATGCCGGCACCTTAGCGTAGGCCTGCAATGCCGCTGTTGCATGCTGCAGGGATTGCTGATAATCCCCTAACTGAAACCAGGCTTCGGCTAGTAAACGATGCTTGCGTCCCTGTAACTCTACGGGGTACAGCGTAGGGGTTTGCCGGGTTTCAGCTATCAACAACTGCCCCGCTTTCGCATAACTACTACGTTCAGGCGCTTGATCTTTATCAAACTTAAAACCTAGGGTGCGCACAAAGGAAGTGCTTTCCCATACATCGATACAGCTAAAAAATTTATCGTACTGGCCCAATGTTAAGTAGGCAGTACAAAGCGCATCTAAACGAGTAATTTGATCGGAAAGTTCTCGTGGCGTATAACGTGTTGTTAATTCAATCAATTCACCCTCATTAAATAATAAGGTCGGCGCTAACATATCACCGCTACGTGAGTACTCGGTATGCGCAGAAAAAGGTTTAGCCGTTACATTTGAAACCATACTAATTAACAATATGAAGACTAGAGCTTTCATGAGGCGCCCCCCTCACTGGTGATTCGTGCAATAACTGCATCAATAAAATTGGTACGGTTACGTACACTATTAACCGATAGTAAGCGATCCACCTGCCATTCATCACCCATATCTAAACTCATGGCCTCTTTATGTACAAAAGTTTCATTAGCACTAGACGACAGTAGTGTGACTTCACCTGCGGTAACAATATGGGTAGTCCACGTGCTAACTAGTGCCATATCGAGATGTACTATATCGCTAAGCTGGGTGAAATTAATATGCAACTGCTGCCACTGACAAGGTTCATCTGTGCCATTAATTTTTTTGCTATTCTGTTGTTCGGTAATGGCTAAACGGCCATCATAGTGTAAATATTTTAACAGTTGCGCATGCAACTCGGCGTCTATATAGCGATGACTTTTCTCATTGAATTCAGGGTCTGTAACCTGCACCACCAACTGGCATATACGTATGGGTATAGCCTTTGGGTGTGGCTGCGGAGCCATTAGGCCTACATTGTGTTGGGTGTAATCTATAGAAATACAGGCGCTCAATAACAAAACCAATACAACCATTACCGCTAGCCGTAACTTCCCTGCTAACAAAAAAATCATATAACGCATTAGACGTCCTTATTAATTAAGCGAATAACTTATCTCGCGCTTCAAGTAATAACTGCAAAAAACCGGCCCATTTTGGGCCGGCATACAGGGAGATATGTTATTGCTGTAACGCCTGATCTAGCTCTTGTTGTGCTTTATAGGCCATGAACTGTTCTTTCAACACCGCTTCATTATCAGGCGATAAGTTTACTTCAGCCGCTTTTACTAAACCTTGAAATAAAGCATTGGTAGACTCTGGGCTGAGGGTAACAAAAACGCACATCATCTTTTTACCGTCATCGATAACCCTCTCAAATTTAACAGCACGCGCGCCAGACAAATTCTGTTGGGTGACTTGCTTAGACACACTCTCAAAAGTACCGCCACTAGATGAACCTTGGTTAGTGGTAGTAGTGCGGTCGTAAGTTTTATCCATCGCCTTTACTTTGCTCTCAATCTGAAAAGCCAAGTTAGCGCGACCATTAGCCGTAGCCTGCTTTTGTGCTACCGAAACATTAACGCCGGGAATAGGCACACAGCTAGCTGCAGCCAAACCATTTTCGATAATGGGGTTATACAGCCAATCGGGATAAGGATCGGCCGCCTTTAACTCTGAGGTGGTGGGCGTGCTGCTACAGGCTGCCAGTAAGGTACTAGCGGCTATCGCTAAACAAATATTTTTAACAGATTTATTCATTATGTTGTTTCCTTTTGGTAGATAAAATTGCTCTCTGTTTAACTCATTAAAATTAATGACTATAAATTGCTTGGGTAGAATTATTATTAACCGCCCGCTGCCAGCTTTTCTGCTACAGGTATTTGAGCCGTTTCCACCACCCAAACATCAACAGCAACATCGTCATTACTGGCCGAAAAGTGGACACCGTTAACGCGAGCCGATAACTGCACCTCGCTGCGCTGGGTTAGCAGCGATAACTGGTAGCTACTGCCCTGCTGCTCAATATTCCATAAGGTTTCTTCGACATGGCTATATTTAGCCTTCGCCAACTCTATAAGCCCACGCCTAATAGCGAGCTTTAGCTTATCGGAAATCAGACCGCTAGCGACCCTGCCATGTACGCTGCCAATAGCGCCCAACTGCCCTGCCGCAGTAGGTTGCCGCAGCCACTGTTGCGCAGGCACAGTGCTTAGAGTGGCCAAGTCAGGGAATTCTATACGTTGAAATAATTGCTCGCCTAGCCGGCAACTGGCAATAGTACGATAACGTAAACGTGAACTATCAAGTTGTGTTTGTGCGGTTAGCTGCTCATCGCTAAACATAAGTCGAATCGCGCCACTGCTAATCTGGCCTGTGTAAATCCTATCTTTAGCGCGTATCGTTAAACCATAAACCGGCGCCAACTGATCAATGGCGTTGTTTAACGCTGCCCGGTACTGTGCTGGCAGCGTGTCTGCCCGGTAACTCACGCCTAAAAAAGCAGCCTGGCCACCTATGCCTGGCTGACACAACCAATCGGGGTCGCAAGCGTTTAAATCACACTGCTGCACGGGGCACTGGTCTGCGCTTACAGGCTCGCCTACTTGCGCATAGCTATAACGGTAACCTTGCCACTCAAAGCCATCGGCAAAATAGACAGCTTGGCCACTAACGTTAAGTGACTGCGCGTCGATAGGTATATCGCGCCAACTGGGGTAAGTTTGATTAAACGCGGCATCGGTATCTATATAGGCGGCCAAGCCCTGCAAAGCGCGATAGCGACTACGTAGAATGGGTTCCCGATCAGTTACCGCTAATGACCTTGCCATGCCCATAGCGCCAGCGTTGGCGCTAGCACCATTAAACCAACAAGGCAGCTGCAACTCATTCGCGTTTATAGAGGCTGTTGCAAACAGGCATAAAATAAACGTTAAGTGACGAAACAAAATATTAACCTTTCCTATACATACTTTGCCTATCTACCACCCGCTTAAGATATTCCCTAGTCTCGTTATAAGGCAGTTTAGTCACTAAGGTGTCGTACACTTGCTGTGGGGTCATGGCATTGATAATGGGCAAGGCTTTGCGCAATTTGCGCTGGCCTACAAAGGTTTTAGCGACATTACCCGCGCCAGTATTATAAGCGGCGATGACACAATAGAGTCGGCTTAGCGGGTCTTCCACACCTTTAAGATAGGAGTAATACAATATATTGATATAGGTCGCCCCAGCCTGCACATTATTATCGGCATTAAATAAATACTCAGCGCTAAAGACTTTATCTTTACCCAGTAAGCGACGCGCCACATCACGGCCTGCAGACTCGGGGACAATTTGCATAAGGCCATAGGCAGGGATATGCGAGCGCGCCATGGGGTTGAATGCACTCTCGGTATGCATAATGGCATAGACTAATGAGGGGTCTAGCTTATTATCTTTGGCGTTTTTACTAACCAATGTTTGGTAGCGGGCTGCGCGACGCCCTATGCTATTTTTAGGTAGTGCAATAGTGATCACTACTGGTTCGGGTTTATCCAGTTGTTTGGCATTAGACTTTAGCGGCTGCGGGCGCTTAATCACAGCTCGCTGTTTTAAGCTAGCCAGCGACTTGGCAACAGCCATAGCATGCACGGTCTTATTAATGACGTTTTTTTGCTGGTAGAGCTCTGCGAGTATAGCTAACTGACTTTGCGCATCAGCTGCTGGTGTTACGCTGCCAACCGCTTTCAACACCACATCTTGCTGGCGTGCGCTATTGGGTGTTTGTTGCAGTATCTTGGCTAAATTACTCTCGATTAACTGCTGTATTTTTTTATTGCTAGTCGCGCTATTCAATATGCTGATGCGAATTTCATTTTTTTCAAAATCCACCACACGCTTAGTTTGCAAATCCTCAGAGTATTCTACCCACGAGGTTTTGTCGGTAACTTCTGCGTTCTGCCAATGCTCTGTTATTGACGCTTTGTACTGTTCTAGTGCAGCAAAGTATTTACGCTTATAGTCTTTATATTCCTCAGCTTGCTGCAACTTCCAAGCGTCATACTCGCTCAGCGCTGTGGTTTTGCTTTTAGCGGTAGAAGATGAGGTCGAAGAAGCTGTAGAGCCATCTTTAGGTTCCGGAAGGAAATCCTCATAAACTTCAGTCTCGAGTTCATTAAAAGCACCGTCCTGGGCCAGCAATAAGGGACTAAGCATCACGAGTTTGGCCGCCAGTGCAAGCGCTATTACGGAACCGGGTATAAAGTTTTGTTTTGCCATCATTTCCCTCGATGATTACAGTTATTTACTTTGGGTAGTAAACATGAGCACCGCTTCAGTCGGCCTCTCTGCTTCGCTTACTGTTAATTTTTTCTTTTTTAAACCACGGGTTTTCATTACGCCTAGGCTAATGTCATGTGCCAATACGTAGTAATCCGTTGCGGGGTCATATTGGTAGGCAGGCAAAGCTCCCACTAAGTCCTTGCGGCTGGCTATGAGTTGCAAGCTTTCCACACCAAAAGGCGGCTGCACCACAAAGGCACCTATAGATACCCATTTATTAACTTCGTCGGCATTAACATAATACACAAAGCGCCGGTCGCCTTCGGCATCATTCATATCAACTAAATATGAAAGCTCATCTTGATCGTTTTTAATATGACCTACTAAATAAAAATAGCCGGGCTGATTAATTTTAATTAGAATTTCAATTTCTTCGCCATTTAAAAAAAGTAATTGCCGCAAACCTTTGTTAGTCGCTATATAAGCTTGAAAATCACTAGCAATGGCATAGCCTTGATGTAATAAGCGATCGAAATCGGGAGACTGTGGCTGTGTTTGTAAATGCTGATAGCTGCTAGGTGCCAGCTCTGCCACGCGGGTTTGGAGTATATTGCCTTGCCGATCAGTTAATGAATAGCTCACGGTAATGCCATTTTCGTGCTGCTGATAAGTGCCCGAAAAAACATAAGCCGACGCAGCACGCTCAGACACCGAGCTTATACGGGTGCGTAGCGCAGACAATAGCGCAGAGGAAAATGGCGTAATCTCATGGGAATCCCGAGGCGTGGCTGGCTGAATAAAAATAGCTTTTGCTTTAATACCACGGGTTAACAGCTGCGCCGCTAAGGTGAGCGATGGCGCTTGGGCTTCCAGCGCGGTTATCTGCGTAACCACTGCGTCCCTAGTGTAGCTAGGTACCGCCAACCCCTCATTGCCAGCACCGAAAAATAACAATACCGTGCGATATTGTTGGTAACTATCGTAGTTGGCCAAAATATCTAATAGCTGATCATAGCGTTGGCTAGCTGCGGTATTATTAATAGCCGTTAAACGGTTCTCTATCGATGCCGCTAGTTGGTTACTTTTCTGCCTATACAGCTCGGCCGCTTTAGTGGTATCCAAGCTGGCTTGGCATAGCTGCTCGTTTGTGGCTTGATAACAGGAATACTCTACCCCTATTAAAGGTAAGTCGGTACTGGTAGAGGTGCTGCTACTAAAATTTGATTTACCGGTACTGTCTTCATACAGCTTGGAGTCACTTTCTAGCTGCACAAAAATACTGCTACCCAAGGTTTCCAGCGCGGCTATTCGTGCCCCCTCGCGAGTGGCGCCATACCCTTCAGCCGTGAGCACTCTAGCCTGTAGTAATGTTGATACAAGGCACCCTACCACCACAACAATGACTAATCGCAACATATTATTGGCTTTTAACACTAAGGCCTCCCTCCAAAATAGGCAGAGAACTCTGCAGGCGTCATCAGACTTTTCTCCACCATAGCCAGTGTTAGGTCACCCTCACCATAAAAATTTGCCTGTACCTTGTTGCGCAATGCTTTTAACACCGGCGCAATATCGGCATCAGTGCCATAAACTTGTTGCTCATAAAGGCCCACAATGGCATCAGTCTGGGCGTTCACCCCATAGCCAACGTTGCCCAAAAAGCCCTTGGTCAGCAGCCCAGAATAACCACTGTCAAATTGTTCTACAAAATAACTGGCGGCCTTCGAGTGATCCACCACATAGTCGGTATTAATAGCCGCGACATCCCCCAATTTAAATGTGCCCAGCGCGCCAGCGCTAGCCCCCACCTTAAAGGTATCGGGAGCAAAGCCTTCTACCAATGCCAACACGGTATAACCGGTAACACGTTGCTGCTTATAAAAAATGGTGAGTAAACATTTATCCATATCAAAATAATTAGCAGTGGTTTGCTGATCAATTACGCGGGCAACCTGTGGCGACCCCACAAAGGATTCTACATAACTCACAGTATTGCCAACGTGTAGCTTTTCCAGCAACTCGTATTCCAACTCATTGGTATACTGCCGCTGTATATAAGCTACCGCATCATTCACTAAAGAAATAGCTTCAGTATATTCGCCCAACGCAATCATCAACGCCAAAATGCCAAACATGACGGTTTTAAATCGTTGTTGGTACTGAGAGTGTAATAAGTTTTTTATCATCTGTTATATCCGTATAAAACAACGTGCAAAACATGCTGCCTATTATCCATTGTCCAATATCCAATATCCAACATCCATTGATAAGCTCATTAAAGCGCTTCAGTAAACGCCAATTACTGTTTTCTGCCAGCGGTTGCTGTCAACTGAACCCCGCCCAGTTATATGGATGCACACGCATCTTTATCACAATACAGAAAACCGCAATAAAATCCGATACTGTAGCGTGACGCCACAGGCTGCAAATTATTATTTTTTATATAAAAGCCAAAGACAGCTCTATTGTTAACCTAAGCCAACTTAATACTAATATATAGCTTACTTATTGGGCAATATGTTATTCGATAATAAAACTATAAAATAACGTTAGGTCTGCTAATTACTTTCGATTAACTGCTTCTTTGTCAAATTTTTGAGTTAAAAAAAACAAAACCCTACGAACGACAGAAGATTGGCACTTATGGCCGCCTTGCTACAGTTATTAATAAGCCTATCCCCCGGCAAAAAAAGCAGCTCTGAGGAGATGTTTTTCTATCGTCACTTGATCAAAAAACACCCACCACCCTTTTCTTTAATACTCTCTGTTATGATTATTCGTTTACTATAGGATTTTCAACGAAAACGCCTTTGCGAGCAAGCACTTGAGCCTGTTATAGCAAACATTAGCCGCTTAAGTTATTTTATATACATAGGCGCTAACAGCCCACTAGCAGTACACTACAAACAGAAACCAGAGTAAAAACCAGAACAGAGACCATGCACATGCCAACACAAAAACCTTGGTGGGGTGATTTTTCATTTGCGTACCAGCAGCGACGCTATTGGTCCATCGGCGAACGTCAACTAGTCATTGAGCGCCAAAGCTGTGAATGGAATACGTGGAACATTGATACCGACACAGAAAATCAGGGCGCTATTAACTACGGTGAATATAGCGATCATTCACCGATATTGCTAAAAGACGAAAAACTCGGAAGGCATTTACAGACCGCCACCGAAGAAAATATTCGGGCGATGCCAGCCTTAGCTGACCGCTCCATTGTTACGCGGCCCAATGTACCACTGCGCTTGCTTGGCGGTGAAAAAACAACCATTTATGTCAGTACCCCACTATGGTTCAAAGCAATGACCCTGCCTAATGAATCGGTGTTGCTCGATGTACCATTTTGGCGCCCATCAGACTCTTGGTTTGGCTCAACAACTCGAGAAGGTGAGATATGCTATGCCAAATACACCGATGCGCGGATGCAGCTGGAACTACTTGAGCAACGCCCCCATCGTGCAGTAACTCCTGTGTTTATCCACAACAAACAAAAAAACTCGCTATTGATTGAAAGACTGAACGTACCCGTCCCCTTATTAAGCCTCTACCACCACAGCGAAAGAGGGCTTTGGACCGAAAAGGTTAATATGAGCCGCGAAGATGAGGGCGACAAAGTGACCTTGGTATTGGAAAAGCAGGCACCATCAGAGATACTCGGTGCAAGCTTGTTGGTAGGGCCACGTATAGCCAGCGAAAGGCACACCCTAATTCGCAGCTTGGGTAGCCTATTTGCTTAACATTTTTCATAGAGTTTAAACAAAGTATAAATAAAGCAGCGTAAATCGAAGGAGAACACTGTGGAAGAGTTTAAACGCATCGTTGAGCTTTTAGAAGCAACACATCTGTTGGCTATTGGCCATGCCATTCTATTACTGACATTTGGCTATATTGCAGGCCGTATCGCCAGCGCCGCACTGGTAAAGTTTTTTCACAAAAACATGTCCACCCACGGCCAGCTCATTCTAAAGCGCTCTGTGTTCTATATCTTATTAGGTTTATTTACCGTATCAGCCTTAAAGCAACTGGGGTTCGACCTCACTGTGCTGTTGGGCGCGGCGGGTATTTTTACTGTGGCCATAGGATTTGCCTCACAAACCTCAGCTTCAAACTTAATCAGTGGTTTGTTTCTAATGATAGAACGGCCCTTCTCTATTACCGATGTTATTCGCGTCGGCGACACCACCGGAGAAGTTATTTCTATAGACCTGCTATCGGTTAAGCTACGTACCTATGACAATTTATTTGTGCGTATACCCAATGAAACTATGATAAAAACGGAAGTCACCACCTTAACTAAATTCCCAATACGTCGCGCAGATTTAAAAATATCAGTGGCGTATAAAGAAGATATAGACAGAGTTAAAAAGTTACTCTTAGACCTTTCCAGCAAAAACCCTTTATGCCTAGAAGAACCTGCACCGTTATTTATTTTTTCTGGCTTTGGTGAATCATCCATCGACATTCAATTATCAGTATGGGCGCAGAGAACCAACTTTTTAAAACTTAAAAACAGTATGCTTGAGAGTATTAAAAAGGCCTTCGATGAACAAGGTATAGAAATTCCTTTCCCACATCTCAGCTTATATGCTGGATCGGCAACACAGGCCATACCCGTTACCGTGGTCGACGCAAAGCCTGACATAACGGTTCCGGAGCAAAAAACGCTATAAAAAAACTCGCACAAACAGTCTTATATGTAGAGACCTGTATTAATCAAACACATAAGCCGCTACGGCACCGCACACTGTCATCACAAATAAAAACCACTTCAGTGTGGATGGCTTGGCACTAATAGCAAATTTTACCGCTACATGTGCACCTAGCATGGTGCCTGCCGCCAAGACTAAGCCGGGCAGCCATAAGATTAAGCCTTGGGCGATAAAAACTAATAAAGCCATGCCGGTAAATACGGCAACGCACACCACCTTTAATGCGTTGGTACGCACCAAATCGTAACGTAAGGTGCCAGCTAAAGCGGTGATCAAAATAAAGCCTACCCCGGCCTGTACGAAGCCGCCGTAAAAACCAGCCACCGTTAACCACAACCAAGAAGAAGGAGTTTCTTTGACTTTATTAGGGATAGTACCTAAGGGCGGCGAGATTACACTGGGCCTAAACAGCATGATTAAGGTCATACTAATCATGGCAGTAAATAATAAAGGTTTGAGAATTTCAGAGGGCGCATAGGCCGCAGCAATAGCGCCTAAGCAACCACCCAATATGGTAGGTACTAATATAGGCCTTAGATCATCGGTGGGTAGTTTTTTATGTTTTTTGAAACCTAGCAGGGCAACTATGTTTTGTAGAAAAACCCCTACCCTGTTGGTGGCATTGGCCACCTCGGGCGGCATACCCATAATCATTAAAGCCGGTAGGGTTAAGTTAGTACCACCACCGGCTAAGGTATTAATAACACCGGCAACAATACCGGTGATTATGAGTATAAGTGCATGCAGTAAACTTAAATCCAACTTTGCTCCTAGCCCCTTAAGCTAAACCACACGACAAGCCTTAACGGCTTGGTTTTTTCTTCTCAGAATTTTTGGCTGCTGTTTTAACTGCTTGGCGTTTGATACGCCTTTTTCTATCGAATTGCTTCTGAGTTAAATCACCTTGTTTGTCCGTATAGGGGTTATCGCCAGATTTAAATTCTATGCGTATAGGCGTACCGACTAAATCCAACTGCCTGCGAAAGGTTTTTTCCAAGTAACGCTGGTAACTGGCCGGGACTTTAGCAGTTTGATTACCGTGTATTACAATGATCGGCGGATTGAAACCGCCGGCATGGGCGTAACGTAATTTAATACGACGACCATTAATCATAGGCGGTGCGTGATCGTATACCGCAGCTTCAAGAATTTGGGTTAGCTTATGGGTTTGCAGCTTATCCGTAGATGACCTATAGGCATTATCGATAGATTCATACAAATGGCCGACACCAGTGCCATGCAAGGCCGAAATAAAATGTATTTCAGCAAAATCGATAAATTGTAAACGGCGATCCAGCTCACTCTTAATACGATTTTTTTGATCGGCATCTAAGCCGTCCCATTTATTGATAGCAACCACTAAGGCGCGGCCTGCATCTATGCTGTGTCCTAATAAATGTAAATCTTGATCAACAATACCTTCATGAGCATTTAATACCAGAATCACTATATTGGTATCGTCTATCGCTTTTAAGGCTTTTACTATAGAAAATTTCTCTACCGCTTCTCTAACGTTTTTTCTGCGCCTAACGCCTGCGGTATCGATTAGAGTGTATTTAACCCCTTCGCGCTCATAATCGATATAGATAGTGTCTCTAGTGGTACCGGGGTGATCGTAAACAATGACCCTATCTTCACCCAGCATGCGGTTAACCAAGGTAGACTTACCCACATTAGGGCGCCCTACTACAGCTATTTTTACACCGCGCTCGCCATCGTCAGGCTCAGGCTCTTGCTCACTTTCTGGGAAGTAGGTAAACACATCCTCTAATAACTGACGCACACCTTTGCCATCAGTAGCCGTAGTAGGATGAACTTTTTTAACCCCTAGGCTATAAAAATCAGCCATCGCGACATCAGGATTTACACCATCAATTTTATTGGCCACATAAAAAATGGGTTTTTCAATTTTTCGTAAATGTTTAGCTAATACATGATCGGTAGTGGTTAAACCGGCGCGCGAATCCAGCAGAAACAACACCGCATCGGCTTCGTCTATAGCCAGCATAGACTGGGCAGCCATTTCGGCATCTATACCCTCTTCCTCGCCGGTAATACCGCCGGTATCTATCACTATATAGTGACGATCATCAAATTGAGCTTCGCCATATTTTCTATCGCGAGTTAAGCCGGGAAAATTTGCCACTAAGGCATCGCGCGTTTTAGTTAAGCGATTAAATAATGTGGACTTGCCCACATTCGGACGCCCAACTAAAGCGATTACAGGAACCATCTATTTTATTCCACTAAGGAGGAGAAAAAGCCCTTAGACTTTTTAACCAGACGATAGGCCGCAAGGGTACCGTCATTACTATAAACATAAAGCACATCGTTATGCACAACTAAACGTGAACGCAGACCGTCGGAATCCACTTTCACTCTCGCCACTAAGTGACCATCCAATTGTGAAAAGGCATGCAAATACCCTTCAAAATCACCGACCACGACAAAGTTACCTAAGGTTATTGGCCCGGTTAACTGCCGTCTGGCGAGCACACTTTGCTCCCAGCGCACACCTTGGCCATTATTGGCAAAGGCGACTATGCTGCCCTCTTGGTTGGCTACGTAGACATTGTTAAAACCATAGCCCATGCTGACGTAACTAGAGGCTTCGCGTGACCATTTACGGCTACCACTGGCAGGATCTATAGCGGTAATCGCACCTTGATAGCTAACCGCATACAAGGTGTTATCTTCCATTAACAGATCGCCATCTATATCAACTATGCGCTCTATTTCTGAATTACCGGTGCTGGCGGCAATGCGAGCATCCCACAACACCGAACCGTTTTCCGAGTTAAACGCTACCATTTTACCGTTGGCAAATCCGGCTGCTACCACGCCACGCATATACAAAGGTGTGCTGGTGCCGCGTAAGGTTAATACCGGCATGGTGTTGCGGTAAGACCATACTCGCGCACCGGTTTTGGCATTTAAAGCCAGCAGTTGATCGTCCAAGGTTTGCACAAAGGCTAATTGGCCATCACCCGCCGGCGCCGCTAACACTTCAGACTGTACACTCACCTTCCACAGCTGTTTGCCGTTGTTTTTGTTTAGGGCAATCACCTCACCGGTCAAAGTACCGATAAAGACTTCGTCACCGATTATGCTTATTGCGCCGCTGACTTCCGCGTCTACATCCACATCCCATAAGGAGTCGCCGTCCTTTAAAGTAAAAGCTTCAACCTCACCATCAGCAGAAGCCACTACTATCATGTTGCCATCATGAGCGGGACGTAAACGGTTATATAATTTACCCTGGCCATCGCCTACAGACTGGCTCCATTGGCGATCAAATTGCATCTCTGCTTTAAAATCAATTAACTCGGCAGGGACTAACTCTTCTTCATCATCAAAAGAGCTACAGGCCGATAATAGTATGGCGCTGAGCAGTAAAATAAATGTCGCGACTGGCTTTTGCATCATGTAGCTATACCCCTTCAGCGACTTTTAGTTGCTGAATTTTTAGCTCTAATAAATTATTGGCGCTGACGCCAGCTGTTGCTGTAGCCAAGTCTTTAGCCTGCTGGTAGGCCGCCCTAGCGGCCGCCTCATCACCTTGCGCTAACAAGATGTCACCTTTTAGCTCGGCATACAAAGGCTTAAAGCCCACTATAGGCTGCGCCAACTCGGCCAGGGCCAACGGGTATTTTTCCGTAGCTAATAAAACCTTGGCTAAACGCAACTGCGCCTGCGCCTTAATTTCGGCCGTTGGTGACTGCGCTAACACCCAGCGTAATTCTGTTTCTGCATCTACCAGGTTGCTGGCCTTTACTGCCAACTGCGCTTTATACAAAGCAGCTAATTGCGCATAGGATGAGGAAGCATAATCATTCTTAACCTTATCCGCCAAGTAATTGGCAGTAGCCATTTGCTCATCATTCAATGGCGCTTGGTCTTTAGCCACTACTGCTAATAAATTTTGATAAGCCGAAGACGCTGCATAGGCGCTTTCTTGCTGTTGTTTTTGCCAGCCCTGCCAACCAAACCCTGCAGCTATCGCTAAGGCAATACCGGTTAGGGTGGACTTGCCATTTTCTTTCCACCATCTTTTTATGGCTTCGATTTGCTCTTCGTCGTTTTGATAATCTGTGCTCATGGTTCTACTCGTCCAATTTTATTCACAAGGTAGTTGTTATAGTAATTCAGCTGACAGTAATGCTGCGACAGCTGATTGCGCTAGGGTTTGCTGCTCTTTATCAGCACGTAGCCATTTGACATTGACCAACGCTTGCTCGGCTTCATCATCACCTATTACCAAGGCAATGGCAGCACCACTCTTATCGGCTTTTTTAAACTGACTTTTAAAACTACCGCCACCACAGTGGGTGACCAGTTTTAAATTAGGAAGCTCGCTACGTAATTGTTCTGCCAAAGCCACCGCCGCTAACTTGGCTTTGTCACCAGCTACCACCACATAAACATCAGGCGCAGCATTAATACTAGCGGGGATAGCTGCGGTAGCTTCTAACAGTAAGCATAAACGCTCTATGCCCATGGCAAAGCCTATACCCGCTACAGGCTTGCCGCCTAACTGTTCGACTAAACCATCGTAACGACCACCAGCACAGACCGTGCCCTGCGCGCCTAGTTTATCTGTCACCCACTCAAATACGGTTTTACTGTAATAGTCTAAGCCTCGCACCAGACGAGGGTTGAGGGTATAGGCTACGCCAGCCACATCTAATAAGGCGGTTAACTCGGCAAAGTGGGCTTTGGATTCTTCATCCAAATAATCCACCAATGAGGGTGCATCATTTAATAACGCCTGAGTTTCTGGCGATTTGCTGTCGAGTATACGTAGTGGGTTAGTTGTTAAACGCTTAACGCTATCTTCATCTAATTGTTCAATATGGGCATTTAAATACGTCACTAAAGCGTCTTTATAGGCAGCTCTAGCTGCTAGGCTGCCTATGCTGTTAAGTTGCAACGTTAGGGCATCGCTAACCCCTAATTGCTGCCACAACCTAGCGGTTAAGATAATCATTTCGGCATCGATATCGGCACTGGCCATACCAAAACTTTCTACCCCAATTTGATGAAACTGGCGCAGGCGACCTTTTTGCGGCTTTTCATAGCGAAACATAGGGCCGCTATACCACAGGCGCTGTACCTGTTGGTTATCTAATAAACCATGCTGCAAGCAGGCACGTACACAACATGCCGTGCCTTCAGGCCGCAAGGTGATACTTTCATCATTGCGATCGGCAAAGGTATACATTTCTTTTTCAACGATATCTGTTACTTCACCTATGGAACGTTTAAACAATTCGGTTTGCTCAACGATAGGAAAGCGTATCTCTTGATAGCCGTAGCGGCCGACCACATTGGCAACCGTTTGCTCTAAGTATTGCCACAGCGCCGATTCGCTGGGTAGCAAGTCGTTCATGCCGCGTATGGATTGTATTTTTTTTGACAACTGTTTATAACCTGTAAAAATGGGATAAATTATTGCTTTGCAATTACGTCTTTTTCGGCCCGCTCTTTTTTAGCAACCTTTTCACGTATCATGTTTTCTAAGTGATCAACCAGATTCTCTTTGCCAATCTTGTGATCCTTTTTACCATCCACATAAATCAAATGCTTAGGCGTACCACCGGTTAAACCTATTTCAGCTTCTTTCGCTTCACCGGGCCCGTTTACTATACAACCAATTACCGCCACATCTAGGGGCGTGGTGATATCATCCAAGCGGCTTTCTAATTCATTCATCGTCGCCACTACATCAAAATTTTGACGTGAACAACTGGGACAGGCTATAAAATTTATGCCTTTGCTGCGCAGCTTTAAACTTTTTAAAATTTCATAACCGACTTTGATTTCTTCAACCGGATCAGCAGCCAGCGAAACACGTATGGTGTCGCCTATGCCATCCATTAACAGCATACCCAAGCCTACCGCCGACTTAACCGTGCCACCGCGCAAGCCACCGGCTTCGGTGATACCTAAATGTAAAGGCTGCTCTATTTGGCTGGCAATTTTTCTATAAGCCGCTACCGCCATAAATACATCGGAGGCTTTAACGCTGAGTTTAAAATCTTGAAAGTCTAATTTATCCAGTATGTCTATATGACGCATGGCTGACTCTACCAAGGCATCGGGGGTAGGCTCACCATATTTACGCTGTAATTCTTTTTCTAAAGAGCCGGCATTAACACCTATACGTATAGGAATATTTTTGTCGCGGGCGGCATCGACAACCGCGCGTACCTTGGCATCGCTGCCTATATTGCCGGGGTTAATACGCAGGCAATCGACGCCGTACTCCGCCACTTTTAAGGCAATTTTGTAATCAAAGTGTATATCCGCCACCAAAGGCACGTTCACTTGCGCACGGATTTTTCTAAAGGCTTCTGCGGCCTCCATGCTGGGCACAGACACGCGCACGATATCGGCGCAGGCGGCTTCTAAGGCTTTAATTTGGCCTACGGTTGCCGCTACATCGCAGGTATCGGTGTTAGTCATACTTTGCACAGAGATGGGGGCATCACCACCTACGGCAACATCACCGATATAAATTTTTCTCGATTTACGTCTTACTATGGGCGATTCAAATTTCATCGCTACGACCTACCTACCACTAAGCGCGCCGCTTGCGTGCGCGTGTTTGTATTAATTTCTACCGCTTCACCGTTATAAGATAAAACCACTGCCGGTGCATAACCCAACACCACATTAAACGGCGCAGCGCCTTCAACCACCACATTATCGCCTTCACGTTTTATGTCGGCGATAAGGGTTTTACCCTCAGCATCTTTAATCTCTACCCAGCACTCGGCACTAAAATTTAACTCTAAGCGATGCTCAGCTGCGCTGCTAACAGCTTCGGCAATTATAGGTTCTACATCCACGGCAACAGCCACCGTGTCATAATCCCCAGCAATAAGTGCATTAGTTGGCGCAGCTAAGTCTTCTGACGCTAGCGAGGATATCTCAGTTTCAGAATCAGCACCAAGACTTAATATCTGCTCTTCTACCTCAACTAAGGGCTGTAATTGCGCAGCCTTATCTATTTGCGGTAGTTCGCGATTGATTAGCCACAATAGTAGTATCACCGCCAGCACTGCCACTACACCTACATAGCGTTTTTTGCAGGGTAGCTGCACAGACTTGGGGCGAGTGACTATAGGGATGACACGTTCTACAAAATGCTTTTGCTGATACTGATCCAGTATCGCCTGCGGATCTAAGCCCAATAAGCCAGCATAATTACGTAGGTAAGAGCGTATAAACACATCAGCCTTAAAAACACTGAAATCCTGCTGTTCCAGGGCTTCAATTTGGTAAGGCATAATACGCAAGCTATCAGCCGCCTCACGCACTGTTAAGGCTTTTTGCTCACGCGCTTTGCGCAGTTGCTCACCCAAAGGCTCACCCACCAACTCATCAATCATACCGCTTACTTGCTGATTAACTTCCATGCATAAACTCTTGTTTATAATCTAAGTATTGCTGCGAACGTGGATAGAGATTTTTTAAGGCCAAACCATAACTGGAGATGGCATTTTTATCATCAAACTGCTTCGCCAAACGCGCGCCTAATAACAAAGCGATAGCCGATTTGGATGACACTTTGCTGCCGTAATGATCATAGTAACGCTGCGATAAGGCATACTGCTCTAGCCGATAATAGACATCGGCCATTTGCAGAATTAGCGCTGATGAATGCCTGTCGCTCATTAAATAGGCAGTGCGGAAACTTTTCTCAGCATCTTCGTAACGTTGCAATGAGTAATAACTACGGCCTAAATTGATATAAGCGGTTTGACGACGCTCATAGAGGGTGTCTTTAACCACAACCTCCAATTGCTCGGCCGCTTCATCATAGCGCTGCATGGTGAATAAAAAGGAGCCGTAGTTGAGCCTGGCTCGCGATAGTCCGCCATCCAGATCGATGGATTCTTTAAAATGTTTTTCTGCGCGCTCAAATTCACCGGTATTTTGAAACACCAAGGCTAGGGCCTCATGCACTTCGGCAGAGTCCTCATCTAAATCTAGCGCGGTTTTTAAATGACGTTTAGCTTGCTCCCATTTGCGCTCTGAAATATAGCGCTTGGCCAGCTGTACACTGTATTCCAGTGCTTTTTTATCATCAGTCTTTTCAGTAAACATACCGGTTTCTGTGGTGACACAACCCAGCAAGCTTAAGCTTAAAACCGTATAGACGATAACACTGCGAATATTGACTAAGGTTTTATTATTATCTGTCTTCATAGTATTACTTTACTTAGTTAATGATTCTGACCGGCGCTGCTTGATTGGCTAAACTTGCCTTATAGCGCTCACTGCGCTTAGTGCGATCGGTCACCTGACCTACTAACTGGCCACAAGCGGCATCAATATCATCGCCGCGAGTTGTTCTAACTGTAGTCACAAAACCAGCATCAGTCATTACCTGCCAAAAACGCTGTATCACATTTTTACTGGGGCGCTGATATTCCGACTGTGGAAACGGGTTAAAGGGAATTAAATTAACCTTACAGGGGAAATCTTTTAACAAGATAGCCAGATCTTTGGCCAGCTCCACACTGTCGTTGATCCCGGCCATTAGAGTGTACTCTATAGTCACCACTCGGTGGGTATCGGTTTGCTTAGCTATATATCGACGACAGGCGTCCAATAAAGTTTCAATATTGTATTTGCGATTTATAGGCACCAGCTGGCTGCGTAATTCATCATTGGGCGCATGCAAAGAGATGGCCAGCGAGGCAGTACAAACATCGCCCAGTTTATCCAGTGCCGGCACTACCCCTGAGGTGCTTAAGGTCACCCGGCGCTTGGAGATGCCGTAACCCAAGTCATCCATCATTAAATTAACCGCAACCACCACATTATCGAAGTTTAACAGTGGCTCGCCCATGCCCATCATAACCACATTGGTCACTACCCGTTTTTCGGTAGAGGGGAAGGCATCGTAGGATTTTATCGCCAGCCAAACCTGGCCGATAATTTCAGCGGCGGTTAAGTCGCGCTGGAAGCCCTGTTTGCCGGTAGAACAAAAGCTGCAATCTAAGCTGCAGCCTACTTGTGATGAGACGCAAAGCGTAGCTCGGTCGCCATCGGGAATCAGTACCGTTTCAACTAAACCACCACCCTCAACACGTATCGCCCATTTACGGGTACCGTCTTTGGAATCCGCTTGGGTAACTATCTCGGGGGGGCGTACTTCCGCGCAAGCTTTTAAGCGTTCGCGGAAGACTTTGCTGATATCGGTCATGGCATCAAAATCATTGATGCCGCGGTGGTGTATCCATTTCATCATTTGCTGGGCGCGAAACGGTTTTTCGCCCATGGACAACATGAGTTCTATCATCTGCTCACGGGATAAGCCCAACAAATTAATCTTGGCCTGCTCAGCCGCGACGCTAGTGTTGACACCAGCATCAATTGCTACAGGATTTACAGATTCAGACATGTATACACCACTTAATATCAGCGAAACCGGCTTACGCGCGGTCGCAAATGTCGCTAGCTGCGAAGAAGTAAGCAATTTCGCGAGCTGCTGATTCAGGCGCATCAGAACCGTGTACGGCATTAGCGTCTATAGACTCAGCGAAATCAGCGCGGATAGTGCCGGCTTCTGCGTCTTGTGGGTTAGTTGCACCCATCAGCTCACGGTTTTTCAGTACCGCATTTTCGCCTTCTAATACTTGCACCATTACTGGGCCAGACGTCATGAATTCGATTAAAGCAGGGAAGAAAGGACGACCTTTGTGCTCGCCGTAAAAGCCTTCAGCTTGCTCGCGGCTTAAGCGCAACATTTTTGATGCCACCACTGTTAAGCCATTCTTTTCAAAGCGGCTGTATATTTCACCAATTACATTTTTTGCAACGGCGTCAGGTTTTACGATAGAGAAAGTACGTTCTAGTGCCATTAAAGGCCTCCCAAATAATCAAATAAAATCAAACAATAAAAAATACAGAGTTAGCGTCCGATCTAACCCCTAATTCAAAGCCCGCAGATTATACGCGGGTTTACCTGCGATTAGTATGCAAAGCCCGCTATAAATAAGGCTTTAATAGGGTTTTGCCTAGGGAAAAGACCACCCGCAACAGGGCAGCGCCATAGCCCCCTACTTACGCGACTGCCGTCGCCTTAGCGATGGCCTGAATTTTGGCCACTATGGCCTTTAATCCATTGCCACGGGTGGGGCTTAAATGCCGCTCTAGATCTAGGGTTTGGAAGTAGCCATCCATATCAAAGGCGATAATCGCCTCAGGACTTTTATCGGTATACGCCGCCATCACCACCGCCAGCAGGCCGCGCACGATATGGGCGTCGCTATCCACCACAAAATGCAGGGCATCACCCTGTAAACCCACATCTATCCAAACATTGCTCTGGCAACCCTTCACTAGACGCTCAGGGGTGCGCAGGCTGGGGTCCATCGCGGGCAAAGCCTTGCCTAGGTCGATGATGTACTTATAGCGCTCTTCCCAATCATCGAAGAATTGTAGGTCTTCCAAAATTTCATCTGTACTGGGCAAAGCCATAAAAACACTCTTACTGGTGACCGCAGGCACTAGCTAAGTACCTGTTATTAAAGGATTTACTGCCAACTAGAAAAATAGACCGGTTTCTAGCTGAGCCTCTTCTGACATCATTTCTTTAGACCAAGGCGGATCAAACACCAACTCCACCTTGACCTCTTTAACATTGGGCACGATGGCGGTGCGATACTCTACATCACCCACCAATACCGGGCCCATGCCGCAGCCGGGGGCCGTTAAGGTCATCTTAATATCGACCCTGCCAGTGGCTTGATCGATAGCCACGCCGTACACCAAGCCCAAAGACAGCAAACTTACCGGAATTTCGGGGTCAAAAATGCTATCCAGCGCCTGCCATACATGATCTTCGTTAATCAGGCCTGAGCCATCATCTTCAAAATGTAGCTGTTCAGGCTCATAGCCTATGGCCGAGGCATCGGTGCCATCTATGCGCAGCATATTGCCCTGCCAGGTTACTGTGTAGTTACCGCCTAGGGTTTGGTTAATGGTAACAAACTGGCCCGCAGGGATAATTACTTTGTCACCCGCAGGTACTCGCCGCGCTGGGCAATCGTGCCTGGTGACCGTCATATTCTGTTGCATAGAGCTAAAACCTAAGAGCGACTATTCGCTAACACTAAAACTTTCGCCGCAGCCACACTCGGCAACAACATTAGGGTTGTTAAACTTAATCACCTGATTAACACCTTCGGTGACTAAATCAATCTCGGTGCCGCGCAGCAAACTCAGCGCCTTGGCATCTACCGCCAGAGTAATCGACTCGCCGGGCTGGAATATTTCATCGCCCTGCTCTGGCCCATCCACTAAATCCAAAACATAGGCATAGCCGGTGCAGCCACTGGTTTTGGTGCTTAGGCGTATAATTTTATCGCCAGCCTGCGCCACTTTTTGGGCGAAATGCTGAACCGCAGTGGCTGTCATCGTCACCACCTGCGCATTGGGATCAAAACTCGCTACTGTCATTTTTAACTCTCCACTACGCCTATTTAGGCGAGCATCATTTTAACTTTTTTAAGGCCGTCAAAGAGTGCATCCACCTCGGCCAAGGTGTTATAAATTGAAAACGAGGCTCTAGCCGTACCCGGCACACCTAAGCGCGCCATTAAGGGTTCGGCACAGTGATGGCCGGTGCGTATCGCTATGCCCTGCCTATCCAGCAAAAAGCCTATGTCGGCGGGGTGACCTTGCTCCATCACAAAACTGAGTACACCCATTTTTTGCGGGGCACTACCCACTATGCGTAAACCCTCAAAGGCCTGAGCCTGCTCGGTGGCACTAGCTAGCACAGCCGCCTCATGAGCCGCAACAGCAGCCATATCCAAGGCCATAAACCAGCGCACCGCCTCGCCTGTGGCAATCACACCCGCGATATTTGGGGTGCCGGCTTCCAGCCTATACGGCAAGGTATTCCAAGTAGCGTCTTGGTAGCTGACCGATGCGATCATCTCGCCACCGACCTGCCATACCGGCCACTCTGCCAATAAAGCTTGCTTGCCCCACAGCACACCTACACCGGTGGGGCCAAATAATTTATGGGCCGAGAAGGCATAAAAATCGCAACCCAGCGCCTGCACATCAACCGGGCCGTGGGCTATGCCTTGGGCGCCATCTACCAATACCAGCGCGTTGACCGCCTTAGCCTTGGCAATTAATTCTTTAATAGGATTGAGCGTACCCAGCGCATTAGACACCTGCGGAAAAGCCACAAACTTGGTGTTAGCGTTGAGCAACTGCTGGTAGGCATCCAACTGTAATTCGCCAGCATCATTGATAGGCGCAATCTTTAAACTGGCACCCGAACGCTTACAGGCCTGCTGCCAGGTAATGAGATTGGCATGGTGCTCCATCTCGGTTACCAGCACTTCATCACCGGGCTTGAGCATTTGCCCCAAGCCATTGGCCACTAAGTTGATGGCCTCGGTAGTGCCACCCGTCCAGATAATTTCTTCGCGCGCTTCAGCCTGTAAAAACTCAGCAACCGTATCACGTGCACCTTCGTATAAACGGGTAGCCTCATCCGCCAAGCGGTGAGCACCCCGGTGTACATTCGAATTGCTGTTGCTGTAATAATTGACGATGGCGTCTATCACGCATTGGGGTTTTTGCGTGGTGGCGGCATTATCTAAATACACCAGCGGCTGGCCGTCTATTTGTCGCGACAGAATAGGAAACTGGGCGCGTATAGCATTTACATCAAAACTCATCATCGCGACCTGTTTATTTCACATCCATTTTTGCAAAGCGGGCACGCAATTGTGGGCGCAACCACTCCGCCAATGCCAAGTTAGGCATTTGATCAACCAACTCATTAATAAAACCAAAGTTGAGCATTACCTGCGCCTGCGCACGGCTTAGGCCGCGGGACTGCATATAGTACAAGGATGTTTTATCAATTTGGGCGATGGTGGCACCGTGGGCGCAACGCACATCGTCGGCATAAATTTCCAACTCGGGCTTGGTGTTAATCACTGCCTTGTTAGACATTAATAAATTGCGATTATTCAATTCAGCCAAGGTTTTTTGCGCATCGCGGTGTATATGTATGCGGCCATTAAACACGGCTGTTGCTCTATCAGCTACGATACCGCGTACATTCTCTTCGGTAGTACCGTGGGGCTGAGCATGCTCTATGGTGCTGTGCAGATCGAATAGCTCTTCGCCATCCAATAGGTAAATAGCATTAAGCTTGGCAAAGGCGTGCTCGCCGCCGTGAGTCACATCCACATCTATGCGCGACAAGCTGCTACCAAAACCCACCATACTGCTATTAAGCTGTGAGCGGTTAGCCAAGTTAAAGTGACTGCCCCCCACGCTCATGGATTTATCGCCCTGCAGCGCAAAACGGTAATGCTCCAAGCTAGCATCGTCAGCTATATCGTATTCGGCAAAGCAGGTATTAAAACTGTAAGCATCACCCAAAGTTTGCTCTATCACAGTGAGTGAGGCCTGCTCGGCCACGCGCACTAATACACGATTATGGGCCTCGGCATTCTCAGTCAACTGATTCACTATGCGTATAGGCGTAGCAATCTTAGCATTCGCCACCACATCGATAATGGCGCCCTCGGTAGCCAAGGCATCATTTACCAAACCAAATAAATGGCGACTGGGTTTAATGGCAGCAAAAGAAGCCAAGGCCCAAGCTTTATCAGCCTCGCTCACCTCAGATAGCTGCGTTATAGATAAACCCTGCGGTAAATATTGGCTGGATTGCGCGGCATCAAAACAGCCGTTTACAAACACCAAATCTATAGACTGTAAACCGGGGATAGCCGCAACTGGCGCATCGGCTGTCAACGCACCAGTAAACTGGGCATTTTCCACCGCGCGTAAGGGCGTATATTTCCACGCCTCAGTTTTACGGGTAGGCCATTTGGCATCGCGCAATAAGGCTAGCGATTGCTCACGCTTAGGACTAAGCCAGTCATTAACAGACTGGGCGCGGCTCAATACTGTGGTTAACCATTCACTCATACTTGCGAACCTTCAGTGTCGGTTTCTGGCTGTTTATTTAACCAAGCGTAACCCTGCTCTTCCAATTCCAGAGCTAATGAAGCGTCACCGCTTTTAACAATTTTGCCGTCAGATAATACGTGTACAAAATCAGGCTTAATAAAATCCAACAAGCGCTGGTAATGAGTAACCACAATAAAACCGCGATCAGGTGAGCGCAGGCTATTAACCCCTTTGGCGACTACCTGTAGTGCGTCTATATCCAAACCTGAGTCTGATTCATCCAAAATACATAACTTGGGTTGCAGCAATAACATTTGTAGAATTTCGTTGCGTTTTTTCTCGCCGCCGGAAAAACCTTCGTTAACGCCGCGTTTTAAAAACGCTACAGGCAAGTCAACCTGTTTGCTGGCCTCTCTGGCCAGTTTTAAAAACTCGGCCGAACTTAAGGCCTCTTCGCCGCGCGCTTCGCGCTGGGCATCAACTGCAGCTTTTAAAAACTCTAAATTGCTAACACCAGGAATTTCTACCGGATACTGAAAAGCTAAAAACAAACCAGCTTTGGCTCTGTCTTCTATATCCAATGTCAATAAATCTTCACCGTGCAGGCTGGCACTACCCTCTTGCACACTGTAACCGTCGCGGCCTGTTAACACATAACCCAAGGTGCTTTTGCCGGCGCCGTTAGGCCCCATAATGGCATGTACTTCACCCGGCTTAACTTCCAGGCTTAGGCCTTTAAGAATTTGCTTTTCGTCAACGCTGGCGTGTAAATTTTTAATTGATAACATGTCTATTCCTAAATCGTGTAATAGGCGGCTTAACCCACCGAACCTTCAAGGCTAATCTCTAATAACTTGCCCGCTTCTACAGCGAACTCCATAGGCAATTCTTTAAATACTTCTTTGCAAAAACCATTCACTATCATGGACACGGCTTTCTCAGGATCTAGGCCGCGCTGCTGACATAAAAACATTTGGTCATCACTTACTTTCGAGGTGGTGGCCTCGTGCTCAACGATGGCAGTAGGGTTGCGGCTTTCTACATAGGGAAACGTATGGGCACCACACTTATCGCCAATTAACAGCGAATCGCACTGGGTAAAATTACGCGCCCCTTCGGCACCGGGATTCATACGCACCAAACCGCGGTAGCTATTATTGCTGCGCCCCGCCGAAATCCCTTTGGAGATAATGGTGGACTTGGTATTTTTACCCAGGTGTATCATTTTGGTGCCGGTATCAGCCTGCTGCATGCCGCGGGTTAACGCTACCGAGTAAAACTCACCAACACTGTTATCACCGCGCAAAATACAGCTAGGGTATTTCCAAGTAACCGCTGAACCGGTTTCTACTTGCGTCCAAGAAATTTTGGCATTCTTGTGGCAAACACCGCGCTTGGTTACAAAGTTGTAAATACCGCCCTTACCGTTTTCATCACCGGGATACCAGTTTTGCACGGTAGAGTATTTAATTTCGGCATCATCCATACACACCAACTCGACTACCGCTGCATGCAATTGATTTTCATCACGCTGCGGCGCGGTACAACCTTCTAGGTAGCTAACATGGCTGCCCTCATCGGCAATAATCAAGGTGCGCTCAAACTGGCCGGTGTTCATTTCGTTAATGCGGAAGTAGGTCGACAACTCCATAGGGCAGCGGGTGCCTTTGGGTATGTACACAAAGGAACCATCGGTAAAGACGGCGCAATTTAACGCGGCAAAATAATTGTCTTTTTGCGGTACGACGCTACCTAAGTATTTTTTTACTAATTCTGGGTAATCTTGAATCGCCTCAGAGATAGGACAAAAGATAACGCCGGACTCAGCTAGTTTTTCACGGAAGGTAGTAATAACCGACACCGAATCGTAAACCACATCCACCGCCACGCCGGCCAGCATTTGCTGCTCGATCAGGGGTATGCCTAATTTTTCATAGGTGGCCAGCAACTCGGGGTCTACCTCGTCTAGAGACTTAGGCCTATCCGCCAAGCTTTTAGGCGCTGAGTAATAGGAGATGGATTGAAAATCAATCTTGGAAAATTGCACATGGGCCCAATCGGGCTCTTCCATCTCTAACCAGCTGGCATAGGCTTTTAAACGCCACTCCAACATCCACTCGGGCTCGTTTTTCATCGCCGATATGCGACGAATCACATCTTCGTTTAAACCCGGTTCGAAAGTTTCTGACTCTATGTCGGAAACAAAACCGGCTTCGTATTCGCGCGCTAACGCATTGTTAATTTCTTGTGTCATAACATTCTCTACCGCTCTAGGCCGCTAGTAAGCTGCCAACCACTTGCCGGATATGGGCAATGGCTCGCTCTATATCGTCGCTGCGGGTGTAACGCCCCACCGACAAACGCAATGAGCTGTGCGCATCTTCAGCACTCAAACCCATTGCGGATAATACATAAGAAGGCTCCATAGAGGCCGACGTACAGGCCGACCCCGAGGACACCGCTAATTCACGCAGGGATAGCAATAAGGTTTCACCATCCATGCCTGCAAAACAAATATTTAAATGGCCAGGGCTAACCTGCTCTGCACTGCCATTACGACGTACGCCGGGCAAATCACTAATACCCTGCCACAACTGGTCGCGCAGTGCGGCCAGATTTTGCTGATCTTCACCCAAGCGTTGCTTAGCAATTTTTGCCGCCTCGCCCATGCCTACTAATTGATGCGTGGCCAAGGTGCCTGAACGCATGCCGCGCTCGTGGCCGCCACCGTGAATAATGGGAGCGATTGCGCCCTGCTGTAGCGCGCGTTTAACATATAAAGCACCCACGCCCTTGGGGCCGTAAAACTTGTGCGCCGACAAACTCAATAAATCGGCACCCAGAGCCTCAATATTAATATCTAATTTACCCGCCGATTGCGCGGCATCAACATGTAATAACACCTCCGCCGCTCTACAGACTTCGGCTATCTCGGCGATGGGGTTAATCACCCCGGTTTCGTTATTGACATGCATTAGACTGACTAAGCGGGTATCGGCCCGCAACGCCTGCTGTACTTGCTGCGGCTCTATATAGCCCTCGGCATTGGGGCTTAACCAGGTAACTGTTACGCCTTTGCCCTCTAACCATTTAACCGGGTCTATCACCGCCTTGTGCTCTATTAGCGAGGTAATGATATGGCCGCTGTATAATTCCGCATCGGCTGCGGCCTCACTATTCCCTTCAAACAAGCCTTTAATCGCTAAGTTATTGGATTCGGTAGCGCCGCTGGTCCAGATAATTTCTCTCGCGTCCACCGCCAATAAATCTGCGACATTACGCCTGGCGATTTCTACCTGCTCTTCTGCCTTCCAGCCATAGATATGTGAGCGCGAGGCTGGGTTGGCAAATACGCCATCCATAGTCAGGCAGTGGCTCATGGCCGCAGCCACCAGCTCATCCACTGGTGAGCTGGCTGCATAATCTAGGTATATAGGCAGCTTCATACTCATACGGCACTGGCTTCAATTAACTTTAGGGTTGCCAGATTATCTTGGCGCTTAGCGACAGCCACTACATCTTGCTTGGCCACCAAGTCTGCCAAGCTAATACCACTTAAAAACTGATGTATTTGTGTACTGAGGTCACACCATAAGTGATGGGTAAGGCAAATTTGACCATCCTGGCAGTTGCCTTCGCCGCCACAGCTGGTGGCATCTATAGATTCGTTAACGGCGTCGATAATTTGCGCCACCACGATTTGATGGGTTTCGGCAGCTAAGCGATAACCGCCGCCGGGGCCGCGCACACTTTGCACTAATTCATTGCGGCGCAACTTGGCAAACAGCTGCTCTAAATAGGACAGAGATATTTCTTGCCTAGCGGAAATGTCAGCCAAGCTGACAGGCCCTTGGCCACCGTGCAAAGCAAGGTCCAGCATGGCTGTAACGGCATAACGCCCTTTGGTTGTTAATCGCATAATATGGCCCACTGACCGCGCTTAAGATTGCCGCCAGTATGCAATAACCCACTAAAACAGTCAACTATAAGACCTAGTGTTTTACTGGGTTATTAGCTATAGGAAAATATTCGGAAGAAAGGATGGACTGTGCGCTCGCACTAACGCGGGCGCGATTGTACCGCAAAGCCCCAATAAACCCTAGCTCTTGTCCTGATTTTCCGGCTCGGGACCACCCGCCTTCTCCACCCAACGCTGGGCCGAGGTTAAAACACCGCGCATCATATTCACCTCTAATTCATCCATGCGGGTACGGGTAAACAGGCGGCGCAAGCGCGTCATTAATTGCTTGGGGGCGGAGGGCTTTAAAAAGCCCATATTGCGCAGGGTAGATTCCAGATGCACAAAGAAACGCTCCATATCCGCTGACTTTGACAAAGGCGCATCCCATTCTTTCATAGGGTCTGTCGATAACATCTCAGCCTGCCTCTGCTCATCGGCTGACAAATGCGCCATGCGCATTTCATAGCTCAACACCTGCACCGCCATGGCTAAGTTCAGCGAGCTGTAGTCTTCATTGGTGGGTATATGCACGTGCAGGTTACAACACTGTAACTCATCATTGGTTAGGCCCCTATCTTCACGGCCAAACACTATAGCCACGGGATGCTGGCTAAGCTCGGGGTAAGCCTGTTCGGCACAGGTTCTGGGGTTTAGCAGCGGCCACGGTATGCGCCTACCTCTGGCGCTGGTACCTACTACTAAGCCGCAATCGGCTATAGCCTCTTCTAGCGTGCTGGTAATCACCGCATCATTTAACACATCCTGCGCACTCACCGCCCGATAATAGGCCACCTCGTCGGGGTAGTTTTTAGGCTCCACTAAATAGAGTTTTGATAAGCCCATATTTTTCATGGCGCGCGCCACAGCCCCTATATTGCCGGGGTGTGTGGTATTGACCAATACGATACGGACATTATCTAGCGGCGATGGGGTGCTGGATGGAGTGTTTGATGGCGTATCGGTCACAGGCTTACCTTTGTTCATTAAGATGAATAACAGCGGATAAATAAAACGGCGCGCAGTTTAACAGATAGCACACACTAACACGTAGCCTATACGGCAGAAATAGGGTAATTACTTTGGCAAAGCGTCGAGCTACTCTGTTATAATCCGCCGCCTATTACCCCGCTCTTTTACATTTCAGGACAAGTCCATGCAACCGATGACCACTATCGCCCTTCGTGCCGCCCGCAAAGCAGGTGAAATTATTGCCCGCGCTTGCGAAAATATCGACACTATTGAGATTGAGTCTAAAGGCAACAACGACTTTGTTACTGAAATCGACAAGGCCGCCGAGCGTGAAATTCGTTACGGCCTAACCAAAGCCTACCCCGACCACGCCATACTGGGTGAAGAAGGCGGCCTAATCGGCAACCCTGACGCCGATTACCAATGGGTAGTAGACCCACTAGACGGCACCACCAACTTTATTCGCGGCATACCTCATTTTGCCGTATCTATAGCCTGCTTCTACAAAGGCCAAATAGAGCATGCAGTAATCTTAGACCCTATACGCCGCGAAGAATTTATTGCCAGCCGTGGCCGTGGCGCGCAGCTTAACGGCCGCCGCATGCGGGTAAGCAAGCGCACCTCCTTAGAAGGCGCTTTGATCGGTACCGGCATACCCTATAAATCACGTAGCGAACAACATATACCTGAATACATGGCCAGCCTAGAAGCGGTAACCCGCCAAACGGCCGGCATACGTCGCGGTGGTGCAGCGGCGCTAGACTTAGCCTATGTGGCCGCCGGCCGCTTGGATGGGTTTTGGGAGATAGGCCTAAACCGCTGGGATATCGCGGCAGGCATTTTACTGATTAGAGAAGCTGGTGGCCTGATCAGTGACTTTAAGGGTGGCAACGACTACCTAGACAGCGGCAACATCGTCGCCGGCAACCCTAAAACCTTTAAAGCTTTGCTGCAAACTGTACAGCCGCATTTAAAGCTAGCTGCTAAATAAGCTACACCCACCCATGTAAGGTAGCCTGTACTACAGGCTACCTCGCCCCGCTCTAGCTACTCTATATAATCACAGCGCTAGCTGCGAAAAGGCCTACTGGAAAACAGCTGCCTTTCCATTACTCGCTGCAAATCGCCACGCCTTATAGGCTTCACTAAAAAATCATTCATACCCACTTCCATACAACGGCTGCGCACAGCAGAGTCGCTATTAGCCGTGACTGCCACTATAGGCATAAAGTGATTACGGCGGCGTATCCAGCGAGTAGCGGTAATACCATCCATAACCGGCATTTGTATATCCATTAACACAATATCAAAAACACTCTCATCAATGGCTTTTAACGCCTCTTGACCAGAGTCGACTATGCTAGCCTGTGCGCCCATTAGCCCCACTAGACTTTGCAAAATCTGCGCGTTCACCACATTGTCCTCAACAATTAATACCCGCGCTTTTTCAATATTCCCTATATTAGCGGGCACGGCGGCCTGAGAAACCACTGCTACCGGCATGCTAAGGCCCACCACCGTACCCACTCCCACCTCTGACTGTATCTTCAAATCAGCACCTAACACGGTGGATAAGCGGTAACATACGGTTAAACCTATACCTAAACCCTCTGAACTTCTTTCTAAGCCGCGGCTCACCTGCACAAAGTCATTAAACATAATGCGCTGCTGAGCCTGCGTCATACCGCAACCGGTGTCAGTTAACTCAATCATCAAGCTGCCATCATCGTCATCCCATTGCACATATAAAGCGATTTTGCCGTGCTCAGTATATTTACAGGCATTCTCTAGTACGGTGCGCAGCATATGTTGGAATAAATAAGCATCACTGACACAGCTAACAGGCACCGACTTATGACAACGATAAACAAACTCCACCCCTGGATTTAATAGCCCCTTGGTGTTATCACACAGGGCATCTAGCAGCGGGCGAATTTCGAAAGGGCCAGCGGTGGGCTCTAACTCATCATTATCGGTTTCAGCTAATAGCACTAGGTTATCCACCTGCATGCGCAAACGCGCTGCGCCATAGCTCATATATTCCAGCAAGTCTTTGCGCCCCCGCTCATCCTCTATTTCATCCCACTGCTCTACCGAGGAAATAATGGAATACAAAGGGGTTCTTAATTCATGGCTCACCATGCGCAAAAAATCTGATTTACGTTGGCTCTCATCCTCAGATATAGCCAATGCCTGCTGTAGTTTTATATTGGCATCTTTTTCTTTCGCCATAGCCCAGCTTTCTGTCTCAACCATTTTACTCAAAGCGGTTTCTTTATCGGCCCTAAGTATATTAATCCTATCGGCCAAGGCTAAGGCCAGCAACAACATATCCAGAGTCTGCGCAATTAAGGTCACCACATACTGATTACTATATTGGGTACTAGAAATAAATATGGGCAAGGATGACGCCACCACACCTAAGGCCAACACCACAAACGCTAAAACAAAAAATCGGGCGGGTTTATACCCCGACAATAAACGCTTGATACCTATATAAAGCGCACCCAGTAACCATATGCTACTAGTCACACCATAGAGCAGCATATATTCGCCCATAGAGAACAAGGGCATAGCGGCCGCCATTGCCAAGGTCAATAACACAAAGCCATAGCAATACTTTACAAAGCGCGGATTACTGCTGGATAAATTTAAAAAGTGAATGATATAAAGCGTATTACAGCTTACCGTTAAAAAGAATGGCGTGATTAAAAACCAGTAACTTTTCCAGGAAAACCAATCCGACAAGGCATTAAACGCCGCCAACCATGAGACTAGGCTCAGCAGCAAGTAGGCCGAGTAGTACAGATTACTTCTATCCCTAACCCAAATACCGAGAAACAGGTTGTAACAAGCTAATATCAATATCGCGCCAAAGCAGGCAAAAACAATAAAGTTTTTTACTGCGAACTGATGATAAAACTGGCTGTAGGATTTTATTTCTACCTTGGGGGTATAGGTGTAATAACGACTTTCCATATACACCAGCACTTCAAAAACCTGCCCTGGCTGCACGTTAAAGTCTATGGCGTAACTCAGCCCGTGCTTGAAGTCATGTAAATAGCCGCTGCTATACTGCTTCACTTGGCCGTTTTGATAAACATACACCCGCAGGCTATCGATAATAGAATTGGAGGGGTCTATCACCCAGTGATTGAACTGGCTTTCATTAATAAACTTTTTATAAAACCAATAGCCACCACCATTAACGGTATCTATAGCCGTGGCTGGTTTTAACTGCTTAACAAACTCTGCCGGTTGCGCCGGCGCAGAACTAACAGCACGGCTTAGCGCCGCAGGGGTAGCGCTATAAAAAGTCTCTGACCCCATTAGGGAGACAACAGCATCATCCTGCAATACTTCCGCGCTTTCGGCCCACGTCATAGAGGCCAGCAACAAACCACAACAGATAATGAATCTATATAGCATCCCAACCCCAAATGTATAATTTTTATCTTTAGGCCAACAGTATATGCCAGCTAGCGATTAAGGCCAATGCAACTACCCCTAACTGGCAAAGCCTTAGATACGCGCCTAATCTATATAGCGCAGCTAATAAGAATCGTTGGCATAGAGCCTCTAAGGATAACAGCTCATGGAATACTCAAACGCACCTTCTTTTATTTACCGTGGCGGCGATATGCTAGACCACCCCCCCTTTCAACAACAAAACACCAAGATGTATGGATTTTTTATTGAGGGTCAGTTGGAAGCCATACAAAAATGCATCGATAGAGACCTCAACGCCGCAGCCGCAGGCCGCTATCACTTTAAACCCCTCTCTAATTATGTGATGCTCACCTTTGCCAATATACAAAAATGCTACTCCTCATCACCAGAGGATATTAACAAAGGCTGGGGGGTAGAAAATGATGTGTGCTTCTGGGTACCCGTGGGCAACATAGTCACCAAAAACGGCAAAGAATATTTAAATGATTTTTATTGGTACACCCCCTATATATGGGTTAACAGCCCCATCGCCATGGTCAACGGCCGCGACATCTACGGCTACCCCAAAACCATCGCCGACATCACCCTACCCCAACACCAGGCACCCGACTACTTTAGTGCCGCGGTCAACAGCTTTAAACATTACTCCCCCGAAACCCAATCTCAGTGGAACCAAGCGCTAAGCATAAAAAACCTAACGCCAGGCGAAGCGCCGGTAGAACAATGGGATGACTTCGTCGATGCCATTAAAGGAATTTTTGAGCTAGCTGATGGTGCTCATTTATACCGCCCAGACATTAACGGCTTTAAAGAAATACTTAGCGACCTCACTCAACCCAAGCTGGCGCAAATATTCCTCAGGCAGTTACCTGACGGCGATGGCCAAAAAGCCGCTTATCAAGCCATAGTTGAAGCCCCCGCCATCATCAACAGCTTTACCGCAGGCGGCCTACTGCTGGGCGACTATGAAGTGACTATTGAACAAGTAGACAGCCTACCCATTGCTCAGGATCTGGGGGTAAAAATAGGTGCGCAAAGCTCGGTGTTTAATTTTTGGATGGACTTTGGCTTTACCGTACCCGCCGCGGAAACTTTGGTAAATAATAGCCATATAGCCGCCAAACAAAAAATCGCCATCTTAGGCGGCGGCGTAGCCTCTTGCACCGCAGCCATGGCACTGACCAACCAACCCGGATGGCAAGATAAATACGATATCACCTTATACCAAAAAGGCTGGCGCATAGGCGGCAAAGGCGCCAGCGGCCGCAACAGCGCCATGGGTGAGCGTATAGAAGAGCACGGCCTGCATATATGGTTTGGCTTTTATAGAAACGCCTTTGAATACATACAGCAGGCCTATGCCGAACTCAATCGCCCCGAAGGGAGCACCTTGCGCACCTGGCAAGATGCCTTTAAGCCCCACAACTACGTGGTGCATATGGAGCACTTTAATAATGAATGGACACCTTGGTGTTTGGACTTCCCCACCACTGGCGGCAACCCTGGGGTAGGCACCGAGTCGGTCAGCGCATGGAAATTAATCCGTACCATTTATGCCTATATACACGAATGGCTAGGCGATATACGCCAGGAAATAAAACGAGTAGAAAGCGTAGAAAAAGCCCGCAACAAACAAACCCCGAAATCCTTAACAGCTAGGCTGCTATCACTAGACGACTGGATAATCGACGAAATCAAAGACGCTCACGATGATATAGAAAGTGTAGTCAGCGGCCTGCATAATTTTATCGAATCCCTACCGGACGAAATTTCGGCACAAAAAATCTCTGAGCGCTCACTACTTAAACATATACTAGAAGAAATCAAAGAATGGTTGGAAGAGGAAGCTAGCGAATACCTCAACAACAACGCCACTATACGCCATTTATTTATAGGCATAGACCTAGCCATTACCGTTGTCGTCGGTATGATACGCGACGATATTATTCACGACGGTTACGATGTTATTAACCACCTGGATTTTCGCGAGTGGTTACGACGCAACGGCGCCAATGAAACCTATACCGTGCAATCCACCACCGTGCGCGCGCTCTATGATTTAATCTTCGCCTTTGAAGATGGCGATATTAATCAAGCCAATGTCGAAGCCGGCACCATGCTTAGAGGTATGCTACGCATAGGCTTGTGTTACAACGGCAGTATTATGTGGAAGATGCAGGCCGGCATGGGCGACACCATCTTTACTCCCTACTATCAATTATTAAAACAGCGTGGCGTTAAATTTAAATTTTTCCACGAAGTGGATGAGTTAATCCTAGACCCTAACGACCCCAGCACCGTGCAGCAAATACGCATCAATCGGCAAGTAGATTTAGTGGACGGTGAAGAAGGCTATCACCCCTTGGTGAATGTTAAGAGCATAGGCTGCTGGCCCAGCGCACCGCTGTACCCACAAATCGTGCCTAAGCAGGCGCAGTTGCTACAAGAAAACCAAATAGACTTAGAAAGTTTTTGGAGCGAGTGGCCCAGCGTTTATCAGCAACACTACGGCAAACCGCTGCCACAAACCATCCTAGAAAAAGGCAAAGATTTCGACTTGGTGATACACGGCATGTCCATAGGCGGCCTGCCCTATAATTGCCAGCAGCTACTGCAGCACGGCCCCGCCTTAGCCACCTGTCATCAAAAGGTTAAAACCGTGGTTACTCAAGCCTATCAACTGTGGACTAACTCCAGCCTACCCGAATTAGGTTGGCAGCATTATTCTGATACCGGAGAACAACCGGTGATGACCTCATGGACCGAACCGGTAGACACCTGGGCCGCCATGAATCAACTGCTAGATAAAGAGGATTGGAGCGACTTGCAACTAGACCCGAAAAACGTGGCCTATTATTGTGGCGTGCAAAACATTAACGAAATGCCGCCTAGAGACGATTATGATTTCCCCCAACGCTGCAAAGACAAGGTGCAGCATAATTGTCTGCAACAAATCAAACACCAGCTTTATAGCCTATGGCCCAATGCCGGTACCCCCGATAGCTTCGACTGGCAAGTCCTCACCTCCCCCAATCAACTACAGGGCGAGCAACGCTTTCAGGATCAGTACTGGCGCTCTAACATCAACCCTTCAGAGCGCTATGTGCAGTCGCTAGTCGATAGCAGTAAACACCGCATAACGACCAAAATAAGCGCCTTTACCAACGTCTATTTTACTGGCGACTGGATACAAACGGGTTTAAACGCCGGCTGTGTAGAAGCCGCCACCATGGCAGGCCTACAAACATCCAGAGCCATATGCGGCCATCCTAAAATTATTAAAGGAGAATTCGACTTCGGTGATTCAGACTTATAATCACCATTAAATTACGCCATAATGAATGCCAAGGCCACATCCGCCCGCCTTGGCATTTATGAAGCATATAAAAATGAGCCCCCAAACCACCAAAGAAAAACTGTATAACATTATATTTGGCACCGAAACCTTAGCAGGGCGTGCATTTGATTTAGTGCTGATAGGGGTTATTTTACTTAGCGTTGTATGTGTCACATTAGACTCTGTAGACGGCTACCACCAGCAATACCCCAATCTACTGTTTACCTTAGAATGGTTTTTTACCATCCTTTTTACCCTAGAGTATCTTACTCGCTTGTATTGCTCACCCAACCCTAAAGGCTATGCCACTAGCTTTTATGGCATCGTTGATCTGCTCGCGGTTATCCCCACTTACCTATCATTAATTTTTGCAGCATCTAACTTTTTAATTGTTGTTCGATTGCTACGCTTATTACGTATTTTTAGAATTTTAAAACTATTTAGCTATATCAATGAGGGCCATGTGCTAATGCGCTCCATCTTTATGGCCAGAAGAAAAATTTACCTATTTTTATTTTCCATCTCTATCGCCGTCACTCTCTACGGCTCGCTAATGTATGTCGTTGAAGGCCCCAAATACGGTTTTGATAATATTCCTACCAGTATTTACTGGGCCATAGTCACCGTTACCACAGTGGGTTATGGCGATATCACTCCGCATACGGTACCCGGCCAAATTATTGCCTCGCTGGCCATGTTAACGGGCTATGCCATACTCGCGGTGCCCACCGGTATATTAAGTGCTGAACTCATTAATGAAATGAAAAAAGAGCGCGCGGCCTACGCCTGCCGCAATTGCGAGCGCGCCGGCCACGAACAAGACGCCCATTTCTGCAAATTCTGCGGCACCGAATTATGGTTTACCAAAACAGAGCATGATTAAAAAATTATCGATAAAAGTTAACGGCCAAGGCTTACAGGCCTTTACTCCGCTAGTGCAGCAACAGCTCAGCCTTTGTAATATCGATGAAGGCCTGTGCACCCTCTTTATTCAACACACCTCGGCTAGTTTATTAATACAGGAAAACTACGACGCCAGTGCCCAACACGATTTGGAAAACTGGCTAAACCGACTGGTGCCAGAAAACGACTCGTTATATACCCACACCTTAGAGGGGCCAGATGATATGCCGGCCCACATAAAAGCGGCCCTTACCGCCACCAGCGTTTCTATACCTTTTATGGACGGGCAATTAGCGCTGGGCACTTGGCAGGGTATTTATTTGTGGGAACACAGGCACTACACAGGTCAGCGCCAGGTGATTATGCACATAGGCGCTTAGCACCCTGCTAGCGATTCTCTATACGGTTATAATCCAGCAAACCTGACCCTATAGGCTCGCGGCGCTGGTAATAATTATGCAACCAATCGCTATAGGGCCAAAACTGTGACGATGTTCTACGCACACCATAGCTGTCTAACATCTTGCGGTATGCTTGTTCACTATCAATAGCGGTGAACTCGGCAACAAAATTTGCTATCTGCCGCTCTGGTACTTGTACAAATATATTAGGATATGCCCCTACCACACCTTCCACCAAGGTAACGGTTTGCTCCTTAGGCATCAGCGTTGACCGTTCGCGCAATAAGGTCAGCACATTGCTGCGGGCACGGTTGCTTAACAGCGTATATAATTCGTCCTCAGTGTTATCTCTTTGCACTCGAATCAATAATACTTCGGGTAAGTAGCTAATAGCAGCGCCATTAAAATTAGCCAGTCTTTGCATAGCGGCCATATAAGATGACTCAACGGCAGTATTTACTGGCCGGTTAAGCTTATCTTCTGGCAATAACTTATTACCCACCCGTTGCTGTACTAGCTCAAACAACTCTGCTTTAGGGTTATCGGTTTGGTAGTCTATAGCTAAATTTTCATCATTGCCGGAAGCCAAGTTATCAATAAACTGCTGCACACTCTCTTCTTCATCTCTATACCAAAAGGCCAACTCTTTTTTGGCAGCAGCTGAGGGCAAGACATTGAGGAAGTTACGCTCCCCTTCCATGCGTAAAAAATCCATATACAAACGGGTGAGTAATTGGTGGCCGGTATTGCCGTAAACATCAAAGCCCGATACCAGCAAATAATGTATACGCTCTAACAAAGGGTAATCAATGAGCCAGGCAGTTTTTGGCTGCTTACCTAGCAAACCTTTTTTAACTGTAGCGCTATCAAAGTGCCTAAACACGGTTAGCGCCAGGTTGTCATTGTCGCCATCACCGTCCCAAATAAAGTTAAGGTCGAGTTTTTTACCCTTAGATAAATACAGGCTCTTTAAGCTTTCTTTTTCTTTGATATATTCGCTTTCGCTTTTGGAGTAGGCCAACCAATTTAATAACGGCAAGGTCTGGCTACTTTTTTCTGCAGGAAACCCTAACACCTCCGATTCATGTTTGAGAAAGCGCTCAACATTATGCATTAGCGTTTCATCTGGCTCGACAAATAACACCCAAAAATGATCATCAATGACATTCAAGGCTATTTGGCCTCGACACACAGGCCCTTTAATAAAACCATTAATGGTAAAAGCAGCCTCTTCTAACATAAATTGATAACGTGATTTTATAGGCAACTGTTCAAAAGTAATAAAGGGATTAGCCGATTGCTTTTTATTATAGGATGGCAGCTCAGCCACTTGATAATCGGCTTTAATAAACCACTGATACCAGCGTATCATGCGTGCTGCATCTAACCGATAAGGCATATGTTCTTTAGCGGTAATACTGCCATCAACGCGTTGCAGACGGTAGTAAAAAGGTGCTGCTCCGGGGTCATCATAGGGACGACGTGTAGCAATAACTTGTATGGGCTCGCCGCTAGCAGTAACAGAGCGTACTAAGCGAAAATACTCACCGGCAGGTAAGTCGGGAAAATAGAGATTTGCGATAAACAAATGCTCATAGATATAACGGGCAGTTAATTTATGTTTATTGCTAGCACCATTTAAAAAGCTCTCCCATAGCAGCAGTTTATTTTGATACTCGGGGCTAAGCGCTACCCTATCGCGCACCGTCGCACCCTGTTGTAGCCATAACTTAAGCTTATTGAACTCCTGCGCATTTAAACCCGGTAAACCATAGGGCATACCCCATTGCGGATAATTGCGCTCAAAGCTATCTATTTCTTCTATTTTTGGGCATTGCTGATCCCGATTTAAATTAAAATCAAACTCTGCCCCCAGCTGTTTTACTTCGGGCAAGGGCCGGTGCTGCTTCATCGTTAACAGCCTATACATTAGGCTGCCATCTAGGTTGTTTTGTGGCGATTGCTCACGCTCATTCAGCACGGGGTAAAAGCCTTTGTCACGCCATTGCCGGGTATTATCGGCATCGATAAATAAACGGCTAAGATTACTGGACAAGATACGCCTACCATCGTAAACCTTATCTTTCGTCGCGCCCCTATCTATGCCTTCGAAGCTGGATAGCTTTAATTGGCAGGGAGCATCGTAGCAGCCGTGACACACTACACAGCGATTATCGAGTATAGATTTCACATCGCGCCTATACTCTAGGCTAGCAGGCTCACTAACCACTCTGTCTCGCACTTGCGGTTCGCCAAAGCGCTGGTCTAATTGATGGCCGGCATAGGCCACACATCCCGATAAAACCACTAGTAAAACCGCTGCGTAGCTATACTTCATACTTACCCATCACTGCCATCTATCAATTTCTATTCATAAAAAAACCAGCAAAAGTGCTGGTTTTTAGTTAAAAACGAGAACCTTTAAGCCTGTCTTGTTAGCGAGCTGACCGCTGCCCCACTATATGCAATGCAGCTACCCTATAGGCCTCTGCTAAGGTGGGGAAGTTAAAAATATTTTCTACTAAGCCATCCACTTCCATATTCGACAACAGCGCCATTTGGCCTATGTGTATCAGTTCGGTAGCACCCTCACCCACTATGGCTACGCCTAAAATCTTTTTGCCTTTGGGACAGGCTATTATTTTTAACAAACCGTCCTGCACACCGGAGATTTGGCCGCGGGCTATCTCTTCAAAGCGGGCATAACCCACGATAATATCGCCGTAGCCTTCGCGGGCCTGAGTCTCATTCATGCCTACCGTGGATAATTCGGGGATAGCATAGATACCTGAGGGTATCATATCAGTCATTTCACCTAGGTCTATGCCCAGTGCGCCCAAGCTGGCTCGCCTACCCTGTTCCATAGAGGCCGAGGCCAAGGAAGGCGGGCCTATAACATCGCCTGCCGCATAAATATTATCAACCACGGTTTTACAATGCTTATCAACTGGGATAATACCACGCTCACTTAAGGATAGGCCGGCGTTTTCTATACACAGGCCCTCAACGTTAGCTACCCTGCCCGCCGCCGATAATAGTTTTTCGCTGCGTACGATGCGCCCACCTTCTAATTCGGTAATAACCTGAGAAACACCATCCCAATAAACCCGCTGCACATTTACATTGGGGATAAATTGCGCGCCACTGGCTTCAAAAGCATGTACGAAGCGGTCGGTTAAATCGGCATCTAAAAACCCTAAGGGCCGGGGATAGCGATCTATCATGGTTACCCGCACGCCTAAGCTGGCAAAGATAGAGGCGTATTCACTAGCAATAACGCCGCCACCCAACACCGTCAATGTTTGCGGTAAATACATCATAGACAGTATCGAATCACTGTCATAAATATATTCGTGATCCACTTCTATATTATCGACATGCCTGGGTATAGAGCCGGTGGCTATAACAAAATAATCGGCCTTATAAACTTCGGGTTCGCCACCGGGCACATCAACGGTGAGCGTTTTATTGTCGACAAAGCTAGCTCGACCATGCACACGATTAATTTTATTACGGCTGATTTGTTTATGTATATATTCGTCGTGGGCGCTGATAACCGCGTGCATATTGTCTATAAGCGCGGCCATTTCGGTATCGGGGCGCAGTGAAAATGAAAATAGCTCGGCGTGGTCGCGTAAATGAGCAATGCGCAGCGCATTTTCCCGCAGGGTTTTACTGGGTATGGTTCCTCTATGAACACAGGCTCCCCCCAAGACTTTATCGGCTTCTATCATAGCGACCCGCTTGCCAGCCTTCGCTGCTTGCACTGCCGCTTTTTGTCCGGCCGGGCCGCTGCCTATTATTATAATGTCGTACTGGTTTTCGCTACTCACAGTTTTAAAGCCTCTATGGTTTCATTAATATCATCCAGTTTTTCCAATAATTGCGCTACATCACTGGCATATAAATTCATCGCAACCACATGCGGATGGCTGGCTAAAGCCTGCACATCACAGTCGCCGTCGACTATGACCGCCTGGGTAAACACTCTGGCAGCTCTGATAGCATCAATAACATCCTGCGACCGTGATTGAGCCTCACTGCTATCTATATTTGCCATGGTTTCTGCCACCGCTGCCGGCAGCTGCCAGCGTTCGGCCAGTAGTAAACCTACCTGCTGTTGATAACGGTCAATTAAGCGCTGGGCCGTATCGACATCCAGCTCCAGCTTTAACTCTTGTGCGCACTCCAGAGCCGACTGTAATACCGTGGGACGGCCTATCTGAAACAATAAGCCCGATAAAAAAGTAGACTCAACATTTTTACGGGCTTTGCGCGCTATCTCCTTGGCCCATACCGCAACCGAGAGTGAAGCCACCCACAAGTCTTTGATCAACTGCTCAAAGCCGGGGGCCACAAACAGTTTCGGGCCCAGCGTCGCGGCCATCGCAATTTCGGCAATATTCTGCATACCCAGTCGGGCTATCGCCTGCTGCAGGGAGGTCATTTTCGCGGCTGGGCTATAAGCCGCCGAATTGGCTATGCGCATAACATGCCCCGCTAAGGCTTGATCACTCTGTATTAAACGCGACAGTGCCGCCGCATCGGAATCAACATCATTCACTAGGTTCAACACATTGATGGTCACCTGCGGCAACATAGGCAGAGATAAGGACTGCGCCAAGATCTTTTTCTCTAACTGTTGGCTTAAACTGTCATAAACGGCTTGTTGCATTATTATTTTCACCTGAGTAAGGGTTGATTACCGGGCCACTATCACGCAGCGCCCCAGCATTGTTATTTATTAGTATTCAACAGCTTAGATCATTTTTAAAAAATTACCGGCTAGAATATAGAAAGTTTACTTTTCATTGTCATATTGTCACTGCCAGCACCCGGTTTTATCATGCCGCTGTCTTGCTAATGGCAACCCTGTTCATGCACTATAGTGGGCTATGTTAAAACAACTTAAACAGCTGCTAGCTTGGCTAATAGGCCATCAACCTAATGCCAGCACCCTAAGCCATTATGCCCGCCTGCAACAGCTATGTAACAGCCACCAAGCCGTTAACATCAAGCTCAAACTGCAAGCAGCAGATTACCAAAGCCTGATTTTACATATTGATCAAGAGCAGCATGAGCTATTAATTGATGACTTATTCCCCACCCCTGCGCAAGCCTTAAAAGCCGGCACCACAGTACAGCTTATTAGCTACAGTGTAGGCCAGCAGCTAAATTTTTATACCCGTGTTATTCAGCGCCACAATAACCGTGGCAATATTAGCTATTTACTAGAGCTACCCAAGGAACTGGGTCATAACCACAATCGCAATAGCTACCGGGTTTACGTGGATAGTGAGCGCGACTTACGGATACGCTTAAACGATGTCGAACCGGCAATGAAGTCAGTGCGCATATCTAACATCTCAAACAAAGGTATTAAGCTGTACTTCAGTGACAATGTACAAACACTATTAAGCAATATTCGCTACTTAGATGACGTTGTTATTATTCTACCCAGTGGCTATAGCATCGACTGCCGCATTCGTATCATCAACAACTACTTGATACAGGCAGGCCACCCCCACAGCGTAGTGGGTGGCGAACTCATGATTAACAAACCCTTACACAAAAACAAACTGCAGCAATATATTGCCAGCGTACAGCGGCAACAACGCAAAAGAGAGAACCGTGACTATTAAATATTTTTTATTCAGCCTTATCGCTTTTTTTAGCCTAACGATTACTACACCTAGCTATGCGGATAACAGCAGCGCGGTTATATTGCTCTATCATCATGTAGACAGCAGCACCCCGGCTATTACCAGCGTCAGCCCCCAGCAATTTGAGCAGCAATTAGATTATTTGCAAGCAAATGAATTCAGCGTGTGGCCACTGCCGCAATTAATGAAACACTCTATTGAAGGCCTAAATATACCCGATAAAGTACTGGCCATTACGTTTGATGATGCCTATGAGTCGGTTTATACCGAAGCCTACCCTAGGCTAAAAAAACGCGGATTGCCTTTTACTATTTTTGTCACTACCGACTCTGTCGATAAACAATTCAACAAACAATTGAGCTGGCAAAAATTATTAGAGATGAGCCGCAACGGTGCCACCATAGCCAATCACACCGTTAACCACCCCCATATGCTATACCGCTTAGCCGGTGAAGATAGCGAGCAATGGCAACAGCGCATACGCGCAGAAATCAACCAGGCACAGCAGCGTATAGAAGAACAAATAGGCAGCCGCCATACACTATTCGCCTATCCCTATGGCGAGCATAATCAAATCTTAAAACAAATGCTTAAGGACATGGGCTATAGCGCTTTTGGCCAGCAATCCGGTGCCATAGGAAAATACACTGACCTACAAAGCATACCCCGCTACCCCATTGCCGGTGACTACAGCAAGCTGGATGATTTTATCGTAAAAATCCATAGCCAGGCCTTGCCGGCCATAGAAATAAGTAGCAGCCCCACGCCCTTACCGGCGCAGCAAAACCAACCCAGCCTCACCCTAGCCTTTAAGCAAAAAGTTAATCGCGACTTATTTCAATGTTATGGCCCGGGTGGGCGTTTAGAAACACTATGGCAAGGCGACACGGTAGAAGTGCGCAGCAAGGTTAGCATCCCCGCCGGGCGCTCGCGTTACAACTGCACCCTGCCCACCGGGGATAATCGTTATTATTGGTATTCAAAACCGTGGATACGCCTACAAGATGACGGCAGCTGGATATTGGATTAAGGCTGCGAGGCCACGGTCTGATCGTGCTGCTTCAAACGATTCACTCTAATCATTTGTCGCAGCTCTTTAATATACTCTTCACCGCGAGTGGAATAGCTCATTAAACCCTCGGCCAAGACGCTGCCTAATAAAGGCGCATCCTTGGCACGTAAATCTGTGCGAATTTCCCGTAATTCTACATAGGCGCTATAGGCATTTAAGTTGTGCATATAACTCACCACCGAATCCAGGGGCGTATCAAAGCTAGCCACCTCATAGCTTTCGCCTTCCGGCCTGCCATTAGGCACCATGCCGCAACCTTTTGAAAAGCACCACTGGCCGTATAAATTATTACCCTCTACCGCAAAGCGCGACGTGCCCCAGGCTGACTCGTTGGCTGACTGCGCCAAGGCCAAGGACGCTGGTATGGTATCCACATGAATGATTAGCTGGGCAATAATTTGCTTAGGCTTATAGCCATCGGTATCAACATTGTATTTTTTTGCCCACTTCTTTAACCATTGTTTGTCGCTGGCTAATAAGCTATTGCCCTGCTGCAAACTGCCCTGCAGCTCTAATAAGCGGTCTCGACGGCGCATTAATCTATCGTTTTCTAGCTCTACCATAGGCAACATAAAAGCAAAAAAAGCCGCTTTTTTCTTACGCACCGATTTATATTGACTAAAGTCTGGCAATACATTCACTAATGCAGCCGCGCGTTGGTCAAATTGCTCGGTGGCATCAAAGGGTTCTGGCTCGGGAGAGTAAAAATATAAAGCCACTAATAACACTAGTAATAACAGCGCTATAGGTAATAACACTTTTTTCATTACATACCTAACCAACATAAAACAACCTTTCTCTATTAAGCATTTATTTACGGGTTGGGATGCTACTGAAATTGCTGCGGGGCCGCAATCTTGACTTTACCGCCATTATTGTTGCGCTAATTGCTCTAACAACAGCTCACGCTGACGCCAATCGGGGAATAGTGACGCCAAATACTGATAAAACTGGCGGCTGTGGTTCATCTCTAGCATGTGACATAACTCATGCACCACCACATAATCGATGCAGGCTAGCGGGTATTTCATCAACTCTACATTAAGGGTAACCACCCCCGCGCTAGAGCAGCTACCCCAGCGCCGCTTCATCACTCGAACTTTTAATTGTGGAAATTTTTTATTTATAGGTAATTGCGGAAAATAAAACTGTAAACGCTGAACAAAAAAAGTCTTGGATTGCCCCCTATACCACTCAGTTAAGCACTTTTTAATATGCGCTTCATCCTGCGGCAAGGTGGCAGCCACGTTAAACTGGCCCGCTTGCAGGCTAACGCTATTTTTACTGGCGGCCTTGATGTGCAAAGGATAGCTTGCCCCCAAATAAGGATGCAGCGCATGGTTTGTAAATCCCGGTTTTTTAGCCAATAAATAGCGGCGCTTTTGCTGTTGCTGCAATACCCAGTCGCGGCGCTCGCTAACAAAACGCTCTATCTCCCGCTTGGCCAACCACTTGGGCACTCGCACTTCTACGCTGGCATCTTCCAATACATGCAGGGCCATAGTTTTGCGGCGCTGGCGTTTAATGGCGTAATCAAAAGCCACGGCTTATAGCGCCTCGGCATATTCATGTATAACGGCAATAAATTCTGCACCGTATTTTTCCAGTTTACTGTCACCGACACCGTGTATCGCTAACATGTCAGCCTGTGACATAGGCCTATACTCAATCATATCGCGCAGGGTTTTATTGCCAAACACCACATAGGGGGGCACGTTATTTTCATCGGCTAAACGCTTGCGACAATCCCGCAGCGCATTCCATAGGGCCTCATGCTCTACCGGCACATCGGTTTTAGTTTGTTGGCGTTTGCTGCTGGTAACGGTTAAATCATCTTTGCGCAGCTGCAGGCTTTGCTCGCCTTTTAAGATGGGCCGACACTGCTCAGTGAGTTGCAGAGCACTATAGCCTTCTACATCCACCCGCAATAAACCCCGTACCACGAGTTGACGTATTACCGAGCGCCACTGCGGCTCGGAAATATCCCTACCTATACCAAAGGTGCTGAGTTGTTGATGGCCGTGCTGAGCAATTTTTTCATTCTCTTTGCCCTGCAATACATCCAAAATATGTCCCACACCAAAACGCTGACCGGTGCGGTAAATGGTGGATAATACTTTTTGCGCGGCGACACTGGCGTCCCAGGTTTCGGGGGGTATTTGGCAATTGTCGCAGTTGCCGCAACGCTCTAGCGCCTCATCATTAAAATAATTAAGCAGCACTTTGCGGCGGCAAGTGGTGACTTCGCACAGGCCTAACATGGCGTCCAACTTATGGCGCTCTACCCGCTTAAATTGTTCCGCCCCCTGGGACTGCGCTAGCATTTGCTGCAAGCGCACCACATCTTGTAAACCGTACACCATCCAGGCTTCGGAATCATTGCCATCGCGCCCGGCCCGGCCTGTTTCCTGATAGTAAGCCTCTATGCTTTTGGGCAAATCCAAGTGCGCCACAAAACGCACATCGGGTTTATCTATACCCATGCCAAAGGCAATCGTGGCGACGATGATGACACCGTCTTCCCGCAAAAAACGGTTTTGGTGGGTTTCACGCAACTGCGCAGGTAAGCCCGCGTGATAAGGCAGGGCATTATAGCCCTGCTTGCTCAGCCACTCGGCAGTGTCTTCCACTTTGCGGCGCGACAGGCAGTAAACGATGCCCGCTTCGTCTTTGCGGTTTTTTAAAAAACTTAATAGCTGTTTGCGGGCATTGGTTTTAGCGGTGATGGCATAACGTATATTAGGGCGATCAAAGCCGCCAACAAATTGCTGCGCCTGTTGCAGCGTTAAGCGCTGAATAATTTCCTGACGAGTGCGCACATCGGCGGTGGCAGTTAAGGCCACTCTGGGCACCTGTGGAAAATAATCGTGTAACAGGCTTAGTGATAAATAATCTGAGCGGAAATCGTGACCCCATTGCGAAACGCAGTGGGCTTCATCTATGGCAAATAACGCCAACTGACACTGGGATAATAATTGCAGGGTGCGCTCTTGAATTAAGCGCTCGGGGGCGACGTAGAGTAAATCCAGCTGGCCATCCCGAAGCTGCTGCTCCACTTCCCGCTGCCGCTCATTGCTGAGGGTAGAGTTTAAATAGGCCGCCGAGACACCCAATTGCAACATGGCGTTAACCTGATCCTGCATTAGCGCGATTAAGGGCGAAATCACTATTCCTACACCCGGCCTGATAATAGCGGGCAGCTGGTAACATAAAGACTTGCCCGCACCGGTAGGCATCAGCACCAAGGCATCGCCACCGGCGATGACCGTTTCAATTATTGCCTGCTGATCGCCTCTAAAGCTATCGTAGCCATAGAGTTGCTGTAGCAGTGCTTGTGGAGTTTGTTGCGGGGCGCTAGTTATCATCGGGCAATTATACACAGCTGATGGCTTTTCGTTGTGGTTACTGCCGGCTTTTCATTACAATAGTGGCCTGACTCTCAATATACTATCTACAGCTTATCAATACGCCCTTAACACGTTCTTAATACAGGCCAGCTTATGTCCAGCTCCGCGCTCAGCACCGAACAAATTTTAGCCATAGACAAGGCTCATATCTGGCATCCCTATGCCTCTATGACCGACGCCCCGCCCAGCTATCCTGTGGTCTCCGCCAAAGGCGTGCGCTTAACTCTGGCCGATGGCAGAGAGCTCATCGACGGCATGTCATCTTGGTGGGCGGCGATACACGGCTACAACCACCCGGTACTCAATCAAGCGGCAAAAGCACAATTAGACGAGATGTCCCACGTGATGTTTGGCGGCATTATTCACCCCCCCGCCGCCAAGCTGGCCAAACTGCTAGTGGATATCACCCCAGCGCCGCTGACTAAGGTGTTTATCAGCGACTCCGGTTCGGTGGCGGTAGAGGTAGCCATTAAAATGGCCCTGCAATACTGGTACTCCATAGGTCGCAAACAAAAGAAGCAATTGCTCACCGTGCGCAACGGCTATCACGGCGACACCTTTGGTGCGATGGCGGTGTGTGACCCAGTAAACGGCATGCACCATATTTTCCAAGATGTGTTACCGCAACATCACTTTGTTGCCCAGCCACAGTGTCGTTTCGATGAGGACTTTGAAGAGCAACATATCGCCGAGATGAAAGCAGCGCTGGAGCAGCATCAAGAGCAACTAGCAGCGGTAATTATAGAACCCATAGTGCAAGGCGCTGGCGGCATGCATTTTTACTCCCCCGGCTACTTGGCACGCCTGCGCGAACTCTGCGACGAATACGATGTGCTGTTAATACTGGATGAGATCGCCACCGGCTTTGGCCGCACCGGCAAACTGTTTGCCTGCGAATACGCCAATATCAGCCCCGACATTATGTGTTTGGGCAAGGCCATTACCGGCGGCTATTTAAGCTTGGCCGCCACCCTCTGCACCGAAAAAATCAGCACTGGCATTAGCCAGGGCGAAGCCGGCTGCTTTATGCACGGCCCCACCTTTATGGGTAACCCGTTAGCCACCGCGGTGGCCTGCGCCAGCATAGAGTTACTACTGTCACAGCCTTGGCAGCGAGTGATAGGCAATATAGAGCAGCAACTGAAAAAAGGCTTAAGCCCGGCACAAGACTTAGCGCAGGTGGCTGAGGTGCGGGTATTGGGGGCTATAGGGGTAATAGAAATGAAGCAGGCCGTGAATATGGCCAGCATACAAAAACAATTGGTGGATGAAGGGGTGTGGATTAGGCCTTTCGGCAAGCTGGTCTACACCATGCCGCCTTATATTATGAGCGACCAAGACTTGGCCACGCTATGCGCCAAAATCACTAAAGTGCTCAGCCTGCAATAATACGTGTAGGCTCTAGGTTAGCCATACACGCATAAAAAAACCGAGGTATAAACTCGGTTTTTTTATAGGCTGTTAAGCTTCTTTTTGATTTCCAATTTCAGCTTGGCCATGTATGCGCTCGTATATCTCTTCACGATGGACTTCTACATCACGAGGAGCATCTATACCTATACGGATCTGATTGCCCTTGCTAGCTAAAACAGTCACGGTAACGTCATCACCTATCTTCAACGACTCACCGACTCTTCTGGTTAATATCAACATAGTTATAACTCCTAAAAGTAATGTCCCTGCTAAGTTCCATCATCTAACTTAGGGGCCATCGTATAGCATCAAAGATAGTACATCAATGACGACTTATACTTATACACTTAATTAAAGGCCTCAAAACTCATTATTTCAAGGAAAGCGCCGATATCTAAACTACAATTATAACCGTCGTTATATCTGTTCGACCCTTCATATAACTTCACTCAGATAATATGGAATAACATTGAACAATAACCATAAGAAAACAATAGCGGTAGTAGGTTTTGGTAGTTTATTTATATTGGCCCATCAGCCCCACAGCCTAGCTAACAGCCCCACTACACCTCACTTACAGCCGATAGAGGAAATAGTGGTTACCGCGCAAAGACGCGAACAGGCGCTATCCACCATACCACTAGCGGTCAATGTCATTAATGCCAACTTAATCGACCAGGCCAGCCTGCATACTCTCGGAGATATCGCTGCGGTGGTGCCCAATCTGCAGGTAGCCCAACCCAACGGTGAAGTTTTACCCTTGTTTGCCCTACGTGGCATTAGCATGGCCGATTACAGCACCAATCAGTCCAGCCCTATAGGTATATACCAAGATGGGGTCTACCTAAGCAGCAACTTTATGCACGGCCTTGCTATGTTTGACCTGCAGCGGGTAGAAGTACTGAAAGGCCCACAGGGTACGCTATATGGTCGCAACACCACCGGCGGCGCCATCAATCTACTGAGTAGAACCCCCGACTTTGAAGCCGATGGCTACGCCTCGCTTAGCCTAGGGAATTATAACGCTCACGAGATCAATGCCGCCTACGAGACACCGTTAATAGACCATAAACTGGCAGTACGGCTGGCCACCAATATCGCCCGCGCCGATGGCTACAGCGAAAACCATACTCCTGGCTTGGATGACCTCAACCAAGTTGATAGGCAATCCTATAGGCTAAGCCTGCGCTATCAGGCCAGTGACAATATTGAAGCCGTACTCAAGCTTAATAGCAGTAATAGCGACACCAATGCCCCGGCAGTCATCCCCGAAGCAACACTGCCCGGCGGTATAGATGTATTGAGCGCCACCCTAGGCCTATTCAGCCAACCTTTTTATGTACGCCCCAGCGATTATGATGGCCACGATGCCAACAACAGCAAAAACGGCAAAATGGCGATTACCGTGGACGGTGCCAACCTAGCGGTTAACTGGCGACTAGACAGCGTCAACCTCAACTCCACCACTGGCTACTACGACAGCAGCTATGATTTGCGCGCCGACAGTGACGGCACCCCACAGCAATTGCTGGAGCTGGACTACCTCACCGACACCCGCCAGTTTAGCCAGGAATTTAGCATCAGCAGCCTAGAAACCGACCCTTTGGGCTATATCGCTGGCCTGTATTACACCCAAGACCATGTAAACACCCACGTCACCTATGATTACTTCCACAGCCTGGAAGCCGTACTACCGGGCTACGCGCCACCCAATACCGGCTTTACCCAAGAACAACGCTATCAGCAGGATAGGCAGTCACTGGCGGTTTACGGCCAGCTGGATTACCAACTTAGCGATGCCCTCAGCCTAACCGCCGGCCTGCGCTACAGCCGAGACCGCAACAAGCAATTCAACGTCAACACCTCTATAGGTAACTACGCCGGCGTGCCCTTGGTGGGGCTTATCCCCTTAACCGTCCCCTACGACGCCAATGCAGCCTACCCCAGCCAGCGTATTACTGATGAAGAATGGACAGGCACCACTAAACTCGCCTACCAACTCAGCGATGAGCATATGCTGTACAGCGCCTATAGTCGCGGCTATCGCGGCAGTGCCTTTAACGGTGCGGCAGTGAATGATGCCAGTGAGCTAAATCCGGTAGACCCAGAGTATGTGAATGCCTATGAAGTGGGCGCCAAAGGCCAGTGGTTTGATGGCCGGTTGCAATACCGCTCGGCCCTGTTTTACTACGATTACCGCGGACTACAATTTATCAATATCGTCGGCACCCGCCAGCTGCTGGAAAGCGCCGACCGAGCCAGCATTAAAGGCTTGGACTTAGAGCTTAGCGCGCAGGTGACTGAGCAACTCAGCCTGCAAGCAGGCTTGGGGTTAATCGACTCGGAATTTAAAAAAGGCATCAATCTTGATGCCGGCGGCCAGAGCTGGGATTTATCCGGCAACGAATTGGCCAATGCCCCAGCCATCAATGCCAACCTTTCGGCCAACTACCAATGGCTGATCAAACAAGGCCAGCTGGACTTTTTTATTAATTATCAATTTATAGATGACCAGTGGTTTACCGCCTTTAACAATACCGCCGGCTACGACAGCATAGGCCAAAGCAACTACAGCCTTATAGACGGCCGCATTAGCTTTAGCCCCAGCGAGAGCGATGTGACTGTGGCGCTATGGGGTAAAAACCTCACCGACCAAGAGTACAAGCTCTATGGTATTAACCTCAGCGAAGCCTTTGGTTACAACTACACTATTCGAGGCGCACCGCGTACCTATGGCATAGAGTTAAGTACTACGTTTTAAGCTTTAAGCTACAAGCGTTAACAGCATAAATGCTACAGGGATGTAGCTAAGCCTTGCCATACTCCCCCCCCCCCAACAAAAAAATAATTCCTTCAGCTACTAGGTTATTAGGGCAGACTTTTTTGCGCCCATAAAAAAAGGCGCCATCCCTAGAGACGGCGCCTTTTTTTACATCTTAAAGCTAGGCTAATTACTCAGCCGCTGGTGCTTCTTCAGCAGGAGCCTCTTCTACCGGCGCAGGCGCTGCAGCGGTTAGTTTAATTAAGCCTTCAGCTAAAAGAATTTTGGTTTTCTCTTCGCCGTTGATCGCTTTTTTATTGGCACCAATTACTGCATAACGCTCGTCTTTACGCTGCTGTATGGTGTACTCAGACGTCTTCTTTACTGTTTTCATGGTTCATCCTTTCGACAGTTGTTAAAGCCGGGCAGTATGCTCGGCCAGTTTAAAAATTAGGGTAAGTCATCAATCTCCGCAGCTTCTTTAGCCGGCGGAATCAAATCTTCTTTCGAAATATCCATGGCTAGCAATACATTGGAAGCCACGTAAATAGAGGAGTAGGTACCGATAACCACACCTACTAATAAGGCTAGGGCAAAGCTATGTATCATCTCGCCACCAAACACAAACAAGGCGACCAATACTAATACCGTAGTTAACGAGGTCACTATGGTTCTAGCCAAGGTTTCCGTTAAAGAAATATTAATAACTTCTATCGGCGTAGCCTTACGTATCTTGATGAAATTTTCACGTATGCGATCCGACACCACAATCGTGTCATTCAAGGAATAACCAATAACGGCCAACACCGCCGCCAATACGGTTAAATCAAAGTCTATTTGCAGTATAGAAAACACACCCAGCGTAACAATAACATCGTGGATTAAGGCCGATACCGCCCCCACCGAAAACTTAAGCTGAAAGCGCATAGCCACATATAACATGACTAAACCCAGCGCCATCAACATCGCTAGGCCGCCCTGTTCTTTTAGTTCATCACCCACTTGCGGGCCAACAAACTCTACTCTGCGTAACTCTATAGCACCGTTTACATCTTGGCTGAGGGCGGCAATGATCTCTGCACCTAATTGATCGCTCTGGCCATGCGGCAGGCGCACTAACACGTCAGTGTCGGAGCCAAAGTTGACTACCACTGCACCATTGTAGCCCGACTTTTCCAAGGTGTTACGCACATTTTGTAAAGGCTCAGCTACGCTGTAGTTCACCTCTACCAAGGTGCCACCGGTAAAATCTAAACCAAAGTTTAACCCTTTCACCGCCAGCGAGCCTATAGACAGCAGCAACAACAGCAATGAAAAAGTAGCAGCTATTTTGCGCTGCCCCATAAAATTAATAATTTTTTGTTCTGACATAATATGACCGTTTAATTCCGTGCTATATGGACAGTTTGCTAACTTTGCGACCGCCGTGAATTAAATTAACCAATGCTCTAGAACCGATGATAGCGGTAAACATTGAAGTGATAATACCCAGCGATAAAGTCACCGCGAAGCCGCGTACCGGGCCGGTGCCCACAGCGTATAGTATGACCGCCACCAATAAAGTGGTGAGGTTGGCATCCATAATAGTGACAAAGGCGCGCCCATAACCGGAGTTAATCGCCTGTTGTGGCGGCATGCCATTCTTTAACTCTTCTTTAATACGGGCAAAAATTAACACGTTGGCGTCCACCGCCATACCCACAGTTAATACCACACCCGCTATACCCGGCAGGGTTAAGGTAGCCGACATCAGCGACATCAGTGCCACTAACAATATCAAGTTAACCGCCAAGCCCAGCACCGCAATAACACCAAATAAGCGATAGTAAATCATCATAAAGGCCGCCACTAAGGCTAGGCCTATCTGTACCGACATTAAGCCCTGCTGAATATTTTCGGCACCCAGTGATGGCCCTACCGTGCGCTCTTCAACAAAGTCCATAGGCGCGGCTAAGGCACCGGCGCGTAATAACAATGCCAACTCGGCAGCTTCAGCGGGGCTATCTAAACCGGTAATGCGAAAGCGTACGCCCAGCGCCGATTGTATGGTGGCCAAGCTAATAATACGTTTTTCGTCATAGGGTATTTTTACTATGACTTCTTCGCCAGCTTCGTTCATCTCATAGCGGGTGCGGCTTTTGCGCTCTAAAAACAACACACCCAAACGACGCTTGATATTGTTGCGAGTAACGCGGTGCATCATGCTGCCGCCTTCGCTATCTAAGGTGATATTAACTTCCGGCTGGCTGGTTTGCGGATCAAAACCGGCAGAGGCATTGGCTACGCGCTCACCAGTAATCACTGCATTACGCTCTAGCCAGGCCGTGCCGCGGCCTTGATCGCGGTATTCGAATTCTTCGCGGGTGGCGCTGCTGGCACTGAGTTTAGCTTCTAAGCGAAACTCCAAGTTAGCCGTTTTACCCAGTATACGCTTAGCTTCGGCGGTGTCTTGCACGCCGGGTAATTCCACCACAATACGGTTGCTACCTTGACGCTGTACCAACGGCTCTGACACGCCCAATTCGTTAACGCGGTTGCGCAGCGTGGTTAAGTTTTGGCTTACGGCGTAGTCTGTAATCTCTTTGATTTTGGATTCGGAAATCATCCAACGCAATTGAAAGCTGTTGTCACTATTATTATCTTCGCGCACTAACTCGGGGTATTCGCTGCGAATTTTTTTACTGGCTTGCTGACGTAACTCTTCGGTTTTAAATTTACCGACAATAAATCCGCCCTGCTTATCTAAGCTTACAAAGCCGCGAATCTTTTCTTCCCGCAGCTGCCGCTTAATACCGGCATTATAAATTTCCATGCGCTTAGCCAGCGCCGCTTGGGTATCCACTTCTAATAAAAAGTGTACCCCGCCGCTTAAGTCCAAGCCCAGTTTCATAGGCTCTGCGCCCCAGCTGCTTAACCAGTCGGGGGTAGTGGTGGCCAGATTTAAGGCCACCACATAGCCGTCACCCAAGGCGCGCTGTATCACGCTCTGGGCGTGCAATTGATCATCCCTATGCTGTAAACGAATTAAGGCGTTTTTGGCATTATCGCCTATCTCTTCACCAAAATAAGCGATATCAGCCTCTTGCAGGGCTAGCGTGACACGGCTTAGCGCCTTGTCATCAATTAAGGTGGTACTACTGTCACCGGATATTTGCACCGCCGGGTCAGGGACATATAGATTGGGTGCGGCATAGAAGAAACCCACGCTGACAACAAACGCTATCAGCAGGTATTTCCAAAGAGGGTATGTATTTAGCATAACTGTTCCATTATTAGCGCCGCCTTTATAGCCGCGCCCTAGTTGTTCTTTTTTATTAATGCCTTACGGCGCTTTATAAAATAGGCTTAGCCCACCCAAACCCGCGCATTGCGGAATAGACGCATCCAAGCGCCGTCTTCATCCCACTCATCAGGCTGCCACGAGTTTTGCACGGCGCGGAATACGCGCTCGGGGTGCGGCATCATGATAGTGACACGGCCATCGGCGCTGCTAACTGCACTAATCCCTTCCGGTGAACCGTTGGGGTTAGCAGGGTAACGCTCGGTGACTTGTAGGTGGTTATCGATATAACGCATACCTACGTGATCAGTTTCGGCCAAGGCTTGCTGCTGCTTATCACTGCTAAACTCAGCGCGGCCCTCACCGTGGGCAATCGCTACCGGCATATACGAGCCAGCCATGCCCTTCAGTAATATGGAGGGTGATTGTTGAATTTCAACCAGTGCCACTCGCGCCTCAAATTGCTCAGAGCTATTGCGTACAAAACGCGGCCAGTGATCGGCACCGGGGATAAGGCTCTTAAGGTTGGACATCATCTGGCAACCGTTACACACCCCCAAGCTAAAGGTGTCTTCGCGGTGGAAGAAAGCTTCGAACTGGTCACGGGCACGCTTGTTAAACAGGATGGTCTTGGCCCAGCCTTCACCGGCCCCCAATACATCACCGTAGGAGAAACCACCACAGGCAGCTAAACCTCTAAATTCATCTAGGGTGACACGACCCGATAAGATGTCGCTCATGTGTACATCTACCGCAGTAAAACCGGCCTTATCAAAGGCCGCTGCCATTTCCATTTGGCCGTTTACGCCCTGCTCACGCAGTATCGCCACTTTGGGCTTGTTACGTTTTTTGAGGAACTTAGCGGCCACATCTTTATTGGGGTCGTAGCTGAGCTTGGCGGAGAGACCGGGGTTATCCTCGGTGATTAGCGCAAACTCTTGTTGCGCACACTCGGGATTATCACGCAGTGTCTGGATGCGGTAGCTAACCTCAGACCACATTTGCTGGTAGTAACTGCGAGGCTGGCTAAGCAGTACCTCATCACCGCGGTTAATCGTGATTTGGTCATCTTCATTGACCTCACCAATATGCTTAACCGCATCGGCCAAGCCTTGATCGGCAAAGGCCTTGATGACACTTTTTAAGCTGCGACGCTTCACTTGCAATACCGCGCCCAGCTCTTCGTTAAACAGCACGGCTAAGTCTTGCTCACCCAGCGCCTTGATATCGATAGTGATACCGCAATGGCCAGCAAAGGCCATTTCACAAAGCGTGGTAAACAAGCCACCGTCAGATCTATCGTGATAGGCGATGGCCCACTCTTTAGCCAACACCTTTTGCATGGCATTGAAAAACCCTTTTAAGTGCTCGGGGTTGTCGACATCAGCAGCGCTATCACCAATTTGGTTATACACCTGCGCTAAGCAGCTGGCCCCTAAACGGTTTTTACCTAGGCCTAAGTCGATTAACAGTAAATCACTATTACCGAGGTCGGTGCGCAATTGCGGGGTAAGCGATAACCGCACATCGGTAACCGGGCTAAACGCCGAAATCACTACTGACATGGGCGAGGTTACCGTCTTGGTATGGTTGCCCGCCTCCCAAGTGGTTTGCATAGACATAGAGTCTTTACCTACCGGGATAGTCAGGCCCAAAGCCGGACATAACTCCATGCCTACCGCTTTGACGGTGTCATACAGTTTTTCGTCTTCACCGGGGTGGCCTGCGGCACACATCCAGTTGGCGGATAATTTAATATCTTTAATATCGCCTATGGCACTACAGGCGATATTGGTTAGCGCCTCGCCTACTGCCATACGGCCTGAGGCCGGAGCATTGATTAACGCCATAGGGGTACGCTCACCCATGGCCATGGTTTCACCGGCATAGCTATCATAGGAAACCGTAGTCACCGCGCTGTCGGCTACCGGCACCTGCCAAGGGCCCACCATTTGATCTCTGGCGACCATGCCGGTAATGCTGCGATCACCTATGGTAATCAAAAAGTTTTTGCTGGCCACAGTAGGCAGCTTGAGTATGCGTTCGGCTGCCTCCTCTAGTTCGACAAAACGGCTGTTAAACTTCACCCCTTTTACTTTAATGCGATCTAACATGCGATGCATTTTCGGTGCCTTGCCAAACAGTACTGACATGGGTAAATCAACCGGGTTGTTTTCGAAATGGCTATCGCCCACCCGTAGATGCTTCTCATCGGTGGCCTCGCCCACTACCGCATAAGGGCAGCGCTCGCGCTCACAAATTTGTTCAAAGGTCGCTAGATCTTCGGGCTTCACCGCCAACACATAGCGCTCTTGCGATTCATTACACCAAATCGCTAGGGGCGACATACCCGGCTCGTCGTTGGCTACGTTGCGCAACTCAAAGTTACCGCCGCGATTGCCGTCTTTAACTAACTCGGGGAAGGCGTTAGATAAACCACCGGCACCGACATCGTGGATAAAAGCTATGGGCGTGTTCTCGCCCATGGCCCAGCAGCGATCTATCACCTCTTGGCAGCGACGCTCCATTTCTGGGTTTTGGCGCTGTACTGAGGCAAAGTCTAAATCTTCGGTAGAGCTACCCGAAGCCATGCTGGAAGCGGCGCCACCGCCCAAACCAATTTGCATGGCAGGGCCGCCTAGGGCAATCAACTTACAGCCAGCGGGGAATTCGGTTTTTATCACGTGCTCAGCTTTGATGTTGCCATAACCACCGGCAATCATAATAGGCTTGTGGTAACCGCGACGCTCTATGCCGGCTGGGCCATTGACGGTTTCTTCATAGGTGCGGAAGTAACCACATAAGTTGGGACGGCCAAACTCATTATTAAAGGCCGCGCCACCGACGGGACCCTCTATCATAATATCCAGCGCCGAAACGATACGCTCAGGTTTGCCGTAATTCAGCTCCCAGGGCTGGTTAAACTCGGGAAGATGTAGGTTGGACACGGTAAAACCCGTAAGGCCGACCTTGGGCTTAGACCCCTTGCCCACCGCGCCTTCGTCGCGTATCTCACCACCAGAGCCTGTACCTGCACCCGAGAAAGGGGCTATCGCTGTGGGATGGTTATGGGTTTCCACCTTCATTAACAGGTGTATATCTTCGTGGTGGTAGTTGTAAGTATAGGTTTCGGGGTCGGGGTAAAAACGCCCGCCTTTGCTACCGGCAACCACTGCGGCATTATCGGAGTAAGCCGACAAGACATTTTCACCGCCCAATTCGTTGGTGTTTTTTATCATGCTAAACAGCGAGTGCTTTTGCTTCTTGCCGTTAATCGTCCAGCTGGCATTAAAAATTTTGTGGCGGCAATGCTCGGAGTTAGCTTGCGCAAACATCATCAGCTCTACATCGCTGGGGTTGCGCCCCAAGCCTTTAAAGCTCTCAAGCAAGTAATCAATTTCATCATCGGCCAAGGCTAGGCCCAGCTCTTCATTAGCTTTAACTAATGCTTTGCGGCCGCCTTTAAGCATATTAACGGTGGCCATAGGCGCAGGCTGTTCGTGCTCAAACAAAACCTTAGCATGATCCAACTTGGTATATACCGCCTCTACCATGCGGTCGTGTATCAGTGATTTGATTAAATCTGCCTGTTCAGACTTTAAGCTCTTCTTGCCTATAATGGTAAAGGCTATGCCGCGCTCTATACGCTTCACCGCTTTTAAACCACAGTTGTGAGCAATATCGGTGGCCTTACTGGACCAGGGGGAAATAGTACCGGGGCGTGGCAACACTAAAAATAATAGGCCTTCGGCCTCAGCCGCTTTAGCTTTGGGGCCGTAGCTAAGCAGCTTCTCTAAAACTTTTTGTTTGGTTTTAGGTAGGTCGCCGTCTAGGTCGGAAAAGTGGACGAACTCTGCGTAAATACCTTCTAGGCCGGGAATGGACTTTGTGAGTTGAGCAACAAGCTTTTCGATACGAAACTCGGATAGTGCTGGGGCGCCACGGTTTATCAGCATGCTGAATTCATTCCTTCCTGAGGGGAGTTATAAAAAGCCCTCATTCTACTCGATTTCTCACAAAAGAGTTATGTTTCTGTCAGCCTAATTAAGGTGCTAAACCCTAGCATTTGCCCAAATAGCAGTGACACAACTAAAACACTGTACACTTTTTCAACAATCATAGGCCGATACAAGCCCAAGCAAGGCTGCTAAAATAAGCAGCATGCACTCACAATTATTCTCACTATGCACAACCACGCTAGCTAGCCCCCTACGCTACACGCTTAGCTACCTGTGCTTAGTGTTTTTATTAACGGCCTGCCATAGCGACTCAAGCACTCACGACCCCAAAACTCAGCTTAAAGTTGTTACCCGCAATGGCCTAACCACTTACTACCAAGATAAAGACGGCCCCACCGGTTTTGAATATGAATTAGTTAAACGCTACGCTGACTCGCAAAACCTAGAGTTGGAATTTGTCTCTGTACACAGCCTGGACGATATTTTTTCCGCACTGCGCGAAAACCGCGCCGACCTAGCCGCAGCCGGCCTAACTATTACCCCAGAGCGACAGCAACAGTGGTTATTCTCACCCTCTTATTTAGATGTGCAGCAGTGGCTAATCTACAACCGTAAAACTCACCTCAAACCCAAAACCATAGCCGACCTTATCGGCACCCGCATCGTAATTATGACCAGTAGCAGCCACGACGAAATTTTACAGCAGCTACAGCAACAGCACCCAGAGCTAAGCTGGCACGCAGCGCCCGACGCTGAAACTATCGATTTGCTAGACATGGTCGCTAACGGCGAAAGTGATTACACCATCATCGACTCTAATGACTTTATCGCCAACCGCGGTTTTTACCCCACCCTGCGCTCGGCCTTTGAGCTGGGGCAGCCAGGGCAGCTAGCATGGGCACTACCCAACAATGCTCACAGTAACCAACGAATGGCGTCCTTAGAGGCTTTTTTTAAAGAGATTATGGAAGACGGCACCCTGCAGCAATTGCAGGAACGTTTTTACAGCCACGCCGAAGAGCAAAAACAAGTTAGCACCAATACCTTTGCCAAAGCCGTGGAAAGCAAGCTACCCCAGTATCGTGAGCTGATAGAAAAAACCGCGCAACAATACGGCATGGACTGGCGCTTACTGGCCTCTATTAGCTATCAGGAATCACATTGGAACCCACGTGCCCGCTCGCCCACCGGCGTACGCGGCATGATGATGCTTACCCAGGGCACCGCCAGAGAAATGAATATTATTAACCGCGTGGATGTAGAGCAAAGCCTAAAAGGCGGCGCGGCTTATTATAAAAAAATAAAACGTAAACTACCCCGAGCGATTAAAGAACCCGATAGAAGCTGGTTTGCTCTGGCGGCCTATAACCTAGGCCTAGGACATATCAAAGACGTGAGAAAAATAACCCAACAACAAGGTGGCAACCACAACCAATGGGCCGACCTAAAAACTCGCCTACCACTGCTACAAAAACGCAATTGGTATAGAAACACCAAATACGGTTACGCCCGCGGCCAAGAGGCCCTAACCTATGTGCAAAACATACGGCATTATTATAATTATTTACAGTGGTCGGAACTCAGCCAAAATCGCACCCCGCCACCGAAACAAATGGATCAATATTTACCGGAAAGTTTGTTGGGAAGTTTTGATGCGTTATAAAAAAGTCTATAGCTCCTAGTCTATAGTCGCTAGTAAAAGCAGGACTCCGGTTTTCACCGGAGTGACGATTCTAGCGACTACAAACTAGCGACTATTCTCTAGCGACTTTCTTTTTATCCGCACGTCGCTTTTTAAAAAACGCACTAAGCATGGCGCTGCTCTGCTCTGCCAACACGCCGCCCTGATACTCGACTTTGTGATTTAAGTATTCATTGTCAAATACACAGGGATTACTAACCACCACTCCAGCCTTGGGCTCGGTAGCGCCATACACTATACGACCAATCCGGGCATGAACAATGGCCCCCGCACACATGGTGCAGGGCTCTAAGGTAATGTATAAGGTGGAATTAGGTAGGCGGTAATTGGCTTGTTGCTGGGCAGCATCACGCATAGCCATTACCTCAGCATGAGCGGTGGGGTCGTTACGACTAATAGGGCAGTTATAGCCCTGCCCCAATAGCTGATCATCGGCTACCAGTACCGCGCCTACGGGCACTTCACCTAGGGCAGCACCTTGCTCAGCTAGGGCCAAAGCCTTGGCCATCCAATATTCATCACTACTCAACGCCAGCACACCTCTTACACAGACACCATTAAAAGGTGGATCATAACAAGCAAGCGCCCGTTAAAATAGCCACTTAACCTTGCGCATCAGTAACAACGCAGGCATTAAAAAGTAGCAACACATTATGGAGACTCTCTAATCACCTGCCTAGCCACAGTTAATAACTGCGAATCCATACTCAAATTTGCCTTTTGCGCGCGAGCCTGGAAAACATCAAAGCGCATACGATTATCCACCTTAATAAAATTAATAATACCCGGCCCCTGCTGATTAACTACCTCGGTCACCGTCACTATAGGTTGCAGCGCTAGCTGGGATATAAGTGCGTGTTTATTACTCAGCTCAACGCCTGCCATATAAACTAGCTGTACCGAAGTAAGCTCAACACTATCCACACTACGAAAAACAGAAAACGAGCTCCCCGCCGTCAAACGATCTGTAACTATATGCTCTAATTCAGCCGCTAACACATCGTCACCCAATATCAGCATTATCACGGGGTCATCGCTATTCGCAAAAACCTCTGACGGCCAACGAATATAGCTACAAAACTTATATAAAAAAGCGGCTTTAATACGCGTTTCTACCGGAACATTATCCGCCCAACTGACACTCAAAAAACTAATAAGTAGAATGCTGCATGCGCTGACAACTTTCTTGCTCACCACCATCAGCGCGCTCACTATGCTCTCTATCTGAAAGCTTGGCGTAGGCTCTATAATGCGCATTATCACCCAATTCACCGCCATGGCGCACAGCGGCGTTTCGCTCTACATTACCGGCCCCGGCACTGATAAAACTACTTTGCGTATCGCCCGCCGGGCGAGTAATAATATTAATCACACCGTTAACCGCATTCGCCCCCCAGATAGCAGCGGCAGGGCCACTAATCACTTCTATGCGTTCCACATCCGCCAGTAACACATCTTGAGCATCCCAAAAAACACCTGAAAACAGTGGCGTATAAACCATACGGCCATCAATTAATACCTGTAATTTATTACTCACTGTGCCATTAAAACCACGAGCACTAATGGCGTAACTATTAGCATCAACTTGTGCTACTTGTAGATTGGGGGCTAAACGTAAGGCTTCGGGTAAGCTTGTGGCGCCAGAACGGCGTATATCATTTTGCGTGATAACAAAAATAGCGGCTGGGGTATGCGAAAGTACCGATTGTTTTTTAGCGGCAGAGGTTATTTTTATATTCGCTAACTGCTCTAGGCTTAAATCGGCCAGCGACAATTGTTCAACAGCTTCATGGCTGGCAAAAGCCGACACTGATATCGGCAACACCATAAACAGATGCCAACATACTTTTTTTATCTCACCCTGGAACACACAAACATCTCCAGTCAGTTAACCACGGCTACTACAATATGACTCAGTATGGGTCACATCGCTCAAAAAGCAAAAAGGGAGCGGGCTCTCATTTAATGGCCAAACTATCGAGTATCATTGCATTAACACTAATAATCTCAATGCAAGTATTAACCACTATACTGCAGAGGATTGCCCATCTTTGTGAGGGCGTGTCTACTTATGCTTTAGTAAAATTGGCTGCGGTACTTTCTCAAGATTATTCAATTGAACTGTCTTTAAAATCACTCTGCAACAGTAAGAGGTATTGGAAACGCTTATTCTAGAGTCGAGTAACAGCCCAAAACCCGCCTACTTATGCCTTATTTCTATTCGCTTATCCAGCACAGCTATGCTGCACGCTTGTATCAAATTTTTACAGCGAAATAGGGGAGAGATTTAAACACAGGATATTACCCACCAACACCACTTAAGTTATCAACTTGGCCGAAAAGTGGGCAATAGTTTATTTAATTAGATCGCTGATTTAAAGCCCTCACCCTCTGCCGCCATACGCCGCAGTAATGGCGCTGGCTGCCAATATAAAGACCCTTGCGAAGCATGGAACTCTTCAACACGTTTCAGCACATTTATTAAACCCACTGTTTCGGCATAATAAATCGGCCCACCTCGATAACGAGGAAAACCGTAGCCATTAGCCAAAATCAAGTCAATATCTGACGGCCTCTGGGCAATACCCTCTTCTAGCAAGTGGCACGCCTCATTAATAATCGTATAGAGTAATCGCTCGACAATTTCTTTCGCCTCTATCTTGCGTTGCGGCACACCAAGACGTTTAGCTTCAGCGACTATTAAGTGTTCTACCGCTGGGTCCACGGCACGTTGCCGCGTCTTTGGGTCATAGCTATAAAAGCCAGCACTGCTTTTTTGGCCTAAACGCCCCTGCTCAACCAAAACATTGCCAATATGAAAATAACAGGGATCATCGGGTAAGTCGGTACGTGCTTGCCGCGCTTTGTAGCCTATGTCTAACCCTGCCATATCCAGCACTGACAAGGGGCCCATAGCCATTCCCCAATCCACCATCGCTTGGTCCACTTGCGATGGCGTCGCCCCTTCTAGCAATAGCATCTGCGCCTCACGACAATAGGCGCTAAATAAACGGTTACCAACAAAACCATAACCAACACCCACCAAGGCCGTTACTTTGCCGATTTTTTTACCTAATTGCATAACCGTAGCAATAACGTCGTCACTGCTGTACTCGCCACGTACCACTTCCAACAATTTCATAATATTGGCGGGGCTGAAAAAATGCATACCAATCACATCTTCAGGTCGCTGGGTAAAAGCCGCTATTTTGTTCAGATCAAGATATGAAGTATTGCTGGCCAATATCACTCCAGGCTTACAAACCCTGTCCAGCTCTTGAAACACTTGTTTCTTTACTTCCAGCGATTCAAATACGGCCTCAACAACGAGGTCAACGTCGGCCAGTTCGTCATAGTTCAAGCATCCCTTAATTAGAGAGAGTCTTTGCTCTACCTGGCTTTCTGTCATACGGCCTTTTTTAGCACTGTCACGGTAATTTTTATCGATGGTCGCAAGCCCCCGCTCCAACGCGGCTGATTGCACCTCTAGCAGCGTGACCGGAATACCAGCATTAGCAAAACACATCGTGATACCAGCGCCCATAGTACCGGCACCAATCACTGCAACTTTCGCTACCGAACGCGGTTGCACTGTTTTATCCAGATCGAGAATTTTGCTCGCCTGCCGCTCAGCAAAAAACTGGTAACGTAAGGCCTTAGACTGAGGCGAAGTCATGCACTCTAAAAACAGTTCGCGTTCACGCTTTAGACCTTCTAATAGCGGCAACTGAGTAGCCGCTTCTACTGCGGACACAATACAGTGCGGCGAAAGGAATCCGCGGTAGCGCTTAGCTACTCGCTCCCGAGTATCAGCAATTAACTGGGCCGTATCGCTGTTGCACTCTATAGCCAGCTCACCTGTACGCCGAATGGAGTTCGTTGCCCCTACGCCTTCGTCGATCAGCTCATTAGCAAATTGCAGCGCGCCATCGAGTAAATTATCATTCATCACCCGATCAATTATTCCTATCTCCAATGCTTTTTGAGCCGCTACTGGCTTACCATTGAGTATCATTTCCATAGCCTTCTCAACGCCGACTAAACGTGGCAAACGCTGGGTGCCCCCGCCTCCGGGCAACAATCCTAGGTTAACCTCGGGTAATCCCATGCTGGCCGACGATAGCGCACAACGGTAATGACAAGCTAAAGCCACTTCCAAACCGCCCCCTAAAGCAGTGCCATGTATAGCAGCGACAATCGGTTTAGCTGAACCTTCCAGCGCAGCTAACACTTCAGCTAAAGCTGGACTTTGTGGCGGCTTGCCAAATTCTTTAATATCAGCCCCAGCGATAAAGGTTTTGCCTTTGCAGTACAGTACGATGGCCGCCACGTCATCGGAGTGCGCCTGCTCAATTGCCCCCAGAATACCGCCACGTAATGCCTGCGACAAAGCGTTTACCGGCGGGTTATCCAGTTGAATTACACCAACCCTATCTTGTTTATAATAATCAACGACTGTCACTATAGGATCCTTGTTAAACGTTTTATTTAGCTAATATTTATACGCGCTCAATCACTAGCGCAATACCTTGGCCCATGCCTATACACATGGTGGCCAAACCGTAGCGACCGCCACTAAGCTCTAGCTGACGCAATGCCGTTAGCATAATTCGTGCACCAGAAGCACCCAAAGGATGGCCCATTGCAATAGCGCCACCGTTGGGGTTCACCCTACTGTCATTGCTAGCTACGCCCATCTGCTGCAAACAACCTAGCGCTTGCGCAGCAAATGCTTCATTCAATTCAATAACGTCCATATCAGCTAAGGACAAGCCAGCGCGAGCCAGTGCTTTACGGGATGCTGCTACCGGCCCCAAGCCCATTATGCGAGGTTCAATTCCGCTGATTGCCCCGGTTAATATTCTTCCCCTAGGAAGCAACTCGCACTTCTCTCCAGCAGATAATCCACCCAGCAACAAGGCTGACGCGCCATCGTTAATGCCAGAAGCATTACCGGCGGTGACAACGCCGGAGGCGAACATGGGTTTTAAGCTAGAAAGTTTTTCAAAGGTGGATTCTGATCTGGGGTGCTCATCTTTATCGACAAGTATGGCCGGGTTGTTGCGTCCACGGCCTACCTCGACGCCGATAATTTCTCCTTCGAAATAACCCGCTTCAAAAGCACGCTGATATTTAGCTTGTGAATCTGCAGCGAAGCGGTCACAGGCTTCACGGCCAATCGCCAACTCCCGCGCTACATTTTCAGCGGTTTCTGGCATGCTATGGTCACCGAATGCAGCTATCAAATCGGGGTTTGGAAAGCGTGTGCCTATGGTCGTATCAAATACACTAACGTCACGACTGAATGCTTTTTCTGCCTTGGCCATCACAAACGGCGCCCGACTCATGGATTCAACACCACAAGCCACATAAAAATCCCCTTCACCACAACGCAGTGCCCTTGATACGTCCAATACCGCAGCCAAACTACTACCACAAAGCCTATTAACCGTTTGCCCACCCACAGTAACGGGTAGGCCCGATAACAGGCCTGCCATTCTCGCTACATTACGGCAGTCTTCCCCCGCCTGGTTTGTGGCACCAGCTATGACCTCTTCTATAAATGGCGCGACTTGTGGATGGCGCTCAATCAACTTACGAATAGTAAAGCCTAATAAGTTATCCGCGCGTAGCGGGGCTAAAACTCCCCCGTGACGGCCAAAAGGGGTACGGAGCCCGTCGTATATATATGCAGATTCAAGAGACATTTTTTCCACCAGAAATAAATTAAGACATTGTGAGAGCTTTTATTAATCCGTTAAAAACTCGGCCATACGCTCACGCAGAGGGGCCGGGATAGAGATACTTTTTCCTTCGTTGTTACCAGAGGTATAGACCAACACATTCTGGGATTTGAGTACGGGAACACCATTATTAAACGCTTCAATTACCAGTGTAATCGAACCCCGCCCCAGCTTGTGAACCACCAATGTGAAATCCAGGATATCACCCATACGACTAGGAGATGAAAACTCACACTCAATCTTAACTGTCGGAACACCATCGTTACGTTCTATTATCAAATGAGTAAACGACCAATCAAGGGCAGATGCAAACCACTCTTCCACCACGGCATTAATCATCTCAAAATAGCGGGGAAAAAATACTATCCCGGCCGGATCACAGTCAGCGAAACGCACGGGTAACTTAATGTTAAACGTTTTATTAGTCATTTACATACCTCTCCACTTTACAGATAAATATCGATATTTTAGAAAAAAATAATGCAACATTGTATCAATAACGCTACGTCTTTAAATAATATTTACAGGTAAGCTCTACACAGCGAAGCTGTTGCGCCTTTAATTCTACGCCGTCCATAACAGTGCAAGTATAATAAAGAGACGATAAGCAACGGCTTACTTATGTTATTCGCGCAGCTCATAATGACCTAAAAAAGATAGAGCTAGCGTTTATAAAAGTTACCGCCACCATTTGCCACAAACGAATAGCAGCCAGCACAGCTGCTCCGCATGAAAACCCTAAAATAAAAATCTATAAGCTATGGTCGCTATACCGCTTTCAATAATCGGAGCCTAATGGCAGTGATAAACGACTAGACACCGATACCTCGCTGTTTAGGCTAATGCCTTTGCCAGCGCCTTGCCATCATCATCCGCTAGCGCAGCTTCTCGCCATAGTGCTACCGTAGCCGCAGGCGTTTGCGATGACTGTTCGACACGAGTTAGAATTGTCTTCAATTGACGACTGGTACGTGAACGGGTTTCCCCGTAACCCTTGATTAAGCGCCCGCATTCGGCCAACTCTAGTGCCTGTTCAAACTGTCCTCGGGTAGCAGCGTTGCGTACTTCCTGCAACCAGACACTGAACAAAGCATATTCTTCGGAGTATGCGAGACTACTTCGACGCCAACGCCTCATGCCGGCAAGTAATCGCATCACCAAAAACACACTTACTGTATTGGTACGCAACTTCTTGCCATTGGTAAAGCGACTCATCAGCGCCGAAACTATTTTGGAAGACTGCATACGACGCCCTAAACTAGCTGGCAGCATGCCACAGAACTCCTCAATTCTCGGCCGGAAAAAATCGGTTATATGTATTAATTGATCCGGATCGGCCTTGACCTCTTCACGTACTTTTTCCATCCGCGCCGCGCGAGTCTTCAACTGCGCCACCCTAGGCACATCTTCAAAACACATCCAGAGCGAGAGATATCGGGCGGTCTCACGCGTCAAGGCATAGTCTTCAAAACCGTTATCGAGGTCGCGAACAGCTTCCATTTCTAGTAAGAACTGTCGAGCGTAATCATAATCCTGATAGTCAACAAGTTTCACCAGCGCATGGTACATAGTTTCACGACAGGACTCAGGGAAGTCGTCCAAACGGGCCAGTAGTTTTCCTCCTTCAACCGTCTTGGCTTTTTTGAGTACGGTGAAAACGTCTGGGGATACGGCTGAAACTTCAGGCTCAAACTGTTGCACCCCACCAGCGCTAGCCGCTTCGTAACTGGCGTGAAAAGCCGCCAAATTAGTTTTAACAGCTTTACCGGTTGCTTCGATCACCGCCACATAACTTGCTTTAGCAAACGGCAACACACCGGCCCCTGCCAGAGCACCCAACATAACCGAAGAGATCACTGAGTTATGCTGTCTAGCCAACTCAGCCATATCGAAATGAATATACTCACGAGCATAACGCCCGGCGATTGCCTGCACTGTTTCAGGGTCAATAGTACCGTCACCCAGATTTATCTTCTCCGTGATACCGTAAACCCGGTGATCAGACGCAATCAGGGCTGTACGATCAGGGGTAACAAAACCGCGCTGCACCAGACGCCCGGCTTCGGCCACCTCGGATGCAATCGCAATGTCTATATCACCCTGCGCGGGAAATAATGACATGACAGGCTGTGTACCTTCTGGAATATCTGCACGGGGAAACATTTCCAAGTAATAAATCGTGGCACCTGTACGCTGCGCAACACCGGCCAGAAAGGTACTTTGGCATAACCAGTTTTCGCGATCTGCAACGTCAATCACCCAATTAGTTAATACACCGCCACCCTCTCCACCGAGAGCGGCAATAACCATATTTATAGTGCTATCTCTGCTCATAGGGATTTCACTCCCTGTATATTTTCTTCTTTCGTCTGCAACCAACCGATCACAGTTTGCCGTACTTTACCTAACATACGATCGCGCCACCCTGGATTGTAAATCAAATCTACCCTAGAAAATGAAGGGCAAAGTACTGCGGTATGAACGTTTTCACCACAAACACCACAACCCACACAACTATTATCAACGTAAGAAACCGGGTCTTTACGCAGTGGGTCTGGGTTTTCTTTGATAGTAAGAGAGGGGCAACCCGAAAGGCGAATACAAGCGTGATCACCGGTGCAGGTGTCACTATCAATAACAAAACGCGCCCGCAACGTTCGCTTGCCTTCAGCAACCGAGCGTTTCATCAGCGGCTTGATCCGCCGCTGACGATTTAACATACATTCACCCTCAGCAATCACAACTTTTAAACCTTCTTGCGGCGTAGTGAGCGCCTCACGCAAGGTGTCTTTCATCGCCTCAATATTGTAAGTGCTCACGGTGCGAATCCAATTCACGCCTGCGCCACGGCAAGCAGCTTCAATAAACTGCGGATGCTCACGGTTATGACTGTCAGTATCCATGGTCGTCGCGATGATTTTATTAGGCTCTACTATAGATGGAATATCCTGCCCGCCGGTTGCCGCTGCATAACCATTATTAACAATAATCAACAAGCCATCGTGCTTATTGAACACGGCACTGGTCACACCGCTGGTCAATCCGTTATGCCAAAAACCCCCATCCCCCATAATACTAATGGCTTTGTGAGGCAGAGTATGGCGAATACCAGAGGAGCTGGCCAAAGACAGGCCGTAACCCATAATGGTATTCCCTAGATTAAACGGTGCTAGGGTAGCGAATGAATGACAACCGATATCCGAGCTAATGTGGAACGGACCAATCTCTTCCTGTAGCTGTTTTACTGCAGAGAATAAAGGCCTTTCTGGGCACCCCGTACACAACCCGGAAGGTCTAGGCGGAACGTTAGCCAGCAACTCTTGCTGATCCTGCTCTGACAGCGGAGTTTCCATCTCGGCTACCCGCTCACTACTTAATGTAGGCGTAAGGCCAGCGGCTTCCATAAAGCGAGCTAAGCCAAGCAGCATCACTTGGCCAGTATATTCTCCCGCCATTGGCATTATGTCTTTGCCGAAAATCCGAGTCTGTATATCCTGACGTCGCAGCACGGTGTTAATACCTTGCTCCACGTATTCTGGCTGACCTTCCTCCAACACCAAAATTTGCTTTTTATCGGCGCAGAAACGAACCAACTCATCCGGCACCAATGGATAGGCAACATTCATCACATAGATAGGAATATCTGACTTGCCCATTACGTCAGACATACCCTGCCGCTGTAGCGCCCTAATCAATGTGTTGTAACAGCCGCCCTGAACGATAATACCGATATCCTGATGCTTGCCAGGGAAAAACTCGTTGAGCGCATGTTCTTGAATAAATTGTCTTGCCGCAGGCAATCGTGAAGATATTTTTTCCTGCTCTTGGGCGTAAACATTCGGCGGCAAAATAATTTTTTCCGCCTCGCGATTAGGCGTCACAGTATTAGTCTTATTGTACTTCGGTGATTTGTTATCACTGGCGACAAACTCTCCAGAGACGTGACAACCACGAATACGCATCATAAAAAATACCGGCGTATTGCTAGCCTCAGATAACTCAAAACCTTTTTCTACCAAGTTGACAATGCTTGGCAAATTAGGCCTTGGGTCTAATAGCCACATCTGCGCTTTCATGGCAAAGGCATAGGTTCGCTCCTGCATGATGCTGGAGCCCTCCCCATAGTCTTCGCCAACAATGACCAATGCTCCGCCGGTCACACCGGAAGATGCTAGGTTAGACAACGCATCGGACGCAACATTGGTACCTACCGTCGACTTCCAGGTAACAGCACCACGTAAGGGATAGTTAATAGAGGCACTTAGCATAGCCGCAGCCGTAGCCTCGCTACCCGCAGCTTCAAAGTGCACACCCAACTCACCCAAAATTTCTTGCGAGTCGCTGAGCACATCCATCAATGCAGATATCGGCGCCCCTTGGTAACCGCTGACATAAGACACGCCAGACTGCAGCAACGCTTTAGTGATGGCGAGAATGCCTTCACCTTTAAACACGTCACCTTCGCCGGCACGTAGTTTTAGGACTTCTTGAGAAAACGAACGTTCAGCCATTTGTCATTATCTCCCGGGTACCAGTGCAAGCACACGTGAAGGGCTACCTGACCCTCCGCGTATTTTGAGCGGCGCGGCAATAATTATTGCACCCGTAGCCGGTAATTGATCAAGATTACAAAGACTCGCGAGACCACATTTGTTAGCTCCATGCATCAGATTATGACAGGGGAACATCGGATCTTGAACGGGAGCTTGGCCCGCATCTGTGCCTACGGTTTCTACCCCTACCCCTGCTATATCACGCTCTGTGGTAAGAAAAGTAACCGTGGCTGGATCCCAACCTGGTGTGTGGCCACCATCTTCACGCATGCCTAAGTATTCGTCACTGTCCATTTTTTTGGACCAATCAGTGCGGTACAACACCCAGGCGCCTTTGGGGATTTCACCATGCTTGGCCTCCCACGCCTTAATGAAATCGACATCCATTAAGAAATCAGGATCAGCCGCAGCTTCTGCCACCGCGTCAATCACAACTGCAGGTGCTACAAAACTTTTTAGTGGCAGCGTCTCAGTGGTGTTATTTTCAAGATCTTTACCCGACACCCAGTGGATAGGGGCGTCAAAGTGGGTGCCTGTGTGCTCCCCGCACTTTAAATTATTCCAGTACCACGCAGGGCCTTTGTCGTCGTAACGGGAGATAGTCTCAATACTAAACGGCCAGGATTCTCCCCAACCAAAATCAGTTGGCAACTGCAGAGTAGGAGTACCTGGATGCAGCGTAGCAGTGAGATCTAGAATGCGAATGCTTCCATCCAACAGACCTAGTGCAACGGTTTCCAATATGGAATTACTCATATTATTTCCTCGGTTATTGTATTAGGTATCCGTATAGCAGCAGCTATACGGTCTTCGCCAAAACGAGCAACATCGGTATCATGTACGCAACGCAAGCTCATGATATTTCATTACATCCATTTTATTTTGACCCCTAACATAGCTAGAGGGTGTTTCGGTTATAGTAACTGTTAAAAAAAGTGTTATTGCTACTCTTTATAATGACGCTTTGGTTTGGCTTTCCGCTGTAGTTGCAGCTGCGTTTCACGCGCCTTACCTAATACGCTGTACGCCTGCTGCTGGCCAGACAGATATTGCTGCTCCCAACCCTGATCATCCTTAACCCCATAGCTAGCCGCCGCCTGCCGGGTAAAATACGGATTCCATAAATGCGGGCGCCCTATCGCTACCAAGTCAGCACGACGAGTATGCAGAATAGTATTTATTTGTGCCGCGTCACTAATACTGCCAACAGTCATGGTCGCCATCTTCTTCACATTGCGAATGGCCTCAGAGAACTCCACCTGGAACATACGGCCATAAATAGGCTTTTGATCGCATACCGTCTGCCCTGCAGAAACGTCAATCAGATCACAGCCAGCATCGCTAAAGGCTTCGGCAATAGCAAACGTATCGGCTTCAGTGATACCGCCCTCTTTCCAATCAGAGGCCGAAATTCGCACCGACATGGGCTTGGATTCTGGCCAAACTTCGCGCATAGCGTTAAACACCAGCAACGGAAACCGCAGACGGTTTTCTACACTACCACCAAACTCATCGCTACGCTGATTGGTCAACGGTGACAAGAAACAAGCTAACAAGTAACCATGCGCACAGTGAAGCTCTATCATGTCAAAGCCTGCGCGATCTGCCCGCTGCGTAGCAGCACGAAAATCGTCAACAATCCTATCCATGCCGGCTTGATCCAGCTCTTGGGGCACCTGCGAGATACCATCAAAATACGGGATTGGAGAGGCTGAACACAGCGGCCAGTTTTTATCCGTCGTCTCGATTGGCATATCCATTTTTTCCCAGCCCAGCTGAGTTGACCCCTTGCGACCAGAGTGACCCAACTGCATACACATTTTGGTATCGGTATGCTCATGAGCAAAGTCGACAATGCGCGCCCACTGGGATTCTTGTTCATCCGTCCACATTCCTGGGCAACCAAGGGTGATTCGCGCATCCGGTGAGGGACAGGTCATCTCGGTATAAACCATCCCCATCCCGCCAGTGGCATGGCCAGAATAATGTACCAGATGCCAATCGGTGAGGTTACCGTTTTCATCCGCCGAGTATTGCGCCATAGGCGACATAACCACGCGGTTGCGCAACTCCATCTCACGGAGTTTGAATTGAGTAAACATCGGGGTCGGTCGACTGTCGCGGTAATCGTAACCTGTCTCTTGGAAGTAGCGTTGGTACCACTCGGTATCGACTTTTTCCACAAATTTAGGGTCACGCAAAATCAGATTGTCATAAGTAACAGACTTTGCCCGGCACATCACTACCATGGCAAATTGCATGGTCTCCATATCCCATGAACGGTCCATGTGCTCAAACCAAGACAGGGATACGTCGGCATTATGCTGCACGATTTGGGCGGGCACTCGGCGTAACTGATCATACTTCCGAAAAACCTTCTCCACACTCTCGTCTGCATGTTCGATTACGGCATCGTGCAGACCAATGGCACACTCCATAGCCAGCTTCGTGCCTGAACCAATTGAAAAGTGCGCCGAAGCCTTGGCGTCACCGAGAATAACGATGTTTTTATAATGCCAATTATTGCAAAAAATACGTGGGAAATGTCGCCACAGAGAGCGATTCAGTATCAGCGAATGCCCCTCAAGTTCTTCGGCAAAAATAGCTTCCAGCTTTTGCTTGGAATCCTCCTCATTAACTTCTTCAAAACCCCAACCCTGCCAGCACTCGTCAGACATTTCAAATACCCAGGTAGATTTCCCTGGTTCGTATTGGTAGGTGTGTGCACAGATCAAACCGTGTTCGGTTTCTTTAAAGAAATAGGTAAAATCTTTAAGCGGACGAGTAGAGCCCATCCAACAGAATCGATTGGACTTCATTACCGTGCTAGGTTTGAAGTGATCCTTATAATATTCACGAATGGGTGATGCGATACCATCGGCAGCTAAAATAATGTCAGAATCGGCAAATTGCGTTTCCAGATCTTCCGGATTAATACGAGCTTCAAACGTCATCTTAACGCCAACCTCACGGCACCGCTCTTGCAACATAGTCAGTAATCCGACCCGAGAAATCCCACAGAAGCCATTACCTTCGCAACGAACCTCTTCGCCCTTACGCTGGATAACAATATCATCCCAGTAGGCGAATTTGTCGCGGATACGCTCGTAAGATTCCAAATCCCGGGACAAGAACTCATCCAATGTTTCATCGGAAAAAACCACCCCAAAACCAAAAGTGTCATCAGCGCGGTTTTGCTCAAAGAGCTCGATTTCCCAATCGGGCTGCGCTTTTTTGGTTAACAGCGCAAAATACAAGCCCCCCGGGCCGCCACCAATTACTGTAATTTTCATAAATTGTCTCCTCAATATATAAACCGCACCTATACAAAATATATTACAGGATAATATATTACATGCAAGATATTAAACTGTAATATACCTCCTTGTGCGTTTTATATTGCAGACTATCGACCAACCCTTATAATCGCGTGAAAAACACCGCAGCGGCTTTCGCTACAATAGTCTCCCGCCCCTTGCACTACAACCCTGAACTGGACAACGACTTTCATGGAAAAACTAAAAAACCTGCAAATGGACGAGATGGACACTACCTATGTAAAACTCTGGTTGCTGCTAGCTAAGAACTCCAAAGCTATTGAGCAGGAAATGGAGGCCCGCTTTCACAGAAACTTCAAGCAAAGCATGTCACGATTTGACGTTTTGTCTCAGCTGGACCGCTCCGATCCTGAATGGCTCCCTGTCGGCAAGCTAGCCAAAAAACTCATTGCCTCCAAGGGTAATATTACTCGTTTGGTAGATCGCATGATCGACGAGGGCTTAATCGACCGACGCTCCAGCCCTGAAGACCGCCGCATCATCCACCTTGGGCTCACCACCAAAGGACGCGAACTGTTTGTCGAAATGGCCATAGCGCACGCCGAATGGGCAAAGTCCATGCTGGATAGCTTGGACCCAGAACACACACAACAGCTGCTGGCTCTATTAAATGAACTTAAAAAAACACTCAATGTGTCTAACACCAACACATAGACAAGCAGGCAGCTAGAGCTTCAAAAAATACGCTTATGATCAACTGAAAGCCTGTCCACAGGCATTCAAATAACTCATTATATCCAGCAGCCCCTACATGACCTCTCCGCCAGCTACCGCAATTGCTTGTCCGGTAACTGCCGAGGCCCCTGGCGAACATAACCACATAACTGCACTAGCAACCTCCTCAGGCTGCACAAGACGCCCCTGTGGATTGGATTGCGTTAACTCTGCAAGTGCTTCCTTTTCACTGCGCCCGGTTTTCTCTACGATATTCTTGATAGAATCACGCACCAACTCAGTATCAGTATAGCCCGGGCAAACAGCGTTCACGGTTATGCCTTTAGTCGCAGTTTCCAAAGCCAAAGAGCGGGTCAACCCCAAAACACCATGTTTGGCTGCGCAGTAAGCGGCAACATAACCGTAGCCTTTCAAAGCCGCCGTACTGGCAATATTAATGATTCGCCCCTCACCGGATTCGCGCATCTGTTTAAGCGATTCCCGGCAACAATAAAAAACACCGTTAAGATTGACCGCCATCATTTGTAACCAATGCTCGTCATCCATTTTATGAACAGGCGAGGTATGAGCCTGGCCAGCGTTGTTGATCATAATATCTATAGGGCCAAACACTTCTTTCGCCTGATTGAATGCCGCTGTTACACAATCGCTTTGCGTGACATCTAAGGCTATAGCTTGAGCTTGGGGCAGCTGACTCGCTTTTTCCTGCAGCGGCGCCAATGTACGCCCCATCAAAGTTACTCTAGCCCCTTCTTTAGCTAGCGAATCCACTATCGCAGCCCCTATTCCCTTACCGGCGCCGGTGACTACTGCGTGTTTGCCTTTTAACAACATATTTAAACCATCCGAATTAGGGAGCAATAAAAAATCAAATCATGCCATGCCGTTTTGATACGAAATAGCACCTTTTAAAAACCAGCAAACTGGCTACTACTAGTACTAGTAGTAGCCAGCATCATACTAGGTTCGTCATGGGATACTTCGCAGGTATTAACCACCACTAAGTTCATTACATGACAAATTATGTCTATTTCATCGTCGACACTGTTGCCCAGTACATAAGTACCTATGCAAGGAGTGAACTGGCAACCTACATCTTCGCACTATTTACCAACTACCCCCTAAATAAGGTGCCTAAAAAGGTAAGCCCGCTCGACTTTTGTTGACCGGGTTATCATACCTCTCGAGTCAGGGTCATGATCAACTCAGCCAAGCTATACATTCACCGATATCACCCATGTCACCGATATCAACCCTGTAGCGTAAGGCCAAAAACTTCGTAACAGTTGACCCACCATACTCGAGGTATCAGCCTACCCTAACAATTATGCGTGCAACATATTTGACTATAAACTTCTCTTCGATCAATTGGCCAGCCAACTAACGCTAGGGAGCGTCCCGATCGACCCCCCATCACAATAGCAATTCCTAACATTGCGCTTATTCTATAAGGTGTCAGCAAGTGATCAAGACTTTATATTACACATAATATATTTGCCAGTAATATTTTTATGCCCTACACTATCATTATCAAACAGGTGTGGGCCACACCCAAAGCATCACTAGACCCAGAATTAAGGCCAACCCAAGCACTTATCCAGTGAAAGGTATTGTTGGTAGATTTCGACAGGAGCAGCGCAATGAGCACAAAGAACAACTTAGATCCGACGTCTTTTACGCCCAAACATTTCCTTTGGAACTATGACAATGGCCTAGCCACCATCACCCTGAATATCCCCGAGCGCAAAAACCCACTTACCTTTGACTCTTACGCCGAACTGCGTGACACCTTCCGTGACCTGGTGTACTGCAGAGAGGTAAAAGCAGTGGTGATTACAGGGTCTGGTAACAACTTTTGCTCTGGCGGAGATGTGCACGACATCATCGGCCCTCTGACCAAAATGGATATGCGCGAACTGCTGGACTTTACCCGTATGACTGGCGATCTAGTCAAGGCCATGCGTCACTGCCCGCAACCTATACTAGCTGCCGTGGACGGTATATGCGTCGGCGCCGGCGCCATTATCGCCATGGCCAGCGATCTACGCTACGGTACCGAAAACAGCAAGGTTGCTTTTCTTTTTACTCGCGTTGGCTTGGCCGGCTGCGACATGGGTGCCTGCGCAATACTGCCACGCATAATCGGCCAAGGGCGCGCTTCGGAACTCCTCTATACCGGCCGTATTATGCGCGCCCCCGAAGCTGAACGGTGGGGGTTTTTTAATCGCCTGTGCAGCCCTGAAGCCATTTTGGAAGAAACCCAAACCGTTGCTCGCGATCTAGTGGCAGGCCCGACCTTTGCCCACGGAATTACCAAGACCATGCTTCATCAAGAGTGGAATATGGGTATCGATCAGGCTATTGAAGCCGAAGCTCAGGCGCAAGCTATCTGCATGCAAACTGCAGATTTCGAGCGCGCTTATCAAGCGTTTATCAATAAAGCCTCCCCTCTTTTTGAAGGCAACTAATTTTTGGGTGTAACAGATGACAAAACAACAGACCATAGACAAAAGCTATTTACAATGGCCTTTTTTGGCGGACAACCACCGCCAGCTGGCCGATGACATCGAAAACTGGGCGCAGCAACATGTAGACTCAGCCCCCCACGGGGACATCGATGTCGACTCAGAATGCATAAAATTGGTGCGCCAATTAGCTGCAGGGGGCATCTTGGCCCACTCAGTTGCTCAGCGCCAATCTGGCGAAAAGCTCGATGTACGAAGTATGTGCCTAATACGCGAAACACTTGCTCGCCACTCCGGCCTAGCGGATTTCGCCTTCGCTATGCAGTGTTTAGGCAGCGTACCTATCAGCCTTTTTGGTAACGACGCGCAACAACAACAATACCTAACAGCAGTTCGTGCTGGAAACAATATTGCCGCTTTCGCCCTAACAGAACCCGAAGCAGGTTCCGACGTGGCCGCGATGAGCACCGCTGCCGTGCGCAAAGGCAACGATTATGTGCTTAGTGGCGAAAAGACCTTTATTTCCAACGGCGGAATCGCCGATTTCTACATCGTTTTTGCCCGCACTGGCGGCGCCGGTGCCAAAGGGATTAGCGCATTTATTCTCGATGCCGACACGGTTGGGCTGGAAATCGTAGAGCGCATCGAAACCATCGCGCCCCACCCATTGGCCCGCCTTAAATTCAACGACTGCCTCATGCCAGCAAGCAAGCGACTAGGTGAAGAAGGCGAAGGCTTCAAGATCGCCATGGCCTCCTTGGATACTTGCCGCTCTACCGTGGGTGCCGCAGCTCTTGGGTTTTCCCGACGCGCGCTGAGCGAGGCCCTGCAACGTACCGGCAGCCGTAAACTGTTTGGCGAACCGATGATCAACATCCCTGGTGTGCAGACGCAACTAGCGGAAATGGCATTAAATATCGATACCAGTGCCCTACTGATCTATCGCGCCGCCTGGGAAAAGGACTGCAACTCTGACCGAATTACCCGCGAAGCAGCCATGGCAAAATTACATGCCACAGACTCTGCTCAGAAAACCATCGATGCCGCGGTCCAACTGTTCGGTGGCTTGGGCGTAACCAAAGGCGTCAAAGTTGAAGAACTTTACCGCGACATTCGCGCCTTGCGGATCTACGAAGGGGCCTCTGAAGTGCAGAAATTGATCATCGCACGGCAGACACTACTAAACGCGGGCATGATCTAAAGCAACAAACTCACGCCTACTGCTAGGCCGCCATCATTAAACGATAACCACACGGAAAAAACACCATGCAGATAATTCAACCCGAAGGCTGGAAACAACCCAAAGGCTACTCAAACGGAATTTTGGCCGAAGGTAAAACCCTCTATATCGGCGGACAAATCGGCTGGGACATCAACGAACAATTCCAGAGTGACGACTTTGTCCAGCAAGTCCATCAAACGCTGCTTAATACGACCGCCATATTAAAAGCCTCTGGCGCAGGGCCTGAACACATAACCCGTATGACTTGGTATATTACCGATAAACAAGCGTACCTTAACTCGGTTAAAGAAGTGGGAAGAGTTTACCGAGACGTGATTGGCCGAAACTTTCCTGTTATGGCCATGGTGCAAGTGGTAGCCCTGATGGAAGATCAAGCGAAAGTAGAAATAGAAACCACAGCCGTCATTCCACATGACAATACTAAGGAACAGCACCCCAGTTAATCATTGGCCCTGAAAAGCGCCAGCCAAACTATCAGTGAGAGCATCTACCCGCTAGATGCTTTGGCTATCGGAATATGGATTAGATGCTGCAAGGTATCTATGCGTGATCTAGTAGAGGCTGGAATTGCCATTTGAAATATAAAATACCGCCGGATAGAAAACGAGGGCGGAGAATGGCCGATAACTTTTCTAGATATACGTCTGTCTACTTCACCAAATTACGGGTAAGTACAAATTCAATATCGAGAATCTAACGCTGAGAAATATTTTTCAATATGCAATATTTCAAACGTTTAGGGTCTATAGGCTTACTGAGATAATCATCCATTCCTGCCGCCAAAAAACGCTCTTTATCGCCAACCATGCCATGGGCTGTCATGGCAATAATAGGTATGCTATCCCAGTGTGATCGCCTGCGTATCTCCTGGGTGGCGGTAACACCATCCATCACAGGCATATCTATATCCATAAAAATTAATGCATATTTTTCGCTATTGCTACCATCTATTTTAACGACAGCCTCTAAGCCATTATCAACCACATCAACTTCTATATTAAAATGTTCCAACATACCTTTTGCTACAGTCTGATTTACCAGATTGTCTTCAGCAAGTAGCACTTTAAGGCCCGTGGGAATGTGCTCTTGCTTGTCATCAGCGTGCTTGTCAGCACCCTGCTGAGTGCTGATAGTAGCTGAGGAAGAAAGTGGCACCGGAATAAAAAAACTAAACTCAGCACCCTTACCTTTAACACTGCTTACGCTGATGCCGCCGCCCATTAAATCAAGCAATTGCTGGCATATCGCTAAACCCAAGCCTGTGCCCCCATACTTTCTAGTCGTTGAACCATCAGCCTGAGTAAAAGCTTGAAATATTTTTTGCTGCTGCGCCAAGTCCAATCCTATGCCACTATCGACAACGGTAAATATCAAATCTATAGCCGCATCAGCACGCGCTATCGCACTGATAGATAAACGCACCTCACCTTGATCAGAAAACTTAATAGCATTACTTAGTAAATTCGTTAACACCTGCATTACCCGCGACTCATCAGCGCGTACAATATCGGGGACAGTGTCAGCAATCTCAACAACTAACTGTAAGCCCTTCTCTTCTGCGGTATAGCTAAATAAGCGCTCTATTTTTAGTGCTAAGCCAGCCACCTCAAAATCTTGCTTATCTATCTCCAGCTTGCCTGCTTCGGCTTTAGAGTAATCTAAAATGTCATCTATAATTCTCAGTAATGAATGTGACGCTAACTGTATATTGCCAATTTGCTCTTGCTGTTTATCGGATATAAGAGACTTCCCTAGCAGATAAGCCATACCTACCACCGCATTCATGGGGGTACGTATTTCATGGCTCATCCTAGCTAAAAACTCACTTTTTGCCTTATTAGCCAGCTCAGCCTCTTTCCGCCGTAAGGTCTCCTGGCTCACTCGCTGAATTTCAACAATCAGGAACAAGCCAAAAACAATAATGAGCAAAACAATAATAATGCCCGCAATAACGGTTATTTTAAATTTACCTAGATCAGGGCCTCCGCGAAAGCTACCATCAAAAAACCAACGAAAATGCCAGTTCGCCCCTGCTGACAAAAAACGCGTATCCAGTGAGTAAGCGATAGTCTCGACGACATCACCATTAACTGACAATGTTGCTAAACGCTCACCCACAATAGACTCTATGGAAAGCTGACCATTAAAGCCTGGCTCATTTTTTAGTAACGATAAATCATGTAACAATGCCTCTAGGTGAACCACTGACACCACGAATAAACCTTGCTCATGACCACCGCCCACAGCACTGATCAATAAACTTCTGGCATCAGTCGCGTTGTCACTCATGGGATAAAAATACAATCTGTCATCATTAGCGGCGGTTTTTACCGCGCCAGCAATTATTGAGCCAGGCATGAATTTGGCACCTACCTGTAACATAGAGTCAACAACTGAGGAATGCATCACAGTGATTTCACCACTATCAGCTGCACGGCTAAGCACCGCAACCTCTACGGTGCGATTTTTCTCCCAACTGTATTCCAAGCGCTCTATAGCAGTAAAAAATTCATCTTCTGATACATACTCCGATGCCTCGTGATGTATCAGCACCGTCAATAAAGTTTCTTGATACTGCTGCAACCAACTCAGCCACGTACCGGAAGCATCTTGCGCCGCAACACTAGCCTGTTGTTGCCAAGAATTATGCGCTGCCCGCCATTGATCCATGGCGAATAAAACTATCATTGTGCTAATGAAAACAAGAAAAATAAGGCCGCCTATAAATAGACGTATTGACGATGGTGAAACCCGCATAAACGCTCAGCTATTTAATGGATAGTTCAGCAGAAAAACCGTTAGGCGCTAAAATAGCGTCGGTATCAATATGCTGAATATTACTTTGATCGATGATTTGTACTCTAGGCCCCGCATGCTTATAAAAAGGCCTGCCCTCTAAAACCCTTACCGCCTGATCTATGGCGATCTGCCCCTGCAACACGGCAGCAATACTGGGTGCTGCCAACACTTGTTTTCTGGCTATCGCATTATAAATACTGCGGGTCATATAATAGGAAATTAATACCGGCTTGTTATCGCCGGGGTAGCGTCTCATCATAGGTAAGGCGGCCAATATCGCTGCGGCATTACCCACTATCACATCGATATCGCTATGTTCAGCAAAAGTTTTTTGTAATAACGCCCCTTGTACTTTACGACCCACATCACCGTATTGGGTAGTAATGATATTAATAGGATGGCCTGCCAAGGCATCCACTAAACCACGGTTACCCATTTCCACCCATGAAGCCGACTGTGGCCCGGGAAACCAAGCCACATTTAACGGCCGTTGCTGCTGGCGCTGTAGATCAATAATATATTGGCCGGTCACTGTACCTACATGATAAAAAGAAACCAGTGAACGGGCACTCAACACTAGGCTAGACATGCCGTTAACTAGATCGATAACCGGTATATTTTTGGCGATGAGCTCAGCAACTAAATCATTAAGGCCTTCACTATCTATAGCGGCAATAAGTACCGCCTGCGCGCCTTGCGCAACACATTGTTCTATCTGCTCTATCTGATAGTTCAAGTTATCATAGCCACCGGCCGGATAGAGCTCTAACGCCACTCCCAAACGTCGTGCCTCTTGCGCCACGCCATAATTTAGCGCCATCCAATAGTCATCTTTTAAATGGGGAATACTCACGCATAAGCGCCACTTTTTACTGGCCTTAGTTAGAGCGGTATAGTTAAGCTGCCTGCTCGCGCCTTCTATATTAAGAGGGTTTACTGCTGAATCCACCACCACAGGAAACCACGGCTTTTGCTGCGCCCATGTAGGCATAGACACAGCAACGATTAAAAATGCAGCAATAGTTTTTATTATATTCATGCCCTGCCTGTTATAAATGGTCGCTATCTTATATAGCCCATAAAGCTAATAACGTACACCATTTAACACCGATTAATAACCACTGCAGTAAAATCAGCTCAAAAAAAACGGCGCTAGTAGCGCCGTTTCTTCAAGTGTTTAAACCGTTAACACTACTCCCACTCTATAGTGGCTGGCGGCTTACTAGAAACATCATAGGTTACCCGCGACACACCACTAATTTCATTAATAATGCGGTTGGATACTTTTTCTAATAAATCATAGGGCAAGTGCGCCCATCTAGCCGTCATAAAGTCTATGGTTTCAACGGCACGCAGGGCAATCACGTAGGCATAGCGACGAGCATCGCCCACCACACCCACCGACTTAACCGGTAAAAACACCGCAAAAGATTGGCTGGTTTTGTGATACCAATCGGCAGCGTGCAGCTCTTCTAAAAAGATGGCATCGGCTTCACGTAAAATATCAGCATATTCTTTTTTCACTTCGCCTAAAATACGTACCCCCAAACCTGGGCCGGGGAAGGGATGCCTATAGACCATGTCATAAGGTAGGCCTAACTCTAAGCCCACTTTACGCACTTCGTCTTTAAATAATTCACGCAGCGGCTCTACCAATTCAAACTGCATATCATCAGGCAAACCACCGACATTGTGGTGCGACTTTATGACATGAGCCTTACCGGTAGCGGCAGCAGCAGATTCAATCACGTCAGGGTAAATCGTACCCTGCGCCAACCATTTCACATTTTTTAATTTTGATGCTTCTTCATCAAAAATATCAATGAAAGTATTGCCTATAATTTTGCGTTTTTTCTCTGGGTCGCTTTCGCCCTTAAGATTGTTCAAAAACAATTCTTCGGCATCAGCGCGTATCACTTTTACACCCATGTTTTTGGCGAACATCTCCATAACCTGTACGCCTTCATTTTTGCGCAGCAGGCCATTGTCGACAAACACACAGGTTAGCTGATCGCCTATAGCACGGTGTAATAAAGCCGCCACCACAGAAGAGTCCACCCCGCCGGATAAGCCGAGTAAAACTTTATCCCCACCTACCCTCGCTTTTACATTGGCAATAGCATCTTCAATAATATTGGCCGCGGTCCACAAGGCGTCACAACCACACAACTCTAGTAACAGGTGCTCAAAAATACGCTTGCCCTGTAGGGTGTGAGTCACTTCGGGGTGAAACTGCACACCAAAAAAGCGCTTCTCGGGGTGATACATACCTGCGATGGGGCAAGATTCCGTAGAGGCCATTAACTCAAAGCCTTCGGGCATCACTACCACCTTATCGCCATGACTCATCCACACATCCAACAACGCAGCACCAGTGTCGGTGTTTACGTGATCTTTAATATCGTGCAGCAAGGCTGATTCGCCTTCGACCTTAACCTGGGCATACCCAAACTCGTGTATCTCAGAACCTTCTACCTTGCCGCCCATTTGCTCGGCCATGGTTTGCATGCCGTAACATATACCTAATACCGGCACACCCAAACTAAATACTAACTCTGGCGCCCGAGGCGATTGCGCCTTGGTAACTGATTCTGGGCCGCCTGCTAAAATAATACCTTTGGGATTAAACGCTTGAATATCTTCATCGCTAATATCAAAGGCACGTATCTCACAATACACGCCTATTTCACGCACTCGACGTGCAATCAGCTGGGTATATTGCGAGCCAAAATCTAAAATTAAAACTTTCTGGGCGTGAATATCACGTGGCATAGTCAGCGATCTCTAAAACAATAAAAAAGAAAAGGTCATCACACATAAGTAAAAAGGGGCAGCCTGTGGCTGCCCCTGCTACTGTTTATGCGCGTGGATAATTCGGTGCTTCCTTGGTGATACTGACGTCATGCACATGACTTTCGTTCATGCCTGCGGCAGTCACCTGCACAAACTTAGGTTTAGTGCGCATGGTTTGCATATCGGGGCTGCCGGTATAACCCATGGCCGAACATAAACCGCCCATTAATTGATGCACTATGGCCGACAAAGGGCCTTTATACGGTACCCGGCCTTCTATGCCTTCGGGTACTAATTTTTCTACCCCGGCATCGACACTTTGAAAGTATCTATCACTAGAGCCTTGCGTTTGTGCCATAGCACCCAACGAGCCCATGCCGCGGTAGGATTTATAAGTACGGCCTTGGTACAACTCTACTTCGCCAGGCGCTTCTTCCGTGCCGGCAAACATGCTGCCCATCATCACCGAGCTAGCGCCAGCGGCTATGGCTTTAGATATATCGCCAGAAAAACGTATACCGCCATCGGCTATCACTGGCACATCGTGCTCACGTAGGGCCATGGCAACATTGGCTATCGCTGAAATTTGTGGCACACCTATACCCGTAACTATACGCGTAGTACAAATAGAGCCTGGGCCTATACCCACTTTAACCGCGTCGGCACCGGCTTCAACCAAGGCTAGGGCAGCCTCAGCCGTGGCGATATTACCGCCCACCACTTGTATTTCGGGGTATTTTTGTTTGATTAAGCGCACACGCTCAATTACGTTTTTAGAGTGGCCGTGTGCGGTATCAACGACCAACACATCCACACCCGCCTCTATTAATGCCGCAACGCGGTCATCGGTATCGGCACTGGTGCCCACAGACGCGCCCACCCGTAAACGACCGTCGTGGTCTTTACAGGCTTTAGGATAGGTTTGCGCCTTGTTCATATCTTTAACAGTAATCATGCCGCACAACTTAAAGTCGTCATTAACCACTAATACTTTTTCTATGCGGTGTTTGTGTAATAGCTCACGTACCACTTCTAAATCTTCACCTTCTTTCACGGTGACTAATTTTTCTTTAGAGGTCATGATTTTAGCAACGGGAGCATTGAGATCTGTTTCAAAGCGCACATCACGGCTGGTGACTATGCCCACTAAATCGCCCTTATCAATAACCGGGACACCGGAGATATTATATTTCTCACGGATCTCAAACAATTTAGAGATGGGTTCATCGGCATTAATGGTAATAGGATCTTTTACCACGCCACTTTCATATTTTTTAACTGAGCGCACCTGCTGGGCCTGCTCGGCTATGGTCATGCTTTTATGAATAATGCCTATGCCGCCCTCTTGCGCAATGGCAATGGCTAGGCGAGCTTCGGTCACCGTATCCATAGCCGCCGAGACCAGTGGCATGTTTAGGGTGATACCGCGAGTGAGGCGCGTAGTTAAATCGACATCTTTTGCGGTGACTTCAGAATAGCCAGGCAGCAATAAAACATCGTCGAAGGTTAAGGCTTGTTCAGCAATGCGCAACATATTAGATTCCAGTTGATCTGCTGTAAAAAGAAACGCCGCTTTGACACGGGTATAAATTAGCCCCGCATTGTAAGCTATTGATAAGCCAAGGTAAATACGAAAGCCCTGTGTTTATGGGGCTTTCCTAAAACTAAGCCAAACCTTATCCCAGCCCTAAACCCAGCTACAGCGACAAGAACTTATGCAATTACAAGGGTTTATGTTTCAATAGCGCCATGCTTACACCTCAAAACCCCGCCAATAATCGCACCGTACTCAGCGTAGCTCAGCTTAATCGCCAGGCCAAACGCTTACTGGAATCGGAATTTCCCAATGTTTGGATAGAGGGCGAGCTTTCCAACTTCTCGCAGCCCTCCTCCGGCCATTGGTATTTTAGCCTAAAAGATGCCAGCGCCCAGGTGCGCTGCGCCATGTTTCGCGGCAGCAATTTGCGACTACGGTTTCAACCTCAGGCTGGGCAAAAAGTGGTAATTAGAGCCAAGCTCAGCCTGTACGAGGCTCGCGGCGACTATCAGTTAATCGCCGAATATATGGAGCCCGCCGGTGCCGGCGACTTGGCTCGTGCCTTTGAAGAGCTAAAAGCTAAGCTTAGCTTAGAAGGCCTGTTTGACCCTGCCATAAAACAAGCCCTACCCGAACACCCCAAGCACATAGCCGTTATCACCTCCCCCACGGGGGCTGCCATCCGCGACATTTTAACGGTACTCAAACGCCGCCACGCCGGCATACGGGTCACCATTTTACCGGTGGCGGTACAGGGCAATGAGGCGGCCGGGCAAATAGCTAGGGCTATAGCCACCGCCAACCACTTGGCCGCCAGCGAGCAGGCCAGTTTTGATGTTATTTTGCTAGGTAGAGGTGGCGGCTCACAAGAGGACTTGTGGGCCTTTAACGAGGAGATAGTTGCTCGCGCCATCGCCGCCAGCGAGTTACCCTTGGTTAGCGCGGTAGGCCACGAGACCGATTTCACCATAGCCGACTTTTGCGCCGACCTGCGGGCTGCCACCCCCTCGGCCGCAGCCGAGCTGCTCAGCCCCGACCTCAGCGAACAAATAGCCACGCTGGCAGGCTACCAGCAATGGTTAATCAGCTTTATGCAGCAGCGACTCAAGCAGCAGCAACAGCAATTGGGCTGGCTGTCCAGCCGCCTGCGCCACCCCGGTAGCCGTTTAGCAGAACAACAGCAACGGCTGGATGAATTAGACATACGTCTGCAACAGGCCTGGCAGAAAAACCGCAACCACAACAGCCATCGCGCCGACTTGCTGCGTATACGCCTACAGGCTTGTCAGCCTCATAGCTTAATCAACGGCCTGCGCCAGCACAGCCTCAACCTGTTAAAACAGCTGAAACAATTACACGCGCAACAATTACAGCGACAGCAACAACAGCTGAAGAGCACCATGCAGCGGCTGCACACGGTCAGCCCATTGGCGACCTTAGAGCGGGGTTATTCCATACTGTCGGATCAGCAAGGGCAAGTAATCAACAAGGTTGAGCAAGTACAGGCAGGCCAGCAATTAGAAGCCAAGCTTAGTAATGGCAGGCTCAGCTGCGTGGTGGCCGATGTTGGTAAGTGAAAACGGGCTAATATTCCGACGGTAAGCGGCCGTGAATAATAATTTGTCGGCCTTCAAAGCTAATATAGTCACCCGCCACCAAGTCTTTGAGTATGCGCGCCACCATCTCGCGGGAGGCACCCACCCTATCGGCTATATCCTGCTGGGTAAGCTTCTCGGGGATAATAGAACTCACTTCATCTCTGGGCGTAGCCATATCACTGAGCACATTAACCACCCGGCCATAAACATCTTGCAGCGCCAGCAACTTCACATCCAAGGTCAACTTACGCACTCTACGAGCGAGGTTGCGTATTAGCACCTTAGCAATATTGGGCTGCTCATCTAAGACCCGGTTAAAGTCCTCTTTATAAATAATACAAAAATTCGATTTATCCATGGTGCGCACGGAGGCTGAGCGCTTATCGTCATCCAGCAGTGCCAGCTCACCAAAATGCTCACCGGCCTTCATGGTATTCATAATAAATTCCTTGCCCGCCTTATCGCTGCAATACACCTTTACTCGGCCCGAATTAATGATGTACAGGGAGTCGGCATAATCCCCTTCATTAATCACCACGGTGTTTTTAGCATAAGTGCGCACTACCACTTTCTCCGCCATTAATGCTAGCTCCTGCGGATTTAAGCCCTTGAAAATATCCAGTTTTCCGAGAATCATTATTATTACCACTTATTATAATTGTTATTCTCAAGGCTAAGCGCACACGGCCATCCCTTGACTCCATCCCATGGCACGAAAGGTAGCTCCGCTACCTTTCTACCACCTTGCCCCACGTAATAGTGCCAAAAATATAACACAGCATTGCCACATTGCCAGTTTTCACTTATTGACTACCCCAATACGGTACTATCGCTTTAGCCATACTAGGATATACTTAATTGCGTTTGCTCAGCAGTAGCGGCTAAATATCCAATAATACTAAAAAAATATCCTTAGCATGGTGGCTCTATGAACACACTCACTCCCGGCCACGTAGCCGCAGCCAACAGGCCATCTAAAAATTGGCCGGCAACAGCCCGCCTGATTATTACTGCCACCACCGAGCTCTATAGCAACCAATACCAACAACACGGTGTCATCCATAGCGATTTTAGCAAACTACTTATCGCCGCCGAAAAACTAGAGCAGCTCAGCCTACAACATGAGCACGGCGCCATACCCGAGCACCAAAAAATCTGGCACGACCTACGAAATGTAATGGCTGCCCTGCAAGGCTACGTAGAGTTAATTCAAGAAGAACAACAGGTCGATGAAAAATCCCAGCAGCAGCTAGAACACATAGACCGCCTCACCCTGCAATTACTAGAGTTTGATAACAAACACAAATTTCCGGCCAGCAGCTTATACACCGACAATACCGCTAACCCCAAGCTCGTTGTTAGCGGTAGTATTTTAATAGTCGATGACCAACGTGAAAGCCGCGAGCTAATACGCCGCCACTTACTGCGCGATCAACACCAAGTATTAGAGGCTGCATCCGGGCCAGAAATGCTAGCGCTGCTAGAGCACCAAACGGTAGACCTAATACTGCTAGATTTAATTCTACCCGAGATGGATGGCCACGAACTGCTGGCGCGACTGAAACAACATCAGAAATGGCGCGCCATACCCGTTATCGTAATATCGGGCAATAAAGATACCGAGCGCGTAATACGCTGCATAGAAGCCGGCGCCGAAGATTTTTTATTCAAACCTATTAACCCCGTATTACTAAAAGCGCGCATTAGCGCAGGGGTTGAGCGTAAGCGCTGGCTAGACAAAGAGCAGCGCTATAGGCATGAGTTGGAAAAAAGCCAAACCTTTATCCGCAAAATTTTTGGCCGCTATGTTTCTGAAGAGATAGCCGACACCCTATTACAAAACCCCGACGCCCTAGATTTGGGTGGCACCCAGTGCAAAGCCACCATCATGATGGCTGACATACGCGGTTTCACCACCATAGCCGAGCAATTACCGCCACAACAGGTGGTACGCTTGCTTAATAATTATTTAGGCGCCATGTCTGAAATAATCATGGATCACAACGGCACTGTTAATGAATTTATCGGTGACGCCATACTGGCTATATTCGGCGCCCCCATAAACCGCGAAGACGATAGCGACAGAGCCATACAGTGCGCACTGGCCATGCAAAACGCTATGGCCACTATCAACCAACAAAACATAAAAGAATACTTACCCGCTATACAAATGGGTATTAGCATCAATACCGGGCCAGTCATCGCCGGTAACATAGGCTCTTTAAAGCGCACCAAATACGGTGTGGTTGGCCACACTGTTAATCAAACAGCACGGATAGAAGATGCTTGCCCTGCGGGGAAAATCCTTATCTCTGAATCCACCCTAATCGACTCTACCGCCATACTGTCCATAGGCAAAAGCCAAACCATACAAGCCAAAGGCATTTTAGCAGCCATCAATATTTTTCAGCTCAACGATGCCGCCCTTCCATAAACAGGACAGACTATGGACACCATTTTATTAGTAGAAGATAACGAAATGAACCGCGACATGTTATCGCGACGCTTGCAGCGTAAAGGTTACAAAGTGGTATCCGCCATTAACGGTGAAGATGCGGTCACCATAGCCAAGCAGTTGAAACCCCACCTCATTCTAATGGATATGGAACTGCCCATTAAAGACGGCTGGACCGCCAGCAAAGAAATCAAACAACTGCTACCTAGCATTCCCATTATCGCCCTCACCGCCCATGCCTTTGAGGGCGACAAAGAAAAGGCCTTAGCGGCGGGTTGTAATGACTACGCCACCAAACCGGTAGATTTTAATGCCCTGCTGGGTTTACTCAGCCGCTACCACGACAAAAACTACCAAATATAAAAACCATCATGAGTTTACGCAATCGCCTCACCCTAGCTGTTATTACAATTTTGGTCTTATTCTCTATTAATGTAGGTACAGACTCTTGGAGTAATAACACCCGTAAAGCCAGCATGAAAAAACTGCAAGAGGCAGTACAAGGGCAGTTGGAAATATTGGCTATTAAACAAAACCTAGACAGCATTTACCGCAACGTATCGTTGCACAGCTCATATCAACAAACAGCCGCGAAAAGAATTAGCCTAGAAGATACCACGCAAGCCCTAGTTGACATCAAACAACTACAAAACGATATGCAAAAAATGGGGTTATTAGTCAATAAATTCAATGCTGACAACTTCCAACGACTCTGGCAGCAATTTTCCCAACTCAGCCAAAGCTGGGAACATTTTTATAGGAATAATAACCCCCATAGCGATAACACGTTCTACATTCATAACAGCGCCTTACAATACCAACAGGTTTTATCCTTACTGCAACAACAAAAAGACCAACTCATCACTATAGTCGAAAGCCAAAATATAGAAATAAATAAAACCGAAGACCTTACCAATCGCATCACCATAGTGGTGTTTTTTATCTCCATCATACTCACTATAGGCTTGGGGGTTATTTTAATACGCTACACCAATAGCGAACTCAACCGCCTCAAGCAAGGTGCCATTATTATTGGTAATGGTAATTTTGATTATCGTATACCCATAAAAAATAAAGATGAGCTCAGTGCGGTAGCCGAATCTTTTAATATTATGTCTTCAAAAATGAAACACGCGATGCATGAAGTCCATACGGCCAAAACCCAAGCCGACCAGGCCAATCGTTCCAAGAGTGATTTTTTGGCCAACATCAGCCATGAACTGCGCACACCACTCAACGCCATCATAGGCTATAGCGAAATGATGCTAGAGGACTTACAGTGCGGTGACATTGACAAAGAAGAACAAGCCAAAGATTTGATTAAAGTACTATACGCCGGCCGCCATCTGCTCAGCCAAATTAACGATGTATTAGACTTCTCTAAAATTGAATCGGGCAATATGACTATCTATAAAGAACGCTTTAACCCCAATCAAATATTACAAGAAGTCGTTAACACCATACGGCCGCTGGCAAGAAAAGGCGACAACACGCTATTTTTTGACAACAGCCAAATTGCCCCAGACCTATACACAGACATTACCAAATTTCGGCAGATATTTTTTAATCTACTCAGTAATGCTTGTAAATTCACCCAACATGGCGATATACATTTACGCGTGCTGTATGACCAAAAAACACCCGAGCGGGTACAGTTTGTGGTTAGCGATACCGGCATAGGCATGAGCGCCGATCAGCTTAAAGTGGTGTTCGACCCCTTTATTCAGGCTGACACCTCCACCACCCGCCGCTATGGTGGCACCGGTTTGGGGCTAGCCCTGTGCAAACAGTATTGCCAATTAGCCGAAGCCAGCATCCATGCCCACAGCCAGCCCGATAAAGGCTCACAATTTTATGTAGAATTCGCTACCCTAGTAAACCAACAAGTAGCTGGCCAACCAATATCCGGCCAACAGCACAGCAGCGATACCACACCAACCAGCTCCGCCGCTATCTGAACCTACCACTAGTCGACCATAAGCCAAAACCCTATCGTGTCTTACTTAGTACCCCAATCAGCCGTGCGTTTTGAATTAGAAGAAAAACGCAGCCGCTTTATTTGCTACCTACAACCGGTACACTCCCGTGCTCAGGCGTTGGGCTTTTTAACCCAGCTGAAACAGCAATACCCCGATGCCAGCCACCACTGCTGGGCCTATGTCATAGGCAACCCACAAAACCCCCAGAGCATGGCCGCCAATGATGACGGTGAACCCTCGGGCACCGCGGGTAAACCCATGCTGCAAGTGCTGCAATACCGCCAAATCGGTAATATCATCGCCGTGGTAGTGCGTTATTTTGGCGGCACCAAGCTGGGCGTTGGCGGCCTAGTGCGCGCCTATACCGCGGCCGTGCAACAGGCCACCGAGCAACTCGCGCTACAACAACACGTACCGCTGAGCCAACTCAAGCTGCAATGCAGTTACCCTTGCGAAGCCATTGTTCGCCACCTCATCGAGCAAGTTCAGGGCCGCATAGTGGATGCCGACTACGGCGCCGAGGTGAAGCTGTGCTTAGAACTACCCAGCGCCGAGCAAGCGGCGCTACTAAGCCAACTAGGCAACCAAGCACCGGGTCAATTTAGCCGTTTAGATACGGAATAAACCCTAGCGCCCCCTTTATTCATAAGGCTTATCGCGCAGATAAACCACAGCGCGCTGGAAAAGTCACCCCAAACTGCTTATGCTTGCGGCTTTTATTATTAAAGCGCAATGGGCTAATAACCCACGGTCATTAACCCATAAACCATCATTAATTAAACGCTTACATGCCTATTCTTTTTATTACAGTTGTTATCGACCTCATTGGATTTGGCATCGTTATCCCTATACTGCCTTTTATCGGTTTAGAGATAGGCCTTAGCAGTTTCGATATAGGCGTACTGATCGCCATTTACTCTATCTGCTCCGGCATCTGTGGCCCGTTTTGGGGCAAGCTTAGCGACAAGTGGGGGCGCAAACCCATTATGTTGTTTTGCCTATTTGGCGGCGCAGTAGGTTACGGCCTGCTGGCACAGGCCGATAGTTACTGGAGCATCTTTTTTGCCCGCGCACTGGGCGGTGTGATGGCCGGTAACTTCGGCATAGCCTCCGCCATCGTCGCCGACATCACCACTAACGAAAACCGCGCCAAGGGCATGGGTGCCATAGGCGCCGCCTTTGGCATAGGCATGACCGTAGGCCCCTTTTTGGGCGGGGTATTGGCCGGCGACCACTACAACCTAGCACTGCCCTCCATGGTGGCCGCCGGGCTTTCGCTATCAGCCATGCTGGCGGGCTTTCTGTTTTTAAAAGAAAGCCTAGGCCCAGAGCAGCGCTTATTAAAAGCACAGCAACCCGCCGACAAAAGCTCCTTATACGGCATGATGAAACAAACCGGCAACCGCTGGCTGTGCCTGCAATATTTTTTACACAACCACAGCGTTAGCCTTATGGGTTATCTGTTTCCGCTGTGGGTAGCGGCTATGCTGGGCTGGGGCCCTAAAGAAACCGGCTATGTGTTTGGCGCCCAAGGGGTAGTGGCGGTATTAATTCAAGGCGGCTTGATGGGCCGTCTAGTCAAACATGTGGGTGAATTAAAACTACTGGCCATTGGTATAACCGGCTTAATAACGGGCTATAGCATAGCGCTGTTTTTTCAAAGCGAAGCCGGTATAGTCACCGCGTTTTTTGTGGCGATTACCGGCGCCACCTTTTGTATGCCCGTGCTCAACTCACTGCTATCACAACGCACACCTGAAGCCATACGCGGCCGCATGATGGGCACCGCCACCTCCATATCAGCACTGGGTAGAATGTCAGCCCCTATCGCCGGTGGCATAATGCTCACCCTGTTTGGCTACAGCGCCGCCTGGATACTGGGCATAGTGATGGGCTGCATTTATCTCAGCTGGGTAGTACATGAACTGCGGCAAGCCAAACGCCACGCCATTATCACTGAGCATGGGTGAACCGTTAGCCATCATCTACCGCGACCAATATCTGGTCGCCATTAATAAACCCTCGGGCTTATTAGTACACCGCAGCATGATAGACAGGCACGAAACCCGCTTTGCCCTGCAACTGCTGCGCGACCAATTAGGCCAACACGTCTACCCCATACACCGCTTAGATAAACCTACCTCCGGGGTACTGATATTCGCCCTTAGCGCAGACATCGCCCGTCAGCTCAGCCGCTACTTTCACGATAAAGTCGTCAGCAAAACCTATTGGGCGGTAGTCCGTGGCTACACCCCAGAAGCCGGCACCATAGATCACCCTCTAAAAGAAAAGCTGGATAAAATCAGCGACAAAAAAAGCCGGCTAGATAAACCCGCACAAGAAGCGGTTAGCCACTATCAACGGCTGGCCACCATAGAGCTGCCCTACTGTGTCGACCGCTACCCACAAAGCCGCTATTCGCTAGTGCAGGTGCAACCGGAAACCGGCCGCAAACACCAAATACGCCGCCACCTAAAGCACCTAGGCCACCCCATTATAGGCGATGCCAAACATGGCAAAGGCATACACAACCGTTTTTTCCAACAGCAGTTTAACTGCCATAGGCTATTGTTAGCCTGCACCGAAATGTGCCTGCCCCACCCAGTAAGCCAACAGCCGCTGCGCTTACAAGCCGGGTTAGATGCCAGCATGACAAGCCTCCTACAGCGTTTTAACTGGCCGCAGCCTGCACAATAGATCACAAAGCCCAACGCTTTGCGGTAGAATGGCGCTTTTACACATTTAGCCGTTTACACATAACGCTATAGATAGAGCACAACATGGACCAAAGCAGCACCGTACAACTGGGCAAAACCAACACCCTTAGCATTAGCAAAATTAACGCCATAGGCGCCATGTTAGATGGCGGCCCGCTGGGGGCTATACTGCTCACCGCCACCGCCAATACACCCAGCCTCACCGTGGGCGCTGCTATAGATGTGTTTGTGTATTTGGATGCCGAAGGCGAACTGGCCGCCACCACCCTGAAACCGAAAGCACAGTTGGGCGAAATCGCCTGGCTACAAGTGGCCGACGTTACCAACGTGGGCGGTTTTTTAGATTGGGGCCTACCCAAAGATTTATTTATCCCCTTCGCCGAGCAACAGTTCGAGCTGCAAGCAGGCCGCCATGTATTAGCGAAAGTGTATTTGGATAAAAAGAATCGCCTCACCGCCTCCACTCGCCTAGACCACCTATTAACCGACGACGAGCACGACTTTAGCGAAGGCGAAAAAGTAAACTTACTCATCGCCGAAAAAACCGAGCTGGGCTACAAGGCCATTATCAACCACCACTGCTTCGGCCTACTCTACGACAACGAATTAATCCAGCCACTAAAAAAAGGCCAGAACCACATAGGCTATATCAAAAAAATTCGCAGCGACCATAAAATAGACCTCAGCCTCAACCCCATAGGCTTTAACCAAGAACAACACGACGCCGTCGCCAATAGCATTTTAGAAAAACTAAAAGAAAACGACGGCTTTATGCTACTCAACGACAAAAGCCCACCCGAAGCCATCTACCGCGTGTTTGGCGTGAGCAAAAAAGCCTTTAAAAAAGCCTGTGGCACGCTATATAAGAAAAAGATTATCACTATAGAAAAGCAAGGGATTAGGTTGTGCTAGGCGCACAAGCTGTAAGCTGTAAGCTGTAAGCTGTAAGCTGTAAGCTGTAA
>TARA_R110000868_G_scaffold380784_1_pt1 | contig 167724 bp, 161 predicted proteins | sample TARA_R110000868 | Tara Oceans TARA_R110000868 (sample SAMEA4397489) | marine metagenome | biome: Polar Biome; feature: [SRF] surface water layer (ENVO:00010504); material: water (ENVO:00002006), including particulate matter (ENVO:01000060) such as... | depth 5 m
CAACGTGGTTTATAACAATGGCACGGCGGCCAGTGGCATGACCACCACGGGTGTCGGTACGGATGTGACGGAGAAAAAAGATGCACCTCCCGTGCAGCAGCAAACGGCAGCAGCAATTCCCGCTGCTGCACAAGCCGGTGCAGTTTCTGCAACACCCAACAGTGATACAGATTTAACAACTTCAACAAAGCATTCGTTAAGTAGTTTATATCCTGATATATCAGTTGATTTAAATAAAATGCCTGAAATATATTTAATGCCTATCGTCACACGCAATGCAGTTTATACGATTAGAATTAAAATGTTAGGTAAGCTGAAAGAGAAAAAGCGTGGCGTTAATGCTGAAATGGAAATTAATAAAAACAGTTATACCGCTGAAGCTAAAGCTCAATTGGGTAATTTCGTTGGTAGTTTTAATTTGATGTATAAGGATGATAAAAAAGTATGTATAGGCAGCGAAGTTGCTGGGAAATACTGGGCAGTTAGGGTTGAGATGAGTGAGCCAGCATTGGTTTATGAGGTGAAGCCTGAGCCAATAGATGCTGAATACAACGGATGGGATATCTCTGGTGAATTCGGTTATGAGCTTAAAATTACAGTTTTGCCTAAAAAAGATCAGCCTGGTATGATTGCAGATGATCTTCACAGTATTTCTGTGTTATCTAAGTTCTGGTTGCAATATGAAGTGAAAGCGTTTGAAGGTGGTCTAGCTTTGTTAGGTGCGAGCCTTTCTAAAGCTACATTAACTAATCCTGAGTTATATGCTCTGGAAATGATAGGTTGAATATAGTGGGACAATATAGAAAAACGGATTTTTTATTGCGAGTAATGTTTGTTATTGCTTTGATCTTAATTGGTGTGGATATTTGGTCTACCTATTGTTCTTATTTGTGGTCTTATGAGATGTCACCGGGTACAGCATTTAATTTCATTGTGCTCAGTTCTATCCCTGATTTCATACTTTGGATTGCACTTGCTACTGTGGGTTTTTTGAAATGGAAAAAAGTAATTTATTTATTGTTGATTGTAATGGTGTACACCCTTTATTGGGGGGTTAATTTGGTTTATACCGGTGGCAGTCATTATTCATTAGGTATTCCATTAGTGCTTTCAACGAGAATAACGGGGTTCGTATTGTTACTTATATCATTCAATATAGCAGCGCTAGTTATAGTATATAGAAATGAAAACCGAGTTGATTGATAAACAGTAAGCATTGATGGCCAGTCACCATGTCATTAACAAAACCCATGACCACAGCATCACCTTTAAAACCCCGCAAGACATCACTGTGAATGCGACACAACACATCGGTATCCACAGTGTAAAAGGGAATATCAGTCTCACCGCGCCGCGTGACAGTGTGCACATCCAACATGGGCAAGCGTTTCACGTGCAAGGCACGGGCGCCGGTCCTGTCACGATGAAGGGCGGCAAGAGCCGTATGCAGTTTACGAAGGATGGCGAAGCCATCATCCAAGCGCCGAAGATTATTATCGAAGCCGATGACATTCACTTCCATGGTGATGTGGTTTATAACAATGGCACGGCGGCCAGTGGCATGACTACCACGGGTGTCGGTACGGATGTGACGGAGAAAAAAGATGCGACACCGGAACAACAGAAAATGACGGTAGAAAAAGTGCCATCAGCAGCGCCAACAGCTAGTAGCAATGATGGTTCCAGCACACCAGCGTTACCAGTTGATCAAAACAAAAATATGCCCATCAACTATTACATCGTTAATTATGAAGGCATGAAGATGCCAATAGCAAAAAGTGTAGGTGGTGATGCGCTAAATGCACTCGGTAACTTCGATCTAAGTGAAGGATTTGAAGAAGACCGTTGGATGATAAAACCCAGTAAAACCTTAGGTGAAAAATCAGATGAAGCCTTGGATGAAGAGAAATCTAACTTTAATTACCATCAGATGAAAAAGTATAATAAAGCGACAATGAAAGGTGAAGCTGTGCCTAAACCGCAGTTAGTTGAGATCGATACAAAAATGGATGAATCAATGTCTAAAGAATCTATGGTAAAAACATCAATAGCAGGTAGCGTAGTTGGTGGTGTTAATTTAATAGATAATACGATTAGTCCATATTATTTATTGAAACAATTGCAACAAATTCAACCAAAAATAGAAGCAATGATGCCTGCGCAAGGTGGTGTTTTAATCAAAGCCGATTATAATGTAGGTGAAGTGGGTGACGATGGAAAAGTATACGCATTAAAGAGCCTGGTACCAGTATATGCTGGGGAAAATTAGAGAAATTAATCCGTAGAGTTGTTAAATAAGACAAACAAAAAGTAAATCTAATTTTTCCTTTTATTTTATAGAGTCTAATACAAACTTCCCCGGAAACAACGTCTGATGAATGCTCAATAGCTTAACGCCAGCTTGGTATGACAACGCATTACAATTCCCCAGCATGAGTAATAGCAGTGTTTCACGTCTAGTATTGGTGATGGTCATTAACTCTTTAAAGGGATATTGTCCGTTTTCACGGATATCCATCATGACTTCTGACCAAAGGATATCCCCTAGTTTTATCGCGTCATTATTATTTGTTGATGTGTTGTTATTATTATCGTGAACATCACCTATGTTTTTTTCATTTGACATGGGTGTTTCTCAGTTCAGTTTTTTTGTTAAAAAAAAGTGGCAGTGGTCGGTTAGACGTATTGCCACTCATAACATATCGCTTTTGGAGCGGTTGCTTGTACAAGCTTGGGGCTTAAACCCTCTTTTTATTACGTCCCCACAACGTATATTTCGTCAGATGTCTCTACCTATCTTACCTGGGTTATATGTCCAGCATGTCGACTTCAACGTTACATGCTTTCATCATTTTTAACGTGGCCATGATTTCGGCTTCTTTTTGTTCGGTTGCAGTGCGCAAGACATCAACTTGTGTGACTTGTGCACGCAATTGTTCGATTAACGCATCATGATTTGTTTGTGTATTGTTTTTCATATTCCGTTCCCACGTGTTATGCGGTTATCCTCGGCTGGGATGGGGAATGATAGGTAAGATTTTTATTGTTGTTATGGGCTATCAGTCTTGATCCATAGCGTTGTTAATTCGCTTAAATCAGCTTGTGCTCATTTGTGTTAGGGATAATAGCGATCGATGTCGACTCTGGATACCCCAATTTTTGTGGCATCAAAAGGAAATGATTAAAGGAGCTTATGGTTTTTCTTGTGATGCAAGAAAGTTTAGGCGATAAAAAATATCATCGCGTAGGATGGAGTCTTCTGCCACCAACAACATTTCTTGGAAAAGAAATTAAACTAAGGCGTTAGTTTGTGTTGTCGAGGGTTTAAAAAAGCAAACACTGCCAATAGTGTCAATATAAGTATTGCGAGTGGGGGTGCTCATTATAACTCTTCATTAATGTTTGTTTTTATCGTTATTTAAAATAACGAAATCATTTCATACTGATTTTTACGCAGGCTAATAAAAATGGGTTTCTAACATTGATTTGGTTATTACCCGAATTTAGCCATGTATTTACATCGTTATCATTGTCAAAAATTTCTTTTGCTGGTAAAAATCGAGTAGAAGATCGATGGTCGCCAGAGTAGAAATTATAGTCATAGTTTTGTACGTTGTATACAGGTGTTTTTGCTATATCTTTTGTTTCAATAGTGTTAACAAACTTATTAATTACGTAATGTATTTCACGAAAATCTGCGAGTAGAAAATTACTTTTGCTGGCATATTTACGTAGAATGTTTGCGGTAGGGAGCTGGACTGGAACATAAGTATGTTTATGTGGTTTAGCAGTAAATTTATGAGGCACCATGACAATAGGTGCATATTTGTTTAATCCATAAATATCACAAAGTGTTTTCGCTATTTCTGTAAATGGTCCTGCTTGATCGTCAGAGCCTGCGATTCTGTATGATAGGCAATCGCCTATGCTAGCTGTTAAGATATGATTTGATATATTTAGAATATAACGGTCGACTTTTTTATTACGTATGGTCGGAATAAAATCTTCCCACATGTTGTTAAATGTAAAAATCATATTTCGTTCGATTGCTTTGGAGTTCCAAGCTCTTTTGAATAGTGCTAGCGATAATTTGTCGTTTGTATTCAGTGTCTCCAACCATTTTTTTCCAAATAAAAGAATTTTAGATTGCCAGTTAGATTTAAACTCTGGCTGATTGGCTAAAAGCTTAAAAAATTCCCATTGTTGCGATAAGGTTTCAGGCGAATCTAACTTAAGATCAAAATGTTTTTCAACACGCTGCAAATTTTTCCGGTTAGCTAAGTTTGCTAACATATAGCAATTTTTTATTCCTGAAAACATTCTCCAGTGATAGGTCGCTTGATATTGGCAGGGGTAATCTAAAGCAGCGTAAATGGCCATAATGTTTCCTGGCGCATATACATCATGAGGGCATTCTATAAGATCATTTCGCGCGGAGATTAGTTGTATTTGACCATCAAGCACCAAGCTCATCGGCATCCCACGTAATCGATAATCTAATTGCCGTTCAATTTGTTTATCTACTTGATTACTGTTGAGCGGAACTAATTTATCATCCTGATAAATATTGAATATACCGTCATCATCAACAACTTGCGCCCCATAAGGATACGTAGCCTCATAAAGCTTATAACTACTATCAGGCGACATGTCTTCAATGACGGTGAAAATATCAGGCGCAAGACGTTTGACATCGAGGCGGACGTCGTCCCACGTGACTTCTTTGAAACTACCCGGTTTTAATTCCATTGCTACATCCTTGTTGCTGGAGTTAATCTATCGATAATATAATAAGTATAGACGATTTTTAGGAAATTAAGTCTTATTAAATCAATGGGTTACACCTATGCAGCCTTTTGCTCCCCTGGATTGTGGGGTGGGCAAAGGTATTGCCAAAATTATACCCAAAGTGATTGGGTATTAGGTGTGTGAATAAATCATCTTAACGTCGTCATCCCATGGCTTGACAACGGGATCTAGGAAAATATTATAGCTTGATGATATTCTGGATCCCGTGGTCAAGCCATGGGATGACGATACACAAGATATGTTTTTGAATACCGAATACTCAATCGCTTTGGGTATATACCCCTCAGGTTTTTAGAGGGCTAAATCAGGTAAGGGGTCTATGCTACAATCTCGACCCATGAAGAACCAATTTTTCAAGCCCGGCACATTCGTTATTTTTTTCACGCTCATCGCGCTGATGACGGGGATTGGCGTGCAGTTGGCTACTTTGGTGCTGTATTTCGTCAAGCATTTACAGGTCACGGATGGTCAAGCTTATGGCATTACGGCCGTGTTTGAAGCGATACGCTATTTAACGGGTGTGTTGGGCGGCTATTTGGGTGGTCGGTTATTGAAGCATATGCATGCCAGTTGGGTGGGTATTGCGTTTATTATAATCGGTTTGTTGGGGTTGGCTAGCCAACAATTGCAGCTGATTTATTTAGGGCTAGCATGTAGTTCTTTGGGGTATGGGCTGGTGCTGCCGAACGTATTTTATGTGCTGGGTCAATTGTATCCACTACACGACGAGCGTCGTGACAGTATGTATACCATCGCGTATACCTCAATGAATATTGGTGCGTTTATGGGCTTGGGTGTGCTGGGGTATTTCAGCCACTATGTGGGTTTTTCTTTAACCTATTTATTGGCTGCTGGCGTACTAGTGATTTGTTTGGTGTTAATGATAGTCGCGCGTCATTATTTGGTGTTTGCTCAAGAGCAGGTTAGCCGCCGGCAATATCAAAAAGCCGGTATGATATTAGCAGCAACCATCTTGATTATTTATTTGTTGAATCAATTTGCGCATAGCAATGTCGCAATGTTAGAAATATTAATTATCCCTGCCATTCTTGTCATCATGTTAATCGCCTATCAGCAACGGTTAATGGCGGCTAAACAGAAACTGATGTTATTAGCGTTATTGCTGGTGTTTTCCATGGTGTTTTGGATCTTATATAACATGCAATATATGGCAATAACCTTGTTTATGGACAGGAATGTTGATCGGCACTTATTTGGTGTATTGATTCCAGCACAAGCGATGGTCGCGTTTAATCCTATTTATATGTTGGTGATTGGTCCATTGTTGAGTGTGTTTTGGTTATGGTTGCGTAAACGTGGCACGCCATGGGGAGCGCCTACAAAATTTGCTTTAGCGTTGATGTTTATTAGTATAGGATTTTTATTATTGGCGTTAGGTATTTACTGTGTGGATGCTAATGGTTTGGTGAATATTGCTTGGTTGTTAGGCTTCTTTTTATTATTAAGTTTAGGCGAAATGACATTGTCGCCGACGGGCTTTGCGTTAGTCGGTGAGTTAGCCGATCAAAAATGGCAATCGTTATTGTTAGGGGTTTGGCAATTATCATTAGGTTGTGGTGGCGCTTTCGCGGGTGGGATTTCACAATTGACCTCCATGCCACATAGTCTGGAACCTCGTTTAACGAATCCCAGTTACCAACATTTATTTGTTTGGATTGCGATAATGGGTATAGTCGCTGCAACCATCGTGTTTAGTCTTCGTGGTATTTATCGGCGTTATACGCTTGGGCAAGCAACAGCAGTGAGCAATAGGGCATGACATTGAGTACTGAACAATTAAAACGTTATGCGCGGCATTTGAGTTTGGCCGAAGTTGGTGTGAATGGGCAAACAGCATTGAGCCAGGCGAGAGTACTATGTGTGGGGGCTGGTGGTTTGGGCTCTGCAGTGTTGCCTTATTTAGCAGCAAGCGGTATTGGATATATCGGTATCGTCGATGGTGACAAAGTAGAATTGTCGAATTTGCAGCGCCAAATATTATTTACCGAAACCGACATAGGGCAGCCTAAAGCACAAGTAGCGGCGAAGCGTTTAATTGCGATGAATGCTGACTTAAACGTGCAAGTGCATGATGAATTTTTAACAGAAGATAATGCGTTTGATATCCTCGCCGATTACGATATCGTCGTGGACGGTAGCGATAATTTCTTTACCCGTTATTTAATCAATGATGTGTGTTGGTTTTTGAAAAAACCGAATATTGCCGCGAGTATTTTGCAGTTTGAAGGCCAATGTTCGATTTACACCGCGCCGAATGGTCCATGTTTTCGTTGTTTGTATCCTGAGCCACCTAGTGCTGATGCGGCGCCTAATTGTGCCGAAGCCGGTGTGTTGGGTGTGTTGCCCGGTTGGTTTGGCATCGTGCAAGCGACTGAAGTTGTGAAAATTATTTTAGGCTTGGGTGAGTCATTAGTTGGGCGTTTGTTAATTTATGATGCCTTGCAAATGCGAACCCGCGAATTATCAATAGCGGTCGATCCCGAATGTCCTTTGTGCGGTAAGCAACAAGCATTCGAAACCTTACCGCGAACCCTAAGGAGTTGTGATATGTCAGTTGAGACGATCAGTGCCAATGAATTAAATGATGTGTTGGCTGACGTGACGTTAGTTGATGTGCGTGAGCCACATGAGTATGAAATTTGTCATTTACTGAATGCGACATTGATTCCATTAGGTGAAATCGCTGAGCGTTATGCTGAAATTGATTCGAGTAAACCAATAGTGGTGTATTGCAAATCTGGTTTTCGTAGTGAGCAGGCGGCCGTTATTTTACAGCAAGTAGGTGTAACGAATGTGCGTAACTTAACGGGTGGCATATTCAGTTGGATTGACAGCGTGGATTCAAGTTTGGAAAAATACTAATGAAAGCGGTAACGTTAAAAGGTGATGAGCATATTGTAATCGTAAGATTGTCAGCATTGGGTGATGTGATCTTGTTGTTGCCTACGGTGAGAGCACTGAAAGCACAATACCCTCAGTTAAAAATCACATGGATTATTAGTAAAATATTTTACCCATTGGTGGCTGATATCGACGATATTAATTTTATTGCGATTGATAAGCCAAAAAAACTAGCTGATTATGTACAGCTGCACAAACAATTAAAAGCTTATAAGTTTGATATTTTATTGGCACTGCAAGCGAGTTTTCGAGTGAATTTTATTGCTTGCTTGATTAAAGCCAAAATAAAAATCGGTTACGATAAAGCACGTGCTAATGATCTGCAAAGTTGGTTCACTAATCGTCAGGTTGCGCCTGGGCGCCAACATTTGTTAGAAAGTTTTTTTGCCTTTGCAAACGTATTGGGTGTGAAGCAAGATAAGTTGAGTTGGGATATTCCTGTGCCTGAAGAAGCAGAGCAATGGCTACAGCTGCATGTCGATATGGCAAAGCGACCACTGATTGTTATCAACCCAGCCGCGAGTAAGCCCGAGCGTAATTGGGTGTTATCACGTTATGTGGAATTAATTCAGCAGTTACAGCAGCAGTATCAAGCACAAATTGTGTTAAGCGGTGGGCCTGGCAAGGAAGAGGTTGAATTGGCCGATAACATTACGCAGGCATCAAAAAACGTGATTAATTTAGTCGGTAAAACCAATTTGAAACAGTTGGCAGCATTGTTGCGTGCGGCAGATTGTGTGATCGCACCGGATACGGGGCCTGCCCATCTGGCGATAGCCATGGGCTCGCGAGTCGTTGGTTTGTATGCCGTATGTCCAGTGACAAAATCGGGGCCTTATTTATCGCAACAACATTGTGTGGATGTTTATGCGCAAGCCGTTAAGCAGTTTTTACAAAAAGATGTTGAAAACGTGTCGTGGAAAACGAAAGTTCATCATCCTGATGCCATGAAGTTAATTACAGTTGATGCTGTGTTAGAAAAAATAAAAGGTGTGTTGGATGACGTTGCTGCCGAGTGAACAGTTGCGTGATGATGCGCCTTTGTTAAATGATCAGGTCGAAAAATATTGGCAGGCTTATCAACAAGCTTGTGTCGAACATGACATTGCCACGCCTGAGCATAATGATTTTGTTAACTCGCTAGTCCGTGTCTGGGCGAGCAGCGAATTTGTAGCTGAAACCTGTATCCGTCATCCTGATTTGATTTTAGCACTATTCGCTAGTGGCGATATTCTGCGAGAATACCCCGAGGGTGAATACGCGCAACGGATGCGGGATGGTTTGCAAGACTGTGCTGATGAGGCGGCTTTAATGCGCAATTTGAGACAACTGCGCCGTCGTGAAATGGTCCGTATTGCCTGGCGTAATTTAGCCAATTGGGTGGGGTTGCGCCGTACTATCAGTGACTTATCCGATTTTGCAGATGCGTGTATTAATGCTACGAATAGTGTGCTTTATGCTTGGCAAACTGAGCAATATGGCACGCCATTGACGCGTCAAAAAAAGCCCATGAAGTTTATTGTTATTGCGCTAGGTAAGTTGGGTTCACAAGAATTAAACTTTTCATCTGATATCGACTTGATTTTTGCTTATGCAAAAGAAGGCGTGATTGATGGTAGCGATATGTCGCATGAAGAATTCTTTAAACGTTTAGGTCAGCGTTTAGTTAAAACCTTAAGTGCTATCACGGCCGATGGGTTTGTGTTTCGCGTTGATACACGTTTACGGCCGTATGGTGATAGCGGGCCTTTGGTAAACTCTTTTGCTAACTTACATGACTATTATGCAAACCATGGTCGTGATTGGGAGCGTTATGCACTCATTAAAAGCCGTGTCGTTGGCCATGATGCAGGACCTCATAAACGCCTGTTGGTGATTGTGCGCAATTTTGTCTATCGCCGTTATGTTGACTACACCATGATTGAATCCATGCGCCAGTTACAACAAGTGATTAGTTTAGAAGTGCGTAAAAAAGGTTTAGAAGAAAATGTGAAGCGCGGCCCAGGTGGTATTCGCGAAGTCGAATTTATTGGCCAAACGTATAAGTTAATTAATGGTGGTTGGTTTGCTCGCCTGCAAGAGCGCAATACCTTGCGCACCTTAAATGTATTGCGTGAAATGGATTATCTCTCAGAAGATGGTGTGGATGCCTTAATGTGCGCGTATAAGTTTCTGCGTGATGTTGAAAATCGCTTGCAAATGTTTTCAGACAAGCAAACGCAAACCTTGCCAGCAGATGAGTATGGTCGAGCCAGTTTAGTGCATGCCATGCAGTTAAGCGATTGGCCGGCGTTTATGCAGCAATTACATCAGCATATGACCTACGTACACCATACATTCGAAACCTTGATTGCTAAACCGAATATGCAATTTAGCGACCCGGAAGCTGAACGATTAAAGCAGTCACTCTCTCAAATTTGGTTGAATAAATTGCAGACGGATTCAGCGGTAGAGCTATTAGATAATCATAATGTTAAAGAGCCCCGAGAAATATTACGCTTGTTAAGCACATTGCGTGATAGTAATCCCTGCGTCGCCTTATCAACACGTGAGCGACAACGTTTAGATGACATCATGCCGCACTTGTTAGTGAGTGCTTTGCGCCAAGCAAATTCTGATGTGGCTATCTCTCGCATGTTGAGTGTCGTGGAAGCATTGCTGCGTGAAACCACGCATTTAGCATTGCTCAATGAAAACCCTATTGCGATTACGCAGTTAATTAAATTGTGTGAAGCGAGCCAATGGATCGCGGAGCAAATTGCACGTTTCCCTAATTTGTTAAATGAATTGATCAATCCTAAAACCTTGTATGCACCACCGGCGCTTGATGAATTGAGACAAGAGCTACAACATGCATTAGCGGGTATTCCTGAAGATGATGTGGAAACACTAATGAATGTGTTGCGCAGCTTTAAGCAAGCTCATATGTTGCGTGTTGCTGCAGCTGATATAACTGATGAATTACCGTTGATGAAAGTCAGCGATTACTTAACGTGGATTGCAACAGTCGTATTAGAAACCGTGTTGAAAATTTCGGCTGATGAAATGGTGCGACGTTATGGCTATCCAAATCCCGACAACAACAGTATTGATTTCATGATCCTGGGTTACGGTAAGTTAGGCGGTATCGAACTGGGGTATGGCTCTGATTTAGACCTGGTGTTTTTACATGCTGACGTTGATGAGGACCAATTATCATCAGGTGTCGAGCCGATTAATCAGCCCTTGTTTTATATGCGCCTGGGTCAACAGATCGCAAATTTATTAACAGCACCGAGTGAATATGGACGCTTGTATGAGGTTGATTTACGTTTGCGACCTTCAGGTGCCTCCGGTTTGTTAGTGTCTAGCATGACAGCTTACCAAGAATATCAGCAGCATCAAGCTTGGTTATGGGAACACCAAGCCTTGGTGCGAGCACGTTATATTGCAGGCAGTGAAATGCTGGCGAAACATTTTGAGCAAATTCGCTCTGATGTATTGTCAGTCACACGTGATGAACAAGAGCTACGTCAGGGTGTTCATGATATGCGTGAAAAAATGCGTACGGCAGCAAATCCTGTATTTCCAGGAAAATTTGATTTACGTCAAGGTAAGGGCGCGATTACTGACATCGAATTTTTGGCGCAATATGCAGTATTACGCTGGGCACATGAACACGCCAGCTTGCTCGATTGGACAGATAATATACGTATTTTAGAAAACTTGGGTGTAGAGGGTTTGTTTAATGTCGATGATGTACGATTACTGAGCGATGCTTATCGTGTTTACCGGGCCACTATGTATCGTTTGCGTTTGCAAACTGCACCTGCCGAAGTGGATGATGCTGAGTTTATGGAGTTTCGTCCGCAAGTTGAAGCCATTTATCAGAAATACCTAGGTTATAGCTAAAGCGACTAGGATTCAGTAGAAAAGCATCGCGATATCCATTAGAATTAGCGCCTATATATAGTAGGAATTATTCATGAGTAAACAAGCAAATGCGCGCCGCCGCTATGAGGTGACTAGCCATGATTTACCTGTATCTTGCCCAATGCCAGATATGCCATTGTGGAGCTCACACCCAAAAGTGTATATGCAATTAATGGAAACCGGCACAGCCGTTTGTTCGTATTGTGATGCCAAATTTGTGTTAACGGATTACGATGCCAACAAAGCCACAACAGTGGAATGTGATGGCGATCACTAACAGGATTGATGATTAATGATTGAGAATATTTTGGTCGTAGGGCCAGCATGGGTCGGTGACATGGTGATGTCACAAACTTTGTATAAAACATTGAAGCAAGAGTACCCCCATGCCAACATTGATGTTATTGCACCCAAGTCATCACGTGTCGTATTAGATTTTATGCCAGAAGTGCGGAACGCGATTGCGTTGGATATTGCGCATGGTGAGTTTGCTTGGCGTAAACGCCGTCAGTTAGGAAAACAATTACTTGGCCAATATGATTGGGCGATTTGCACCGTCAATTCGTGGAAGTCTGCTTTAGTACCTTTCTTTGCAAAAGTAGCCAGGCGCACCAGTTGGTTAGGTGAACAGCGTTATCTTTTATTGAACGACCATCGAAAATTGGTTGGGGAAGAATACCCTTTAATGATCGATCGTTTTGCCGCATTAGCCTATCCTGCAGGTACACCCGTGCCGAAGCAACAGCCTTGGCCGAAGCTAGTCGTCGAAGCTGAAGCGGTGGATGCCACATTGAAGAGCTTAGGTCTACATAAAACCGAACGTCCTATCTTGGCACTTTGCCCAGGTGCTGAATTTGGTCCTGCTAAACGCTGGCCAGCAGAATACTATGCTGAAGTCGCAAAACAAAAAATAGCCGATGGTTGGGATGTCTGGTTGTTTGGCTCTCCCAAAGAGGCCGATGCCGCTGACATTATTCAACAACAAACCGATAACGCTTGCACCAATATTGTTGGCAAAACTAATTTGTCGCAAGCTATTCAACTTATGTCGATTGCCAGTGCTGCCGTGTGTAATGATTCTGGTTTGATGCATGTCGCGGGTGCACTCAGTATTCCATTGGTTGTGGTCTACGGTTCAACAACACCTAAATTCACGCCACCTTTGTCACTCAAACTGGCTAGCTTAACTTTAGAACTACCTTGTAGCCCTTGTTTTAAGCGTGAATGTCCTTTGCAACACATGAATTGTTTAAATCAATTAATGCCCGTGCAAGTTATCGATGCCTTAGCAAGCTTCCAGGATGAGGAATAAAAAATGAATGTTTGGCAACAACGATTTGATTTGTGGAGTAAGTATTCCGCATTAGCATTGGGTTTTAGTATTCCTCTCTCGACTGCTTTGATGTCAATATTTTCTATTCTCACAGCCGTGTTGGTGATGGCTGGTGGCAATTACCATTTCAAGTGGAGCTTAGTTAAACGCAATCCATTAGTGTTAGCATCAATTACATTATTTGCATTGTTAGTTATCGGCAGCTTCTATAGTGTGGGGACTTGGCATGAGAGCTTACGTGAATTGAAAAAATATCATCAATTACTATTGGTGGCATTTATGTTGCCTGTCTTCGTTGAAGAAAAATGGCGTAAATGGGGAATGGTCGTATTTATATTTGCAATGACAGTTAATTTGATCGCTGCACCCATTAGACATTTTTTGCTGCATGTCCCTGGCGATGCTGGATTCCATGATCACATTATCATTAGCATTTTAATGGCATTTTCAGCTTTCGTTGTGTTGCATATGGGGCTTGAATCACGAGGTGCGCGACGCTGGTTGTTGATTGGTTTGTTTTTACTGATGTCAATTTATGAGTTGTTTTATAATACGGGACGCACTGGCTACTTTGTTTATGCTGCCTTGGTATTACTTACCTTTTTTCAGGTGCTACATTGGAAGGGTTTACTATTGGCAGTGTTGTTGGTTGTTATGGGTATGGTAGGGCTTTATCATTTTTCACCTGTTTTTCATCAAAAAATAGCTCAGGCAGTCACAAACACTGAGCAATATCATCATTATACTAACAAAGCTCAGGCCAGTGAGAAGAATGTTAGTAAAATTTATACATCAGCAGGGCTTCGTTTACGTTGGATACATTATGGTAAGGTGGTTTGGTTGGCTAATCCAGTTCTGGGTGTGGGAACAGGTGGGTTTCAAGCCGCAACTGAGGCATTATTCCCTAATGATAATAAAAAATTATATACAGATAATTCTAATACAGACATTCTAACTATAGCTGCACAGCTAGGCACACTGGGTTTAATGATGTTGTTGCTTATATATTATTTCAATGTGCGCATAAGTCTACAGCTGTCAGTGCCATACCGGCAGTTTGCTCAGTTGTTGGTTGTTACGATGTTTATCGCTGGATTATTTAATAGTGTATTTCGTGATACTGTGGAATCAAATTTTTATATGTATATGGTTGCTTTATTTTTTTCGCAGTATGGGGCAAGACAATCATCAGCTCCTTCGTCAGAAGAGAGAGGGGCGGGATCGTGTTAAATGTGGAAAGTTCAGCTAATGGAGGCTGTAAATTATGATCATCAATATTATTGATCCAACTTGCAATGATCATACTGGCCATTGTTATGGCTACGATGAAGCAATTACTAAGGCTGCATCAGCCAATACTTGGCAGTTCACTTTATGGTTAGGGCGAAAAGCAAAGCAATTGTCTTTTACTAACAAAAAAGTGAACGTCAAAGCACATTTTTGTTATAAAATACGTAAATTACAATTGTATTGGGTCTATCGGAAATTAGTTCGTGATCAAGCCGCGATTTTTGTGCCTACTGCTACTAGTATCGATATTTTATTATTGTCGTATTTACTGGCGCGCCACACTTATACACGAAAAATTGTTTTGCATTTTCATCAGTTCAATAAAAAACCGAGGAAAATAGCATGGTTAAAAAAAGTGGCAAAGGTGCATTCTGAAAAATTGGTAGTGATAACCACGACAGATCGGTTAGCTAAACAATGGGCAGAATTAGGTTTTCAGCAAGTTGAAAATATTCCTTGTCCAGTGGCAACCGTGGCTAAAATAGTAGAAACCCCGACAAGCAAACCTATTACGTTCTTATATGCTGGCGCCGCACGTGCTGGCAAAGGTTTTTTACAGGTTGTTAATTGGTTGCAACAGTTAGCACAGCAAACAAGCTGGCAGCCAATGGTGCATATTCAAAGTTCAGCTACACACTCAGGTAAATATGATGATATCAGCCAAGGGGCGTTAAAAACATTAAGGCAATTAGATTATCCTAATTTAACGCAGGAGGAACACTCGTTAACACCGCAAGAATATGAGTTGCAATTTCAACGAGCGATTTGTCTTTTGCTTTATGATAAGCATTCCTATCATGATAAGTTTAGTGGTATTTGTCTTGATGCTTTACTCCTGGGAGCGCCAGTTATTACTGTGCAAGGTACTTGGATGGGGGATATGATTGAGCGCTTTGATGCTGGTTTAGCTTTGTCAGAATTAACGGCAGATAACATTTGGCAAGCAACACAAAAAGTGTATGTGGATTACGATTATTATCGTCAGCAGGCTATTATAGCCTCTGGTGTCTTGCGTGATGAACATGATGCAAAACATACTGTGGTGGCTTTAGCTCGGTATTTTGATTTAAGATAAGGATTGATTTTTATGAGTTCCGTACAGATTATCCCTATTATTTTAAGTGGTGGTTGCGGTAGTCGACTTTGGCCATTGTCGCGTACGGCATTGCCTAAGCAATTTTTAGCGTTAATGAATGAGCGTAGCTTGTTGCAAAACACCTTAACACGCTTACGTTATATTGAGGGTATTGCCGCGCCTGTTGTCGTGTGTGCGCAGAATTCTGAATTTCTCGTACAAGAACAATTTAAGCAAATTAACTGTGAGCCGATGGCTATTATTGTCGAACCAGCTTCACGGAACACGGCGCCAGCCATTGCCTTGGCTGCACAATATATCGCGCAACATCATCCCGATGCTCAATTATTAGTGTTGCCTGCTGATCATGATATTAAAGATGAAAAATTGTTTTGCCGTGAAGTCATGTTTGCTGCAGAGCATATGAAAAATAATACGATTTTAACTTTTGGCATTAAACCAAATCGAGTAGAAACCAATTATGGGTATATTCATGCTGCCGATGCTCATGATCACTTGTTGCCAGTGACCGCATTTGTCGAAAAACCCGACTTCCCAACGGCACAAAAATATTATGCTAGTGATGAATATTATTGGAATAGTGGGATCTTTATGTTTTCCGTGCCAGCTATTTTGGCTGAATTAAAGCAGCATACTCCAAAAGTGCTAAAGTTAATGAGTGCTGCTTTGACAAAGAGCGATAGAAAAGGTCTGTATCTTTATCCTGACACCAAAACAATGGAAAAATGTGAAGATATTTCTATTGATTATGCCGTGATGGAAAAAACGGAGCATGCTGCCATGTTGCCGATTAATGTGCGTTGGAACGATCTCGGTACATGGGAATCGCTTATGCAAGAATCCACAGCGGATATTGATGGTAATGTATTAAAAGGCAATGTCATTGTAAAAGATGTGCGTAATAGTTATGTGCAAGCGAATAATCGTTTAATTGCTGCCGTGGGTGTAGAAAATAGTATTATTGTTGATGCTGGCGATACCATATTGGTGTTGGATCGCAGCAAAGGCCATTTAATTAAAGATTATGTCAATCAATTAAAACAACAGGAGAGAATTGAAGTGGAATTACCTAACATCGTTCATCGCCCATGGGGCACGTATCAAACTGTTTTTGAAGAGCCACATTTTTTAGTGAAAAAAATTACGGTTAATCCAGGTGAGCAATTATCATTGCAATTGCATCACCAACGTTCTGAGCACTGGACAGCTGTTAAAGGCACCGTCACCGTTACTGTCGGTGATAAGATCACTGAATTAAAACGTGATGAGTCTATTTATATTCCGTTAGAAGAAAAGCATCGTATGGCGAATAATACCGATGAGGTCGTTGAGATTGTCGAAGTACAAATTGGCGATAAGTTAGAAGAAACTGATATTGTTCGTTTGGAAGATAATTACGGTAGAGCTTAGGTTATTATTTAAGATATCACCCCTCATCTGCCCAAGGGCATCTTCTCCCCTCACGGGGCGAAGAGAAAATCAATCCCTTCTTCTCTCGTGGGGCGAAGAGAAAATCAATCCCTTCTCCCCGTGAGGGGAGAAGGTGGCCCGAAGGGTCGGATGAGGGGTGGTATTAATCAACGAGCGTAGCTCGTAACCGATTTGAATCTTACTCGTAAACCGACGCTTCACCATCAGGTCGGGTTTTAAAGCGTCGATGTTGCCACATATATTGTTCAGGCGCTTTGCGGATCGCTTTTTCCATGATCATATTCATTCTGGTGGCATCGGCGAGGTCATCATCGGAGGGGAAGTCATCGAGGATGGTTTCAAACACTAAGTGATATTTTTTGTTTTTTTCATCACGATAATAAAATCCTGGAATTACCGTTGCATCCGCTTTCTTAATAAAGCGACTGGTGCCGGTAACGGTGCTGGCGGGGAAGCCAAAAAACGTTGCAAATACGCTGGCTTCACGCCCCACATCTTGGTCCGGTGTATAGCAGGTGACGAGGTCGGGGGTTTTAAGTGCCGTCATCATGCCGCGTATATCTTGTCGAACAATGCCTTTGGTGACGTATTTTTTTCTAGCTCTTTGCAGGGCCCATTCAAATAACAGATTGTTTTGTGGACGATACATCACACCTAGTGGCGAAACCATGGACATGAGTCGGATGCCCAGCTCAATATGAGAAAAATGACAGGTCACCGCCAAAATACCTTTATGACGCGCTTTCGCTAGTTTCACAAACTCTCCACCATGCACTACAACCATTTTTTTTAAGCGTTTGTCAGAGGCATGCCAAGCAAGAGCCGTTTCCATGAAGGCAATGCCAATAGATCGGAAGTTACGTTTTAATAAATGTTCACGTTCGGCGTCGGATAATTCAGGTAGGCAAATTTTTAGATTAACAGCAGCAATATGCCGACGTTTGGGTACCACCCTATAAAAGATCCAGCCTAATCCCGAGCCTATTATTATTAATACTCGATAAGGTAATAATGCAAAGAGGCGCATAAGACTCAGTAGCAACCATGTGCCCCAGTATTTGGGAGCAAGAAATTCATACCAATGGTAATCAATGGCGTGTTTTTTGCTGGGCTTGTAAACTTTCATGACATTGATATTACAGGAGTTTCAGCCATAATTAAACCGTGATACAATTCTTTTTATGAATATACAAATCCCTGCTTTTGAAAATATTAACATGCTCATTGTTGGTGATGTCATGCTGGACCGTTATTGGTATGGCGATGCATCACGCATTTCACCCGAAGCACCTGTGCCCGTGGTGCGCGTGAATGATGTGCAAGAGTTGCCAGGGGGTGCCGGTAATGTGGCGCTGAATACGCATGCTTTAGGTTGTGATACCACCGTGATGGGGATGGTGGGTAAAGATGCTGCCGGTGAAAAATTGCAGGAAATCTTAGAACAAGCCGGTATTAGTGCTAAGTTACAAAAATTGACGTATGCGCCTACTATCACGAAATCACGTGTGATCAGTCATCAACAACAATTGTTGCGTTTAGATTTTGAAGAAAAACCACGAACGTTCTCACCTGAAAAATTAATCAAAGATTATCAATCCGCATTAAAGAAAGCTAGCATCGTGGTGCTATCGGATTACAACAAAGGTACATTAGCAGAAGCTAGCACCTTAATTACCATGGCAAAAGCAGCTGGCGTTGCTGTTTTCGTTGACCCGAAAGCAAAAAGCTTCTCGGCTTACCGAGGTGCAACGGTATTAACACCGAATACTAAAGAGTTTGTTGAAATGGTCGGTGAGTTTGAAACAGACGAAGAGTTAAACCAGCTCGGTCAAGCACAAATGCAAGAATATGATATTGCTGCTATTTTAATTACGCGTAGTGAAAAAGGTATGACATTATTACAACGCGGTCAAGCTCCGATAAATACCCCAACAAAAGCCCGCGAAGTGTTTGATGTAACAGGTGCCGGCGATACAGTGATTGCGACACTGGCCGCTGCCTTTGCGGCTGGTCAGGATTTACCTCATGCGATGGCATTAGCTAATTTAGCTGCCGGTATTGTGGTGGCTAAATTGGGTGCGACCACAGCAACCGTGCCAGAATTACGTCGCGCCTTGCACGATGACAATCTTTCCGGGCAGGGTGTTGTATCGTCCACCCAGCTAAAATTATTGCGTGAAGATGCCAAAGCTCATGGCGAAAAAGTCGTGATGACGAATGGTTGTTTTGATTTGATTCACGCCGGTCATATTACCTATCTTGAACAAGCGAAAGCCTTGGGTGATAAATTAATCGTGGCTGTTAATGACGATGCCTCCGTGCAAAAACTAAAAGGTGACACGCGCCCCATCATGCCGCTAGCACAACGCATGACCGTGTTGGCTTCGTTAAAACCCGTCGATTATGTCGTTGCCTTTTCTGAAGACACCCCCGAACGTTTAATCAACGATGTCTTGCCTGATGTATTAGTCAAGGGCGGTGATTATAAAGCCGAAGATATCGCTGGTGGGAAAGCGGTGTTGAAAAATGGCGGCGAAGTGAAAGTATTAGGTTTTGAAGAAGGCTGCTCGACCAGTAATATTATTAGTAAAATCAAAGGTGAGTCAGGGTTGTCGTAAATTGGCCCCATCAGTTGGTGAGTAGCATTTAAAGTACGCATTGTTATTGCTGTTTAGTTATAAAATAAGTTAATCAAAAGAATCATTCCACGGAAATTTTTCTTTTTTCTTGAGCTCTTCCATAGGGTTTATTTTAATCCACGCGTAAACCGCGAGGCTGATAATCATCAATCCCATGCCGAGGTAGATAATTTCTTTGCCGGCACTCATGATGGCCCAGCAAATGTAGAGGAAGGCGATGATGCCGATGATGTAGCCACTTTTGGTGCCTTTGGTCATGTATTTTCGTACGATTAATAATTCAGCCAGAGTGCAGTATAAGTAAGGTATCAAGCCTGCCAAAGTGGCGAGCATGATGACGAATTCGAATTGGCTGACTAAGCTTTGTTGAAAATTTAATGCCATCACCGCAGTGGCTAAAATGCCGGAAATGATTAACCCATTGACTGGCGTGTCACGTTTAGAAAGCTTACCGAATACTTTCGGGAATAAATTATCTTGTGCGACAGCGTAAGGCACTTGTGCGTGTAACATGACCCAGCCATTTAGTGCGCCCAAGGTTGAAATCACCGCGCAACCCGCGACGATGATACCCATCCAATTACCAAATAATAATTTGCCCGCATCAGCGTAAGGTGATGCTGATTGCGCCAGCTCATGAATTGGTAAAATTCCCATGATGGCGGTGGCACTTAATATATAGACCACCGCTGTGATGCTGGTGCCGATAATGGTGGCACGAGGGATCAATTTTTTCGGGTTTTTGACATGTTGAGCAGGTACGGTTGCACCTTCTAAACCAATGAAGGCCCACATCGTCATCATGGCGGCGGCACTGATGGCAGCAAAGGCGCTGACGGGGTGTTTGGTTTGGACAATTAAATTGGCATGATCAAATAAGTTGTGTGGATGAATGAAGAAGATGCCGACAAAGCCGATTAATAATAAAGGGATAAGTTTTAAAATGGTGGAAATGATTTGCAGGCCGCCAGCATTTTTAACGCTAGACATATTAACTAATGTGACCGCCCACAAGGCACCGGCGGACGTTAAAAAGCCGTATATGTGATGCGATTTGAGCGCTGGGAAAAAGAAACTTAAATAACCCGTGAAGGCCACAGCAATGGCGGCGTTTCCTATCCATAATCCGCACCAGTAATTAAAGGCGACTTGGAAACCAATGAATTCACCGTAGGCTTCTTTGGCATATGCGTAGGGTCCGCCAGCCATGGGGTAATTTGAGGCTAAGCGTGCGAAGACTAAAGCGATAAACATCGCGCCAATGGCCGTACAGATCCAACCGACTAAACTGATCGTACCAATGTGTGCTAAGGCGGATGGTAATAAGAAAATACCCGATCCGATCATGTTGCCGACGACTAATGCGATTAATGACCAGATGCCTAATGATTTTGTCTTGCTCATGGCAGCATTGTATGAGGATCGGATGGGTAGTGCAAGGGAGGGTTGTTCATTTGAGCTTTTATGATGAGGGGCTATTCGGTAGGGCGGCCACTTCGTGGCGCTAATTGACTCGGTGGATATGTCCTCGCTGTCGCTCGAACTTTTATCCACCCTACAAGAAAGGGTTATTTGAAATAGGGATCCAGCGCATCGTTTAACGCATAAGCATTCTCTAGATTGCGCGGTCAAGCCGCACAATGACGGCGTTAGCGACAATCTTATATCTGAACAGTCCGCTCAACAAAGCGCAAGTCACGTTGTCGATGCGTAATAATGAGCACGGTTTTATTCGCCCATAAACTTTTTAGCTTTGTTAGCACCCGTTGACTCGTCACATTATCTAAACCTTCTGTCGGTTCATCGAGAATAACGATAGGAGCGTCATGTAAAACAGTACGAGCGAGCGCGATGCGGCGCAGCTGGCCACCCGACATATTCGTGCCAGCTTCATTGAGTTGTGTATCTAAGCCATCATTGAGATTGTTAACATAGTCAGTCAGCTCGACAGTGTCTAAGGCTTGGAACAATTCTTCATCGCTAGCATCAGGCTTGGCGATTAATAAGTTATTACGCAGGCTATCATTAAAAATATGCGGGCGTTGATTGAGAATGCTAAATTGATTACGCAGATCAGCTTCACTCAATTGAGTGATGTCCACATCACCAATACGCATCTCACCAGCAGTCGGATTCCAAAAGCGAGCCATTAAATTCACTAGCGTTGATTTACCACAACCATTCGGACCGAGTAGCGCAACATGTTCACCCGCTGCAATAGTCATATTGAAACCATTCAAGATTATTTTATCACTGTTGGGATATTGAAAATTAAGACTGCTAATGTTGAGCGATGCCGACTGTGGTTGGGTAAGGCTGGATTCAGGGAACTGCACCGCCGCTATTTCTTTTGTGACAGCCAGTATGCGTTTAGCAGCCGTTTGCGTTTCCCCCAAGTATTGAAACGCCATCGGCAGTGGCGCAATCGCTTCATAAGCCGCCATGATACCAAACACAATCAACGCTAAGTTTGCGCCATTGAGCAATTGTAGATTCACTAAGTTTACACCTATATATAGGGCGACCATGAAAGTCGTGCCCGTTAATAGCGTGATCGCTGCCATGCCTAGCCCTTTGATATGTGCCATCCGTAACTGCAGGGCGAGCATGTTGGCATTCATATTGGCAAGTTGCTGCGTGATGTCTTGCTGTAAATTAAACAATAAAATTTCTGTGAGATTTTGTACGTCATCAATGATATGTGAGCGTAACGCATTGGTTTGATGACGCAGTTGTTCACCTGTGCTTCGCGCAACACGTTGGCTGATATAAGGTGCGGCAAAGGCCGTGGCCAACAACATAATGAACACAAAAACGGCGATAAATGAGCTAAAAAAATGAAAGAAAAATAACATTAGCAAGCTAATGAAAATAGCTGCCAGCATGGGGCTGAGGATGCGCAAATATAGGTTGTCTAAGCTATTAACGTCGCTCGTTAAACGGTTGAGTAAATCACTGCTGCGATAACGCCATAAACAAGCCGGAGCTATAGGTTCAATGCGTTGGTATAACCATACGCGCACAGTGGTTAAAATTTTAAACGTGGCATCATGGCTGAATAAGCGTTCGCAATAACGGCCACCAATACGGACGAGTGAGAAAAATCGCACGCCAGCACTGGGCATGAAGAAATTAAACGTGATGCCGCTTAGCGCCGTTAAGCCCGCGAAGGCTGCAGCTGAAATAAACCAGCCAGCTAAAGATAACAAACCAATACCCGCCAACAATGTAATCAGCGCAAAGAAAAATGCAAAAGCAATACTGGTCCAACGTTGTTTTAATAAAGCAATAAATGGCCACAGATCACGCATGGATAATTTCCTCCTGTGACATTTGATAAAATAAACCTTGTTGTTCCATCAGCTGTGCAAGATTGCCCATTTCTTTTATTTCACCGTTGTCGAGCACGATAATCGTATCCATTTTTTCTAATTGGTTAATGCGGTGAGTGCTCATCACTAGTGTGGTATCAGTGAAATGTTCGGTGATCGATTGCAGTAGTAGGTTTTCACTTTCAGCATCAATACTGGCAGTGGGTTCATCAAGAATAATAAAATTGGCATCGCGCAGATATAAACGAGCTAAGCAGATACGTTGAATTTGCCCACCTGACAAACCTAAATTTCGTTCGCCGACAGGAGTATTAATACCCTCAGGCAATTGTTCGACAAATTCAGCGTGTGCGCTGGCTAACGCTTGATGCAATTGTTCGTTGCTAGCATTAGCATTGGCGAGCAATAAATTTTCTTTAATGGTGCCAGGAAAGAGTTTAGGGTTTTGTCCTAGCCATGCGATGTGTTGTTGCCACTCTGTTAGATGGATGTCAGTGATATCGATACCATTAATATACAGTTGCTGAGGGTTCGATTGTAAAAATCCGAGCAAACAATTTAACAGTGTTGTTTTTCCTGCACCACTAGTACCGACAATCGCAACGTGTTGGCCTGGTGTAATACTGAAATCAAGATTATTTAATACGCGTTGTTGTTCAAACGAAAAGTTCAATTGTTTGCAATTGATAGTTACTTGATGGGTTTGAGTGAAGGGTGATTGGACAGCTTGGTGATGAGTCGTCGGTTGCAATTGCAAAATCTTTTGTAATTCTTCTGCCGCTCCAAGTGCTTGTCCGCGTGCATGATAGTGTGTGCCTAACTCACGCAAGGGTAAATAAAATTCTGGCGCTAACAATAAAATAAATAATGCACCTTGCAGAGTAAGCGCTGCACCATAATGGCCGATATGGACTTCACCTAATAAACTTAAACCTAGGTAAACCGCTGTCAATGCAATCGACACAGCCGAAAATAATTCCAACACACCTGATGTCATAAAGGCAACGCGTAAGACTTTCATGATATTGAAACGATATTGCTCTGATGTATCTTCAACCACTTTTGCTTGTGCGCGGCTACGGTTAAACAATTTCAAAGTACTAATACCTTGCAGCACATCTAAAAATTTTGCACTCATGCGAGCTAATGTTTGAAAGTGTTTTTGATTAAGTTTGGCGGTTTCCATACCAATCAATGCCATGAACAAGGGAATGAGTGGGGCGGTGCAAATAAAAATAATACCGGCCATCCAGCTAATCGGAAAAACAAAAGCGACAATTGCTAAAGGAATAAACACCACTAACGACATCTGTGGTAAATAATATGCATAGAAATCTTGCACGGCTTCAATTTGCTCAACGTATTGGCTAGCTACCGCACCGCTGCCCATGTGTTGCGTTGCTGCAGGGCCTAACTTTAATAAGTGCTGCCAAACCGTTTGGCGCAATTGTTTGCGTACGGCACTGCCAGCTTTAAAACCACACACTTCTTTGCTCCAGCTTAAGCCTGCGCGAATGAGAATCACTATCACTGCCATGATGAACAAGTGTAATAGTTGGTCGCGTTGCTGATGGTTCATGAAAGCTTCATAAACAATGCGTGACAATAAGCTGGCTTGGAGTACTAGTAAAAACCCGCTAGCAATGCCGGAACCTGTTGCTAACATTAGCCATGTTCTCGCACTGCAGAGTTGTTGCTTCAGCCAGCGATAGGGTTTGAAAGAATTTGTGTCATTCATGTGTTTACTTTTCGATAATTAAATTTGATCTAGATCAGGCCGTATTCGTTGTCATCTTAAATACAAGTATAACGTGCGCTGAAAGTGAAAGATAGAGTCTTTAACATTGACATGAATTACTGATGGTCTTATCATGAGCGCAGCTAATTTTAGCTGTGGTCATCGTCGACCCATTTTTTAATGAGAGAGGAAACTGATTATGTGGATTACCCAACATATTATTGATTTATCCCGTTCACAATTTGCCTTCACTGCCATGTTCCATTTTATCTTCGTACCGCTGACTTTAGGTATGACGTGGATGTTAGTGATTATGGAATCGTGTTACGTGATTACTGGCAAACAAGTCTACAAAGACATGACCCGCTTTTGGGGATTATTATTTGGGATTAACTTCGCCTTAGGTGTCGCGACAGGTTTAACCATGGAATTCCAGTTTGGTTTGAACTGGGCTTACTTCTCTCAATATGTGGGTAACGTGTTTGGTGTGCCTCTAGCAATTGAAGGTATGCTAGCCTTTATGTTGGAATCGGCATTCGTCGGTATCTTTTTCTTTGGTTGGGATCGCATTGGTAAAGTGCAACATTTGTTTGTGACACTATTCTTAGCCATCGGTTCTAACTTATCTGCAATGGTGATTCTGGTTGCTAACGGTTGGATGCAACATCCTGTTGGCAGTAGCTTCGATCCACATACGTTACGTTATAGTATCGATAGTTTTATTACCATGTGGTCGAACCCTGATGCGCAAGTGCGTTTTGTTCACACGATTTCAGCCGGTTATACCACTGCTTCAATCTTCGTGTTGGGTGTGAGTTCATACTACTTATTAAAAGGACGTGATTTAGCCTTCGCTAAACGTTCATTCATTATTGCGTCAGGTTTTGGTTTGGCTGCGATATTATCCGCGTTATATCTAGGTGATGCGAATGGTGTATTAGTTGCCGCTGATGAAAAAGCTAAACTTGCCGGCATGGAAGCTCAGTGGGAAACTGCACCTGCTCCAGCACCTTGGTTGTTGATTGCATTCCCTGATCAAAAGCAAGAAAAAAATTACGGAACTATTTCGATTCCTTGGGTTTTAAGTTTGATTGTGAATCACTCGCTGACTGAAACAGTGCCTGGTTTGATTCCTATTATGAAGGATAATCGTCGTCGTATTCATGATGGTATGAAAGCCTATACTGCTTTGCAAAAAATTCGTAAGGGTGATAACAGTAAACGAACGATGGCGACCTTTAAGAAATATGAAGATAACTTAGGTTATGGTTTGTTATTAAAACGCTATCGTGAAAATGTGGCGATGGCAACACCCCATGAAGTGAATATGGCAGTTAAAGCTTCTATTCCTAATGTGCCGATCTTGTTCTGGGGCTTCCGATTCATGGTTGCGATGGGCTTTTTGATGTTGCTGGTTTTCGTGCTAGCGAATATCTTTTGGCTTCGTGGCAGCGCTTGGAATAAAAAATGGTTCCTGCGTTGTTGTCTCTATATTATCCCCGCACCATGGATTGCCGTGGAATGTGGCTGGGTGATTGCGGAAATGGGGCGTCAACCTTGGTTAGTGAATGGTATATTGCCAACCTTCTTGGGGGCTTCAAGTGTCAGCACGAGCCAGATTGTCGGTAGTTTCCTTGGTTTGGTTGCATTTTATGCGGTACTGTTGGCCATTGAGTTGTTCTTGATGTTTAAATATGCCCGTAAAGGCCCAAGTGCATTGAATACAGGCCGTTATCATTTTGAAAAGTCTGGTAAAGTTTAAAGAGGAGACTGACGATGGAATTTTTTATGGATTACGCAACACTCAAAGTAGTGTGGTGGGTTTTAGTTGGTGTCGTTTTATGCCTTTATGGTTTGACTTGCGGGTTTGACTTAGGGGTGGGAACGTTGTTGCCTTTTGTGGCAAAGAAAAATGACGAACGCCGTGTGTTGATCAACTCAATTGGCCCAACCTGGGACGGTAACCAAGTCTGGTTAATTTTCGCCGGTGGTGCTTTGTTTGTGGTTTGGCCAATGGTTTATGGTGTGGTTTTCTCTGGTCTGTATTTTGCTCTAATATTATTACTCTTTAGCATGTTCTTACGCCCCGTCGGTTTTGAATATCGTCATAAAATCCATTCAGCTACGTGGCAGAAAAGTTGGGATTGGGCGATTTTCGTCGGCAGTGCAGTGCCCGCATTATTGATTGGTGTGACATTGGGTAACTTGATGCTAGGTTTGCCTTTCCATATGAATGATGAATTCCGTAGTTTTTATACTGGTAGCTTTTGGCAGTTATTATCGCCATTTGCCATTATTGTCGGCTTGGTTTCTGTCAGCATGTTAGCGACGCACGGTGCGACCTTCTTGCAGATGCGCACAGAAGACGTTATTCATGAACGTAGTCGTAAAACGTCAATACTCTTTGCTGCTATTTATTTAGTCTTGTTTTTAGTTGCTGGTGGATGGATTGCGAATGGCTTACCGGGTTATCATTTGTCACATTTACCGCAAATGCCTTTGGCGCAGTTTAGCCAAACAACGGTAGATAAAGTACCAAGTGGTTTGCTGGCGAATTATGGTATTCACCCTCTATTCTTAATCGCACCATTAGTTGCCATCTTAGGTTCAATATTGGTGATAGTGATGGCCGCGATGCGTAAGTCTAAGATGTCATTTTTAGGCAGCGCTATGATGGTCGTTGGTAGTATGTTTACTTTTGGATTAAGCATGTTCCCATTTGTCGTGCCATCAAGTACAGTGCCAGATCAAAGCTTAACGATTTGGAGTGCATCGTCTGCACAATATACGTTGCAGATAATGTTCGTTGCTACTTGCATTATTTTACCTTTCGTCGCATTTTACACCCAATGGGTTTATCGTAAAATGTGGGGTCCAGTAACCGTTGAACACATTGAGCGCAATGGCGACCATTTATACTAGGAGATTGTTATGTGGTATTTTACTTGGATAATCGGTGTTTGTTTCGCAGCTAGTGTCGGCATCATTGCCGCACTCTGGTATGAGAATGATCCACGTTTTAAAAAGGATCATGATTCTAACGGCGAATAGAGATCTTGCACCAATAAAAAACCGCGAATGATATTTATATTGTTCGCGGTTTTTTTGTGTATATTTAGAGCGACTAAAGTTGCAGTCGCTTGGTGATTTTTTCCAGTTCTGTACTGTGACGAATCGTTGGGTTGATAGCATGAAAAAATGATGAGTAATCTCCGCCGCGTGCTAGAATTGTAGTTAATGTTAAGGAATATAGGTATGCGACTTTTACACGATTTAACGTTTGCTAAAATGGGGTTTAGTGGTATTCCGCAAGAAACACGGTTGTTGTTTAATATGTTTGCAGGAATACCTGAACTAATAGCAGACGGTTTGCTAATGGAGGAAGGGGGAGCTTTAATACCCTATTCTGAGCGGTTTGTTAGGAGTATTCCTTCAGACTTAACATCCGCAACCTGCTATATGAACGACCTTATCAATGAAGCAGGGCCAAAAAATCGTTGGACTAGGTTGCATCAACTATTGAGTTTGTGGACTAGGCGTAGATTTTCCGTGTCACAATTACCTACGAAGCTGTTTAAGGAGCTTATCTGGCGGAATTATTTTGCTAAATCATTAAGTGCTGAAAAGTTCTCAACTATTATGGAGCAAGCTTTTTATGCAACGGCATTAACCACAAGATCATTACATGATTTTGCCAAGTTGCGAAAAAAAGTAAGGTTAAATGCTCAACATTGGGATTTTGTTTTGTTGCAAGATCAAAATCAACCTCGGCCATTAATGGTCCCAGCTTCCTGTCAGTTGCTTATTCGTTACTATGATGCTATTCCGCTAATTAATCCCGACTTCACAAATCATGGAACCTGTGAGGCTCATCAATTAAGTTTAGCAGTTAATTCGGATGATGCCTTTTATGTGTGTATTTCGGATAGCGCTCGAAAAGAATTATTAAGTTTCAAGCCTGAGCTAGAAGAACGCAGTGCAACGGTCTTGGGTATTTTACCTCAAGGTTATCAGCATCAAAACAATAAAGAGAGACTAGAGAAATTTATCTCCGCGCGAATGTCAAAAAAAACGCTGAGCGAATCTGAGCGAAATACAGTGAAAAAGAATATTTCGATGGGGGATATGAAGTACATCGCTTCTGTTTCGACATTAGATATACGGAAAAATTATGTTAATTTAATTAAAGCTTGGGAAATATTTTGCGCAAAGTATAACTTGAAAGTGAAGTTGATTATTGTTGCTGGGGTCGGTGGAAACGGAGAAGAAATTGTAGATCTAATGAAGCCGCATTTGTTAAAAGGCGACATTATTCATTTGGAAAACCTCAGTACAGATGAGTTGCAATTACTATATTCTCATGCTGAAGCGATGGTGTTTCCCTCCTTTGCAGAAGGATTTGGTTATACACCTTTAGAGGCGATGCAATGTGAGTGTCCTACTATCATATCAGACCTGCCTGTCTTTCGTGAAATTATGGGAGAGGCTAGTTTGTATTGTGATCCATATGATGTTAATTCAATTGCTGAACGGATAGCTGAGTTAATTGTCGTAGCCACGGCTAAGCAAAACCGACAAACGTTGATAAAAAAAGGATTGCAGCAAGTGAAACGGTATCAGGAAGACAGGATAAGTGCGGACTGGTTGAACTTGTTTAAGCAGCTTAAAAAATAGTGTATAGTCGTATCGCTCTGCTAAATAGTATAAGGTTGAAAATTAATGAGTCAAAAAGTTGCGTTAGTCACAGGAGTGACAGGTCAAGATGGTGCTTATCTTAGTCAATTATTGTTGAATAAAGGCTATAAAGTTTATGGCGGGTATCGTCGGTCATCGAGTTTAAATTTATGGCGATTGGAAGAGCTGGGTATTGAAAATGATGTTGAAATGGTGCCGTTTGAATTGGTTGAGCTGACGAATATTTTTCGCCTGATTGAGAGAATCAAGCCGACAGAAATATATAATTTAGCTGCGCAAAGCTTTGTTGCCGCTTCATTTGAATTGCCGCTTTATACGGCAGATTTAGATGCAATGGGAGTTATGCGGATACTCGAAGCCATACGCAGCATTAATCCTAGGATTAAATTTTATCAAGCTTCGACTTCTGAAATGTTTGGTAAGGTGCAAGAAGTCCCTCAATCTGAGTCAACGCCATTTTATCCTCGCAGTCCTTACGGTGTAGCTAAGTTATTCGCTCATTGGGCGGTGGTTAATTATCGTGAATCATTCGATATGCATGCTTGTAGTGGGCTTTTGTTTAATCATGAGTCACCACTACGTGGTGCAGAGTTCGTGACGCGTAAAATAACCTTGGGTTTAGCAAAAATTAGTCGCGGCAAACAAGAATTTTTAGAGCTAGGCAATATGGACGCTGAGCGTGACTGGGGTTTTGCTGGTGATTATGTTGAGGGCATGTATGCTATGCTGCAGCATGAAAAAGCAGACGATTATGTGTTGGCAACAGGTAAAACAAACTCAGTCAGAATCTTTGTCGAAACAGTTGCAAAAGCAATGGATATTGATCTCATTTGGCAAGGAAAAGGTGTCGATGAAATTGGTATCGATCGCAAAAGTAATAAAACTATTATAAAAATTAATCCTGCTTATTATCGACCTGCTGAAGTAGAGCAGTTATTGGGTAATCCCGACAAAGCCAAGCAAGTATTGGGCTGGGCACCTAAAGTCGAGCTCGAACAGTTGGCTACGATGATGGCGACGGAAGAGTTGAAAAGACTGAGTTAAAAGATAAATGGAATATTATGTTCAGGGAATTTAAATATCTAATTGCAGATTATAAAGCAGTGGTGACAAAGTCGCGTGTATGGGCGTACTGGGCCTGGTTAGATGTTTTGCAGCGTTATCGGGGGTCTATTTTTGGACCGTTCTGGATAACGATCAGTATGGGCATATTCATTGTCGTGTTGTCCGTTATTTATGCCAAGTTATTTAAGCAGCCCTTACATGAATATATTCCATTTTTAACATCAGGTTTTATCGTTTGGTATTTTGTTTCTTTTACGTTAACTGATGCTCCACATGTGTTTATTCAAGCGCGTGATTATATTTTACAAAACAATTTGCCTTATTCGCTATACGTGGCGCGATTAATTTGGCGTAACTGTATTACCCTAGGGCATAACGCTATTATTTATCTCATCGTTATGTTGGTATTTCATATGGCACCAGGTTGGTCAATTCTATTTGTTATTCCTGGGTTACTATTAATTATTATTAATCTATTTTGGGTAACGTATATTATCGCGTTAGCTGGCGCAAGGTTTCGTGATGTCCCTCCATTAGTCGCGAGCTTGGTGCAAGTGGTATTCTTTGTGTCACCTATCACCTGGATGCCGAAATTGTTAGGCAGTGACTCCTTGATTGTTAAACTGAATCCAGTTGTTTATTTCCTTGATTTGGTTCGCTCACCTTTATTAGGACATGCGCCAGCATTATCTTCATGGGTTTTTGCAAGCGTTACGACGTTGTTCGGTTTTATTGTATGTAGTTTATTATTACTATGGAAACGACGATATCTCGCGTTTTGGGTGTAGCATGGCAGGAATAACATTAGAAAATATTGGCTTGGCTTATCCGCTCTATCATATGAATAATCGTTCTCTCCGCCATAGTTTAATTAAAGTGGCGACTGGCGGGGCGCTTAATGCTGAACACAAAAAAGTTGTTGTTAACGCGTTAAGCAATGTGAGTTTTTCGTTAAAGGAAGGCGACAAGTTAGGTTTGATTGGACATAACGGAGCAGGAAAATCAACGTTGTTAAGATTATTAGCTGGTATTTATTCGCCACAGGCAGGTGATTTAGACATTAGCGGTGAGGTTGTGAGCTTGTTATCGGCGAGCTCGGGGATGGTGTTGGAGTTCACTGGAATAGAAAATATCAAGTTGCAAGCTAATTTGAAAGGTTTAAAAGCGAAGCAGCTGGAACAGTTAATCGTTGATGTAACAGAGTTTACAGAGCTAGGTCCCTATTTGGATATGCCAGTTAAAACCTATTCTTCAGGTATGTTGATTCGTTTAGCCTTTGCTGTAGCCACTTCGCTGACGGCCGAAATATTATTGATTGATGAGGTGATTGGTGCTGGTGATGCATCGTTTAGAAAAAAATCACGCGATCGCATTTCAAACATGTCAAACCGCGCAGAAATTGTTGTGATGTCAACACATGATAATCAGTATATTCGTGAAATTTGCAACAAAGTTTTGTGGTTAGAGCATGGTGAAATGAAAATGTATGGTGACGTGGAAGAAATTATGCAGCAATATGAAGCCAATGGATAAGCATGTCAAAAATTCGTTTACTATATGATTTAAGTTATGGCGCCCATGGGTATACAGGCATTCCACAGGAAACACGTCTGTTATTTAAGGCCTTAGCTGATTTAGATGAAGTTGAGGTGGACGGTTTGTTATTAGCGCTAGGTATGGGCACGTTCCATTTTTCTGAAAAACAGATGCATCGCTTGCAAAACAATACACTAGACGCACAAGAATATATTGGATCGTTAACTAGCCATCTGCATGCTGAAAAAATTGAATATGAAAAAATCCCCCCTGTTTTATTTTACAAACGTTTAAAAACATTTTTACATTTGATATCGAAGAGTAAGTTTTCGGTGATTAACTTACCTGTTGATGCTTATTTAGATTACATCTGGCGGTGCTTTTTTGCCAAGACGCTTGCACATACAGATTACGAGCAAGTGATGCATAAAAAATTCTATGCAACTGCGCTTAGTTGGCGAGCAGCTACGCTTTATACGTTGCTAAAGAAAAAAGCCTATCTTAATACGAAAGGTTGGGATTTTGTTTTATTTCAAAATCAAAAAGCTATCACTGTGCATCCCGAGACGATTAAATTAGTGCGTTATTATGACTCTATCCCTCTAACCTCACCTGATGTATGTGGCCCTGATTATTGCTCGCATCGCACTGACATGAAGCAATGCAGTGAAGATTCAATTTATGTTTGTATTTCAAATTCCGCGCGGGATGGCTTGCTGAAATTTCGACCTCAGCTTGAAAATAAGTCTGTTGTTATTCCTTGCATTGTATTGCCTCAATATCACAAAGTACATGATGATAGAAAACGAGAAGCTTTATTGGGTAATGGTGAATATATTCTTTGTGTTTCGTCATTGGAGCCCAGAAAAAACTATTTAACTTTGATTCGAGCTTGGGAGCGGTACCGAAATAAGCACAACTCTGACTTGAAGTTAGTCATCGTCGCAAGCGCAGGTTGGAAGAACGATGAAATAAAGCAAACGATGTCACATTATCTCGAGTCAGGTGATATTGTACATTTGAGCGGGATCGCATTTGAAGAGTTAATGGTGGTGTATTCGCATGCTAAAGCTTTGGTGTTTTTGTCTTACCAAGAAGGATTTGGTTATGCACCACTGGAAGCTATGCAATGTGAGTGCCCAACGATTGTGTCAGATATCCCCGTTTTCCATGAAGTCATGGGAGAGGCTAGTCTTTACTGTAATCCTTATGACATTGACTCTGTTGTTGGTGAAATGGAAAAATTGTTTATTTCTACTGAAGCAGCAGAAATTCGTGAACGGTTAATCGCTAGCGGGTTAAAGCAAGTAGCACTTTATTCTGAGGATAATGTGCGAGGCCAATGGCAAGAGTTGTTGCCAAAATTAAAAACCGATCGAAAATTATCATGATACTTATGATGAGACACGGACTGAAGTTTTTATTCTATTTACTGCCATTAACATTTCGAGATGCCATCCGAACTTGTGCTTATTGCATTAAAGCACGGAAATACAATACCGCTAGTCAGCGTGCTGATGATATTGTAGAGAATAGCGTGCTTATTGTTGATCATTTTGTCCCTCGTGCTAATCAAGATGCAGGTTCTGTCGCGACAATTAATCAATTAAAAATCTTTAAGCAGTTAGGTTATCAAGTTTGCTTTATGCCCATGTTACAGCAACAAGGTGATGAGTCCTATCTTTCTGAATTGAAAAATATGGGAGTAGAAATTTTATTGGCAGCGTCTCCTATGGTTTATTTACAGCACCATGCTGAAAAATTCAAAATGGTGTTTATTTATCGCTATCCAATAGCACGTTTGTTGAAGAAAACACTGATGACTAATATGGCGACAAAATTTATTATTAATCCTGCTGATTTGTTCTATCTTCGTCAACAACGTTTTGCTAAATTGATGAGGTCGGCGTTATTAGATTATGTTGCTAAGCGTATCAAAACAGAAGAATTGGCCATTTTGCAAAAAGCGGATGCTGTCGTGGTGCATAGCCACGTTGAAAAAAAATTGTTAGATATTGAATTAAAACAAACTCCTGTCACAACTTTACCTATCTTTGTCGAACTCATGCCTACGCCTGCAGCATTTAATGAGCGCGAGGGTATATTATTCTTGGGGAATTATCAGCATCAACCTAATGTTGACGCAGTGACATTTTTTGTCAATGAAATATACCCCTTGATAAAGCAACGCATACCAAATTTACATTTTTATATCGTGGGCAGTCATCCAACCGCTGCAGTAAAGGCGTTGGTGAGTGATGGGATTACTGTGACAGGACAAGTTGAAGATTTATATGAGTTGATGAATCAAGTTAAAATAGCTGTCGCGCCTTTACGTTTCGGGGCAGGAATGAAAGGAAAACTCTGTACGACTATGGCTTATGGGCTGCCGACTATCGCATCATCAATGGCAACAGAGGGGATGAATGTTAATAATGAAAAAGATATCCTTGTCGCTGATACTGTGGCTACATGGGTTGAGTCCATCAAGAAACTATTAACAGACAGTCAGCTATGGACAGTTATTAGGGCAAATGCTTATACTTATATTGAGCAGTATCACACCTTATCGTATGGTGTGGATATTACCCAAGAACTAGTCACACTTATTCAGCCATCTTCAAAATAATATCCCAATGTTTTTCTTCGACAGGTGTAATCGATAAACGATTACCTTTTCGCAGGGTTACCATGGTTTCTAGTTCAGGATGTTGGCGTAGCTCATCTAAGCTGATGAGGCGTTTGAATTTCTTTTTATATTTCATATCGACACCTAACCAACGAGGTTTGTCAGGATCGCTTTTAGGGTCATAATATTTACTTTCAGGGTTGAATTGTGTGTGATCAGGATATGCTTCAGTTGAGCAGACTTGCATAACGCCTACAATGCCTGGTGGTTTTGTATTGGAGTGGTAAAAAAAAACTAAATCGCCTTTTTGCATGCCGTCACGCATCATGTTGCGCGCTTGGTAGTTGCGAATGCCATCCCAAAATTCGATTTTGTCGCGCTTCAAATCATCGATACTATAAGCATCAGGTTCAGATTTCATTAGCCAGTAATTCATGATGATTCCTTGTTTCTTCGAAAAAAATCACTAACCGCTCGCAAAGGTTTCGTGATCTTCCATGAGTGGCTGTTAAGAATAGCCTGTTTTTCAGCTTCAAGTTGTTTGATGGTATCACCCAGTTTTATAAATTCATTCCGCTCAAATGGTATATAGCCATCAAAAAAATTGGGTGGTAATTGAAAGCATGATCGATAATTACTGTGCTCGTTGGCTAAATAAAAGTTATTTAACCCATCAAAATAAACGAATGTGTAATTTTTGTCAGTTAGCATTGATTCCCATGGTTCTGAGAGGATTTCTTCGCTCAAGGGCTTTGTTGCTTCTATTACAACAACCCAGGGTCGATATTGGTTAAGGTCCAACCCCAAGACAACTTCTTTTTCATGGCCTTCGACATCAATTTTTAAAAAATGAATGGTTTGATTTTTTGTGGTATGTTGTTTTAGCACTTGACTTAACGTGTTAACTTTTATGGTGTAATCAGTTACATTGAATCTGTTACGGTGCATTTCAGCAATTTCGGGATTGAGTGTGGATAAGCCAGTATCTTTTACTTCGTAAAATTTCAATTCAGCCTCTTTGTCGCTAACGGCTATATTGAGGTTAATATCATTAGGGCGAACTGGAGGGAATTTTTTATAATAACTGGCAACTGGTTCGATATTAATGCCATGCCAGCCTCTATCGTAAAAAGTTTTAGTCACGGAATGTTCGCTTGGTGAGTACGCCCCAACATCGATATAAAAGCCATTTGTTATATTTTTAAAAACACGGTTTAATATCACATCTTCAAAATTTTGTGCGTAGCTAATAAATGACATGTTACTTCCTAGTATAAGTCGTTTTTTCTGTGACAACCTGATTCATTGGGATATCCCAGTCCTGAATATCTATTGTAGCAGTTTTTTGACATTCGTAAGCTAGGCCAATTAATTTAGGCATTGTTGCGCTAGATAAGAATGCAAATGTTTTATCATAGTAACCCATCCCCATGCCGAGGCGGTTGCATTGCTCATCAAATGCAACTAAGGGTGTCACCACCATATCAAGTTGTTGCGTTGGAAATAAATTGTTTTTATCTTTTGGTTCTAAGATGCCAAATTTATTCGGTATAAGCGTAGTTTGCGCATCATAAGCGACAAAATCTAATATACCATCATCATTAATAATCGGTAAGTAGCATTTTTTACCTTGCTGCCAAATAGCCTCAATAATTAAAGAAGTGTCAACTTCACCTTTCACAGAAAAATAAACAGCAACATGCAGAGCGTGTTGAAACTCAGGCAATGTTAAAAAAGTGTTACAAATAATTTTAGAATGTGATTGTTGAGCAGTAGTAGAAAGTTGCTGACGTTGAGCTTTGATTTTTTTTCGAAGTGCTATATTCTCCAAGGGCCATACTCCAAGCTCTATATTCTAGATAAGTACGCCCTCCAAGATGCCGTCTCGATTTTCATTTGAACCTGGGGTAAACCAGGTGGGCTTTTCGCAAATCGCTTCAGGCTTCCGGCTCAAGGTCGGCTTGCACAACGGCGATTGAAGTTGAAAATCCCGTGCTCGAGAGCATTGGTTCAAAAATGAAGACACGATAACGAACATGCCAGAGAACGCAGATATATTATAGCAAATCTGACGCTTATTGGGCTACGTTAGGTTCGGGTATTAATTCTATTTTTTGTTCTTGATTGGCCGCTTTGGCTAAACGTTCGCGAAGTTTGCGGATACGCTTAATTAAACTATCGTTATGGCGTGTTTTATGTTGCTCATGAATGAGTTCATAAGAGATGTTCATTGCTGCCATCACGACATTTTGCTCAAAATTAACGGCGCGTTGACCTTGGTCAATCTCTTGCATTTTGCTATCAAGGTAGAGCGCTGCTTGTTGTAATTTATCAATTTCTGCTGGGGGACATTTAAATTGAAATTCTTTGTTAACGAGGTTGATAGAAACGCTGGTTTCATCATTTTTCATGTTTTTCTCCAAAACGAGGTGCGACATGAATCTTAAGCCTCTCACTCAGCTGGGTCAAGTTAAAAAGCATCCATTCAAACTATATGTTAAAATCCTGCATTTATTGCGAGGTGAATATGACCTATGACGAAATAACACTCAGTCTTACGGAAGAGCAACATGTGCTTGGTGCGGCAGAGATGCATGGTTTTGTATGTGGTATGTTGTGTGCAAATGCCGGCATGCCAGAAAATGAATCCCCAACACTATCAATGTTGTATCAAGAGACGCAACGCCAATTGCAACAAGATTTCACAGATGATGCATTTATGTTTACCTTGTTATTACCAGGTGATGATAGTGATGCTATCAATCAGCGTGCTCATGCGTTGAGTGAATGGTGCCAAGGATTTTTATCCGGCTTAGGGCAAGCAGGATTGTCTGAATCTGCACTAAAATCAGATGATGTGGCTGAATTATTGCAAGATATTGAGTCCATCAGCAAAGTTGATGTGGAGAATAATCAAGATACACTCGAAGATGAGCTAAGCTATGTCGAATTAGTGGAATATGTTCGTATGGCAGTTTTAAATTTATACACCGATTTCGTGTTAACAGGACAAGCAACATGATAACTCAAACAGAATTTTCTCAGCGTCGCCAACAGGTGATACAACAAATGGCGCCGAATAGTATAGCGATGGTTGCCGCGGCTTCTGAATTACACCGCAATAATGATACCGAGCATCGGTATCGACAAAACAGTGATTTCTATTATTTAACGGGATTCAATGAGCCGGATGCGATTGCTTTATTTATTCCAGGCCGTGAGCAGGGTGAATATGTCTTATTCAACCGTGAAAAAAATCCTGCCATGGAAGTCTGGACCGGCCATTATGCAGGCCAACAAGGTGCTGTCGATCAGCATGGTGCTGATGAATCTTATGCTATTGAAGATATCGATGAAGTGATTTTAGATTTACTCGCTGGCAAACAGCGTATTTATTATCACATTGCTAGCGATCCAGAAATGGATACGCTGGTTATGCAGTGGACACGCGACTTGCAAGCCAAAGTACGAGGCGGCGTTGGTGCACCGACAGAATTTGTGAGCTTAAGCAGTATTGTGCATGAAATGCGGCTAATTAAAAGTGGAGCTGAGCAGCAATTGATGCATAAAGCTGCTGACATCGCTGTTGAAGCACACAAACGTGCTTGGCAATCGACACAGCCTGCTATGCGTGAATATGAAGTGCAAGCTGAAATCGAATATGTGTTTAAAAAACATGGCTGCGTCGCACCGGCTTATGGTTCTATCGTTGCGGGCGGCAATAATGCTTGTACACTGCATTATGTTGATAATAACGATACGCTAAATGATGGTGATTTGGTGTTAATTGATGCCGGTTGTGAATATGAATTCTATGCTTCTGACATTACTCGCACCTATCCGGTTAATGGCAAGTTTAGTGCTGAACAAAAAGCCTTATACAACGTTGCGCTGACTGCACAATTGGCGGTTATCGATTTGATTAAGCCTGGCACGAAATTTGGTGATTTGCAAAAACTAGCCTGCCAAAAAATCACAGAAGGATTAATTGCGCTTGGCATTATTAATGCTTCTCTTGAAACTGCGTTGGCAGAAGAGCAGTATAAAACCGTTTATATGCATAACATCAGCCATTGGATCGGCATTGATGTTCATGATGTCGGGGATTATAAAATCGATGGTGAGTGGCGAGAATTGCAACCAGGCATGTGCTTAACAGTCGAACCCGGTATTTACATCGCTGACGATAATACTGACGTTGAGGCTAAATGGCGTGGTATCGGTATTCGCATTGAGGACGATGTATTGGTGACCGAGCAGAGTGCTGATGTCCTGACGTGTGAATTACCTAAAACGGTTGAAGAGATTGAAGCTTTTATGGCTGGATGAGCCGTAAGCTTTATTAGGAATGTCTGTGACAAAATATTTCGACATAGTCATCATCGGTGGTGGATTGGTTGGTGCAAGCTTGGCTTTAGCGCTGAAAGATTCTCCTTTTTCTGTCACAATTGTAGAAGCTTCTCCTGAGCGTGAATTAAATGCAAATGATGTGAATGCGCGTTCGATAGCTTTATCTTATTCTTCGAAACAAATTTTTTCAGGTTTAGGTGTGTGGGAGCAGATGCAAGCTTACACAACGCCGATTCACCATATTCATATTTCAGATAGAGGTCATTTCGGTGCGACGCGGATTCATGCGAATGAGCAAAGCGTTGATGCACTAGGTTATTCGATTCAAGCGCAAATGGTCGGTAAATCATTATATGATGTATTGACCGATGGTGTAACGTGGCTGCGCCCCGCGACTATGAAAGCGATAGATTTAAACAACAAATCACTGACCGTCGAAACTGAACAGGGCGAACAGACAATTACCACGCAATTAGTTATTGCTGCCGATGGTAACTTTTCGAAAACACGTGAATTATTGAATATTAAAACCACAACAACTGATTATGATCAAAGCGCAGTTGTTGCAAATATTACACTTGATCGTAAACATGGGCACAAAGCCTATGAGCGCTTTACAGAAGCAGGGCCGATCGCTTTATTACCGGTTGATGATAATCATATGGCATTAGTGTGGACGGCAACGCATGAGCAAGTTAAACAGTTGGTAGAATTAGATGAGCCAACCTTTCTTGAACAACTCCAAACTGAATTTGGTCATCGTGCGGGTCGTTTTATTGCTGCCAGCAAGCGTATGATGTTTCCACTCAATTTAATTGAAAGTCATGAGCAAGTGCGTGAAGGGTTAATTATTTTAGGTAATGCTGCGCATGCGCTACATCCTGTTGCGGCGCAAGGTTTCAATTTAGCGCTACGTGATGTGGCTGAATTAGCTGAAGTGCTAGTGGCAGCCGAAGACGCGAAAGACCTAGGTCATCAGCAACGCCTGCAGGCTTATGCGGATGCGCGTCAATGCGATCAAGAGCAAACGATTCATTTTACAGACACATTGCTTAATATCTTTTCTAATGAATTATGGCCACTCACGCCTATTAGAGGTTTAAGCTTGGCTGTATTAGATAATGTGTCACCATTAAAAAAATGGCTAGCCAAACGCGCGATGGGGTTTCGCGGTAAAGCCAGCCGTTTGGCTAGAGGGTTAACCTTAAAATAGCGATTACTACTCTGAAAAAGTTTGCACATCTTCCATCGTGTAATACGCTTCCCAGGCCACACCATCCGGATCGGCCACCCATGATTTTTTCGAGCGTGCATAACAGCAAGTGGTATCTCCATCTTTATGTGTAGAAATATTCGCATCAGACAGCTGCTGTCGAACCTGGTCTAGTTCAGCGGCATCAGTAACTTGAATGCCTAAGTGATTCACACCTTTTTGCTTCACTTGTGTCGAAATAGCAAAATTAACACAAGGATCTTCCAGCATCCATTTCGCATAATCATCTTTGATTTTTATGGGCTTTTCGCCGAACAAAGAGGTGTAAAATGCCATGCTTTGCGATAAATCGTCGACACCGACGTGTATATGTAACTTTTTCATAATTGTTCTCCTAATTAGAGGTTTATATGGCTATTAAGCTTGACAAGACTCAACAGTCAAATTAATATTACCATAATATTAGTAATATGGAATCATTAAGTTGAAATTATTAGATGCCTCAGCCATTTTTGCCGAGTTGGGCCATCCAGCGCGCCTTGCTATTGTTAAAGAGTTAGTGAAGGTCGGGGCTGATGGATTGAATACAGGTCTGATTGGCAAAAAACTTGATATGCCTAATTCCACATTGACTCATCATATCCGTCGACTTGAATCAGTGGGCGTGGTTGAGCGAGAGCAAGTGGCGCAGTGTTTGGTTTGTCGAATGAATGTGTCAATCCTTAAGTCATTATCCAATTATTTATTGGATGCTTGTTGTACGCAATCTAAAAAGAAAGCATGCTAAAGCAATAATCATTAGGAATTAAACTTATGAATGAAAAAAAACAAACATCAGCTATTGGATTTTTTGAAAAATGGCTAACACTTTGGGTTCTGGTTTGTATGGTCGTAGGCGTGTCACTGGGTTATTTGATTCCAAATACTATCCAGGCTGTTGGTCACATCGAGCTTTCTCAGGTCAACATACCCGTCGCTATACTGATTTGGTTAATGATTATTCCAATGTTGATTCGAGTGGACTTATCGGAACTCAGTCAAGTGAAAAACCATTGGCGGGGTATTACCATCACATTAGCGATTAATTGGTTGGTGAAGCCGTTTTCGATGGCATTGCTCGCTTGGATTTTTATCAAACATGTTTTCGCCAGCTGGTTGCCCGCACATGAAATAGATAGTTATATTGCCGGGTTAATTATTTTATCGGCAGCACCTTGTACAGCCATGGTGTTTGTTTGGAGTTATCTATGTAAAGGTGATGCAAACTTTACACTTACACAAGTGGCGCTCAACGATATCATTATGATTTTTGCTTTTGCTCCCATTGTGGGTTTACTGCTTGGTGTCGCTAATATTCATGTACCGTGGGATACCTTGCTTTATTCTGTTGGTATTTACATCATCATCCCATTTTTCATTGCGCAATTGATTCGTATTTGTTTAGTTAAGCAGGGTGCTAACAAGCTTGAACGCGTGCTGAAGCTTCTGCATCCTGTCTCTCTTATCGCATTATTAGCTATGTTAGTGTTGCTATTTAGTTTCCAAGGCCAAATGCTGGTGCATCACCCCTTGGTTGTGTTGTTGCTCGCTATCCCTATTTTAATTCAAGTGTATTTCAGCTCGATGGGTGCTTATTTCTTGAATAAAATAACGGGTGAATCACATGCTGTTGCAGGTCCATCGGCTTTAATCGGGGCGAGTAATTTTTTCGAGCTTGCTGTTGCAACGGCTATTAGTTTATTCGGCTTTAACTCGGGTGCCGCATTAGCCACTGTTGTCGGTGTGTTGGTAGAAGTGCCTGTTATGTTAACAGTAGTGAGGATCGTGACGCAGTCGAAGCAATGGTATCAACATAAATCTATGATAAAATAATGTAATGCAAACAAATTACGACATTATCATTATCGGCGCAGGCATGGTCGGCTTAAGCTTGGCGCATGCTTTGGCTGATAGTGAGCTTTCCATTGCTATCGTCGAAGCTAAAGCCGACGAACCTGTTTGGCCGCGTGATGGTTATGATTTGCGTGTCAGCGCCATCAACCCTCACTCACAACAATTCTTTGAGCAACTTAATTTGTGGCAAGCGATAAAAGCCTTGCGCATTAGCCCGTTTGAAAAAATGTACGTTTGGGATGCCAATAGTGATGGCAACATAACCTTTGATGCGGCTGATGATGCGAAACCTTATTTAGGCCACATTATTGAAAACTCAGTCATTCGAAAAACGATGTTAGATGTGTTACCAAGTAACGTAACATTATTATCACCTATCACACTAACAGCATATCAGCCGAAGCAATTAACTACTGCCACAGGTGAAACACTCCACGCTAATGTAATCGTTGGGGCTGATGGCGGAAACTCGTGGTTACGCCAACAAGCTAATATTGCAATCACCGAACACGATTACCAGGCGCGCGCCATTGTCGCAACTGTCAAAACAGAAAAGCCGCATCAATGCATGGCATATCAACGTTTTTTAACAACAGGCCCGCTGGCATTTTTACCCTTGGATGATTCAAACTATTGTTCCATCGTTTGGAGTGCTAAGAATGAAGAGGTGGAACGCTTAATGGCGTTAACCGATACTGAGTTCGAACAGGCCATCACGCATGCCTTTGAAAATAAACTTGGCAATGTGAGTTTGCAATCAGCACGGCCGAGTTTTCCGCTCATCGCTAAACATGCCAAGCATTATGTCGATGAAGGTTTAGCTTTAATCGGTGATGCTGCTCATACAATTCATCCTTTAGCTGGCTTAGGAGTGAATTTAGGTTTTGCGGATGCCAAGTGTTTAGCTGATACTATTAATACAGCGTTACAATCTGATCGTAACCATGCAGCTAAACAAGTCTTACGAAAATATGAGCGTGCACGTAAAGCGGATAATGTCATTACCCAAAAAACCATGACTGCGTTTGACAAGTTGTTTAGTTCTAACAATGCATTAGCAACGTTGCGTGGATCGGGCTTGAACCTGACTGACAAATGTCAGGTTTTAAAAACGGCATTCACGCAAGTCATCTAGCAACAATCGGCTTCGCGCGAACAAAATGTTTCGGAGATAAAGGGAATAATAATTAATGCAGCAATTAAACAGGCAGGCAATACTGCTAAAGCAGTATGGTAAGCGTGCAATGTATAAAGCCGTTCTTTGTCATGCAACAACCCTGTCCATTGTGCATCTAATAGTTTCCCGACTAGCGGCTGAAAAATCGTGCCGCCTAGCATCACACACATATTAGTGAAGCCGACCGAAACACCGGTTGCCCAACTCGGGTGTAGCTCGCTATTAATTGCAAAGCACAACAGCATGCTGCTGATGCAATAGCCGAATAAAAACAATAAAACACCAAGGAACCATACATTGTTAATCGGCAGATAGAAAATACTACTCATGATTAGCAGAGCAAACAAACACCCAAACCAAATAACCGGTTTACGGCGCTTTAGTAAACCTGAAGTTAAGCCATGCAGCGGACCACCGACAGCGATACCAATAAACATAATAGATGTTAAAAAAGCGGCATGGGTTTGACTGATGTGGTGCGCTTTTTCTAAAAAGGGAACACCCCATAATTCTGTGAAGGTGGAAACCGGTGCGACCATTAAGCCACCGACCATGGCGACTAACCACGTGCGTTTCGATCGTACAACACGTGAAATACCATCCCAAAAGTGTTGAGGGGTGCTCGCATCCTGCTTGGTGCCGGCAATAGTTTGCCAAGGTTTGTCTCGCACCAACAAGCGAATTAGCACCACAATTAATATGCCGCAGATGGCGGCAATAAAAAATGTGTCACGCCAGCCTAATTGGTGGACAACTATACTCAATGGCCCTTCACCGCTGATAGCACCCATAACACCGAGTGTATTTGTCAGACCAATCACCATGGCTAAATATTTTTCAGGGAACCAATTGGCGATCAGTTTTAAACAGCCAATGAAAGAAAACGCAGAGCCAATACCCATTAAGATGCGGCCTAACTGTGCTAACAAAAGGCTATGCGTTGTTGCAAACAATAAGCAGCCGACAGTGACTGCGCAAGCGGCGAGGGTGAGCAAGCGACGAATGCCGAAAGTATCAAGCAATACGCCGACAGGTAGTTGCATCGACGCATACGCATAATAATAAAGCCCAGATAACAAACCAAATTGTGTCGCATCAATGGCAAAGGTTTGCATCAAGTCGGGTTTCATCACGCTGGGTGAAATGCGTAAGAAAAATTCGTAAGCGTAAAACAAAGCCGCGACAATCCACACCAGCCACGCGTACGTGGTGAGAGGAATACGACGTGTTAAGCTATTCATCGTTTAGTATAAATGACCGAAGTGCAAGGCTAATGCGAGAGCAGCATAAGGATCTTGCGTATTCAAATTGCCGAAGAAAATAATGCCTATACCTTTGTCATGGTTATAGCTCCAAAACAATTGGCTTTCAAACGGCACACCCACGGTTGAATGAGTTGCGCCAATTGCGCCATCAGGGCCATTGTTAGCTCGCCATTGCACATAACCTAAGCCAGCTTGTGCAGTCACAATGGCTTTACCCCAATGTTTGATATAGCCATACATGACATCAGTATCACCGATGTAGCCATTATCACCATGCGTTAGTAAAGGTGTTAACAGATAACCACCAATCGGGTGAATTTGGCCAAAATGTGGTGTGGTGTACAAACCACTCATGCGAGCACTGATAATTTGGTCATCATGGAGTTGGTAGTTAAAGCCCCATAATGTTGCAACACCGCTAGTATGGTTGCCTAAGCCGCCACCGACACCCCAGTTGAGCCACCAGTCACCTGAGGTTGATTTGAGGTTTTGATCATAAGGCGATTCATGCTTGGTTTGCGTTGCCGCTTGTACTGAAATTACGGTAAGTATAAGAAAGATGAAAACCAAAAAACGACGCATGACTATTCTCCAGAATTAGCAGATATGCCTATTGTATAGACTCGGTAGTTTGGCTGCAATGACTTAGATTAAGTTATAGGCGAATGCCGACATAGCAAAAATAATACACAGATAACTATTTCGCATTTTAGTGTTGAAGAAATGGATAAAATCAGCGCAAGACAGTATAATTCCGGGCCTAAAATCCACAGAGAATGACACTATGCCTAATAATACCCCGCTATACCAACAACACCTCGATGCCGGTGGCAAAGTTGTGGATTTCCACGGTTGGAATTTGCCTATTCATTATGGCTCACAAATTGATGAGCACAATGCCGTACGCCAAGATGCAGGTATGTTTGATGTGTCGCATATGACACCGATCGATATCGTTGGCTCGCAAGCGAAAGATTTTTTACGTTATTTATTGGCGAACGACGTTGCCAAATTAACCGCGCCAGGTAAAGCTTTGTATAGCTGCATGTTGAATGAGCAAGCCGGTGTGATTGATGATTTGATTACATATTATTTTGATGATGAAACTTACCGTATTGTGGTTAACTCATCGACACGTGAAAATGATTTAGCTTGGCTCAATAAACAAAGCGCGAATTTTGATGTCACCGTCACCGAACGTGATGACTTGGCCATTGTTGCTGTGCAAGGCCCGAATGCTATTGCGAAAGCGAAGCAAGCCATGACCGCTGAGCAACAAGCTGCAACAGATGAATTATTAAAGCCTTTCTTTGCAAAAGCCTGTGGCGAATGGGTCATTGCTCGTACCGGTTATACGGGTGAAGATGGTTTAGAAATCATGTTGCCGGCGACTGAGGTTGTTGAGTTTTGGCAGGCATTATTAGCCGCTGATGTACGTCCTTGTGGTTTAGGCGCGCGCGATACGCTGCGTTTAGAAGCCGGCATGAATTTATACGGTAATGATATGGATGAAACGGTTTCACCATTAGCCGCTGGTTTGGGTTGGACCATTGCTTGGGAACCTGCCGATCGTGATTTCTTAGGTCGAGCAGTGCTAACCGCGCAACGTGAAAACGGCGTGCAAGAAAAATTAGTCGGTCTTGTTTTAGAAGATCGCGGTGTCCTTCGTGACGGCCAAAAGATTATCGTTGAAGATATCGGCGAAGGTGTTACTACTAGTGGTACATTTTCACCAACCATGAAAGCTGCTATCGCATTTGCCCGTGTGCCCAAGGCTACAGGTGAACTGGTGAAGGTAGAAATTCGCGGTAAACAATTAGCAGCGCGAGTGGTAAAATTACCCTTCGTTCGTAATGGCCAAGTTAAAGTTTAATTGAACAGTTAGGAGAAAGTGATGAGTAATATTCCAAACGATTTACGTTATGCCAAGTCCCATGAGTGGGCGCGTGATGATGATGGCGCGATTGTGATTGGTATCAGCCACCATGCGCAAGAATTATTAGGTGATTTAGTGTTTGTTGAATTACCAGAAGTCGGCGCTGAGTTAGTAGCCGGTGATGAAGCAGGCGTGGTTGAATCCGTTAAAGCTGCTTCTGATGTGTATTCACCTATTTCAGGCACAGTGACTGAAATTAACGAAGCATTAGCGGATACACCTGAAATGATTAACCAAGACCCTTACAACTGTGGCTGGTTATTTAAGCTCGCGCCGACAGACGTCGCTGAGTTAGATGAATTATTAGATGCCGAAGCTTATGCTGAAGTGGCAAACGACTAGAGAGCTAACATGCCTTATATCCCCCATACAGACCAAGAAGCGCAAGAGATGTTGAAAGTTATCGGTGTCGATAGCATTGATAACTTGTTTGATGAAATCCCTGATGCCATCCGTATTAATGGCTTAGAGCATGTGCCAACCGGCATTAGTGAAATGCAGGCGACACGTTTGTCGAAAGAACTATCGGCTAAAGATAGTTTTCGCTTGAACTTCATTGGTGCGGGTGCATATGAACATCATATTCCTGCTGCGGTATGGGAAATTACCGGTCGCGGTGAATTTTTAACGTGTTACACACCGTATCAGGCTGAAGCGAGCCAAGGCACGTTACAGTTGTTGTATGAATTTCAAAGTATGATAGCCAGTTTAACCGGCATGGATGTGTCGAATACTTCGATGTATGACGGTGCAACCGCATTAGCCGAAGCCGTGTTGATGTCTGTTCGTTGTCACCGTAAATCAAAATCTAAAACTATATTAATGCCACGTACCGTACACCCTAGTTACCGCAAAGTGGTTAAGACGTTAGTGCAAGGGCAAAAAATCAAATTAATCGATGTGGATTTTGATAAAGCCACGGGCAAAATTGATATGGCAGTATTGAAGCAGTATGAAGGTGACGATATTACCGCTTTAGTGATCCCACAACCGAATTTCTTTGGTGCATTAGACGATGTCGATGCGTTAACGCGTTGGGCACATGAAAACAACGCCATGGCCATTGCTGTGGTGAATCCTTTATCCCTGGCTATGTTAAAAGAGCCTGGTCAATGGGGTGATAATGGCGCTGATATTGTTTGTGGTGAATTACAGCCGATGGGTATGCCTCTTTATTCTGGCGGTCCTTATGCTGGTATGTTGTGTTGCAAGCAAGAATTTGTGCGTCAAATGCCAGGCCGCATTATTGGCCGTACGGTTGATATGGATGGCAAAGACGGTTTTGTACTAACGCTGCAAGCGCGTGAGCAACATATTCGTCGCTCAAAAGCGACATCAAATATTTGTACTAACCAAGGTTTACTAGTGACAGCCGCCACCATTCACATGAGCTTGCTTGGCCCTGAAGGCATCAAGCGTGTAGCGCAACACTGTCATGCGAACACTAAATTATTAGTTGAAAAACTACAAAAAGTGAAGGGCGTAAAGAAAATCTTCACTGCACCGTATTTCCATGAAGTCGTGGTGCAATTTGATAAGCCCGTTGCTGAAGTGCTTAGCGCTTTATCAAAACAAGATATCTTAGCCGGCTTTGATTTAAGCAAAGATTACCCCGAGCTAGAAAACAGTTTGTTAATCTGCGCGACTGAAACAAAAATAGAAGAAGATTTAAATACCCTGGTCGATGCTTTAGCACAGGAGAACAAATAATGTTAATATTTGAAGAATCAAAAAATAATCGTCACGCCCACGCGCAAATGCCAAAAAATGAAATCGCAGCGGACGATATCCCCGCTGAATTATCACGCGAAACAAAACCTTTGTTGCCTGAAGTGTCAGAGTTGCAAGTGGTACGTCATTTCACCAAATTATCGCGTAAAAACTTTAGCATCGATACACACTTTTACCCATTGGGTTCTTGCACCATGAAATATAACCCTCGTGGCGTGCATAAGTTAGCGATGTTACCTGAGTTTTTATCACGTCATCCATTGGCCGATTTAGATCACAGCCAAGGCTATATGCAGTGTGTTTACGAATTGCAAAACATGTTAGCTGATGTCACAGGCATGACAGGTGTTTCACTTGCGCCTATGGCCGGCGCACAAGGTGAATTCGCCGGTGTCGCGATGATTAAAGCCTATCATGATGCGAATAACGATACCGAACGCACAGAAATTATTGTGCCTGATGCAGCGCATGGTACCAATCCTGCAACTGCCGTCATGTGTGGTTACAAAGTGAAAGAAATCCCCACCAAAAAAGATGGTGATGTTGATTTAGCTGCGTTAAAAGCTGCAGTGGGCCCGCAAACAGCGGGCATTATGTTAACCAACCCTTCAACCTTGGGCGTGTTTGATCGCGACATTCAAGCAGTAGCTCGCACGATTCATGAAGTCGGTGGTTTGTTGTATTACGATGGCGCCAACCTAAATGCTATCTTGGGTGAATGTCGCCCCGGTGACATGGGCTTTGATGTGATGCACATGAATTTACACAAAACCTTTGCGACACCACACGGTGGTGGCGGTCCTGGTTGTGGTCCTGTTGCCTTTAACGATCGTTTAAAACCTTTTGCACCTGTGCCGATGGTTGAGAAAAAAGCTGACCAATATGTTTGGGTCACTGAAGACGACAATCCACAAACGATTGGTAAACTGTCCTGTTACATGGGTAATGCCGGTATTATCATCCGCGCTTATTTATACACACGCATTTTAGGCCGTGAAGGTTTGCAACGCGTCGGTGAATACGCCACGTTAAATGCGAACTATTTAATGAAAGGTTTGAAAGAAGCCGGTTTTACCATCGCCTTCCCAGAACGTCGCGCGTCGCATGAATTCATCGTCACGCTATCAAAAGAAGCCAAAGAATTTGGCGTTAATGCCATGGACTTTGCCAAACGTTTGTTGGATTACGGCTTCCATGCCCCGACAACTTACTTCCCATTGGTTGTGCCCGAATGCTTACTCATCGAACCAACTGAAACCGAAACCCGTGAAGAGATCGATGGCTTTGTTGCCGCCATGAGCGCGATTCGCAAAGAAGCTGAAAGTAATCCTGAGCTTGTTCGCACTGCTCCCCACACCATGCCAGTCAAACGCTTGGATGATGTGAAAGCGGCACGTGAGTTGGATATTGCGTACCAGGGTTAATTTAACTTAATTCATTTAAAACACCAATTTGCATTTATCGTTCATTAGTGCTAGTATTTCTGTGTCTATTAAAATTGACAATGTATATACAAAGGCTATACTAATATGAACGAAGCGATACAATATGAATATTGTCCTGAGAAGGACAAGAAATTGAGAGAAGAGCGGGGGATTGGGTTTACAGATATTGCAATAGCTGTAAATACTGGGTGTTTATTGGCGACTAAACCTAGTCATAATTCAATCAATTATCCCAACCAGTTTATTATGGTCGTGAAAGTTGACAATTATGTTTATGAGGTACCGTACGAATACCGAAATAATATAGTGCGACTGATAACTATTTGGCCAAGTAGAAAAATGACGAGACGATATCAGCTAAAAGGATCATTAAAATGAAAGAGGTGAAAAAAGATATTTTTGAGGTTGAGGTTGAGCTAGAGCCTTACGAGCAGGAACTAAAAGATAGTTTTGAAAATGCCGAGCCAATGATAGGTGATGAGTTTGAAAAAATGAAATCGATCTTAGAAGAAGGCGCAGCCAACTATCTCAAAAAAGACAAAACTATCAGCCTGCGTTTAACTAGTCGTGATGTTCACGAGTTAAAAAAACGTGCAGATGAAGAAGGTATTCCGTATCAAACATTAATTACTAGTGTATTACGCAAATATCTTAGCGATGAGCTTATCGAAAAGAAGCAATTGCAACAAATTTTACAAATGCAGGCAGATATTGCAGCTGAAAAACCTAAGCCAAAGAAAAAGCCTGTCAAGAAGCCCATCAGTAAGACGAGAGCGACAGCTTCACATCATCAGCCTCGTAAAGCTGCTTAAATATCCAGTAAATGCTCTAAACCAAACAACAACTGATCAAGCTCAGTCACTTTTTTGCAGGCGAGTAACAAGCCGGGCATAAAGCATTCACGGTTGATGCTGTCATGTTTGATGGTGAGAGTTTCGCCGTGAGCACCAAAAATAACTTCTTGATGAGCAACGTTGCCGGGCATACGGATAGAATGGATGGATACGTTTTCATAATGGCCACCATGCGCACCAGGGATTTTTTCGTCGCATTTCACATCGGCAATATTCGGTTGCGCTTCGGCAATCATTTCGGCCGTGCGCATAGCCGTACCCGATGGAGCATCTTGTTTATTCTCGTGATGGCGTTCAACAATTTCAACATGGTTAAAATATTTGGCCGCCATTTTCGAAAACTGCATCATCAATACGCCACCGATAGAAAAGTTAGGGGCGATAATGCCACCGAGTTTCTTTTCAGCACACTGCTGTTGCAACATTTTCACTTGAGTTTGCGTAAAACCGCTTGTGCCAATGACGGGATGAGCACCGGCGGCAATAATCTTATTGGCATTCGTAAAGCCAACACTTGCCACGGTTAAATCGACGACCACTTGCGCTTGTGATGATGCAATCATCAAGCCTAAATCATCATGGCGTCCGGCAGTGGCAACCAAGTTTAATGTTTCATCTTGCTCAATAGCAGCAATGGCCTGTTGCCCCATGCGGCCAGATGCGCCGTTGATTAGAATATTGATTGGCATAGTGCATCCTTAATCGTTTTGGCAATTGTAAAGTTTTTTGTTTGATTAGCAAGTCTTAGATGACAGAATCATCAAGCATGACGTCTCTAGGTGGTGAGAGATTTAGCAAGTCAGTGCGGCAATTGCCTATTTTATATTGCCCTTGATGTTTTGCGCAATATAAGAATTTATCCATGCCGATTGGTGCCGTTGTAACAACTTCTGCCTGAACGGGAAATATTAATGAACGACGTGTACGTTTCATGAAATCATATACAGCGCAGCCATCTGCGCTATGAATAAGTACCAATGGACATAACTTATCGCCGCGTCGTGGAATAAGTTTAATGTCTTTCACCTTACCAGGTACACTAGAACATCCATCCGACTCATTGATTTTCATTACGCGTGAGTCTATTTCAGCACCTGTTATAGAGTTGTATTGCTTGCAGTAAATATTTTCTTGGGTGTCAACGTAAGCCACATATATAATGTTAGTTCTAGGTGATATAACATCGTAACATTGCACAGTATTTGGTAGTGATAGATTAATACGAGGTCTAGTATCGCCGGAGATTTTCCAAGTCAGTGTGCCTGTAATTAAGCTAAAATAATGATAATGATGTTGAAAATATGGTTGTCCGGATGGGCCTAAGTTTTCAAAGCAATAAAGGTAACGAAAATCAGTTTCGAATGCAGATGGACCGTAAAGAATAGGCGAAACATCCGCTGGTAGAGTTGTTAAAAGTTCGGAATTAGCTAAATTATAATATTTAACATTGGGTATTTCCGACGCGTGAGCTGGTGACACAACGGCAGTGATAGTTGTTAAAGCAGGATTCAAAGCAGAATTAAGTGGAACAACACAGCAGGGAGATGTTCCAAGTGGTATGGGGATAGGCATGGGTCTAATTTTTTTGTCACTCATCTTCCATATATCTAATACCCAATTTATACGATTAGGTGATGCGATTGGCGAGGAAGGTCGCGTTGGCGTAGGTGACGATGGTTGGCTGGTTGGTTGGGCGCTTGCAGACATTGCTGTAAGTATATTTGTCATAGAAGTCGAGCGTCCTGCAGCGCCAAATAAATTGATTCGCAACTGTTTAAGTTGAGGCCTAATGGCTTGTTCTGGATAAGCAGGATGAGTTGGAGAAGGTGTTAATGCCAACATATCACCAGCACTATAACTACCTGAACGGAATCGAGCCTTTTGACGAATGACTAAAATGTAATCATTAGGCGGTTGATCAACAAGGCGTTTAGGTGCGCTTGCAAGCTGTATGTATGGCATCAGATGTATTCTTCTTATTATTAGCGCAAATAATAACCAATAATACTTAACAAAAACTTAATTTACCCTAAAAAATCGAAATTAATCGTCTTTGTGGTGTTGATTGGCACGATATGTTGTTTTTCCGTGTCAGTGAAATCATCATCTTGTTGTAATTGATGCTCGAGGATGTCGAGGCGTGCTTCGGAGACGTTGCGGGTGTTGGTTTCGGCGCGTTCAGTCATCCATTGACGGAGGGTGTCAGCAGGGGCATGGCAGTGGAGAATGGTGTAAGGGATATTGAGTTCAGTCGCTAAGTTCTCGAAAGGTTGGCGTTGTGCGGCGGTTAGGAAGCTTGCATCAACCACAACAGTGAATCCAGCTGCGATGACATCACGCGCAAGTTCGAGTAACTGTGCATACACTTTTTCTGAAAATTCAGGTGAATAGTAGTCAGCTAAAAGCGGTGACTCCGTGTTCTCAAACAAATCGATGTTGGCCAGTCGTTTGCGTTCTAAGTCCGATCGTAATTGTATGGCGCCGGCTTTTTCAACTACGATTTTTGCCACCGTCGATTTACCGGATGCACTGACGCCGTGCGTGATGAATAATTGTGGTGTGGTCAGTTGTAAATAATTTTCAACTAAGCTTAAGCACGCTTGGTAATGCCGTTTGATGCTGGCGATTTCAATTTCGGATAAACCCGGTTGCTGCAAACGAAATTGATCGACTTTCGCGCGTACCATCGCACGATAAGCACAGTTGTAAGGTAATAATTTCACACCTTCATAATCACCACTGTATTCAAAGTATCGATTGGCTAAGCGGTTGGCAAAAGCGGTTTGACCATGTTCATCTAAATCCATGACGATAAAGCCTAAATCGGCCATGGTGTCATTCCAAATAAAGGATTCATTGAATTCGATACGATCGAAAATGACCGGTTTACCATCAATCAACACAATATTGTTTAAGTGAATGTCGCCATGCGTTTGACGAATGAATCCCTTGGCTTTGCGTGTTGCCATAATGGGTTTAATACGTTGGTAAGCTTGTTCGGTTAAGGTTTCTAATTGCTTCAGTTGTGCAATGTCATCTGCATCGGTTAATAAAGCTAGTGTTTCAGAAAAATTATCCATTGCTAGTTGGTGAGTTTGTTCGGCGCTGCCATAAGTAATTTCATCGCCAGCAACGGTGATGTTTTTATGAAACGCCACAATGCTGAGTGCTAGCTGATCGATAATATCAGTGCTGAGTTTATGATTTTTTAATAACTGACTAAAAAGTTGTTGTTGTGAGAATTCACGCATTTTCACAGCATATTCAATGGGTTCGCCTTGTGCTGCGAAGCTGGGGTGCTCTTCATTGCCGTAAATGGGTACGACGTCTATGTAGATCTGCGCAGCCATTTCGCTATTGAGTTTTAATTCTTGCTCGCAATAATGTTTACGTTTTGCCAACGTCGAGTAATCCAAAAAGGGGAAATGCACGGGTTTCTTGATTTTATAAACAAATTCACCGGTCGTGATGACCCACGAGCCATGAGTTTCAAACACGTTGAAATCACTCACTGGGTGTGAGTAAAGATCGGCATTCTGTAATTGCTTGATTAAGGTTTCGCTCATGATGTTTAGTACTCAGTTATTTGTTAGCCATCCAGAATGGTTTTCTGGATCCTGCGGTCAAGCCTCGGGATGACGAGGTTCATTTATTTCAATTCTTTCATCACGTCGTCAGCTGCTTGTAAAGTCTGTGCTAACGTTTCATCGTCGTGAGCCGATGAAGTAAAACCTGTTTCAAACATTGATGGCGCTAAATACACACCGCGTTCTAACATGCCATGATAGAATTTTTTAAAGCGCTCAGCATCACATGTCATGACGTCAGCAAAGCTTTCTATTTTTTCAATATCAGTGAAGAAGAAACCAAACATACTATGCACTTGGTTGGTGGTAAAAGGAATGTGGTGTTTATCAGCAATCGCTTGCAAGCCATTGGATAATTGTTGCGTATGATCGCCAAGCTTGTCATAAAATCCTGCTGCTTGCGTACCTTCAAGGGTTGCCAAACCTGCCGTCATAGACACGGGGTTGCCAGATAGTGTGCCGGCTTGATAGACAGGCCCAAGCGGTGCGATGTATTCCATGATGTCACGCTTACCGCCAAATGCGCCGACCGGCAAACCGCCGCCAATGACTTTACCTAAGCAAGTTAGGTCAGGTTTGATATCATAATATTGTTGTGCACCACCTTGAGTGATGCGAAAGCCTGTCATGACTTCATCAAAGATCAATACGGCACCGTACTTGTCACATAAGTCGCGCAAGCCTTGTAAAAAGGCTTTTTTGGCGGGCACGCAATTCATATTGCCAGCAATGGGTTCTAGTATCACACAAGCAATTTCGTCAGGATGGTTTTCAAACACTTGTTGCGCGCTATCCAAATCATTAAACGTTGCCGTTAATGTATGTTGTACCAAATCAGCTGGCACACCAGGAGAGCTAGGTACACCTAAGGTTAAGGCGCCGGAGCCGGCTTTGACTAGCAGTGAATCACTGTGGCCGTGATAACAACCTTCAAACTTAAGTAGCTTATCGCGCTTGGTAAAGCCACGGGCTAATCGAATGGCAGACATCGTGGCTTCGGTGCCTGAGCTAACCATACGCACTAATTCAATATTAGGCATTAATTCACAGACTTTATCCGCCAGTTCAATCTCAACTTTTGTTGTGGTGCCAAACCCTAAACCTTTTTGCACAGCAGAATTCACGCGCGAAATAACGGCAGGATTTGCGTGCCCTAAAATTAGGGGGCCCCAAGAGCAAATGTAATCGATGTAGGATTTATCGTCTTCACTCTGTAAATAAGGGCCTTTTCCACTTTTCATAAAGATGGGTTCACCACCGACACCGTAAAAACAGCGTACGGGTGAATTGACCCCACCGGGTATATGTTGCTGAGCATGTTGGAAAAGTGCGTGCGATATTGTCATGTTGGCTCCTTAAGTGTTGCACATTCTAAAGGAAACCAGCATAATTTTCATTACACTTGTTGATAGCATTTGTGCTAAGTTGTATACTGAGTTTACGATCGTGTAAGGAGAGCTACCGATGATGAATCAAAAGCAAGAAATAGCGACAGATGCTACCGTTTTCGTTGTTGATGACGATGAGTCAATGACCGAATCGATTAGTTGGTTAATTGAGTCAGTAGGCTTGCCTGTTAAAACGTATTCATCTGCTACCGAATTTTTAGAAAAGTATACCCAAGGTGCAAGTGGTTGTTTGATTTTAGATGTGCGTATGCCTGGCATGAGCGGTTTAGAGCTGCAGGAAGTATTAAAAGAACGCGGCATTCGCTTACCTGTTATCTTTATTACGGGGCATGGTGACGTGCCAATGGCAATTCGCGCTATGAAAGCGGGTGCTTTTGAGTTTTTAACTAAACCTTTTAATGACCAAACGTTATTGGATGGTATTAATAAAGCCATTGAACATGATGCCAATCGTCGTGAAGAAAATGCTGAGTTGGATGAAATCCGTGAACGTATTAATCGGCTAACACCTCGTGAAACTGAAGTGATGAAATTAGTGATCACCGGTAAGTTGAATAAAGTCGTTGCGGTTGATTTAGAAATTTCAACCAAGACAGTGGAGCTTCATCGCGCTAAGATCATGGAAAAAATGCAGGCGGGTTCATTAGCCGGTTTAGTGAAAATGGTGCTATGTGTTGAGCATGCCGATGCTGATGAAATGATGGTCGCTGCTGCATAAGTCTTACAAGATTAATTGTTTTCTATTGAAGCTCAACAACAGCGTGTTGTAATTCGAGGGACAACCCTAGCGATAAGAGGTTGTCCCTTATTTTTTTATCTGGCGTTTCTGTCAATATGGTTGCCCCAATCAAATTGAACGGATGCTATACCTAACAGACATGGATGGTTAGGTGTGCAAACCAAGGAGGAAGGATGAATCGCCATCTACTAAAAGGACATTATTATTTACGCCGCTTAAAGCAAGTCAGCCGAGCCATCACAGAATATCAACACGCTGCTAACAGTTGCCACCATCACGATAAACAAGCTTACCAACATGCCCTATACATGCTGGCATATAGTTACGCTAAACAAGCGGAAAGTATTCATTGTGACATGGATGTATTAGGTGTTGATTTGCGTCACGGTACGCATGACCCTTACATGCAGGCGGCTGTGTACATGCGTATGGTTGAGAATGATGACTTTCAACCACAACGTTTTCATTTGCCTAAAATCCCCGCCCACAGCAGAAAAGAAATGGAAGCGGCAGTTAATGATATGGGAGCAGTGGATGTCTTGCCCGTGCAGAAGCCACGAGTGACTGAGAAGCTGCGTTATGCGTTAGGATTGTGAGAGGAAGGGTTTAGCCCTAAGTTCTCTCCTAGCCATAAGCTAACATCATCGCAATCTCTAACGCTTGATTATAATTCAAGCGGGGGTCGACTAATGATTCATAAGCATCCTGTAATTGTGCTTCAGATAAACCGGCTGAACCACCCACACATTCTGTGACATTCTCACCGGTTAACTCGAAGTGTACACCGCCTAAATGGCTGCCACATTCTTGATGAATGGCGAAGGCTTGTTGCAATTCTTGCATAATGTCAGCGAAGTAACGCGTTTTAATGCCATGACTCGTGGTTTTAGTGTTGCCGTGCATAGGGTCGCAGACCCAAACCACATTGACGCCTGTTTTGTTGACGGTCTCAATCATGCTAGGCAAATGGTCAGCAATTTTTTCTGCACCTAAACGATGGGTTAGCGTTAAGCGTCCGGCTTCATTTTCAGGATTTAAGGTTTCAACTAATTGCGTTAAATGTTCAGGCGTAACCGTTGGCCCGATTTTTACGGAAATAGGGTTAGCAATGCCACGCATGTATTCGACATGTCCTTCATCTAGGCCAGCGGTGCGCATGCCAATCCAAGGATAATGCGTGGATAGATTATACCATTTGCCATTTTCTTCGCGAGTTAGCGCTTGTTCGTAATAGAGTAATAAGGCTTCATGCGCCGTGTAAAAATTAATACTAGAGGTAGTGTCATTAATGTTTAAATCGGCTAAGAAACGTTGTGGATCTTGAATGGAATTGACTAAATCATGGTAGCGTTTAGCCAAGGGCGCATCGGTTTCAAAATCAATCGTCCAATACTCAGGGTGATCTAAATCGGCAAAACCACCATCGACGAGTGCGCGAATGTAATTTAACGTGGAGGCAGCATTTTGGTAACCCTGTAACATGAGTTTGGGGTTGGGTGTGCGTTCAGTTTCAGTAAATCCGTGGCGGTTAATTAGATCACCGCGGTAAGAAGGCAATGTGACACCATCAATCGTTTCGGTGTCAGACGATCGCGGCTTAGCATATTGCCCTGCAATACGTCCCACGCGGGTAACGGGTTTACGCATGCCGTGAATCAGGATAACGCTCATCTGTAATAAAATTTTTAATTTGGCGCTGATGCCATCAGCGTGACAGATATCAATATTTTCGGCGCAGTCGCCACCTTGCAAAATAAAACGTTCACCGCGGGAGGCTTCAGCGAGTTGCTGTTTCAAGGCTTCAACTTCTAATGCCGTTACTAAGGGAGGTAAGCCCGATAGTCGTTCAACTGCTTTGTTTAGTTGAGTAGCATCAGGATAAGCCGGTTGCTGTTTGCACGTTTTTTGCTGCCAAGATTCAGGCGTCCAAGTTGTCATTATACTTCCTCGTTAGTGGCCAGCATTATCGCATTGTGACAAATATTGTGCAATGTTCCGTGACGGTAGATTACTTAGATCGCTCGCAAGATAAGCCCGTTTCGCTTTGTGACTTCAGCATATTGAAAATCTGCTATGACAAAAGCTAAGTGGCCTATTAGGGGTGCGTCAGTTATTAGTGGTGATGGTTGAGATATTTTTCATCAAACTTGGTTTTATTCTAATCCCTGCTAGAATAACAAGACTTATCGCAGGAGAGCCATGTGCGGATTATCTTAATTATTTTGTTAACAACATTGTTAGCTTCATGTGCCGCCGTTCCTCACACACCATCATGGCAAGAGAAACGCTGCCTACCCGATTCGCAATGTTGGGCGAAGTTAACGCCGAAACAGCAAGTTGAATTAAAGCAAAAATGGTTGGCTGATGAGCAAGCTATCCAACGAGAAATGAAACGCTTGAAAGCCTATCACCCTAATCGATAGAAGTTATACCCAAAGTGATCGAGTTTTAAGTTTTCTACCTGCCACATTTGCACGAGCTGGTGTTATCTAAATCTGCGCATAGATGACTATAGCTGGCTTTAGATAACACCAGCTCGCACAAATCTGTTTGCTATAAAACCTAAAACTCAATCACTTTGGGTATATCATTTAGCTAATTTTCTGCATGGAAGACTTGACGCTTTCGGAAAATTGATTCAGCAAGTCATTGATAACATCACCATTTGGTAACACTAAGTTAGGCGCAATTTCGTGTAACGGCATAATAAAGAAAATACGCTGAGCTAAATCATAGTGCGGTACAGTCAGTGTTTCAGTGTTAATGTTTTCATTGTTATAAAGTAAGATATCTAAATCTAATGTTCTTGGTCCCCAGCGGTCATCGCTACGCTCGCGGCCTTGTTGGTTTTCTATCGCCTGTAATGCTGATAATAATGCTGGCGCGGATAAGTTTGTTTCTAACTTTATCACGGCATTGATGTAGTTTTCTTGTTTTTGATTATCGAGTGGCGGGTTGCGATAGAGTGATGAGCATGTGATATCGTCAGATAGTTCACATAGTGATTCAATGGCTGTTTTGATTTGGCGTATCGGTTGCTTAAGGTTACTCCCCATACCGATATAGGCAATCATTGAGCGGGTGCTCGCTTAGCTCTTTTACGTGGTTTGGGTTGAGGCAGTTGTTCAACAAGCTCTTGACGTTGTTCTTCATCGCCGTCATAGAACTGCGTCCACCATTGTGCCAATGCTTGTAAGTGAGGCTCGTGTTCTGCTCGCAATAATAAGAAATCATAGGCAGCACGGAAGCGTTTATTTTCAATTAAGCGCCACGGCTTTTTACCTTGACGGCGTTGGAAACGAATTTGCATGGTCCACATTTCCTGCATCACCATAGTGTGACGGCGCGGAATAGCGACAGACGTTGATTGTGTTTTTAATACATCGTAGCTGGCCTGTTCTAACGCCGCAAGCGGGTGGATAGCATCTTGGCGATATTCGTGTGCGAGATGATTTACCGGTGGCCAGAGGAATACAGCAAAGAGAAATGCGGGATTCAAACTCTTTTCTTGCTTGATGCGAAGGTCAGTGTTTTCTAGCGCATGCAGGATGAAGGCTAGTGTGCTTTCATTTTGCAAATGTTTTTCTGTTTGCGGGAATAAACGCTCGAATAAGTGTTGTTCACGTAATTGATGAAAAGTGTCGACGGCATAGCCCGATAAAAATAATTTTAAGACTTCTTCAAATAAGCGTGAAGGGGGGATGATTTCTAACAGCTCGCCTAATGCTTGAATGGGTTTAACCGTCTCAGGTGCAATATCGAGATCCAATTTGCTAGAGAAGCGTATTGCTCGTAACATACGAACCGGATCTTCGCGATAACGTTGTTCTGCATCACCAATCATACAAATGTGTTTCTTGCTTAAATCAGCAAAGCCACCAGTGTAATCGATAATAGAGTGGTCGGTAATGTCGTAATAAAGCGCATTCATACTGAAGTCACGACGCCAAGCGTCATCTTCCAATGTGCCATATACATTGTCGCGTGTGATCATGCCTTTGCGTGTTTGCGCATCAACAGCGTTACCTTTTTCGTGCCCCGCTCTAAAGGTTGCGACTTCAATAATTTCTCTGCCAAAATAGACGTGGGCCAAGCGAAAACGTCGGCCGATTAAACGACAATTACGGAAAATGCGGCGTACGTCTTCAGGTTCGGCGTTGGTTGCGACATCACAATCTTTGGGTTCTTTGCCTAGGATTAAATCACGAACGCAGCCTCCGACGATATACGCATCGTAGCCAGATTCTTGTAATTTCTTGATGATTTTTGAAGCATTGTGATTGATGCTTTTGCGATGAATTTTATGTTCGGCAGCCGAAATACGCTGAATGCCCGATGTCGAGGATTTACGGCCAAACATGTTACGTACGATTTTAAAAATAATATCTCTCCTGAGTAGGGTATAATTCTAACACAATTTAGTGATATATTAGTTCTATGCTGAAATTTATCAAAAAGTTCTACGCGAATAAAATTTACCCTCATGACCCTGATAACATGTGGTTTATCCATAGTCTTCGTACCACAGTAGCTGGTGTGATAGGTGCTGCGATTATGTTGTTCACGCCTATGCCTCAACCCTTATGGCTGTTACTGACTTTATTCTTCACAGTTATGTTAAAACCCTTGTTGGGTAGTAATTGTATTCTACGTAAGCGTAATCTCATCATTTATGGTGTTTTACAAGCCGTGTATATTTTTGCTTTTAGTTATTTGGCCAATAATTTTTGGGTCATGGTCGTCGGTGTTTTCGTTTTAACTGCTATATTATTTTATTTATTACGATTTGGGCCGCCTTTCATCGGTATTGTGATGACCACCATTGCTCTTGCTGCTTTAGCGCTAGGTTTCCCTGCTAGTGTACAAGACAGCGCTTGGCGCTTAGTCAGCTCTTTATCGGGCGTGTTGATTGGCTATATTTTTGCGTATTACATCTGGCCCGACCGATTGCGATATGCCGTGCGTAAAAACTTGGTGTGTTTCACTCATGATTTAGCAACGTATTGTTGTTGGATGATCCGCGATACCTTGCGTGGCGGGCATTATGAGACGCGATATACTGAGCTACGATTACAGGCTTATCGTCGTTACGTGCGTTTACAGCAATTGGTAGAAGAGCAACCCTATCTACCTAAGCGTTATCGTTGTACGCGCGATTTTGCAAAAATCATCCGTTGCCAACGTTTGTTTTATGAAGTGACAATTATATTAGAAAACTTTTTTACTCACTTACAGCGCGATAGTTATCTGGAAGGCTTATTCACGCTGCTTTCAAAATTAAGCGATGATGTTTTAGACCTGAGTCAGCAGTTACAGTTACGCATGGCATTGAAACCAGCCGAGTTGGACATGACAGCCTTTAATCAAAGTGTTTTTGAATTAGAAGGTAGGATTCAAGAAACGTTAATGGATTCGAGCTCGAATAGCACGAGCTCGGGTGTGATTGTTTGTGAATGGTCTAATTTTGTAGCGGTATTGCAAAACCTACAGCACGCCATGCAGCGCTTAGTCGAAGCAACTGATGAGGTGATGGTATGAAAATATCCATGAATATACAGCAAGCCATTCGTGTTGCCATTGCTGCTACCTTAGCCGTGGTTGTGCTAAATGAATTTAATGTGGGCCATGGTTTTTGGGTGTTGTTAACCGTGGTGGTTGTTATGCAATCCACCTTGGGTGCCTCAGTGCATCGCGCGCGATTGCGATTAGCGGGTACAGTGTTGGGTGTATTCTTTGGTGCATTATTTTGCGCCCTATTGCCTGACCATGATGGGGTGTTTTATATTTTCGCCATTGTTATGCTCTTCGCTGGCGTTTATAGTTTTCCTATTTCATACGCTTGGTTCATGTTCTTTTTGACAGCATTAGTGATTGCGATTTTTTCTTACCATGCGCCCAACCCATGGGGATTCGCGACGCTAAGATTGATTGACACCTTAATTGGCCTGGCCATTGCTTTGTTAGTGAGTTTTGTGGTTTGGCCACTACCCGCTGCACGTTTGCACCACCAAGCGTTATTTGAAAGCTTGCAGGCTTGTGAGTTGTATTTTTCGACTATTGTTGGTTTATATTTCTCAGAACAGTATGATCGCGAAGTGTTAGAGTTGCATCAAGAACAATTGGAAAGTCAGCTGCAAAAAAACCAACAATATTATGATGAGTTACGTTATGAGCCTAGCGCCTTGTTTGATCAGCGTTATATTAGCGGCTCTATTTTGCGATCAGAAGAAAAGCTGCAAGGCATGTTGTTAAGCATGCGAGTGACGGCTTATCGTAGCGCGGTGTCATCTTTGGATGTGGCTACACAAGAAAAATTCAAACAGCTAGCGGGCGAAATTAGCCGAATATTTAAAGCCTTGGTTGATGCCGTTAATCAAGATAGCAGCTTGCCTAAGCGCGATGATTTGCGCGTTGCGACGCAACAACTTAAATCAGCCATCGCAACGTGGGAGTCGAGCCAAGATAAAATGATTTATACCAGTAATGAAGGTATGAATATACTATTGTTCTTAACGGGACTGCGACAAGTGTCAGGTGAATTACGTTATATTCATATGGCGGTCAAACAATTACGAGCATTGAAAAATTAACTATGAAGCATCAAGCACAATGGTTTCCAGTTAATCAACGTTGGCGCTATCGCCAAGCTGGTGCTGAGATGAGCAGTTGGTTATTAGATCCAGGCTCATTAACACGTCGTCTGCAGTGTCATGGCAACATGACAGTGCAAGTGCTACGCCAAGCATATGCTCGGCCTTCTGAAGAAGAAGCTAAAAAGCTCAACATCCCGAGCCATGTTGATGCTGTGATTCGAGAAGTGTTGTTACATTGTAACGATGAGCCCTGGATTTTCGCACGTTCAATTTTTCCTATTACCACTTTAACTGGAGCCGAACAGCGGCTGCATCATTTGGCCGGACGCTCGCTGGGTGAATTATTGTTTACCTCACCCAAAGTTTGGCGTGCAGAGTTTGATGTTGCTAAATTACGCCAGCAAGATTATTTTTCTCGGCAAGTGAAAAAATTAACCGGTATTGATGAAAATCTATGGGCACGACGTTCCTTGTTTTATTTCACGGACAAACCCATAATGGTTAACGAAGTCTTTTTACCACGAGTGACACAATGAATGCTTACTTACGCTTAATTCGCTTTGATAAACCTATCGGTACTTATTTAGTGCTATGGCCAACGCTTTGGGGTTTAATTATCGCCAGCCAAGGTCGGCCTAAATTGTCAGTGCTCATTGTTTTTGTATTGGGGGTGGTGTTGATGCGTGCCGCTGGTTGCATCATTAACGATATTGCCGATAGAAACATTGATGGCAAAGTCGCACGGACTAAACTACGCCCACTAGCCACCGGTGAAATCAGTACGCGAGCGGCAATCATTTATTTCATCGTGTTATGTTTGCTCGCCTTCGGTTTAGTGCTGACGATGAATCGCTACACCATCCTCTTATCTTTCGTCGCCGTCTTCATTGCCGCCCTTTATCCCTTCACCAAGCGCGTGTTCAATGCCCCACAATTCATTTTAGGCTTAGCCTTCGCCTGGGCTGTGCCCATGGCCTTCGCTGCGCAAACCAATCATGTGCCAGCTATTGCCTGGTGGCTTTATCTAGCTGTCGTGAGTTGGGTGATGGCTTACGACACGATGTACGCCATGGTCGATAGAGAAGATGATAAACACTTGCCGATTAAGTCTACCGCCTTATGGTTTGCTAAATACGATAAGTTAATGGTCGGTTTATTACAATTAGCCACACTAGTGATTTTATTTTTCATCGGCCGAGAACTTCACGTTACCACAGCCTATAACAAATGCTTAATCGTCACCGCTGGCTTATTCGCCTACCAACAATACCTCATCCGCCACCGTGAACCAAAAGCGTGTTTCAACGCTTTCCTCAATAATAATTATGTGGGGTTGGTCATGACAATAGGGTTGTTGCTTAACTTCTTTTAACGCCGGGTAAGTTCGCACGTCAGTGCGGACATATCCGGTAGAACGAAGCCATACAATGATGTTACGTTGACGGTGCAGCCTTTAAAGTTTTTTCTGTCAGATCGTTATTTTAGACCTGAAGAGCCGGTGCTTTTATCCAAACAACCTGGCTTTCGTGAGGTTGATAACTTATCTCCAACGCAATGCCTGTGACTCGGGTTTCGGCATCGTCGGTGGTGACGCGGTAGGTTTTTATCTGACCGTTTACAGGGGTGAGGATGAAAGTGCACTCAGGTGTTTGAGTTGCGTCAGTAGGCTCGTGGGATAGCGTCATGCCAATGCCCGGCGAGGCGTTATTGAGCAGCCAGCGATATGTTTGCTGTTCACTCGTAGGTACGGTGATGGTCATGCTTGTTCCCGGCGGGAGCATGCTGGCCTTAAAACCACAGGATGTAATTGTCAGTTGTAAAGGGTCGGTGACTTTCTGTTGCTCCGGTTTGTGGCGGCCGTAAAGTGTTCTTAGGTCAACCTGTTGGCGTGGGTCACCAGCAACAAGCGTTGAATAACGTACTTAGCTTAAGCCAAACTTAAGAGAAGGATAATCGTCACGGCATACGGTTATTTTTCAGCTTCTCGCTGTAAGACTTTAGTCAAAATCTCTAACTTACGCTTGCAATATCAGTGGCTCAGGTTTCGGCATTGTTTTGTATAACGGTGAAAAGGTGATAAGTCTTGGTGATAATCTGTGGGCAGTGTCTATGACACATTTATTTTTGCAGGCAGAAAGGAAGGTAGTTTTATCTAAGCCTAAAGACCTAAAGTAGATTAATACAACGGCTGATAAACGGATGGTGCTGTTGTTTGGTTATTGTCGTCACCTTTTTCTGTGACATAGGGTTTGGGTGCATTTTGTTGGCGAAAAGTTTCAAATATTGCACCTGGGTCATTAGGGCCTGCCGCTAAACCGGTGCTGGGGTCGATACGCATGGTGACTAAGCCGTTTGGACGAGCCATGGTGTGTTCGGGTGTGCCGTGTAGGGCGCTGCGCATAAAGTCAATCCACATGGGGAGCGCCGCTTGTGCGCCATATTCTTTTAATGATTTAGGTTGATCAAAGCCCATCCATGCAACGGTTACGATGTCGCTGTTGAAGCCTGAGAACCATGCATCACGTTGTTCGTTCGTTGTTCCGGTTTTGCCTGCTAAATCAGTTCGGCCTAAGACTTTCGCACGGCCACCTGTGCCTTCTTGGATGACGCTTTGCATGGCTGATGTGATCAGATAAGCATTTTGCGGTGTAATAATGCGTGGAGCTAAATTTTCAGGGGGAGCACTTGCAGCTGGGCTAAGTGTTTCTGATGTGTTGTCATCACTAGTTTGATCGCAATCTTCGCATGCTACTTTAGGGGTAACTTCTTGTACGACAGTGCCGTTTTCATTTGTCACTTTACTAATAAGATAAGGTTTAACTAAAAAACCACCATTGGCGAACACGGCATAGCCTGAAGCTAATTGTAGCGGCGTTAAATCACCGGCACCTAAGGCTAATGATAAACTGTGTGGTAAGTTAGCGTCAGAGAAGCCAAAGCGCTTCATGTAAGTAATCGCGTAGCTGATACCAATTTCTTGCAGCAATCGCACGGAAACTAAGTTACGTGATTTCATTAAACCGACGCGTAAACGTGTCGGACCATAAAATTGGCGTGTATCATTTTGTGGGCGCCAGAGGCCAACTTCATCGGTCGCTTGAGTGACAACCGGAGCGTCGTTAACCAGCGTGGCTAAGGTTAATCCTTTATTTAATGCTGCAGAATAGACAAAAGGTTTGAAGCCCGAGCCGGGTTGACGTTGTGCTTGCATAACGCGGTCGAACTTACTTTTTACATAACTAAAACCACCAACCATGGCGGTAATGCCACCATCTTGTGGATTTAGCGCGACGATAGCACCTTCAGCTTCTGGTACTTGACTTAATCCCCAGCCACCATTTTTTAATTGTTCGACGTAGATTAAATCACCGATACTTAATACTTGCTCAGCAGATTTCGGTGGTGGTGTTTTCCAACCACTTTTTAATGCTTTTCCTGCCCATGTGAAAGTTGACCAGGGTAAGGTTACTTGCTCACCACTGGCTAATAATACCGTCGCTTGTTTGTCTTCAACATTAGTGACTAAGGCCGGTTGCAAACCGTTAAATACCGTTAGTTTTTTTAAGCGACGCTGAAAGTCGGGGTATTCTTCAGGTGTAATTGTTTCGCCCCAATTTGCCTGGGGGCCACGATAGCCGTGACGTTTGTCATACGCTAATACAGCGGTGCGTACGGCACGATTGGCTGCTCTCTGCAATTTACTGTTAATTGTCGTGTGAACGGTAAAGCCCATAGTATAAGCATCATTACCATATTTTTTAACTAAGCCATCGCGAATTTCTTCGGCAACATAAGGGGCATAAAGTTGCACGCGTAGATTGTGGAAAGTTGCAGTTAATGGTGTTGCATCAGCTTGTTGGAATTGTTGTTGGTTGATATAGCCTTGCTCCAACATGCGGCTCAGTACATGGTGGCGTCGTTCGATTGCAGCAGTAGGATTGCTTAATGGATTAATGGCTGAAGGGGCTTTGGGTAAACCTGCGATCATAGCCATTTGTGGCAACGTTAAATCTTGTATTTGCTCTCCATAGTAGACCTGAGCTGCCGCTGCTGCACCATATGCACGTTGACCGAAATATACTTTGTTTAAGTAAAGTTCTAACACTTTATCTTTGCTGAGCTCACGACTTATTTTTAGTGCCAATAAAATTTCACGTATTTTACGAATGTAAGTTTTTTTGCGCGTTAAAAAGAAATTCCGCGCTACTTGCATGGTGATGGTGCTACCACCCTGAGTTTTATGCCCCGTGGTAATAAGCAATAAGCCAGCGCGCGCTAAACCAAATACATCAACGCCCGAGTGCTCCCAAAAGCGGCGGTCTTCAGTGGCGACGATGGCGTGAATTAATTGAGGAGGTACGTCAGCAAGTTGGACGGGGATACGTTTTTTTTCACCAAATTCCCCAATGAGTTTATTGTCAGCAGAGAAGACGCGCAGCGGCACTTGCATTTGTACATTTTTTAGCTTGTCGACATCCGGTAAATCTTGTTCAAGAGACATAATGCCAATCACTGCAATCACAACAAGAGAGATACCGGCAAGTAAAAGGAATTTTATGATGGTGTAGTGTCGTTTTTTAGCCATAAGCCGTCTATCATACCATGTTTTTCGTAAGCTCTATGATACAAACTATTTGGTAAATCAAAAGCTTAGCAGTATTTTCTGTGTGTATTTTGCGCAGCTCTAGCTGGGATGGAGAAATAGCAAAAAAAAAACATTTAAAATCAATCAATTATCCACTAGAATTGGGAGTACACACATTTGATGAGAGACACATGCTGAAGGATTGGCGTGATAAATTACTAAATAGAGTAAAGGCTGTTGCCGGCAAGTTGCCACGACAGGCTTTGCCTGTTCCTGCCAAGTTAAAATCCATCTTAGGTGGACGTCGTGATATGGCGTTAGTCGGAATCGATATTAGCTCAACTTCTGTCAAATTATTGCAACTGGCTCGACGCGGTAATGGTTATGAAGTTAAATATTATGCTGTCGTACCTTTACCTAAGGGTGCTGCAGCAGAGAAAGAAATTAAGCAACCTGAAAAAGTCGTCAAGGCTATTGAGCGTTTGATAGCGCGTTCAGGCACATCAGCTAAAGCTGCTGCAATTGCTGTGTCAAGTTCTGCCGTGATTACCAAGGTGATTCAAATGCAAGCGGGTTTGAGTGAGCGTGAATTAGAGGCGGATATTGAACTTGAAGCAGAAAAATATATTCCACATCCCTTGGATGAAGTCAGTTTAGACTATGAAGTATTAGGGCCAACGGCCCAGAACCCAGAGTTAAATAACGTGTTATTAGTTGCATCGTACAGTGCAAACGTGGAGTCACGTGTTGCTGTTGTAGAGGAAGCTGGCTTGGCTGTGAAAGTAGTTGATGTTGAATCCTATACTATGGAGCGTGCATTCCACTTGCTTGCACCCTACTTGCCTAAAGAAATGACGGAGGGTGTTGTCGCTATTGTTGATATTGGTTCTAGCATGACCATGCTCAACGTTATTGAGAATGGGCGATTGATCTATTTGCACGAAGAATTATTTGGCGGCAATCAATTAACACAAGTGATACAGCAACGCTATGGCTTATCACAAGAGCAAGCTGAGTTAGCGAAAGTATCCGGCGAGTTACCTGATGATTACGAGAAGCAAGTTTTAGAACCTTTTTGTAAAATGGTGGCGCAGCAAACACAACGGTTTTTACAGTTCTTCTATTCTTCAAGCCCCTATAGCAAAATTGATGGTTTGTTGGTTGCGGGTGGTGTCGCTGAAACGGATGGTTTGTTGGCGACTTTGCAGCAAGATTTAGGTGTTGATGTGAGGATAGCTAATCCTTTGGCGCACATGGAAATAGCGTCAAACTTAAATGCTGAATTATTACAGCATGATGCGCCATCATTGTTAGTGGCAACAGGCTTAGCGTTACGAGGATTTATGTGATGGCGATGGTGAATTTGCTTCCATGGCGTGATATGCAGCGCGACGAAATCAAGAAAAAATTTATACGCAGCCTTGTTTTTACGGTAGTTTTTGTTTTTTTTGTGGGTGTGCTTTTGTTTTTTTATTATCGTTCTGATGTCAGTCATGCAGAATCGCGCAACCAATATTTGCAGCAACAAATTAAGGTGGTAGAGCCACAAATCAAAAAAATTGACGAAATGAAAACCCGTTACGACGAAATGCTAAAGAAAATAAAAGCAGTTGAAGTGTTGCAAGCTAAGCGTGCGTATACAGTGCATTTGTTAGAGTCTTTTGTGGAGGTTATGCCAAAAGGATTGTATTTGTCTTCAATTAAAAAAAATGACACGGATGTAATATTAACTGGCTTATCAGTTTCTAACAATGAAGTGAACACGTTATTGGCAAACATTGTTGCTTCGAAATGGTTTCAAAAACCGAAGCTCGTGAATATTGATATTGCAAAGAACAATGCTGAGTATAAGCGTCAGTTTGTGGTGTCAATGACGCTGATTCCTCAAGAAGAAGTGCTGAAGAAGATGGAGCAAAACAAATAATGCAACTGGGTAAGTACGAAATAGATTTCAATAATATCGCTTATTTGTCTGAAAAGATGCGTGTCAGTATACTCGTTGTCATTGGTGTGCTGTTGTTTTTATTCATTTATTGGCTGGGAATTAGTGGCCAATCGGTTGACCTGAAAGTAGAAAAAAAGAAAGAAATCAGCTTGAAAAGCGAGTTAACTAAAGATTACCAAATGACAGCCAATTTATCTGAGTATGAATCGCGATACCTCACCGTGCAGAATGAACTGCATGCCTTTGTTGATAAGCTTCCTGACCAAACTGAAGTGCCTAATTTGATTGAGACGCTTAACCAAACTGCTAAAAAATTAACAGTCGACGTGGTGACCTTGAAAGTGGGTAAAGTTGTCAGTCGTGATTTTTACAAAATGCAACCGCTTGAGCTTAATGTGCAGGGTACTTATCACAACTTAGCAGCATTTATCAGCGCATTAGAAAATATGCCCGCATTAATGTCAGTAGTGAGGTTTGATTTAACGCCCGAACTTAATTCGGCGCCGACATTTAATCGTATGATTGTAGCCAATTTATATGTGCAGGTTTATCGCCACCAACAAGCAACTAAAAGTTTAGCCGAGAAGAAAAAATGATGCGAATGATTAGTTTAACATTGCTCATTCTATTGTCGCTCACGAGTTGTAGTGGGGGGGGGCAATCGGATTTGCAGCGCTACGTTAGTAAGTTGAAAAAGACGGCTCCAACTTCATTGCCTGCTTTGCCAACATTCCAGCAGATAACACCCTATTATTATAGCCTACAAGATGAGCGCACACCCTTCCAGGTTTCTAGTCAGCGTTTATTGCAAGGTGATGCCCCTATGCAGCGCAATGTGAAAGAAAAGATTGAGCAATATCCACTAGATAGTTTGAAAATGGTCGGTAGTATTACCCGTGGCACGAAAGTTTGGGCACTAGTGAAAGCGCCAGATGACATTGTTTACCAAATTAAAGTCGGTGACTATATTGGCCCGGATTATGGTAAAGTAACAAAAGTGACAGAAAAAGCTATTTTCTTAACTCAGAGTATGGTGAAAGAGGGACGTTGGGAGCAACAACCGACTGAAATCAGGTTGCCAGTAACTGAGATGACGGCGGAGCAAGGTAAAGGATGATGAGACATTTTGTTCGGTATATAAGTTTATTAGTGTTGATGTTCGGTGTTTGCTTTGCCGCGAATGGCTATGCCAAGCCTATCGAAATACAGCAGTTAAGTTATCGAGCGCTAGAATCGAATGTGTTGCGTGTCGAGCTGAGTTTGTCAGCTGACTTGAAGCAAAATCCTAAAAGTTTTGTGACGAAGAATCCTGAAGTCTTAGTTGTTGATTTCGCTGATATGAAATCAGTGATGGATAAGAATACTTATGATGTCGATACGACAGGTGTGCAAAACATTAGCCTAGTGCATGGCAATAACCGCGAACGGATCTTGGTGAAATTAAATTCCCCTGCGCAATATTCAATGCGTATTGATGGCAAGAAAGTATTTCTTGATATTACAACCTTGGGCAATACGAAATCAGCAGCAACCTACCATCGTTTTCAGCAAAATGTGGACAAGTCAACAACTGCTAAAAGTGCGAGTTACCAAATTGAGCATATTGATTTTAAGCGCGGTAAACAAAAAAACAGTGGCCAAGTGATTGTTACTTTCAATAAGCCTAATGTTAAAACTGATCTAGAAGAGCGTGCGAATCTTATCAATGTCAGCTTCTTGAATACCGAAGTTCCCGAAAAACTCATGCGTAAGTTGGATGTAACCGATTTTTCAACGCCGGTGCAGTTCGTTAATTTAACACACAATGGTAATAAAGTTGAGTTAACGGTTACCAACAAAGGTGAATATGAGCAATCAGCATATCAATCGGGCAACAAATTTGTCATTGATGTGGTTGGAAAAAATAAAGACAAAGCGGTTGGTAACCAACCTGAATACACTGGTGAAAAAATCTCTTTGAACTTTCAAAATATTTCAGTGCGAGCAGTATTGCAATTGTTATCACAATTTACTGGCTTGAATATGGTCGTGAGCGATAAGGTGTCAGGTGATGTTACATTGCATTTGAACAATGTACCGTGGGATCAAGCGTTAGACTTTATTTTGAAAAGTCGTGGTCTTGCCAGTCGAGAGATGGGTAACGTAATGATTATTGGCCCAGCTGCAGAAATTACCGCGCAAGAACAAGCGGAGTTAAAAGCTAAGCAAGATTTACAAGCTTTAGCGCCACTATATACCCAAACGTTTACCGTTAATTATGGTAAAGTCGATGATTATTACAACATGTTGAATGCGACTGAAAATAGCTTTTTGTCACCACGTGGGCGAGTGGTGATGTTGAAAAGTTCGAATAAATTAATTGTGGAAGATACGGCTGAAAAATTACGTGAGATTCGCACCTTGTTAACGCAAGCCGATAAACCGGCGAAGCAAGTGTTGATCGAAGCGCGTATCGTTTTTGTGCGTAAAACCTTTGAAGATGAGTTGGGTATTAAATGGGGCGCAACAAACACAAGTAGCAGCAGTGCGTTTAGAGGTTTTAATATGGATTTAGGCGCTGGTGGTTTGGGTGGTAAAGATGCTGCTGTTTTGAGTTTTGCTAAAGTGGTCGGCGGTGTGCAGCTTGATTTAGAACTGAGTGCGCTAGAGGCGGAATCGGGTGCGGATATTGTTTCAAGCCCACGTTTATTAACCTCGAACAATGTGAAGGCGAGTATCGAGCAAGGTTCAAAAATTGCTTATAACTCCACGGCCCCAAGCGGTGGCACTTCAACGAATTTAGTGTCTGCGACATTAAAACTTGAAGTGACGCCTCAAATCACGCCGAATAATAAATTATTATTAGACTTAACCGTTACGCAAGATAGACCCGGTGCCGATATTAATGGCCAAGCGTCTATTGATACGCGACAAGTAACGACGAATATCTTGATGGATAATGGTGAGACAGTTGTATTAGGTGGGGTTTATGAGCGTGATAAAACCAATTCTGTTGAGCGTGTGCCATTCTTAGGTTCTATTCCAGGTCTTGGTGCATTGTTCCGTCATGAGAAGACAAAGGATCAAAAGTCTGAATTATTAATTTTCTTAACCCCGAAAATTATTGAATCTAATGATGACCTTGAATAATAATATTGTATTGATTGGCCCCATGGGTGCGGGGAAGTCGGTATTAGGCAAGGCGATTGCCGAACGCTTGGGTTGGCAATTTATCGATTCTGATGATGTCATCGTCAAACAAGCTGGTGTTGATATTCCTTGGATCTTCGATGTAGAAGGTGAAACAGGTTTTCGCCAGCGTGAACATGAAGTTTTAGCTGGATTATGTAAGTGTACGGATACGGTGATAGCAACCGGTGGTGGTGCTATTTTACGTGAAGATAATCGCACATTGTTTGTTGATGATTTGGTGGTGTATTTGCAAACCTCGATAGCGATGCAATTCAAACGTTTGAAAAAAGATAAAAACCGTCCTTTATTACAAGCTGATGATGTGACTGCCAAATTAACGGCATTAGCCGAACAACGTAACCCTATTTATAGCGCATTAGCTGATGTGACCGTCATCACAGATGGTAAAACAGTCAGTGAGTTGGTGCGCACAGTGACAGAGACATTAAATGATAACCGTTAATACTTCACAACATCGTTACCCTATTTACGTTGACGCAGGCTTATTGCAGCAGGCTGAATTGTTCACGAAGCATATCTCGGGTCAGCAAGTGATGATTGTCACGAATGAAACGGTGGCGAAGCATTATTTATCAGTACTACAAGCGAGCTTAAGCAGCTTTCAAGTCGAAACGGTTATTGTGCCTGATGGTGAAGCGTTTAAGACCTTGGCGACACTGGAAACTATTTGGGACGCGCTGATGAAAGCGAAGTTTAATCGCCAAGCAAGCTTGATTGCATTAGGTGGTGGGGTGATTGGTGATATGACAGGTTTTGCGGCCAGCTGTTATCAGCGAGGCGTGCATTTTTTACAAGTGCCGACGACCTTATTGGCGCAAGTTGACGCATCAGTCGGTGGTAAAACGGCCGTTAATCATGTACGTGGTAAGAACATGATTGGTGCATTTTATCAGCCACAAGCCGTGATAATTGATATCGATACGTTGGTAACGTTACCCCCTCAACAATTTGCTGCGGGCATGGCTGAAGTCGTGAAACATGGTTTGATTAAAGATGCAGCTTATTTTGCTGAAGTGGAGCAACAGGCTGATGCGGCATTGCAGCAAGAGCCAGCTTTATTAAAAGGGCTCATTAGACGTAGTTGTGAAATCAAAGCCGCCGTGGTCTCAGCTGACGAACGTGAAGCAGGTGAGCGTATGTTATTAAACTTTGGTCATACTTTCGCTCATGCCATTGAAACGTTAACTGATTATCAGCAATATTTACATGGTGAAGCCGTGGCTATTGGTATGGTATTAGCGGCGAAATTGTCACAACAATTAGGCTTGTTGGATGCCATGGATGTGAACCGTATTCAGCAAGTGTTAGCCAAGTTGCAATTGCCCACAGCGCTGCCGACCAGCCTTAGCAGCGATGCAATGATTCAGGCAATGCGGCATGACAAAAAGGTTAATGACAAAGGTTTGCGCTTTATTGTCTTGAATGCCATCGGTGATGCTAAAATTGTTGATAATATAGATATCGATATGATTGCGCATGTACTAGAAGACCGTTAGAATTACCTTCATGAATATCAATCCAAAACATTACTGGCGCCACTTTGGCTTCCAGCATGATCCTTTCCCGACTGATGGTCAAGCTGATGTGTATCTCTCTACGGCCTGGCAGCAATATTTAACGTTCCTTGAAAATCTTGAGCATTATCGTAATGCTTTGCTATTGGTTGTCGGGCCTAATGGCATTGGTAAATCAACGTTACGCCAACAGTTTGTTAATAAGGTGTCGGGTAAAGTTAAGTCACATGTAGTAAATGCGACATCGCAATTAGGGGCTGAGCATATTTCTGAAGTGCTTGCATCTGCGTTTGGCATGGAGATTGTCAGTGAGAACCATAATGTTTATGACACCATTGATAAACAATTAGCAGCAATGCAGGAAACAGGTCAGCAATATTTGTTGGTGATCGATAATGCTGAAAAATTACCATTAGATGCCGAACAACTTTGTCTTTATATGATTAAGCATCAAGTTGTCACACAGGCTTGTATGCGTGTCGTGTTATTTGGCAATGAATCCTTGGTGGAAAGTTTCGAGCAGCTCATCGAGCAGCAAGACGATTCCATCAATAATTACGTGGTTAATACCTTAACTTTGCAACCGCTCGATCGCGAAAACACACAAACCTTCGTCGAGCAACGTTTAGCGCAAGCCGGTTACGATGGCAAAGTAACATTGTTTTCACCTGTGGATTATGATGATGTGTATGAACAGTCTCAAGGTTTGCCTGCCGCCGTGAATCATTGTGCACGCGAGTTCATTATGACCTTGCTCGAAGAATTATATCCCAGTGTTGAAACTGTGAAACCACGACAGAAAACCGTTTCTTCCAAGCAGTGGAAAAAATATGTGAATACTGATGTAGCGATTCATGCAGTAAAGCGTGGTCGTTGGTGGATAGGTGTGGTCGCAGTCATTGCTGTGTTATTGCTTTGGGTCTATCCTGCTATGCAACGGCATTCATTACGCAACATTTCACCTGTTTCACTGCCACCTGAAGCGAATACGGTGCAGCATCAACAAGCGATGAAACAATTAGCCGATCGTCAACAAGCAGCAGAGGCGGTTAAGCAGTCCGTCAAACAGCCCGTCAATCCGGCGGCAAAGGTAAAACCTGTAGCGACTAAGCCTATGCCGACCAAGCCTGTCGCTAAGCAAAAAATGGTGCGCTTAATTGAAAATGGGCAAGTCAAATGGGTCCCTGCCGCACAAATTGAAAAAGAATTACATCCTGAACATGTCGCCTTGAAAAAGCCAAGCAAAGCCAAAGTGGTAAAGGCCGTTAAGCCTGTAGCACCGAAAGTCACAAAACCTAAAACAGTACCGATGACTAAGCTACAGCCCGCGAAGCCAGTATTGGCACCTGTCGTCGACAAATCAATCAAACCAGAATCCATTGTGAAAGCTGAGGTTGCGCCGATTGTGTTAACGGCAACAGAGCAACGCTTATTAAAAGTCGATAGTAAAATGTATACGTTACAACTAATGGTTGCCAGCAGTGCGGATCTCGCTCAAGCATTTGTGAATAAAAACCAACTCGCTTCTTTAGCGACAACTTATCGGATGCATAAGGGTGGAAAAACCTTATATGTCGTGACCTTGGGTTTCTTCCCTAGCCGCAAAGCGGCACTAGATTCTGTCCCGAATTTAAATGCAAAAGTTGCAGCCTTAAAACCATGGCCACGTAGTTTTGCCTCTGTGCATCAAGATATTGCGACACTTCGTAGCTAGAATATAGTTTCTACTGGATCCCGCGGTCAAGCCGCGGGGTCCAGTAGGGAGCAGCAAAACCATGGAATGACAAAAGAATTCGTCATCCCGCGGCTTGACCGCGGGATCCAGGCAACCCATAAATAGCAGGAGAGTGATGATGAAAAATGATAACCTAATAAAGGCGCTATTACGTCAACCTGTCGATCGCACTCCGGTATGGGTGATGCGACAAGCCGGCCGTTACTTGCCAGAATATCGTGAAATCCGTGCCAAGGCCGGTGATTTTTTAACTTTATGTAAAACGCCGGAATTAGCCTGTGAGGTGACGCTGCAACCCTTACGTCGATTTGACTTAGACGCAGCCATTTTGTTTTCTGACATCCTCACTATTCCTGATGCCATGGGTTTGGGGTTGTATTTTTCAGAAGGTGAAGGTCCTAAATTCGCACGCCCCGTGCGAGATGAAAAAGCTATTGCCGCGTTACGCATTCCTGAACCAGCCGAATCATTACAGTATGTACCCGATGCGATTAAATTGATTAAGCCAGAATTAGATGTGCCGTTAATTGGTTTTGCAGGCAGCCCATGGACGGTTGCCAGCTACATGATTGAAGGCGGTAGCACTAAAACCTTTAATCAAAGTAAAAAAATGCTGTATGGCGCACCTGAATTAGCCCATCAATTATTAGAAAAATTAGCACAAGCTACCATTAAATATTTAAATGCCCAGGTGGAAGCTGGCGTCGATGCTTTGATGATCTTCGATTCTTGGGGCGGTGCATTAACCACGCAAGCTTACCAAATGTTTTCACTGCATTACATGCAAAGAGTTCTCGACGGTTTGCAGCGCGAGCGTGATGGTCAGCGTATCCCTGTGATTCTGTTTACTAAAGGCGGTGGTTTATGGTTAGAAAGTATAGCCGATAGCGGTTGTGATGCTGTTGGTGTTGATTGGACTATCGATATTGATGTCGCTCGCCAGCGTGTCGGTCACAAAGTCGCCCTGCAAGGCAATCTTGACCCTAGTGTATTGCTTACCGATCCCAAGACAATTCGCCAGTCAGTTAAACACATCATCGAAGCTTTTGGTTCTCATCCTGGCCATGTCTTCAACCTGGGACATGGTATTACGCCAGATGTGCCACCGGAGCATATGGCCATATTGGTTGATGCGGTACATGAAGGATAGGTGTTAGGGCCTAGGTATTAGGCGGTTTTGTAGCCGCGTCAGCGCGGCATTGATTTAAAAGATTGGCTTTGACGGTTAATTGAAACAGCTTAGGCTGTTTGCTAAGCCTAAGCCCTAAACTCCAACAATATTTGGCCTTCCACCAATAATCATCTATTATTAGTGACATGATTGTCACCAGTAAATTTATACCCGCCAAAGGCTTAGCCGGATGCCATCGACAAACGGTTTTGCCTAGCATTTTGAACCCCAAAGTAGACTTTGTGCCAGAACGTGAGCGTTTGATCATGCCCGATGGCGATGCCGTGGAATTTGATTGGGTCAATGAAGTGGGTGATGGCCCTATTGTTATTATGTTGCATGGTATGGCGGGCTCTATTGAGTCGTCTTATATTCGTGGTTTAACCCGACAATTGATCGCCCATAATTGGCGTGGTTTGATGATGTATTATCGTGGTCATGGTGAGGACTCGACAGTATCTGATCGCAGTTATCATTTAGGTGATACGTTGCCACTGAATACACTGGTATTTGATTTACATAAACGCTTTCCTAACACGCCATTATTTCTTATTGGTTTTTCGATGGGCGGTAATGTCACGTTAAAGTGGTTAGGTGAAGCGGGTAAAAATGCCCCCATCACTGCAGCCGTTGCCGTATCAACGCCATTTGATTTGCGTATGTCCGCACACCACATTCGTTATGGTTCGGGTAAGTTTTATCAGTGGTATTTATTAAGCGAATTGCACGACCACCTGAAAGACAAATATAAAGACAAAGAAGCCCCCTTTGATTTTGATGAAGTCGGAAAATCAGCCAGCTTTTGGGAGTTCGACGATAAAGTGACGGCCCCCATCAATGGTTTTAAAGATGCAGCTGACTATTATGACCAATCCAGTAGCCGCCAGTTCATGAGAAATATAGCGGTGCCAACTTTGTGTATTAATGCACTTGATGACCCCTTTATGCCACCAGAAGTTATTCCTGATGAGTATGAAATTTCTGAACACATCACTATTGAAGTGAGTGAACATGGTGGTCACGTTGGATTTGTAAGTGGCACCTGGCATCACCCAGAATTTTGGTTAGAACGCCGTATTCCTGAATTTATTGCACAACATTTGGAGCCAGTGTCCCATGCTTAAAACTTTATTTCGTAGCTTCATTCCGTGGGTGATATTTTTTGTTTTTTTAGGCTACGATTTGTTCGAATTGAAAATTGGCGCGACGGGAGCTTTGATTGCTTTAGTGTTATTAAGTAAGCAGGGTTTGAAGCGCGGATTTTTATTTGATTGGAGCAGCTTGTTATTTTTTATTTTCATTTGCGCGACGATTTATATATTTTACCAACCGTGGGTCGACACCAATGCTAGTCTATTAGCTAATATTGTTTTAACCTGTATTGCTTGGCTATCATTGTTGGCTGGCCGACCTTTTACATTTCAATATGCCAAGCAAAGTGTGACGAAAGAGTATTGGCAAACCAAGCTGTTTAAGCGTATTAACTATCATTTAACGGTGATTTGGGCATTGTGTTTTACGCTGATGACAGCGTGTAGTGTTGCTGGCTTGTATGGCATTGGCAATCGGGATTGGATGACGGAAATTCTGCCTTTAACTCTTATTATTATGACCCTATGGATCAGTCTTTGGTATCCGGAATGGATACGCAACAGTAAAATCGGCAAAGGTGGTGTCGTTACCATAGCCGGTATGTCAGATTTACACACAGTGGAAACTATGAGTGCTAAAGTCACCTATCGAAGTTTAGGTCATGGTTCTGTGATGGTGTTATTGCCTGCCGCGAACATGAGCATGTACGGGTGGGATCCTGAATTGCTTGAGCGTTTATCCAAACGTCATCAATTAATCTTAATCGATTACCCTGGTATTGGTGCGTCAAAATCACAAGTGGGTGACATCTTAAACGTGAATGGTTTGGCGCGTATCCTGCATGAATTTATTAGCGAACTAGGTTTACGCTCAATCGTTGTTGTAGGTTTTGGTATGGGCGGCTGGGTCGCACAACAAATGGCGATCGATTACGGCAAACACCTTCACGGTTTGGTCTTACTCGGCACCGATGCGGGCGGCTCACGTGCAGCTCCGCCTGATGTCGAGAAATCAAAATTAATGAATGATGATACTGGCACATTAGAAGAACAAAGCGATCGCTTGTCAGAAGTCTTATTCCCGGCCAGTGTTCGACCACAAATGCTTGATAAAATGCGCAATCTTTTCAAAAGTGCGGGCATGGTACGCAACATTCCCAACGAAACTATTCTAGCCGAAGAACAACTCAGCCAAAACTGGTATTCCAGCGAAGGCACGTATAATCAACTCAGCCAAATTAAACAAGCTACCTTAATTTTAACCGGCATACAAGACACCGTCACCCATCGCCAAAATTCCTTAGTACTCGTCAACGGCATTTACAATGCTAAACTCATCGAATACCCCGATGCCGGTCACGGTGTCATGTACCAACACCCCGCTGAGATTGCCGACGCAGTGGTGGAGTATTTTAAAGGAAGAGATTAGCTATTTCGTTTTAGTCATGTTGATTGGTCGCTGCTATTCTCTCAACCCTATGCTAAAATATGCTCAATATTAGGAAGTGAAATATGAGCAATATTGCTATTTATCCCGGAACTTTTGATCCCTTAACCTATGGTCACGTCGATTTGATTGAGCGGGCAGCTAAGCTGTTTGATAACGTCATTGTTGCGGTGGCCAGTAGTGAAAAAAAATCCCCGATGTTTAATTTGGATGAGCGAGTGAGTTTAGCAGCTGAGGCATTGCAAGATTTAGACAATGTCGAAGTCTGCGGGTTTAATGTTTTATTAACTGAATTCGCTAAACAAAAAAATGCCTCAGTATTTTTACGTGGTTTACGCGCTGTGTCAGATTTTGAGTTTGAGTTTCAATTAGCTTGGGTGAATGGTCGTATGGCACCTGATATTGAAACCATGTTTTTGCCATCGTCTGAGCAATATGCCTATATTTCATCAACCATCGTCAAAGAGATTGCGAGTTTGAATGGTGATGTGAGCCAGACTGTGCCACCGGGCGTTAATGCCGCGCTTAAAATGAAGTTCTCTAAATCCTGAATCCTGGAAGCTAACATGGCCTTAACTATCAACGAAGAATGTATCAACTGCGATGTTTGCGAACCCGAATGTCCGAACGATGCTATTTACCAAGGCGAAATCATTTACGAAATCGATCACAGTAAATGTACGGAATGCGTTGGTCATTTTGATGTGCCGCAATGCCAAGAAGTTTGCCCAGTTGAATGTATTTTTGTTGACCCCAAGCATAAAGAAAGTAACGAAGAGTTACAGCTGAAATATGAATCCTTGATGAAGAAGTGATCTTTCCCTTCTTCCACGAGGTGTTATTGAATAATTCAAATGTAGGGTGGATAAAAGGCTGAGCAGAGCTCGGGCATATCCACCAGCGGTCTATCATCAACTACTGCTGGTGGAACTATCCGAGCTAGCGCTCGAATTTTTATCCACCCTACCTAGCATGAGACAATATCCCGGAATGGGAGAAGGGATATTAGCGTTGGCATTGTGGACAATAAACGGTGCTTCGTTGCCCCAAGCGGATTTCTTTCAGTTTGGTATCGCATTTCCGGCAAGGCAAATCTCCACGCCCATAAACATTTAGCATTTGCTGAAAATAGCCTGGTTTCCCATCACTATCCAAAAAATCTTTTAAGGTAGTGCCACCCACGTCAATTGAGCGTTGTAACACAAATTTAATAGCAGTGACTAATTTTTCATAACGTGGTTTGCTAAGGCCGCCTGCTGCAACGCGTGGGCGAATGCCTGCCATAAACAGGGCTTCATTCGCATAAATATTACCAACGCCCACTACAACATGACTATCCATGATAAAAGTTTTTACTGCTTGTTTTTTCTTGCGTGATTGTTGGAATAAATAATCAGTCGTGAACTCGTCACTCAACGGTTCTGGCCCCAATTGGCTAAGTAATTTATGTTGCCCTGGTTGCTTGCTCCACAATAAACAACCAAACCGGCGTGGGTCATTAAAGCGTAAGCATTTGCCTGACTGCAAAACAATATCAACGTGATCATGTTTTAAAGGTGCGGTTGTCGCCGGTAAAATCCGTAAACTACCTGACATGCCTAAATGCAAAATAGCCGTGCCGTTATCAGTAGTTAATAAAATATATTTCCCACGCCGCGTTACATCACGAATGGTTTGTTGCACTAAATGACGTTTTAAATTGCTAGGAATGGGCCACCGCAATTGCCGTTGCCGCACAATCACATCCGTGACTGTTTGCCCACGCATATGGGGGCGAATTCCACGGGTAGAGGTTTCAACTTCGGGTAATTCTGGCATAATGACTATTATAGCTCACAGGGAGAAGACAAATGGATATCATTAAACAAAAAGTCAGCGTTGGTTCTTATAAAGCCATGACGTATCGTTACGGTGATGGAGATAATGTCATTATTTTATTGTCAGGTGGGCCAGGCTTATCTTGTGAATATCTGTTGGAATCACACAAGCCTTTGGCTGAAAAAGGTTTCACCCTTATCAGTTGGGATCAATTCGGCAGTGGTGAATCAGAAGCCGTGCCGAGCGACGGTTTTTATACCATTGAACATGCGCTTGATGAAATGAAACATGTGGTCGAACATTTCCATTTGAAAAAATTTTATGTGCTGGGCCATTCATGGGGTGGGATGTTAGGTTTAGATTATTGCTTACGTTATCCCAAACATGTTGAAGGTTTTATTGCAGCTAATACATCATTCAGTGCCAGTTGTTTACAGCGTAGTTGCGATAGAATTCGTGGTACGCTTGATATTGATACCCAATTCATGTTGATGCGACATGAAGCGGAAGGTACGCTAAAAGATGAAGAGTATGTAGCCGTAATGGGAGAGCTAAAGTCTAAATACGTTTGTCGACTACCTAAAACTCCAGACGCTTTCGTGCGTTCAGCTGAAGGCTGGAATTTTGATGCTTGTGTAGCCTTAGGTGCTCGTAGTTTTGCTACTTATACCGGTTCTTTACGCAACTATGAACGCATTGATCAATTATCTGGCATGCGAGTGCCAACGTTGCTAATCCAAGGCGAATATGATTTCATCATGCCCGACAATGTCGCCTTAGCGCACGCACACTTGCCTAATTCGACCGTGCGTATTGTATTAGATTGCTCGCACTTACCTTTCTTTGAAGATCCCGAACAATACATGGAAGCCATCGAAGAATTTCTCGACGTATAAAAAAACCGCGCTGTTGCGCGGTTTCTTCTAAGCTTGAAACTAAAAGTTCCAAACTCTATTTGATTTTCTTCTCAACAAACAATTCATGTTTGCCAGTTTTCTTATCAAACTTTCTTAATTCCAATTTGCCTTTACCTTCCGTTGTACGTTTACGTTTGTTAATCGTCGTCGTGTAGAACGTGCCAGTTTTAGCAGTAGATTCTAATTTAATTTTTTCGCGGACAGCAGCCATGATTCACCTCTTAAGCAGATTCTTGTTTACGTTTCTTGATGCTTTCTAATACAGAATCAATACCAAGTTTATCGATAATACGCATACCTTTAGCACTCACACGTAAGCTAACAAATTTATTTTGAGTTTCCACCCAAAATTTGTGCTTGTGCAAGTTCGGCAAAAAACGACGACGTGTGCGGTTTTTCGCGTGTGATACATTGTTTCCAGCCATTGGTTTCTTACCCGTGACTTCACATACTCTAGACATTGTTGTTCTCCATAAGGCCTTTTGTGTAAAAGGACGCGAAATGTACCAAAATCTGGCAGTTTAAGCAAGGGAAAGCTGAAACTACAGTAGTTGTTCCTGCGCGAATGAAAACACTGGCCCATCACCGGTAATAATATGATCTAGCATCTTCACATCTATGCTATTTTACAGGTTGTTTGGGTTTTTTATGTACAGATTCAGGTGTTGTCTGTTATCATGCTAAGAGCTTCATTCGCTATTTTATTTAAGGTGCTACTTATGTTCAGACAACAAAGGCTAGGCAATTTAACAGCTCAGCTTGGTGAGACAACTGCCGCTGTAAACGCAGCGTGTCAGCAGTTATTGATTAGGATGCGGCAACAAATTTCGTTGCCTGCTTTTCAGCAAGAGGTTGCTCAGTTAGATGCGTTGATACTCATTGAGTTAACGAGTGACGATAATTTTTGGTTGGCTTTTTGCCGTCATTTCTTTCCTGTTTATCAGACTAGGTTGATGGGTTTGGCTGGGGGATCTCCTCATCGCATGGGCTTAGTAACGGGTTCATCCACTCTAGAACACGCACTAGCCGCAATCGGCCAGCCGCTACCCAACCCGATGCTAATACATGATATGCAGCGGGCACCACAGCCGTATAGGCCACCAGCACTTGCAATCTTCCCTGATCGCCAAGAACAAGCTCCTTATCTACTAACTCCGTCTCAAGGACGTAATGGCGGTATGTAAGTTGTGCTTATCACAAATAGATAGCTTTAAGCTGTTAACAACCATCTCGATTCCAATAATCTCATTTTAAAATAACCCCTCCTGCGCAAACGAAAACACTCGCCCATCACCAATGATAATATGATCTAACACCTTCACATCTATGTTATCCAAAGTATGCTTGAGTGTGGCGGTGACATCAATATCGGCTTGACTAGGCTCCACGTGACCAGAAGGGTGGTTATGGCTGAAAATAATGCCCGCAGCATTGTGCTGCAAGGCTTTCTTCACGACTTCTCGGGGGTGGACGTGACTGAGGTTGATGGTGCCGAAGAACAGCTCTTCATAGGCAATCACTTGATTTTTACCGTTCAGGAATAGGCAGGCAAAGACTTCCTGCTCTCTGTCGCGAAGCTGGTGTGCCAAATAAGCAAAGCTATCGGCCGCATCACGTATGACGTCTTGCTGTTTGAGGTTGGCTTTCAGGTAACGTTTACCCAGTTCGAGGCAGGCCTGCAATTGTGTGAATTTCACCTGCCCCAGGCCTGGTATTTGGCAAAAATCAGTTTGCTTAGCATTAAGCAGTTTGCGCAGGCTGCCAAACTGAGTTAATAAATCTCTTGCCAAGTCAACAGCGGTTTTGCCCCGCATACCTGTGCGTAAAAATATCGCAAGTAATTCAGCATCCGATAGGCTCTGAGGCCCCTGGTTCAGTAATTTTTCACGCGGGCGCTCTGCCGCTGGCCAAGATGTTATTGTCATTGTATGATTCGCACATCAACTTAATTTATTAAATAGTAGAGCAATTCAATATAAATGCAAGAGTTAATCAGTAAAAATATTCTATTAGGTATCACGGGCGGCATTGCGGCATACAAATGTGCGGACTTAGTGCGGCGTTTAAAAGCTCACGGGGCGGATGTGCGAGTGGTGATGACACCCGCCGCGCAAGAATTTATTGCGCCACTCACATTGCAAGCCGTTTCCGGCAACCCTGTGCATGATGATTTACTCGATCGCGATGCCGAATTAGCCATGGGCCATATTGAACTCGCGCGTTGGGCCGATGTCGTTATCGTCGCTCCTGCAACCGCCAATTTTATGGCGACCTTAGTGCACGGTGAAGCGCATGATTTATTAAGCACGGTCTGTTTAGCAACGAGTGCACCATTAGCGATCGCACCGGCGATGAATCAACAAATGTGGTTGAATGAGGCGACACAAGCGAATGTAAAAACCTTGCAACAACGCCAGGTGAAATTATTCGGCCCTGCCGATGGTGAACAAGCCTGTGGCGAAGTCGGGCCAGGGCGTATGCTAGAGCCAGAACAAATTGTTGGTGAAGTGATTGCGTTATTTCAGCATGAAACGCTATTAGGCAAACGTGTGTTAATCACGGCAGGTCCTACGCGGGAAGCGATCGACCCCATTCGTTATTTAAGCAATCGCAGCTCCGGAAAAATGGGTTTCGCACTCGCCCGCGCATGCATTGAAGCCGGTGCCGCTGTTACATTAATTGCCGGACCTGTCAGTTTAACGACGCCTAATAAAGTGAAACGTATCGACGTTGAATCAGCGCAGCAAATGCATGATGCCGTGATGGCAGAAGTGAATGATACCGAACTGTTTATTTCAGTCGCCGCGGTTGCGGATTACCGGTTAGAAACCGTGGCCGAACAAAAAATTAAAAAATCAGCTGACACCTTGACGCTGAATTTAATACGCAACCCTGACATTTTGGCAACCGTGGCTAAACAAACCAATAAACCATTTTGTGTCGGGTTTTGTATGGAAACCGAAAATATGCTTGCCAATGCAAAAACAAAATTGCAAACGAAAAACCTCGATATGATCATCGCGAATGAAGTCGGTGAAGGTAAAGGATTTAACAGTGATGATAATGCTGTCACGATTATTTGGCAAAACGGCGAAAAGCAACTACCTTTAATGCCAAAAGAGCAATTAGCGAGAGAGATTGTAGGGCTGTTGGATAGACGGTGAATTGATTTTATTAGCACTGCTGATATGACTTACATAAAGCATTATGTTGTCATCCCGCGGCTTGACCGCGGGATCCAGGAAAGTATTTTGGGCCGATGAGATAGCGGTCAAGCTGGGGATGACGATAAACAAGGCATCTATGATGCCTTCTGGGTCCCGCGGTCAGGCCGCGGGATGACGATACACAATAACTGAGAGACTGACATGACCTACCAATTCACAAAAGACGTCAACCCAAAAATTTTCCGTGCCTATGATATTCGTGGCATCGCCGATGATGATAACCTTCACGAAAATGCCGTTTACACCATCGGTGTTGCCATCGGTAGCGAAGCCTTATCCCGCGGCGAAAAAACCATCATCACGGGTCGCGATGGTCGTCTATCAAGCCCCGCCTTAGGCGCTGCGCTCATACAAGGCTTTTTAGATGCCGGTTGTGATGTTGTTAACATCGGCATCGTCGCTACTCCATTAGTCTATTTCGCGAGTAATGTATTAGAACCCAACTCTGGTGTCATGCTGACCGGTAGTCATAACCCCGGTAACTACAACGGCATTAAAATCGTATTAGGTGGTACAACCTTAGCCGAAGACGACATCCAAAAACTCTACCACCGCATTCAAAACAACGATGTCAAAAAAGGCAACGGCAGCTTAAGTGAATACAACATCATTCCCGAATATGTCGAATACGTTAGCAACAACATCACGCTCTCACGCCCCTTGAAAATCGTTATTGATTGCGGTAACGGCGCTGCCGGTGTTGTCGCCCCCGAGTTATATCGCGCCATGGGTTGCGACGTGACCGAATTATTCACTGAAGTCGACGGCCATTTTCCTAACCATCATCCCGACCCGAGTCGTTTGGAAAACGTGACAGCCATCATCGAAAAAGTCAAAGAAATCGGCGCTGATATCGGCCTAGCCTTCGATGGCGATGCCGATCGTTTAGGCGTCATCACCAGCGAAGGCGAAATGATATTCCCTGATCGCCAAGTCATGGTCTTCGCAAAAGAAATTTTATCCCGCCACCCAGGCGCTGACATTGTTTACGACGTAAAATGTTCACGCTACTTAACTGCCAAAGTGAAAGAGTGGGGCGGTAATCCCATCATGTGGAAAACCGGACATTCATTATTGAAAGCTAAACTTTGGGAAACCGGCGCACCATTAGCCGGTGAAATGAGCGGCCACATATTCTTTAAAGACCGCTGGTTCGGTTTCGATGATGGTCTATACGCCGGTGTGCGTATGCTAGAAATTCTCGCTAACGATACACGCACGTCAGCACAAATGTTCACCGAAGATGCGCCCAAAGGCGTCAGCACGCCCGAAATTAACATTCATATGGACGACGATAAAAAATTCGCCTTCGTCGAACGCTTAGTTGAAGAAGCTGATTTCCCCAACGCTAAAAAATTTACCCTCGATGGTTTGCGCGTCGAATTTCCCGATGGCTGGGGCTTAGTGCGTTGCTCTAATACCACGCCGTGTTTAGTCACACGTTTCGAAGCTGACAATGAAGCAGCCTTAAAGCGTATCCAGGCTGATGTGAAACAAGTCTTATTAAAGCTGAATAGCGATTTGGATATTCCTTTTTAAATCAATCAGATACGAAAACATCCTTGGTGGGCATTCCCACCTTGATCTGTTCCCACTTCCTGCTATACTTATCAACAGGAGAATTAATCATGCTACACGAACATCACAGAACATTACGCCCCGATGCTAAAGGCAGAGTGACCCTCGGTGACTTGGCTAAAGATGTCAGCGGCTTTCGGTTAATGACAGATGATGAAAACCGCATCGTGTTAGAACCGATGGTTGAGATTCCTGCGCGTGAACGTTGGTTATACGACAATAAAGAAGCTAATCAAAAATCACGTGCCAGCTTAGAAAAAGGCTTGAAGCAAGCAGCGGAAGGTAAGCTTGTGAATTTAGGCAGTTTCCAAAAATATAAAGATGACGAAGAATAAATCTTCAAGAAAATTAAATAGCGCCCTTTAAATACTCCCTCACAATTAAACATGATAGGAACTATGCATGTATGAACTGCTATTGACAGAACATGCCAGTGGTAAATTGCTGCTATTGGAGAAAAATCCGGCGCTTAAGAAACGCTTAAAGGCTGTGAGAAAAGCGTTGAGCTATCTAGAGGTTAATCCTCGGCACCCTAGTTTAAATACCCACAAGTATTTGACGAAGTACACCGATGAAGGGAAAGAATTATTCGAGGCATATGCTGAAAATAAAACGCCTGGTGCTTATCGTATTTTTTGGAGTTACGGACCAGGGCATAGGCAAATTACAGTTAATGATATTTCGCCACACCCGTGATTAAACGCCAAACTCTTGTCGATAGGCTTGCATCTGTTTCAACGCATCGACTTTGCTTTTATCTTGTGCGAGATAATCAATTAAATCTTGTAAATCGATGATGCTGTGAACTTTGGTATTAAAGTTTTCTTCAATTTCTTGAATGGCAGATTGTTCACCTTTGCCACGTTCTTGGCGGTTCATCGAAATGACAACGCCGGCTAAATTGGCTTGGTTGGCATCGAGGATATCCATCGCTTCACGGATGGCGGTGCCAGCGGTGATAACATCATCAATAATCAAAACATTTTTATTTTTAATATCAGCGCCAACTAAGTTGCCGCCTTCACTGTGATCTTTAGTTTCTTTGCGGTTGAAGCAATAGGGTTTGTTGTTCGCTTGGTTGCTGGCTAAACCGATGGCGGTGGCACAGACCAAAGGAATGCCTTTATAAGCCGGGCCAAACAGCACATCAAATTCGGGGTTGGCATCGGCAATCGCTGCCGCATAAAAGCCACCGAGAATGGCTAAGTCTTCACCGGTGTTAAATAAACCTGAGTTGAAAAAATATGGGCTGGTGCGGCCAGACTTTAATGTGAATTCACCAAATCGTAATACATCTTTGGCTAAACAAAATTCAATAAATTGTTGTTTGTAACTCATGCTTCACCTCGTTTGCTAATGCCGTGAATTATGCCATACTCATATCCATGTTCAAAGTTGTTTCCTTCAATGCAAATGGTATCCGCGCTGCGGCGCGCAAAGGTTTTTTTGATTGGTTCGCCAAGCAAGATATTGATGTGCTATGTGTGCAAGAATTAAAAGCGCAAGAAGATCAACTCGACGATGCGACATTCAATCCCGAAGGATATTACCGTTATTGTCAATGTGCCGTTAAAAAAGGCTATAGCGGTGTCGCCATTTACAGCAAACAAAAACCCGATAAGGTCATCGATAATTTTGATTATGACTTGGGCCACCATGAAGGGCGTTATATCCAAGCCGATTTCGGTAATTTAAGTGTGGTGTCATTGTACTTGCCATCAGGCTCATCGGGTGATGAACGCCAAGCCATCAAATACGAATGTATGGCCGCCTTTGAAAAGCATTTAACTAAAATAAAAGCCTCGAAGCGCGAATTTATCATCTGCGGTGATTGGAATATCGTGCACAAAGAAATTGATATCAAAAATTGGAAAGGCAACCAAAAAAATTCGGGTTGCTTGCCTGTCGAGCGCGAATGGTTAGATAAATTATTTGGCCCCATGGAATTTGTCGATGCTTTTCGCGAAGTCAATCAAGAGCCTCACCAATACACTTGGTGGTCGCAACGCGGCCAAGCACGGGCCAACAATGTGGGTTGGCGACTTGATTATCAAGTTACAACAGCAGGCCTTAAAGACAAAATCGACTCAACCAGCATCTATACAGCCGAGAATTTCTCTGACCATGCGCCTTTGGTTATAGACTACAAGTTTTAAATTAATTTTTCTTAGCAGGACTCACTAAGTGAGCGGTGTAATCGTGATAGTGTCATGATAGACAGCTTGATCAGCTATACGGCTAACTGAACCGGGGTTGATTGTGCATTTCACATTATATTGTGAAACAACTTGCAGATGGTTGTCGCCTGTTTCGGTTCCACTATCAATGATGCATTCTTGATCGGTATTTTTAGTGCCCCTGACCACAAACCATTGATCGGCATCGACGCAATAGAGATGAGTGATAGCGGTTTGTCCTGCCAATTGCAAGGTGCCTTCATAATTATTGCCCCAGCCCATAATGGCAATACCAAAATGGTAGTTCTCTGGGTGAGAGTCCGGAGCGACATTAAAAATATTTTTAATGGTGGGATGTAGCATGTCAAATTTCCCGAATGTACAGAGTGGCACAGGTGGTGGGTTAGCCTGAGCACTACTCAATAAGCATACGAGCAATATAGCCAGTGTTGTCGAATATAATTTCATGGGCGTTTAGCTTAAAGCTTGCTTTTGTTTTGTAACCAAATCAGCAATACCTTGCTTGGCTAGCTGCAACATCGCATTAAATTCGTCTTCTGAAAAATCTTCACCTTCGGCAGTGCCTTGCACTTCGATGAAGCCGCCGCGTTCCGTCATTACGACATTCATGTCGGTTTCAGCATTAGAATCTTCAGCATAATCTAAATCCAGCACGGGAGTACCTTTGTAGATGCCAACAGAAATAGCGGCGACAAAATGCTTGAGTGGATCATTTTTAATGAGTTTTTTGCGTTGCATGTATTGCAAAGCATCAACAAGCGCGACACAGCCACCGGTGATAGCGGCTGTACGAGTACCACCATCTGCTTGGATGACATCACAGTCAACCATGATGGTAAATTCACCCAGTTGTTTTAAATCAACAGCGGCGCGTAATGAGCGACCAATTAAGCGTTGAATTTCTTGCGTACGCCCTGATTGTTTGCCGCGGGCCGCTTCTCTATCCATACGGCTACCAGTTGAACGTGGCAACATGCCGTACTCAGCTGTTATCCAACCATGTTTATTGTTTTTGTCCATCCAACGAGGCGCGCCTTCTTTGACACTCGCAGTGCACAGTACTTTTGTGTCACCAAATTCCACTAACACAGAGCCCTCAGCATGTTTGGTGTAATCGCGTGTGATGTTGATGTCGCGTAATTGATTCGGTTGTCGGTTGCTTGGGCGCATGGTGGGGCTCCTGGTTGTTTGGCGGTATTATAAGGGAAAGTGAGGTGGATTGTTAGAGCACGATTTTTTAGGGAAGTGTCCCAAGTCTTAAATCCTTGTAATAAGTGCCCTAACAATATTACAATGCACCACCTCAGAAAATACCAATGCCACAAAGGATATCAACCAATGCCAACCAGTATGACAGCATTTGCACGCCAGCAATCACAAGGTGAATGGGGAACCTTGACTTGCGAAATTCGTTCGGTGAATCATCGCTATCTTGAAATGTTTTTTCGTTTGCCCGAGCCCTTGCGCGAATGCGAAATGACTATGCGTGAACAATTACGCGAAGCCTTAGGGCGAGGCAAGGTGGAATGCACTTTTCGACATCAGGCGAATGAGCAATTGGCGACAGATTTTAGCTTGAATGAAGTGATGTTGGAAAAAGTGTTACGTACTGCTGAAAAAGTTGGGGCAAAAATATCTGCCGATCCAGCCGATGTTGATGCTTTAAGAGTGATGCAATGGCCAGGTGTGTTAGAGAAAGCGGATGAAGATTACAGTGCATTGCAAAAGGCTACACTAGCATTATTTAAAGCAACAATTAAAGATTTGATTGATGCACGTCAGCGTGAAGGCGATAAGCTAAAAGAGCTTGTATGCCAGCGTTTAGATAAAATGGATGTTGAAGTGGCTAAAGTCAAACAGGCCATGCCAGAATTAGTTGCTGCGCAAAACAAACGTTTGCGCAACACGTTCGAAGAGTTAAAGTTAGATTTAGATAGCGGCCGTTTAGAACAAGAAATGGCGGTGTTAGCACAAAAAGCCGATGTCACGGAAGAGCTCGATCGTTTAGTTACGCATATTAACGAAGAGCGACATATTTTAAGTGGCAAAGGTGCTATTGGTCGTCGTTTGGATTTCCTGATGCAAGAGCTAAACCGCGAAGCTAATACCTTATCGTCTAAGTCGATTGATACGTCTGTAACAAATTCAGCTATTGAGTTGAAGGTGTTAATCGAACAAATGCGCGAACAAATTCAAAATATTGAATAAGAGCGCTTTGCGATCAGGATTGTGGAATGAGGATTGAGGAGGACGGTACTTGCATTATCGTGATTTAGTTGTTTGGCAGAAATCGATTATCAATCGCCTTTGGCTCTTTAATGGAGCTAGAGACTCAACTTGAGATAGCTCTCAGATTGAACTATATTCAACAAGAAGAATTAGATGTCACTATTCAAGTTGCAAATGAAGTTGGAAAAATGCTGTCAGGTTTAAGCAAAGTATTGAAGAGTAAATCAAGGAAATAGAATTTATGAATGGTCAGCTCAATCCTCAATCCTCAATCCTCAATCCTAGTAAAGCTAAGCTTTACATTGTTGCGGCTCCCCCAGGGGCAGGAAAATCAACGTTAGTTAACGCGTTGATTGATAAAATTGATGACGTGATGTTATCAATTTCCTATACAACGCGATCGCAACGGAAGGGCGAGGTCGATAAGGTTAATTACAATTTTATTGATCATGATGAATTTGAAGCTATGATTAAGGCCAATGAATTTTTAGAATACGCGAATGTGTTTTCAAAAATCAGTAACAATTATTACGGCACAGGCAAAGCTTGGGTTGAGCAGCAGTTGGCTGGCGGTCATAATGTCATATTAGAAATCGATTGGCAGGGTGCCCAGCAAATTTTCAAAACCTATCCCGATGCGGTGGGTATTTTTATTCTGCCACCATCGATGGCAGTGCTAGAACAACGCTTGCATAAGCGTGGTCGGGAAGATAAAGCTGAAATTGATAGCCGTATGTCCATAGCCAAAGATGAGATTTCTCATTGTGAGGAATACCACTATGTTGTCATTAATGATGACTTTGAACATACCCTGGAAGAGCTCGCGGCTATCTTTAAGGGTTCAATTCCGCTTATGGGCCCTGGTCGAACCAATTTTCCTAATAAAATCCAAGATTTATTAACAGATCTCTTGGCATAAATAGCTAAAATCAGTACAATAGCGCCTTCCTGCACAAAGCAGAATTGTACATAATTAACGCAGAATATTTATTACCTGGAGTTTTAGCATAATGGCTCGTGTAACCGTTGAAGACAGTTTAGAAAATGTGGATAACCGATTTGAGTTGATATTGCTCGCTAGTAAGCGTGCTCGTGATTTAATGATGACAGGCGATGACCCGCGTGTTGCTTGGGATAATGACAAGCCTACCGTTGTAGCCTTGCGCGAAATTGCCGATGGCAGTATCGATATTTCCTATATGGATGAGAAGCCAGAGATTATGGCTGACATCGATTTTGATGCGTTCGCTATTCCAGAAGTGGCTGAAGTTGAAAATGAAGGTGACATGGATCCTGATGCGGCATTGATTGCAGCATTATCAGCGGCCGGTCAGCCTGATGTTGTTGAAGAGGCAGTTGTTGTTGAGGCGTCAGTAGAACCTGAAGCAGCTGTAGAAACTGACGTGGTTGAAGCGCCAGCTGAAACTGATGCGTCTGAAGAAAACAAAGCATCTGATCAAGAATCATAAACATGGGGAATGATCGGTAGGAGACCTCTATGCGATTATTCGCCAAGTTGCGAAAACATCTGTCTAAATACCTCGATAAGAAACAGATCGAGCTAATTCATCAAGCCTTTCTCTTTGCCGCCGACGCGCATAAAGAACAAACGCGTTCGAGCGGTGAGCCTTATATTACCCATCCTGTCACTGTCGCTTGTATCCTGGCGGATATGCATATGGATCCTGAAACCATCATGGCTGCACTTATGCACGATGTGATGGAAGACACGAATATTGATAAATCCACTATCGCTGAAAAATTTGGCGATGCCGTTGCCATGTTAATCGATGGTGTGAGCAAGCTCACACAAATTAAATTTGAAAATAAAGCCGAAGCGCAGGCCGAAAACTTTCGTAAAATGATTTTAGCCATGGCGAAAGATATTCGCGTGATATTGGTTAAGCTGGCCGATCGTTTACACAATATGCGCACCTTAGCGTCGCTTCGCCCCGATAAGCGCCGACGCATCGCCCGTGAAACTATGGACATTTATGTGCCGATAGCCAAGCGCTTAGGTATGCATACCTTGCGCATCGAGCTAGAGAATTTATGTTTCCAAGCCATTCATCCTGAACGTTTTCGTATTATTGAAAAGGCGGTAGAGCAAGCGCGTGGTAATCGCAAAGGCGTGATTACCGTGATTGAGAAAGCGATTAAAACCAAGTTAGGCACTGGGAAAATTAAATTATGTTCGGTGACGGGGCGAGAAAAACATCTGTATAGTATTTATCGCAAAATGAAAACCAAACGTTTACCCCTCTCCGACATTATGGATGTATATGCTTTTCGGATTATTCTTGAAGATGCCGATGACTGCTATCGCGTGCTTGGGTTAATGCACAATCTGTATAAGCCGGTGCCTGAACGTTTTAAAGATTACATTGCCATCCCAAAAGCCAATGGCTATCAATCATTACACACAACCCTGTTTGGTCCCTATGGTGTGCCCTTAGAAATTCAAATTCGTAGCGAAAAAATGGATGCGACGGCCGAGAAAGGTATTGCCGCGCATTGGTTATATAAACAAGGCAAGAAAAATCGTTTACATACCGATAAACGCACGCAAGCGTGGCTAGAACGTTTGCTAGAAATCCAACGCAGTGCTGCCAGCACCATGGAGTTTGTTGAAAATGTTAAGTTCGATTTGTTCCCCGATGAAGTTTATGTGTTCACGCCAAGTGGCGATATTGTCGAATTACCACGCGGTGCCACTATTGTAGACTTTGCTTATGCTGTGCATTCCGATGTGGGTAATCGTTGCGTTGCCGGTAAAGTCGATCGTCGTTTCGCTCCTTTGAGTACATCATTAAGCAATGGTCAAACGGTTGAAATTATCACCGCTGAAAATACCACGCCGAAACCCGCATGGTTAGATTTTGTGGTCACCGGTAAAGCACGCGGCAATATTAAACATTATATGAAGCATCAACAGCGTTCAGAGTCTGTGAATTTAGGTAATGCCTTGTTGGGCAATGCGTTGCAAGAATTGTCTGTGAAATTAACGCAATTGCCAAAAGAAAATGTGGCGCGTGTGTTGAACGAATCAAACTTTAAAGATGTCGATGAAATGTATAGCGCAGTCGGTCGAGGTTATTACAGTCCCGTGTTATTAGCTAAGCGTTTGACGGGTAACATTGATGAAAATATTGAAGTGATTTCGAGTTTATCAGAGCCCGTCGCTATTCGTGGTGTTGAAGGCATGATGATGCACTTCGGTAAATGCTGTCATCCGATTCCTGGTGATGCCATTATCGGTTATATTGAAAGCGAGCGTGGGATGATTGTACACGCTGTCAATTGCCGACATGTGGCTGATTTTGCCGATGAGCCACAAAAATATATCCCACTTTCGTGGGATGAGCGTGTCCAAGGTGATTTTGATGTGAGCGTAGGGTTACAATTGAAAAATTCTCGCGGCGTATTGGCTGAGCTTGCAAATAAATTAGCAGAATCTAACGTCAATATTCAAGATGTCCGCGTGTTAGAGAAAAGTTCAGAATATAGCACGGTATCAATACTGTTATCTGTACAGAATCGCAGCCAGTTAGCCGATGCGATGCGTAACTTACGTAAAATTAAATCAGTTGTTAAAATCAACCGGGAGAAGAAATAATGGCAAAACAAATTATCGACACGGCACTCGCACCACCGGCTATCGGCACCTACTCCCAAGCCGTTAAAGTCAACGATACCGTTTATCTCTCCGGCCAAATTGCCATGCACCCCGAAACAGGTGATTTAGTCAGCGACGATTTCAAAGCCCAAGCTGAGCAAATGTTCCAAAATCTAAAAGCCGTCTGCCAAGCCGCCGGTGGTGATTTAGCCGATATCGTTAAATTAAATTTATACCTCACCGATTTAGCAAACTTCGCTATTATCAACGAGGTCATGGGCCAACATTTCGAGGCCCCTTATCCCGCTCGCGCTGCTATACAAGTGTCAGCCTTGCCAAAAGGCGCGAAAGTAGAAGTCGATGGCGTGATGGTATTATAGAGCCCTGAGTTTGGAGTGAGCGTTGTTAGTGTCTGAATTACATGGGGTTGGTAAGCAGCTAACGGAAAAGCTCGCTAAACTCGACATTCATTCTGTTCAAGATATTTTATTTCACCTGCCTTCACGTTATCAAGATCGTACGCGGATTACGCCGATGCGTAATTTACGTCATGGTGATCATGCCGTGATTGAAGGTGAGGTGTTGAAGGCGGATGTGGCGTTTGGTAAAAAGCGATCGCTTAATGTCACCTTGAAAGATGCATCTGGCTTTGTGCAATTACGATTTTTTTATTTTAATAAAGCGCAGCAACAGCAATTAAAAACCGGTGTGCGGTTGCGCTGTTTTGGCGAAGCGCGATCGTGGCAGGGTGGTTGCACGATGATTCACCCAGAATATCGTCAAGTCAAAAAAGGTGAACCTTTAGATGTGGCTGAAAATTTAACGCCGATTTACCCGACCACAGAAGGCTTAAACCAAAATAAATGGCGGCAATTAAGCGATCAAGCATTAGCTTATGTTGAGCGCGATATTGCGATAGCTGATTATTTACCTGAGGCTATCCTCAAGCAATATCAATTAATGAATTTAAAAGATGCGTTGTTATACGTGCATCGGCCACCACCGGATGCGGATCAACCGGCTTTGGTTGAAGGTGTTCACCCTGCCCAGCAGCGTTTAGCGTTTGAAGAATTATTAGCCTTTCAATTGAGTATGCAGCAATTGCGCAAGCAAGCGCAGCAGTATGAAGCGCCCATACTAACGGCTCAAACGGATTGTCTGAAACGTTTTCAGAAAAATTTAAGTTTTGAGCTAACAAATGCCCAGCAACGAGTGGTGAAAGACATCACCGATGATATTGTGAAACCGGTCCCGATGTTGAGACTGATTCAAGGTGATGTAGGCTCAGGTAAAACAGTCGTCGCCGCCATTGCAGCATTATTAGCGGTTGATAATGACTATCAAGTTGCCATTATGGCGCCCACGGAATTATTAGCTGGGCAGCATCTCATTAACTTCACTGCTTGGCTTGAACCGTTAGGTATTCGTGTGGGTTGGTTGTCGGGCAGTTTAACGGTTAAGCAACGCCGCAGTAGTTTAGAAAATATTGCTATGGGTTTGGACCAAGTCATCATAGGCACTCATGCTTTATTTCAAGAAGCGGTTGAGTTTAAGCAATTAGCGCTAGTGATTATTGATGAGCAACACCGCTTTGGCGTGCATCAGCGATTAGCTTTGCATGATAAAGGCAAGCAAGGCGATGTGCATCCACATCAATTGATTATGACAGCCACACCGATTCCTCGTACCTTAGCCATGACAGCCTATGCTGATTTAGACACCTCGGTTATTGATGAATTACCCCCTGGCCGAACACCTGTGAAAACGGCCGTCGTCGGTAATACGCGACGACAAGAAGTGGTGGAACGGGTAAATGAAATGTGCCAAGCGGGTGGCCAAGTCTATTGGGTGTGCACGTTAATCGAAGAGTCAGAAAACCTGCAGTGCCAAGCCGCTGAAGATGCCACATCAAAATTACGCGCACAATTGCCTGAATTAAATATTGGATTGGTGCACGGTCGCATGAGCGCTAAAGAAAAAGAACAAGTGATGACAGCATTTGCCAATAACGAATTACAGTTATTGGTAGCAACTACCGTGATTGAAGTCGGTGTCAATGTGCCGAATGCGACTCTCATGATTATTGAAAATGCTGAGCGTCTTGGTTTGGCACAATTGCATCAGTTGCGTGGTCGCGTTGGACGTGGTGCGAAAGAAAGTCATTGTGTGTTGCTGTATCAAGCACCTCTGTCGCATATTGCCAAAGATCGTCTAACCACAATGCGTGAAACAACCGATGGCTTCAAAATCGCCGAAAAAGATTTGCAAATTCGAGGCCCTGGCGAAGTATTAGGCACGCGCCAAACCGGGCTACAGCAATTTCAAATCGCTGATATTCTGCGTGATCAAGGCTTATTGCCCGAGATTCAACAGCTAGCAGGGCAATTTATCAGCCAGTACCCCGAGCAAAGCCAACAATTGATTCAACGTTGGGTAGGATCTAAACAGCAGTTCGCACATGCCTAATCTCAGCTTAATTAATAATTTTTATGTGATACCCAAGCTCCCTTCAATTACAAGCCTCTAGCTGCCATATAAGTCCTTTAGGAAACGAAACTGAATCTGCGCATAGATAGACTATTACTGGCTTCACTTTCATTTCCTAGTGGGCTTATAAACTTGCAGTTGAAGGGAGCTTGGGTATAAAATGCCTAATCTCAAGAGGTGCAACATGACATTTACGCTATCAACATGGTTGGTTCTATTGATTCCGATGCCACTCATTATTATTTTGAGCACTATCAATTACATCAGTTATCGCAGAAAATTTAAGAAGAAGGATTAACCATGCTGCCATTGATTGTCACCTTTGTTATTTATATTGGTATCGTTTTTTTAATTGGCTTTCTTGCTAGTCGTCGAACCAAAAATTTATCCGACTACATTTTAGGTGGCCGTCATTTACCTGGTCCTATCGTTGCCTTGGGTGCTGGCGCATCAGACATGAGCACATGGTTATTACTCGCGTTGCCCGGTTTGATTTTTGTGGGCGGTATTAATGGTATTTGGGTGCCTGTTGGTTTGGCGATCGGTGCTTACCTTAATTGGCAGTTTGTCGCAAAACGTTTGCGTGTGTTTACGCAAGTGAACAAAGACTCATTAACCCTACCTGCCTATTTTGATAATCGCTTTCGCGATCGCACTCGCATATTACGTATGGTTACCGCATTAGTTATTTTGATTTTCTTTACCTTTTATGTGGCAGCAGGATTTGTCGCCGCGGCGTTATTGATGCAATTATTGTTTGGCATTCATTATATGCTGGCACTATTGATTGGCGCAGGTGTGATTATTATTTACGTCTTTATCGGTGGTTTTTTAGCCGTGAGTTGGATTGACTTTTTCCAAGGCTGTTTAATGTTCATCGCCTTAGTCATCGTTCCCGTTGTTGCTATTACACATATGGGGGGCGTACACGCGACGATGTCGCATTTAACCACGTTGCCGCATCATTATTTTGATGTGTTTAGTGGCACCAGTGCTATTTTGATTTTTTCTTATCTCGCTTGGGGCTTAGGTTACTCTGGTCAACCGCATATTGTCGTACGCTTTATGGCGGCACGTTCAAGCCGCGAAATTCCTATCGCACAATTGATTTGTATGGCGTGGATGATTTTCGCTTTGTATCTTGCCGTGATGACCGGCTTTGCTGGTAAAGCCTATTTTATGCCGAACATGCTTGCACATCCTGAAACCGTTTTGATTGAGCTAACCAAATCATTACTCAACCCGTGGTTGGGTGGCGTAGTGATTGCGGGTGCATTGTCAGCCGCAATGAGTGCGACATCGGCACAATTGTTAGCATCAGCTAGTGCTGCCGCCGAAGATTTTTATCACATGATACGGGGGCCACGTACTTCTCCTAGCCAACTCATGTGGGTTGCACGTTTAGCTGTACTGGTTATTGGTGTCATTGCTGTGTATCTCGCACATAGTCCTAAAAGCACAATTTATGCCTTAGTCGCTTACGCCTGGGCTGGCTTAGGGGCCTCATTTGGCCCTATCGTTATATTGAGTTTGTATTGGCGTCGCATGACAGGAAATGCCGCAATTGCCGGTATGATTACTGCGGCCTTAGTTGTGATTGGCTGGTCGATTTTAGGTAAGTATGAGGGCGGCATTTTCACGCTCTTTAGCATTATCCCTGGCTTCTTTGCTAACTTAGCCATCATCATTATTGTCAGCCTAGCGAGTGCTCCACCTAGCGAGCAAGTTACCCGCCGTTTCGATTTTGCCTTAAAAGTCTATAAGCGCAACCGTTACTAATATTAGAAGTATCTTTTGATACTTTCCTTCGCCCCGTGAGGGGAGAAGGTGGCCGAAGGCCGGATGAGGGGTGAGCAATATGTCGCAAAGCGAACACCCTATTAAAACCTTTTAGCCATAATAAACGCCTTCAAACACTCACAAGCAAAAGCAATAAAATCTTCTCTCGTACCCAAACAACACTGACCTAAAACCAACCCTTCAATCAAACTCAACACATCACCGTCTGCTTCGGTAATAGCCAACTTCTCAGAAGCCGGATTAAACTTAGCTTTCCCCAACGCCCAGGCCGCAAACATTAATAGCCTAGCTAACCAATGATGAAACAGCATCTGTTGTTCTGCTTCTGTCGGTTCTCGTTGCCAATAAGCCAACAACACTTCATGGTGCCTTTCTAACGGTAAATAAACTGCAACCTCCGCCAAGTCATAATACACATCACCAACACCCGCAAACTCCCAATCAATTAACCACCACTTGTCTGAGGTTTTAATGAAATTTCCACGATGCGGATCGTTATGGATAAACCCGGTCGCAAAGGGTTGCTGCAGCTGCTGTTTTAAATCCTCATATGCGCCTTGAATCTCAAACACATCTAACCAATCAGAAAACTGAATCGCCAGTATGTCTTGCTCAATACGCGCGAAGACACTTGGAGCCTGTGGCGCATTCGCCACCTCAACCTCATGGCAAGTTTTTAACGTTTGGCAGATGGTATCAAGTCGTTGGTCATAATCTTGTAACGATAATTTATCGCCCTTTACAAAATCTATGATCAAAACACATCCATCATCATAATGAATTGCGGGTGCAATATGTTGTTTTGCAGCAACACGACTACAAAGCAAATCATGTCGTTTGCGCGATGAAGAGAGCTGTCGTAAAACATAGGATGTATCTTGCCAAGAAAATTGAACAATGACATTATCAGTTGTGCCACCGATAATGGATGTCAATGTGATTGCTTCACCTTGGGTAAAGGCATGAATAGCTTGTTCAATCTGTGGGTTCATAATGGTATTATAACCCCATGCTTAAAAAAATATTATTAATAATTAGCTTATTAATGTCATGTGCTTATGCTGAAAATAGCGCTGTTTTCATCATGTATCACCGTTTTGGTGAGTCACGCTATCCTAGCACTAATGTCACCCTGCCACAGTTCCAAGCACAAATGCATGAGTTGAATGCGGGTGGTTACCATGTCATGCCCGTCCCCGATATTATTACGGCATTAAAATCAGGTAAGCCTCTGCCAAACAATACAGTGGGTATTACGATTGATGATGCTTACGAATCGGTATACACCAAAGCATGGCCGATATTGCAGCATTACCATTTTCCTTTTACTTTGTTTGTCGCGACGGGCCCCATTGACAAGCGGTTTGGCGACATGATGACCTGGCCGCAAATTAAAGCGTTGGCTAAAGCAGGCGTGACGATAGGTAATCATACGGACACTCACACATATTTAATTAATGGCGATATAAAACAAGCCCAAGCTGATATTGAAAAATCACAACAGCGCTTAAATGATGAGCTAGGTCAAGCACCAAGCCTCTTTGCCTATCCGTTTGGTGAAAGCTCCCCCGCATTACAACGTGTAGTGAAAAATTTAGGTTTTACTGCGGCTTTTTCGCAAGTGTCAGGTGCTGCAGGTGAGGCCAGTGATTATTATGCGTTACCACGCTTCCCCTTGAATGAGCATTACAGCGATATGGATCGTTTTCAATTAATCACCAAAACAAAACCGTTAATCATTACGCAATTAAAACCTAAATCTAACCTCGTTGTCGATAACCCACCGCAAATACAATTTACTGTTGATAAGAACATCGATACAAAAAAATTAGCGTGCTACGCCACAGGCCAAGGTCGGGTAGTTTTAATTATCGCGCAACAACACATACGCTTAATGCTAAATAAATTGACCCACCGTCGCACGCATATTAATTGCACCGTACCAACGACAGATGGTCATTGGCGTTGGTTGGGGTTAATGTATACCTTGCCAACGATTAAGGTGTCTTAGCCTAGTGAGAGAGATTGAAAAGCAAGGCTTAGCGGTTGTTGATGCCGCGGTCAGGCTAGTTAAGCAGAATTTCCCAGAACGCATGTTGAGTTGTTATCAACTCGGCAGTTTAGCGCGCGGTGGTTTTAGTGCGGCGAGTGAATATAATAATTACCGGAAATTGACTGACGTAGAGAAGCTGATGATGAAAGGATTGCTACCCTCTAAGCTGTAAGTGTTGTGTTAAATAGAGATGTGGTGGCTATGGGTGGACTCGAACCACCGACTCCGGCATTATGAATGCCGTGCTCTAACCGACTGAGCTACATAGCCATGTATTGTTGTCAGTTACTGAACTGAAGGCCGGGTATTCTGCGGTTTTTGACCGGGGTTGTCAAGTGGATTTTAAAGTTGCAACACGTTGATATTAAGTAAGTTATTGGCGTGATTGGACAATAAAAAAGGCGATGTCTGGGGAGAGCGACCAGGCACCGCCTTAATTAGCGCAGTTTGAGAGAGACAATCCATGTCTTTATTGTTAATTCCATTCGTCTTTGTTATTTCTCCCCCTTCCTTGGGATGCCATTCCTTGGCAGTTGTGATCGAATTCCTTCAATAATAACAAAGCAAAAGGCATGCCATATTGATCGTTTATTAAAAACAATGAGTTGCCTTGGTGGAGACAATGAGCGGTTGCTGGTATGGTTAAAAACTGACGATTTACGTCAGAACCGGTAACGAAAGCCGCCGGTCACGGCTGTTGAATCGATCAGAGCAGGTGTCATTAAGCCAAATACGCCAGAACGATGATCTAAGCGGTAAAAAATTTCAAAGTTAGGATACTTGGGTAAGCCCAATGAAATTTCAAACATCACGCTGTTTAACCAATGGCGGACATTATTAGGGTTACTCACTTGGCGTGCTTCGTTGGATGGAATACGTGTGACGTAAGAGGGGCCAGTACCGATGGCAATGCTGGTTAGCAAATATTTATCCCAGGGAAATTTACGCCAACGTAATTCAAAATAAGAATCAAATTCATAAATCGGCTTGGGGTTGGCTTGGTCATAAATATAAGCAACATTTAATCCCACTTCAGGAATGGCCGCGATGTAATTGAAAAAACGTCCAATGCCTGTATCCATGCCAAACGCATAAGAACCACTGACACCATACGTTGATGCAGGATACCAGCCACCATAATTAAACAGCATGTCATGCACTAAAATATCGTTACTGTATTGGCCACCAAAAACAGCAATGCCCCAGTTGAGATTTTTTTCAACTTGCTTGTTGGTTTTATCGTGGGTTGTTTCAGCTGCAACGCTTGAGCACGAAATAATAATGAGTAAAATTAAGCTGACAGTTTGAAAAAATCGCACGAGAATCCTCTACACATTAAAACGAAAATGGACGACATCGCCATCTTTAACGATATATTCTTTGCCTTCTAAGCGCCATTTTCCTGCTTCTTTTGCACCGGCTTCACCGTTGCCTTGAATGAAATCTTCATAGCCAATGACTTCGGCACGAATAAACCCTTTTTCAAAATCGGTGTGAATTTTGCCGGCAGCTTGTGGGGCGGTTGAGCCCACTTTGATGGTCCAGGCACGTGCCTCTTTAGGCCCTACCGTAAAATACGTTTGCAAATGTAAGAGCTCATAACCTGTGCGAATCACGCGGTTTAATCCGGGTTCTTCTAAACCTAAGTCGCTTAAAAATTCTACCTTATCAGCATCATCAAGTTCTGCTATCTCTGCTTCGATGGCGGCACAAATCACAACGACTTGAGCGTCTTCTGCAGCAGCGATGGCATTAACTTTATCGAGATAAGGGTTGTTGTTAAAACCGTCTTCATTAACATTGGCAATGTAGAGTGTGGGTTTTGCCGTGAGTAAGTTTAAATATTTTAACGCTTCGCGTGTTTCAGCATCTAGTTGGCGGATAGGCTTAGTATCATCTAATAACGTTTTCGCTTGCTCTAACACGACTAACTGTTGTTTCGCTTCTTTGTCGCCTGATTTAGCTAGTTTGTTTAAGCGTTGCATGGCTTTTTCAACGGCGTCTAAATCAGCCAAACATAATTCTGTGTTAATGACGTCAATGTCAGATTGCGGGTCGACTTTACCGGCAACGTGGGTGATGTCGTCATTATCAAAACACCGTACGACATGTGCAATGGCGTCAGTTTCGCGGATATTCGCTAAGAATTTATTGCCTAAGCCTTCGCCTTTAGCGGCACCCGCGACTAAGCCAGCAATATCGACAAATTCCATCACGGCAGGAATGACTTTTTTCGATGTGACGATATTCGCAAGATTATACAAACGTGGGTCGGGCACAGTCACAATACCCGTGTTAGGCTCGATGGTACAAAACGGGTAGTTAGAGGCTTCAATGCCCGCTTTAGTGAGCGCATTAAATAAAGTTGATTTGCCGACATTTGGTAAGCCGACGATGCCGCAGTTAAAACCCATTTTTTTCTCCAGTGATTAGGTATTAGGCGGTTTAGTAACCGCGCAAAGCGCGATAGTTGTTTAAGATATTGGGTTTGACCATAACCTTAAACAGCTTATGCTATTTCTAAGCCCTAATTAGTATGTAATTCTTTCATGGCTTTTTCAATATGGCCAGTGATAGCTTCAGGTAGCACTGATAAAGCATCAGCGATGGCATTATCAATTAATGTTTGATCGCTCTTGCTAGGTGCATGCAATACATAGTCAACGGTATCGCTGCTATGTTGCGGTTTGCCAACACCGACACGTAAACGATAAAAATCATTTGAACCTAATGCCTTGATGGTATCGCGTACACCATTGTTACCACCATGACCACCTGAATGTTTAAACTTGATTGTGCCGGGCGATAAATCTAATTCATCGTGCACAATGAGAATTTCTTCGGGCTTGAGTTTATAAAAATTGGCAGCGGCTTGAACAGCGCGACCACTTTCATTCATGTAGGTGTTAGGTAACAATAAAAAAACATCATGGCCATTAAGATTGAAACGGCCACTAACACCGCAACATTTTTTATCAGCTTTTAAACTAACATCATGTTGGTCAGCAAAGCGTTCGACAAGCCAGGAACCGGCATTATGACGCGTACGTTCATATTCCGGGCCTGGGTTGCGTAGTCCTACAATTAGCTTAATAGCAGATTGTGACACCATTAACCTTCTTGCTTGTCGCCTTCATCAGCTTTCGCTGCAGCTGCTTCGCCTTCAACGGGTACTTCAGCTTCAGGTTCTTCTTCAACCGCTGCGCGTGGCGTGTGAATGCTAACAATCGTATGATTGTGTGCATCATCTTCAATCGCGTGCGCAAGCTCAACACCTTCAGGCAATGTAATGTCAGATAAGTGCAACATGGCATCAAGTTCAAGACCACTGATATCAACATCAAGAAACTCAGGTAAGTTGCCTGGTAAACAGTTAATCTCAAGTTCATTAATTTCATGAGAAACCACACCACCGGCTTTAACGCCAGGCGCATTATCGCCACCAGTGAAATGTAATGGTACATTCATGGTGAGTTTTTCTTTAGCGTTAACGCGCAAGAAATCCATATGCATCACAGTGCTTTTAGCTGGGTGACGTTGCATCGCTTTGATGATGGCTTTTTCTTTCGTGCCTTCAACATCGATGGTTAAAATGTGAGAGAAGAAAGCTTCAAACTCAACCGCTTTTTTCACTTCGTTGCCTTTAAAGGTCAACATTTCAGGGGCTTTATCGCCGCCATAAATAATGGCAGGCACTAAGTCAGCTTCACGGCGTAGGCGGCGGCTCGCTCCTTTCCCTACAGTAGTACGCTTGCTAGCACTTAGTTCAAAAACAGCTTTAGATTTAGACATGGTAAATACTCCAATTGTTGTAATCTGCTACTACCGCGACCAGTCTTAGCAGGCCGCGTATTGTAGGGGAATTGAACGAAATTTACTAGGGCTTTGGTACATTTCCTTGTTAGGGCGCCAAGTTTTCAGTTATTACCGAATAGTATTGAAAGCGACCAATTCAACATCATCCTTCGGTGACGCGGCAGGTTGTAACTGCATCATCTTTTCTTTGGGAATAGGAAAAATGCAGCCAGTGCCATTGTTTAGTTTTTCCCAGACTATAATGCGTGGGTTGCCACATTTGTCTCTCAGGTGGCGGCGTAACGTAGTAATTTCGATGGGGCAGAGCGCGGGAAATTTTTCACGAAGAAATAGGGCGAAATAATGCATGGTGATTAAATCACCTTGATTAATGAGTAATGTCAGAATCGTAATGGCAACACGGTAGTTTTGGTCGCTAACATAGGCGCCGCTAGCATGGTCAAGCCCTATTACAGTCCGCTCTAAGTAGGCAAAGGCAATCTGCATGCTTAATAAGCTAGGTAAGTTTTCGCATAAGGACATGGGGTCAATACCAGACGTAGTGGTAAACGCAGAGCATTCGTTGACGATGAGCGTGCTGATCTCTAGCCTACTTTTATTCATATTATTTAAAAATAGTTGGATAAGCTTGACGGCGAATATACCTGATAGCGGCACTGGAAATGAGCCAAGTGGTATGCCGGCAAGATTAGTCGTTAAGACTTTTTCTATCTGATTGTCACCAAAGTGTAATAGCTCAATCAGCAGGTAATTAATCATATAGAAGTGAAAAGCTTGTTGTCCGTCGCTAGCAGAGCTGCCCGAGGCGCTATCACTAGGCTTTGATGTATAGTCAGTGACGAATGCTAATAGGTAGGCGTCAAGTTGTTGGTTGAGTTGCTGTTGCTTCATCTCGCGAGAGGTGGTGAGCAGTGTATATAACGATAGCATTTCAGGAGGAATGGAAATAGCAGTGCTTGTCGTCGTCGTTGTATATTGTGTCTGTGTAAGCGCCCTTTGCATCGACCAGACCTGCGTATCGGCACTCTCGGGTTTGGCAATAGGGGAGCTTGGCATTGTTAATTTTCGTGTCGCCAGTGCGATGGTTTCAGGTATGGTTGGTATTTTGATTGCAGTAGATGAACGAACGCTCAGACGTTTTAATGCACGCATCATAATGATTATCTCCTCTTATTAGTAAGGCATAATCATAACGCATAACGATTCGCTTTACCTTAAGAATAAGAGACTTAATCAAACATCGAGCTAACAGAACCTTTATCACTGATGCGCGAGATGGTTTGCGCTATCAAGTCTGCTAAGGTGATGACGCGGATTTTTTTACATTTTTTCGCGGCGTCATGGAGTTTGATGGTGTCGGTGACGACAAGTTCATCGAGCGATGAGTTTTCTAAATTATCAATTGCTTTGCCTGACAAGACGGCATGGGTGCAATAAGCGGTGACGGAGCGTGCGCCCTGGTTTTTTAAGGCTGTGGCAGCAGCGGCTAATGTACCACCGGTATCAATGATGTCATCGACAATGACGCAATCACGGCCTTCTACATCACCAATAATATTCATGACTTCAGCTTGATTGTCTTTCGGGCGACGTTTGTCGATGATGGCTAAGTCAGCATCATCTAAACGTTTAGCAATGGCACGTGCACGCACAACACCGCCGACATCCGGCGAGACTACCATTAAGTTTTCAAAGTTACGTGCAAAGATATCTTCGTACATGACTGGCGTACCGTAAACGTTATCAACAGGAATATCGAAGAAACCTTGGATTTGGTCGGCGTGTAAATCAACGGTGACCATGCGATTGATGCCAACTGATTGCAACATGTCGGCAACGACTTTTGCACTGATAGGTACGCGACGTGAACGCACGCGACGGTCTTGTCTGGCGTAACCATAATAAGGCACGACAGCGGTAATACTTTTTGCTGATGCGCGATGCAGGGCGTCGGCCATGATAGCGAGTTCCATCAAGTTGTCGGCACTAGGATTGGTGGATTGCACAATATAGGCATCGCGACCACGTACATTTTCTAAAATCTCCACCATGATTTCACCATCACTGAAGCGATCGACATTGGCTTTACCTAATGGCAAATACAAATGTTTACAAATCTTTTTAGCGAGGTCTGGGTTGGCATTACCCGTGAAAATCATGATATTGGAAGAATTGGCCGGCATGAGAGTCCCTAGTGTTATAAAAAATGGCTGGGGCGGCAGGATTCGAACCTGCGGATGCGGAGATCAAAACCCCGTGCCTTACCGCTTGGCGACGCCCCAATAATTATCAACTAACAACTTCGTCGGCGTAGCGCTTTAATTGTGCTAGCACAGGAGATTCGTTAACCCCCTTGGCGACGAAGCCAGAAAACTCTTTTGGCAATTGTTCAACGACATCTAGCGCAGTGGCCATGTCATCAAAGTTGGCGAATATACATCCGCCTGTGCCCGTCATGCGCGCTTGCGCATGTTTGCTAAGCCAGTCTAAGGCTTTGCCGACTTCAGGATAACGCTTGCGAACAATTCTTTCACAATCATTATGGCCGGTCTCTACGAGCGAGGGCGATATTGTGCAGATCGCAGTGTCGCGTGTCAACTTATTATCACAAAATATTTCCGCCGTCGCGATGTGAACAGGTGGCACAATGACCGTAAACCACGTTTCTGGTAACTCCATTGTGGTGAGCAATTCACCGACACCATCAGCCCATGCTGTTTTGCCACGCACAAATACTGGCACATCCGCGCCAATTTGCAAGCCGATTTCACATAATTGATCGATCGATAAATTTAAATCCCACAATTTATTGAGAGCGAGTAATGTGGTGGCTGCGTCAGAGCTGCCACCACCTAGGCCTCCACCAATAGGGATTTTTTTATCAATAATGATATCGACACCCATACGCTCAGCATCAGATTGCTGTAGTAGCTGTGCTGCGCGGACTACCAAGTTATTTTTGTTGGCAATTTCGGTCACATCAGTGTTGACTGTGATCTCGTGATCTTTACGCAAAGTGAAGGTCAATTGATCGCTAAAGTCGATGAATTGAAAAATGGTTTGCAACAGATGATAACCATCAGATCGTTGACCAATGATGTGCAAAAAGCGATTCAATTTCGCCGGTGCTGGGAGGGTGATACTTTCCATAGGGGGCGGATTATAGCGAAACCTTAGCTCAACTGCCACTGACTGACGATAATATTCACGGATAAATCGCCAAAAGTCATTGATATTTTACTAGGTAAATCAATGTGTTGCACGCCAGTGTATTTTTCGTAGACAATGTTCCAGCCTTGTTGTTGTATTTTGACAACATGATGGTATTTGTCGAACTGAATTTGCTTGTTCAAGCCGGGTGCTGGCAAGCCACGTAGCCAATAATAGAGGTTGGAAATGGGAAGTGACCAGCCCATTTGTTGCTTCATCAAAGCTTCAGGGCTTTTTGCCGTGAAGCTTTCACCACTGCCATTAACCAATTTCACTTTTCCTGGCTTGCCGGTTAAGGTATTGCGACCAACGCCTAGCGGGCCAAATACCTGCAGTTCAAATTGACGTTGATGTTGCTGCAAATAAATAGAAGCACTTTGCGCTTGTTTGCCTTGGCGAATAGCAACGGCACCACGAATATTCCAAGCTGTGAGCAGTTGCAACTGCTGTTGGCGTTGTTGCCAATTGATGGCTTGGTTACTTGCTTGCTCGGGGGCCGGCAGTGTGGCACAGCTAGTGAGCAAGCTTATTAATAGGATGATGAGAACGTTTTTCATTACGACAGTTTATCAGGGTATGGGAAAAGGTGTTAGGTGTTAGGGCTTAGGTATTAGGTGGTTTTGTGGCCGCGTGGGCGCGGCACTGAATTTAAGAGATGGGGGTTGCCGTTAATTTAAAGAGCTTAGGCTATTTGCTAAGCCCTAAGCCCTAAGCCCTAAGCCCTAAGCCCTCGAAGTTTATGCTAAAATCCCGCCATGTCATTAATCTGTATCGGTCTTAACCATAAAACTGCATCCATCGCCATGCGTGAACAAATCGCCGTGGCCGATGTGAATGTGATTCCCGTATTGCAGGATATCGTTGCACAAATGGGTGTGCAAGAGGCGGTTATTGTCTCGACTTGTAACCGTATGGAAATTTATGTCATTGCAGAAGAAGCCGCGAGGGTAACCGATTGGTTATGCCAGTATTTTGCTGTTGCAGCTGAAGAGTTAGCACCTTTTGTTTACGAGCATTTCGATAATGCGGCAGTGAAACATTTAATTCAGGTCGCTTGTGGTTTAGATTCCATGGTGTTGGGTGAGCCACAAATTTTAGGGCAATTAAAATTTTCTTTTGCCAAAGCAGGTGAAGCGCAGAGCATTGGCAAACAGTTGGGGCATTTGTTTCCGTTTGTATTTTCTAGCGCGAAAAAAATTCGTACCGATACCGCAATTGGTGTCAACCCTGTTTCAGTGGCTTACGCAGCCGTGCATTTAGCTAAACATATTTTTGCTGATTTTGATAAAGCGAAAGTGATGTTGATTGGTGCCGGCGATACGATCAGTTTAGTGGCGCAACATTTTGATGACATGGGTGTGAAAGAACTATTGATTGCGAATCGCACCTTAGAGCGTGCGCAAACCTTAGCGCAACGGTTTGATGCTAAGGGCATAATGATCGGTGATATTCCAGATTTTTTGGCCGATATTGATGTAGTCGTGAGTTCGACAGCGAGTCAACTGCCCATTTTAGGCAAAGGTTTAGTTGAGCGGGTGATGAAACAACGCAAACATAAACCTATTTTCATGGTTGATTTAGCAGTGCCACGTGATATTGAGCCAGAAGTCGGTCAACTAGCAGATATATACCTGTATAATGTCGATGACTTAAACAACATCGTAGAAGAAAATCTTCATGATCGACAGTTAGCCGCGCAGCAAGCTGAAACTATTATTGAAGACGAAGTGCAACATTTTCACCAGTGGCAGAGTTCACTAGAAGCCGTGCCTGCTATTTGTGCTTTTCGACAGCAAGCGGAGCAATTACGTAATGATGCAGTTGCAGAGGCCATGCAAGAATTGCAACGTGGTAAAAGTGTTGAAGAAGTCTTGCAAATATTAGCACGCAACTTAACTAATAAGCTGATGCACGCGCCAAGTGTGCAAATGCGAAAAGCGAGTTATGAAGGGCGCAATGATTTGTTGGAATGGGCGAAGAAATTACTCGGATTGAGGATTGAGGATTGAGGATTAGGAAATTGCATCTTATGCAATTTCCTAATAGGAAAGCAGATGAAAAAATCGTTACAAGCAAAATTAGAAACATTAGTTGAGCGTCAGCAAGAAGTAGAAGCATTGCTCGGTGATCCTGAGGTGATCAGTAGCCAGAATAAATTTCGTGATCTATCAAAAGAATATGCACACTTAGAACCTTTGGTTATGTGCTATCAACAATATACAGTGGCCCAAGCTGATGAAGCTAACGCCAAAGAATTGCTTGATGATCCGGAAATGAAAGAGTTAGCCTTTGACGAGTTAAAGCAAGCCAAAGAGCAAATGGAAAAGTTGAGTGATGAATTACAGGTGCTGTTATTACCGATTGATCCAAACGATGACAAGAATATTTTCTTAGAAGTTCGCGCAGGAACGGGCGGTGATGAAGCGGCTATTTTTGCCGGTGATTTATTCCGAATGTATTCGCGCTATGCAGAACGAATGAATTGGAAAATGGAAATCATCAATGCCAATGAAGGTGAGCATGGTGGTTATAAAGAAATTATTGCTCGTGTGTGTGGTGATAATGTTTATTCACATTTGAAGTTTGAATCGGGGGCGCATCGTGTACAACGTGTGCCAGAGACAGAATCGCAAGGTCGAGTGCACACATCGGCTTGTACTGTTGCCATTATTCCAGAAGCTGATTCAATCAATAGCGTTGAGATCAACGCTAATGATTTGCGGGTTGATACATTTCGTGCATCGGGTGCAGGTGGTCAGCATGTCAATAAAACTGATTCCGCGATACGTTTGACGCATATTCCAACGGGTGTCGTGGTTGAATGTCAGGATGAGCGTTCACAACATAAGAATCGTGCTAAAGCCATGAGTTTATTATCCTCACGTTTGTTAGCCGCTGAGCAATCGAAACAACAAGCCGAACAAGCTGAAACACGCCGTAATTTAGTCGGCAGTGGTGATCGCTCTGAACGTATTCGTACTTACAATTACCCACAAGGTCGGATTACGGATCATCGAATCAATTTAACCTTGTATAAACTGACAGAAATTGTCGAAGGTGACTTGCATGAAGTCATCGACGCCTTAGTGCGCGAACATCAAGCCGATCAGTTAGCAGAATTTGGTGATTAAGCTGCTTTATGCTCAACCTTATAATTACACGCTAGAATCTCTGACTATGAATATTCAGCAACTTATCCAACAATCATCACTCGATCGAATCGATGTGGAAGTACTTTTGTGTCATGTGTTGCAGCGATCACGGGAGTATTTGTTTGCGCATGCTGATGAAGGGCTAACTGAACGACAGCAAATCCAGTTTACTGAATTAGTAGCGCGACGAGAGCAAGGTGAACCGATAGCTTATCTTGTTGGACATAAAGAATTTTGGTCATTAGATTTTTGTGTCACACCGGATGTATTAATTCCACGGCCTGAAACGGAATTAATTGTTGAAACAGTATTACAACATTATCCATACGAAAAAATGATTAAACTTGTTGATTTGGGGACAGGTTCAGGTGCTATTGCATTAGCGATTGGGAGCGAGCGACCTAATTGGCAGCTGACGGCTGTTGATAAAAGTGCGGCGGCATTAAATTTGGCAAAGAAAAATGCTGCAGCTCTGGCTATCACAAACGTTGAATTGATTGAAAGTGATTGGTGTGACAAGTTAACGGGGCAATATGATGTCGTTGTTAGTAACCCGCCGTACATTGATCAAGCGGATCCGCATTTGCAACAGGGTGATGTTCAATTTGAACCAAACATGGCATTAGTTGCAGAGAAAAATGGCCTGCAAGCTATTATGGTTATTGCTGAGCAGGCTAAAACCTATTTGAAACCGCAAGGATTATTAGTCTTTGAGCATGGCTATCAGCAAGCTACTGAGGTGCAAAACATATTGCAACGCAAAGGTTACCAGCATATCAAAACATTAAAAGACTTAAATGGTAACCATAGAGTGACGCTAGCTACAATTAAAACTCAGTTGTTTTAGGTGTAGTGCTTTTGAATAACGCGGGCATATTGTCGCGTTCAATCATAGCACCGTGTTGCAGTAATGCTTGTGAGGCAAGCTTATGCCCGTAAAGTACTGCGGCATGTGGCTTTATCTGATTAATCCGGGCAGCGATATAACCTGCGTTAAATGCTTCACCGGCACCTGCCGTATTAACAATGTTCTCGACATTGGTGAGTGGAATACGATCTTCTTTATTCTCAGTGGAAACGACACATTGTTTCCCTCCACATTTTACGACAACTTCTTCAACGCCCCATTCATGGATACGCTGTGCTGTCGCTATTGGTGAGCTGTCATTAAATAAGGCAGCTTCTTCATCATAACCGGTGATAACAATATCAGTGTGAACTAATAAACGTTGTAAAAATTCTTGGGCCTGACGCTTGTTAGCCCAATCAACTTCTCGATAGTTAGGGTCAAAGATAATTTTTGCGTTCTTATTGTGAGCATCGTGTAACAAATGTAGCAATGCTTCACGATCAAGCTGATTTAGCAGAGAAACAAATTGGCCTGAAAAAAAGATGTAGTCATATTCAATAATTGCGTTCACACAATCCATATGGTCAGGTACCTGAAAGAATTCAGCGACCGCCGTATTTTGGCGGTAATATGAAGACTTAATAGGGCTGGTATTGGGGTTGAGCAAATAAAGCCCAGTTTGATGATCGCGTAATTGAGGAATAAATTGAGTTCCTACGTGTTCACTTTGCCAATAATTTAGCATATCTAAACTGTAGTCATCATTACCGACAGCTGTCACCAAATCAATTTTGGCATTAAGATCATCTGCATAGCGTGCAAGGTAAACGGCAATGTTGGCAGCATCACCTGAGAAGTTCATTTGAAATTCTTGATTGTGAGTGTTTACCAGTTCTAATAGGGATTCACCTATGGATGCAATTTTTAAGTTAGCTTGTGTGGTCATTCGGTGATTATAGCATAATCAAAATAAACGACTATAATTGCTGGAAGCGAGAAATTCATCGAAATTTCTCATGCTTGTTTCCCGTGTTTAAAATAGGTATACTTCGCGCGATTTTTGTAACCGCCGGAAGGAGAATTCACATGCCAGCTAAGAAATCAGTCGCGAAGAAAAAGCCTGTAGCTAAAGCAACTAAAAAGCCTGCAAAGAAAACGGTTAAAAAGGCCGTAGCGAAAAAAACGGTGAAGAAAGCTCCTGCGAAGAAAGCTGCGCCTAAAAAATCAGCCGCAAAAAAAACTACGACTAAAAAACCAGCCGCTAAAAAAGCTACACCTAAAAAATCAGCCATTAAAAAAACACCGGTGAAAAAAACGACAGCAAAGAAAGTTGTAGCCAAAAAAGCCGCAGCAAAAAAAGCAGCGTCAAAGAAAGTTCCAGCAAAAAAGACACCTGCTAAAAAGGCCTCTGCTAAAAAAGTCCCGGCAAAAAAAGTGGCAAGTAAAAAAGTGGCAAGTAAACAAGTGGTAACTAAAAAAGTTGCAGCAAAAAAAACACCCGTTAAAAAAGTTCCTGTAAAAAAGGTTGTAGCAAAAAAAGCTACACCTAAGAAAATCGCACCTAAAAAATCTGAACTGAAAAAGCCGGAAACTAAGAAGAAAGAAGTGAAAAAAAACCCTGAAAAGAAGAAGGTAGAAAAGAAGCCTGAAGTGAAAGAAATCGCAGAGAAAAAACCCGTAGAGAAAAAAATAGCAGCTAAAAAATCGAAGGCTAGCAAATTAAAAACAGCTAAACCAAAGCTTGAAGCCTTTTCTGATGCTGCTGTAGCACATTTAAAGCGCGAGCGAAAAATCAGCCTCACTGACATGATGCCTGATATCAACCCTCAAGATGCTCAGATGGGTGATGATTATATGAATGACGAAATGAAACAATATTTTCGTGGTTTATTGAATAACTGGAAAGTTGAATTAATGACCGAAGTGGATCGTACTGTCGGTCATATGAAAGATGAAGCTTCAAATTTCCCTGACCCAACTGACCGTGCGACTCAAGAAGAAGAATTCAGTTTGGAGTTGCGTACGCGTGATCGTGAGCGTAAATTAATTAAAAAAATTGATGAAGCTTTACAAGCTATTGATGATGATGAATACGGTTATTGCGAAGCTTGTGGTGTGGAAATCAACTATAAACGTTTAGAAGCGCGTCCAACGGCCACGTTATGTATTGATTGTAAAACGGTGGATGAAATTAAAGAACGTCAAACGAGCCTATAAGTGAAAGTCATTGATGCTATGAAAGCTCGGATTTCTACCCGGGCTTTTCTCGATAAACCTGTTTCCCACGAACAAATTGATACTATTCTCGACGCTGCCCGTTGGTCTCCCTCTGATAAAAACATTCAACCTTGGCATGTCGCCGTTGTGACGGGTGAAACAAAATCACGATTATCTTCTGTTTTTTCAGTGCTGGCTCAGGATAAAGCCAATTGGAAACCGGATTATACGGTGACTGAATTACAAGGTATTTATAAAGATCGCGCCTTTACTTGCGGTGTGGATTTGTATAAAGCCCTTGATATTAATAGGGATGATAAGCCGCGTCGTCGTGAGCAATGGGAGCTAAACTACCAGTTTTTTGGTGCGCCAGTGGGATTGTTGTTCTTTTTGCAAAATGATGTTGAGTTAGATGCTTGGACCGATATCGGTATGTTTATTGAAAATGTGATGTTAGCAGCGATGGAGCTAGGTTTGGCAACTTGTCCTCAGCGTTCCATTAGTTATTTCCCTGACGCGATTCGTGAAACCCTAGGTGAGCCCTTTCAAAATAAATTATTAGTGACGGGGATGGCCTTAGGTTATCCTGATACCGACCACCCAGTTAATAATTACCGCACACAGCGTGAAGCCGTCAATGATTTTACCACGTGGTTTGATTAAGCAATCCCTTTATCGCCAATATCATGGCGATAAAATTCACTTCCCCATTGAATGTTCGCTACCGCGTCATAGGCTTTGTGTTTAGCTGTCGCTAAGTCATCACCTAAAGCGGTTACGCAAAGAACACGACCACCGTTAGTGACAACAGCGTTATCTTTTAATGCGGTACCCGCATGAAACACCTTAATATCATTTGCAACAGCATTTAAACCCGTGATAGTTTCTCCTTTAGGATAAGCCGCAGGATAGTCATTACTAGCCATTACGACACCTAAGGCGAAACGATGATCCCAATCAGCGATGACTTCATTTAAACGAAAATCTAATGCGGCTTCACATAGCGCGACTAAATCAGATTGCAAACGCATCATGATCGGTTGTGTTTCCGGATCACCAAAGCGACAATTGTATTCTAAAACTTTAGGGCCTTCTCGGGTAATCATCACTCCAGCATATAAAAAGCCAACGTAAGGAGTGTTCTCTTGTGCCATGCCTTTAATGGTGGGGGCAATCACTTCTTCCATTATTTGTTGATAAAGTTGATCGGTGACAACTGGCGCTGGAGAATAAGCACCCATTCCCCCTGTATTGGGGCCTTTATCACCATCATCACGTGCTTTATGATCTTGGGATGTTGCCATGGGTAACACGTGTTCGCCATCACTCATCACGATAAAGCTAGCTTCTTCACCGGATAAAAATTCCTCAATGATTACTTTACTGCCGGCATCACCAAATTTATTATCCGCTAGCATATCTTCAATCGCAGCAAATGCTTCGGCTTCTGTTTGAGCGACAACAACACCTTTGCCGGCAGCTAAGCCATCAGCTTTAACCACGATTGGCGCGCCGTGTTGTTGAATATATTTTTTCGCACAATCAATATCAGTAAAACTGTCATAAAAAGCGGTGGGAATATTATGTCGCGTCATAAAATCTTTGCTAAAGGTTTTAGAGCTTTCTAGTTGTGCGGCTAATTGACTGGGACCAAAGATGCGACAATCGGCATTTTGAAAGTCATCGACTACACCCATTGCTAATGGTGCTTCAGGTCCGACAATGGTTAATACAACATTGTTTTCTTTAACAAAACGGATAAGCCCATTGCTATCGGTCGGTGCAATATCAATATTTTGACATTTTGTTTCAATAGCCGTACCTGCATTACCCGATGCGACATAGACCGTTTCAATCTCATTTGATTGGGCAATTTTCCAAGCTAAAGCATGTTCACGCCCACCAGAACCTAAAACTAAAATATTCATGATTATCTCGCTAGTAGTAATTCAACTGATTATAGCAAACTAGTGTAATTTATCTTGATAAGTTTCGCGCACGGTTAAAACAGTAATAAATGCGGCAAGCGCGCAAGCCATTAAGTAATATGCTGGGGCAAAATGCTGGTGAGTTAAGTAAATAATTGATGTGGCAATCAGTGGCGCTGTTCCGCCAAAGAGGCCATACCCAATGTTATAACTTAACGATGCACCGGTATAACGAAAATGAGTGGGGAAAATTTCGGCCAAAATGGTAGTAAAGGCAATGAGGTAAAGGCCTTGAAATGTCACAATGCTTAATAAGCTGAGTAAAGCTAACCAAAAGTGCCCTTGCCCCATAAAATAGTAAACAGGAATAGCGAGCACAAATAGGCCGACACAACCTATCAGCATCGGGGGTTTGCGGCCTACGCGATCAGAAAACAAGCCAAATAATGGCACTAATGCATTAACGTAAAAGATACACAGCATGTTAATTAACATAGCATCTGCCAATGGAATACCCGCGATGTGGTGCAAATAGGTAATGCTATAGACTAATAACAAGTTAAACGTCACCGCACCTAAAATAGCAAGAATTAACATTTTGGTTGATGATGAAAAGCCAATTTTTCTAAAATTTTGCCACAATGATTTACGGTCACGATGTGTCATGCGTTTGAAAGCGACCGAGTCATTTAAATAGCGGCGTGAAAACATACCGATCGCAAATAATACGGCACTTAATAAAAACGGTAGACGCCAAATTTGATCGATATGGTAAGCATGACCGATGTGTACACTCGCGCTGCTAACGAACGAGCCGAGCAAGAAACCTGAATTCATAAATAACCAAACAAAAGCAATGGCAAAGGCACGATGTTTTTCATGCGCTAATTCAGCAACGTAAACGACAGAGCCTGTGTATTGTCCCGCGACAGACAAGCCTTGCAGTAAACGTAAAACAATTAATAAAATCGGTGCCCATATACCAATTTGCTGATAGGTCGGCAATAAGCCCATACAAAAAGTGGGAATAGCAATTAACACAAAGGCCAAGTTCAATGCTTTTGTTCGGCTGACATGATCGCCAATATAACCAAATAGTATGCCACCTAATGGGCGCACCAAAAAACCCACCGCGAAGCTAGCGTAAGTTAATATAAGGGAAAAACTTCTATTGTGGCTAGGGAAGAACAAGGTAGCAAAAACAGGCGCAAAATAGCCGTATAAACAAAAGTCATACCATTCTAAAGTGTTGCCAACATTGGCTGCAAAAATGCTTTTGTATTTGTGTTTCATCAAGCTGTACTATACAGCAATATGGGTGTTTAGTGGCGGAAATGACGCATACCCGTGAATAGCATCGCCATATTATGTTCATCAGCGGCGGCAATGATGTCTGCATCACGCATAGATCCACCGGGCTGGATAATGGTGGTAATCCCAACTTCTGCGGCAGCGTCAATGCCATCGCGGAAGGGAAAGAAGGCGTCCGATGCCATCACAGAACCGGTAACTGTTAAATTTTCGTCAGCCGCTTTCATGGCAGCGATTTTTGCGCTGATGACACGGCTCATTTGGCCGGCACCGATACCGATGGTCATGTTATCTTTTGCATAAACAATGGCGTTAGATTTTACAAATTTCACGACTTTCCAGGCGAATAAACAATCACGAAGTTCTTGTTCTGTGGGTTGGCGTTTCGATACGATTTTTAATTCATTTCCGTCGATAACGCCTATGTCTTTGTCTTGAATCAGTAAACCGCCAGTGACACGCTTAAAATCTAACGCCGCACGCAAGTGATAAGGTAAATGACCACAACGTAATACACGCACATTTTTCTTGGCTGCGGTAATCGCGAGTGCAGCTTCTTCCACTTCAGGCGCAATTATCACTTCGACAAATTGATTCGCAATGATTTTTTCAGCGGTTACGGCTTCGAGCTTAGTATTAAACGCAATAATGCCACCAAACGCTGATGTGCGATCGGTTGCATAGGCTTTTTCATAGGCTTCTAGCTGTGTGCTAGCCGTGGCAACGCCACAAGGGTTTGCATGTTTCACTATGACGCAGGCAGGTATATCAATAAAGGTTTTCACACATTCTAGCGCTGCATCAGTGTCAGCGATATTGTTATACGATAAGGCTTTGCCTTGCAGCTGCTCGGTGGTGGCAATGCAGGATTCGTTGATGGTTTCATCAACATAAAAAGCGGCTTGTTGGTGTGGGTTTTCACCGTAACGTAAATCTTGTTTTTTAGCGAATTGTTCCGTGAACGTCACGGGGAATTCAGTGGTTGTTTCGACGCAACCTAAATAATTACTCACGGTTGCATCGTAGCTTGCCGTATGAGCGAAGGTTTTACGCGCTAATTCAAAACGTGTTGAATCAGTCACGGCACCACTATTGTCATTTAATTCAGCAATAACAGCATCATAATCTTGGTGATCAACCACAACTGTAACTGATGCATGGTTTTTCGCGGCGGAGCGCAACATGGTAGGGCCACCGATATCAATGTTTTCGATTGCCGTGGCTAAATCACAATCGGGGTTAGCAATGGTTTCACGAAAGGGGTATAAGTTAACGACGACTAAATCAATATTACCAATGTCATGTTGCTGCATCACAGCATCATCAACACCTCGTCGGCCTAACAAGCCGCCATGAATTTTCGGGTGCAAGGTTTTCACGCGACCATCCATCATTTCAGGAAAGCCTGTGTAATCGGCAACGTCAATAACAGGAATGTTTTCGTCTTTTAATAAGCGGGCAGTGCCGCCGGTAGAAAGAATTTCGATATTTAACGCAGCGAGCGCTTTGGCAAAGGCCACAATGCCTGATTTATCAGAGACACTTACCAAAGCGCGCCGGATAACCGGCGCGTTTGTTGTTGAATGTTGAGTTTCAACCATCTGGGTTTAATCTAAACCATATTTTTTTAATTTTTTGCGTAACGTACCACGGCTAATACCTAATACTTTAGCAGCACTTGATTGGTTACCACGAGTAGAACGCATCGTTGATTCTAAAAGTGGCTCTTCAAGTTCGCTTAATACCATTTCATAAACGTCAGTCGTGCTGTTGATGTCCACTTGGCTGAAATATTTATTCATCGTTTCAGTCACAGTGTCACGTAAAGAACGGCTTTCAGAAATGCTAGGCTTTTCCGTTGTGATGGTTGTAGGGGTTGCTACAGGAGATTCATGTACAGTTTCAAATGCGCTCATTATACTTTGTCCTTCAGTTGGTGTTGAAAAAAAGCTCTAATCGCTAGCTGTTGTCCTTTAGCACTGCTCAAGGTATTGAAGTGTGTCCGAAACGCTTCACTACCCATTCGCTCTTTGCAGTACCAAGTCACATGCTTGCGAGCTATTCTCGTGCCACGATATTCACCGTAAAGTGAATATAAATTTTCCAAATGCTCTAACATTATCATTTCAACTTCGGCCGCATCGGGAGGCGGTAAAACCTCACCAGTGCGTAGATAATGTTCGATCTCTCGGAAAATCCAGGGCTTACCCTGACTAGCACGGCCGACCATTATAGCATCGGCTTTGGTGTATTCAAGTACAATTTTGGCTTTTTTTGCACAGGTTATATCGCCATTGGCAATCACAGGGATGCTAACTAATTGCTTAATTTCTTTGATCGTATCGTATTCAGCCTCGCCAGTATACCGATCAGCACGTGTGCGGCCATGGATGGCAAGCGCACAAATGCCTACGTTTTCAGCAAGTTGCGCAATGCGAGGGGCGTTTTTATGATCAGCATCCCAGCCCGTGCGAATCTTTAGCGTGACGGGTATATCCACCGCTTCAACCACAGCCGTTAAGATATTGCTCACAAGCTTTTCATCCTTTAGCAGGGCAGATCCCGCTGCTTTTTTACACACTTTCTTCGCTGGGCAGCCCATATTGATGTCGATGATTTGAGCACCCTTATCCGCATTATATTTAGCCGCTTGCGCCATAATCTCCGGATCGCCTCCCGCAATTTGCACAGCGCGTGGGTAAGACTCATCGTCATGACTCATGCGCATCACCGATTTATGGCTTTGCCATAACGCCGGGTTGCTACTGGTCATTTCACCCACTACCATGCCCGCGCCGTAACGAAAACAAAGTTTGCGAAAACATTGATCCGTCACGCCGGCCATAGGGGCTGCGATGACGTTGTTACGTAATGTATAAGGGCCGATTTTCATAATGTATTTGTTCTTCTCTGTTGTTGAATAAATCAATTTATTCCGCTTCGTCATCCCGCGGCTTGACCGCGGGATGACGTGCTGTAAAGTTGTATAAAAGCTAATTTATTCAACAATAGCCCGTATGGGGAAAAGGGAAGTTAACGTTTAATTGCAGATACCAACATCCATTCGTCTTGCTGTTTAATTTCAACTATCTCAAAATGTTTTTGATAAGCTTCAACAACCGCATCAACTTGTGTATCTAAAATCCCTGACAAAATGATTTGTCCATCGGGGTTCAGTAAGCCCGCAAAATGCTCGCATAAATCGATTAAAGGTTGAGCCAAAATATTCGCGATTAATAAATCAGCGGTATTTTTCGGCTCATCTTTGGGTAAGTAGACGTCTAGCGTTGTTAAATCGATAGCATTACGCTCAGCATTATCTTGCGTGGCTTGTAAGGCTTGTTCATCATGGTCAATCGCATCAACGTGTGTTGCACCGTGCTTTAAGGCTGCAATGGCTAAAATGCCGGAGCCGCAACCATAATCAATCACGGTTTTATTTTGGCAATCGTGTTGGTCTAACCAGGTTAAACATAATGCAGTGGTCGGGTGTGTACCGGTGCCAAATGCCAAACCCGGGTCGAGAATAATATTCACGGCATCATCGTTAGCCGCTTTATGCCAACTGGGAATAATCCAGGTGTCATCACCAAATTGCATGGGTTGAAAATCATCCATCCATTTGCGTTCCCACACTTCATCGGCAAGTGTTTCAAGTGTGTAGGGCAATTCAAGCTGCTGTAGTTTTTTAGTAATCGGCTCGAGGTTTTCTTCGTAATCAAACAACACGGTCATCTGCATGTGTTGCCATTGTAACGTTTGTCCGGGTTGCGGTTCGAAAATGGGGTCATCGGCTGCATCTTTCAGCGTAATAGCATAAGTGTTATGTGATTCTAAAAAATCGTTGAGCGAATCTGCTTGGCTTTCGCTGCAGAGAATATGTATTTGTTGCCACTTGCTCGGCATGAGAACCCACTTTGTTTGTGTAACATCTAAAACTCAATGGCTTTAGCTCAGGCCGAGTTTCTTTTCTAAATAATGAATATTTTGGCCACCTTCTTGGAAGCGTGCGTCGCGTAAGATACGTTGTTGTAAAGCAATGTTGGTTTTAATGCCATCAACAACCGTTTCTTCAAGAGCCGTTTGCATGCGCTTAATGGCTGAACAGCGATCTGCACCATGTGTGATGATTTTACCAATCATAGAGTCGTATTGTGGTGGCACTTTATAACTGTCATAGATATGCGAATCAACACGGACACCAGGGCCGCCCGGTGCGTGGTAACGATCTATCGTGCCGGGTGAGGGAATAAATGATTCTGGATCTTCAGCATTGATACGGCACTCGATAGCATGACCTTTAATGTGAATGTCTTTTTGGGCATAACGTAGCGGTTCACCCGCTGCAATATTCAATTGCTCTTTCACCAGATCAACACCCGTAATCATTTCAGTTACTGGATGCTCAACTTGAATTCGGGTGTTCATCTCAATGAAATAAAACTCACCGTCTTCGTATAAAAACTCAAATGTGCCTGCACCACGATAGCCAATTTCTTTGCAAGCATTCACGCATACATCACCAATACGGCGACGCTGTTTTTCACTAATGCCAGGCGCAGGCGCTTCTTCAAGCACTTTTTGGTGGCGACGTTGCATGGAACAATCACGCTCGCCTAGATGAATCACGTTACCATGTTCATCAGCTAGTACTTGAATCTCAATATGACGAGGGTTTTCTAAAAACTTTTCCATATATAAGGTGTCATTACCAAACGCGGCGCGTGCTTCGCTACGTGTCGTCGCAATGGCATTCACTAAGTGTGCTTCGCTGCGCACCATGCGCATACCACGACCACCACCGCCGCCAGCCGCTTTAACGATAACGGGGTAACCGATACGTTTAGCGATTTCTCGATTTTTTTGTGCATTGTCATCTAGCGGGTTATCAGAACCCGGCACGCAAGGTACGCCAGATTTCTTCATGGCGGCAATTGCCGATAATTTATCACCCATTAATTCAATGGTTTCTGCTTTCGGACCAATAAAAATGAAGCCACTGGTTTCAACTTGCTCGGCAAAGTCGGCGCGTTCCGCTAAAAAGCCATAACCGGGGTGAATCGCTTGTGCATCGGTGACTTCAGCGGCGGCAATAATAGCCGGAATATTTAAATAACTATCACTCGCTGCAGCAGGGCCAATGCAAACGGCTTCGTCGGCAAGCAATACATGTTTTAAATTCGCATCCGTTTTGGAATAAACGGCAACAGTTTTAATGTCTAACTCTTTGCAGGCGCGTAAAATTCTTAACGCGATTTCGCCACGGTTAGCAATCACAACTTTATTGAGTTTGTTAGTCGACATAGTTTACTCGATGATAAATAAAGGTTGATCGAATTCCACCGCTTGACCACTGTCGATTAAGCGCGCTTTTAAGGTGCCAGATTTATCGGCTTCAATTTGGTTGAACATTTTCATGGCTTCAATTAAGCATAGCGTGTCGCCTTCATTAACGTGTTGACCGACGTTAACAAAATCATCCGCTTCGGGTGATGCCGCTAAATAAACGGAGCCGACCATCGGTGCGCGTACGACATGGCCTGTAATGCTATCGCCACCCGATTTTGCTTCAGGCTCAGGTGCATTTGGTGCTGCTATAATAGCAGATTCCGTATGGGCGACTGGTTCAGGCATCGTCACAATTGTTTGTTGCGGTGCGACAGAACTCGCGCGTGAAATACGCACCGATTCTTCACCTTCATGAATTTCAATTTCAGCAATGCCAGTTTCATTTAGCATTTCAATTAATTTTCGTACTTTACGTATATCCATCGTGACCCCTCTTAGGATTGTGTCAATAAACCATGTGCGCGTTGCAGCGCGAATTCATAACCTTTAGCACCGCAGCCGCATATGACGGCTTTAGCGATATCAGAAAAATAAGATGTTTTGCGAAAGTCTTCCCGCGCATGTGGGTTCGACAAATGCACTTCAATAAATTGTGAACCAGTCGCCAGCAAAGCATCACGCAATGCGACACTCGTGTGAGTGAAAGCGGCAGGGTTAAAAATAATAAAGGCGTCACCAGCATTGTCTTGAATCTTATCGATGAGCACCGCTTCATTGTTACTTTGCAAACATTCAATCGTGTGATTAAGTTTCTCTGCCTGATTAACGAGCTGACTATTGATATCCACTAAAGTCGCATTACCATAAATGTCAGGTTCTCGCGTGCCGAGCAAATTTAAGTTGGGACCATGTAAAACTAATATCTTCGCCATCTGTGTCTCTATCATGTCGCTATCATCAGCGAACTCACCTTGATTAAGATTCTGCCGTAAACTTCACCAGTTGTCCAGTCAATTGTAGGATGTTTACAGAATCTTGCAAGTTTCTGGAAGATGGCTATAGATTTCGAGGAGATGACTTGTGTCTGTTCTTAAAATGAACGGATGATGCGCTCAAGTGAGGTGGACTAAAAAGAGCCAACCCACTCCCTTGTTTTTACGCTTCTCCCCTCGGGGGGCGTCGTTGAATAAATTAGCTTTTATATAACTTTACAGCACGTCATCCCGCGGTCAAGCCGCGGGATGACGGAGCTGTATCAACACTTAAACTCAACCCGCTAACGCTTAACCCCACTTTGCCCAAACTTTACCCAAACAATTCAAATCTTAATGATTTCTCCAAAAACCCGTCTACACTTACCCCTGCATCATACAAAAGCTCTAATCATAATAGAGCAAAGAGTCAGCTGAGGAGCGCCCCATGAACTTTACAACGACTTTCCCGTCGCCTGTCCCGACGAACCCCACGCAAGCAAAAGATACCACCGTATCATTCGCTCATTTAACTAACCAACCTTTACGCAAGCCATCATTCCCCTATGGCCGCGATGTCATTAAAACCGCAATGGCTTAAATAAATATCCCCACCAATGCACTGCCATATCGGCAGTGCAATATCCACCAAAAAATTTCCCCTACTTAGCAAAATTACTATTGTAATTTCATCGCCCTGAGGTATAGTGCCGCCAACAATAACGAGAAATGAGGCGCGTATGACTGATGGCATTACTGATGATGGCTCCTACGCAAGCTCAGCAGGTAGTGCTGCAACTCCGTTAACAGATCCGCAACGCGAAGCTGTTGCGGGCGTTTTAGTTCAGCTAAATCAGCTTGTAGAAGACAAGCCTTTTGAAGCAGCTGTGAACTACGCGCACGGTACCTCGCAGCCTCAAGTCGTCGATAATCTGCGAATTTTTTGTCACCACTCCATGGTTGAACGTGCTACCAGCTATTCTTGTTGTGTGGGTATACCGTTTTCAACACCCTTTTATTTAACCGGTTTATTTAGCGCAATGTACAACATGGTAAGCGCTTTTGGTGCGTTAGCCGCGCCAACATCTCCCATTTTTTGGGGGACATTATTAGCGGTTGGTGCAGTAGGCGCTTTATTCGGTTTTAGTTCTGTATTACGTAAATATTTAAACTTTGTGTTGGATTTTTCAGGTTTACCACGCGTGGCTAAAGCAGGTGAAACGTGGAAGTCGACATTCGATGTATGTTGGCAGATGACGAGCAATGGTCTAGGTTGGGCGGGTGTGTTTCGTGCATTAGGCGGCCTTTGTTTTGGTGTGCGTAGCAGTTATACGTCATGGAGTCTTTTTGCCGCGGTGCCATTCAACTGGATAGCTATACCTCTGGGAATTAGTGCGTTTATACTATTTAGTATTAATCAAATCAGAGCCTCATATGCGTCGGATAGAACATTAGCTGGGTTTGGTGATGCGATAACGGCATTTATGTATGCGATTGCAAACTACGTTAGTCAAATATTAGTATTTGTTGAGGACGTGGCGAGAAATGGTGTGACGGTACAGAATATTTTGCCCGCTATAGCGGGTGCTCTCACGCAACTACCTGCCCGTTTTTACCAAAGCTATAATGTTAATTTGGATAATCGCCATAGCAAATTGATGGCTCTGCAATTTGAAGCCAGCATTTTATCTGATTTGGTAGATGCGCATAAGTCAAACTTCGTGCAAGATGGCAGTGCTGCTTCATACACAGCTGCGGTGGAAATTGCGCAGTCACGTTATTTGAACGAGGATGAACCAACTCAAAAACAAGTTGGGCATGACGCGAAATTTAAAAATGGTTCGCCATTAGATTTGAATGAGCCTTCGGAAGTAGTAAAGCGTTTAAATGAAATACTCGGTGAAATTAAAGCCGCACTGCCTAGTGATTTTGAGGTTCGGGTTCGAGACTTTATTAAAGGTAAATTTGATAAAATAGCAGGTGGAAGTCCTGAGGTTACGACTGAACAGTGGTATACAACGGTAAGCAAGTTAGTCGCGATCATAATAGCGACAGGATTTAATGCCTACTTTACAGGTAGCTCAGTGTATGGTCAGTTAGCAGCTTTTACTTCATTGAATGGTGGCATAAAGCGGGTTTTGGTATTACTAGTAGGGGTTAGTATTGCTGTCATTGTTTCCGTTTTTATGATTTTGAGTTTTGGTATGAGTTTGTTGTGGAGCTTTTATGGTAAAACAACAGCGGCGGAATTGGACGCTCGGACTGAAGCACGGATTACACGACAGCCGGAGTTTCAAGAGGCTTCACGATTGCTGGAGAGTGATCCTGTGACTGCACGGGTGTCAATGCCAGCAGTTCCGGATTCGGCTATGGTGGGTGGTTTGCCCCCTAGCATGCAGATGTTTTATGGAAACTGTTTTTGTGATGGCGGAGATTGAACAACGTAATCATATTGTTTTAATAATAGAGATGAGAGTAGTTTTATCCGTCTCCCCCACAATACGCTTCACTTCTGTCCCATCGTTAAAGAAAATTATCGTCGGCGGTGCATAAACCCCCAGTTTTTTCTCTAGTGCTTTATCCATTTTATCATTCGCGGTTACATCAGCTTGCAACAAGATTACATTCTTTAATTTTTCTTGCACTTCGGGGTCAGCAAACACATGTTGTTCCATCAACTTGCACGACACACACCAATCGGCATAGAAATCTAACATAATGAGTTTGTTCGGATGCTCGGTCAACACTTTTTGTAAATCGGCGTAGGATTTTATGTGCTGAAAATTTAGCGCCTCATGTTGAATGGGTTTTTGCAAAGGGTTCAGGGCATTGCCGTGCTGCATGGTGGCGCCGTAGCAAGCTAATGCCGCGTAGACAGTAAAGAGTAGGGCAAAGCATTTGCTGAGCCATCGGTAGCGGAATAAGTAAACGGCGAAAGCCAAACTCAGTAAGCCGTATAAACCTAAGGTAATGTCATCCGGCAAGATGCGGCCGAGCATGTAAATCGCAACGAGTATTAGCAAGAATCCGCAAACCTGTTTTACGCGATCCATCCAGCCGCCAGCTTTCGGTAAAAACTTTCCGCCTAGCGTGCCGATAATTAATAACGGCAGTCCCATACCGAGGCCCATCATGAATAAGGTGATGCCACCAAACCCAGCATTGCCCGTCTGACCGATATAGGCCAGTACGCCAACCAGTGGTGCGCTGATGCAGGGTGACACAATCAATGTCGATAGCACACCCATGATGAACACGCCAATATACGTGCCGCCACTTTGATGGTTGCTGACATTTAATAATTTGTTTTCAAAACTTGCTGGCAAGCGCAATTCATAAAGCCCAAACATGGACAGCGATAACACCACAAATAGCAGACTAAATAACACAATGACCCACGGCAATTGCAACGCGGATTGAATAGTGCCGCCAAGAAAGCCCGCCATCACGCCGGCCACGGCATAAGTGAGGGCAACCGCGATAATATAGGTTAATGATAGGCGGAAAGCTTTGGCTGTTGTCATGTTTTTTTGACCAACGATGATGCCAGAAATAATTGGAATCATCGGTAGCACGCAGGGGGTGAAGGTGAGTAACAAACCAAAAGCAAAGAAGGCTAAGAGTGTGTAGAGAATATTGTGCCCGGTTAATAATTGCGTAATGCGATCGGGTTGTTGCTGGGGTGTTTGTATCACGGGTTTGTCCACCGTGGTGACATCCACCACTTGTTGCCCAAACGTAGACACTTGCACGATAACTTGTTTCGTCACTGGCGGATAACAAAAGCCATCGCTGGCGCAACCTTGGTAACCGACAAACAATTTGGTTTCTTGCGGTTCATGATTTTTATAAGGCAGGGTGATGGTGACTGTATTTTGCAAAATTTGATGTGGGCCGAGAATGTCATCGGTAACCGTTTTACCTTTAGGGACGTCTGGCTTGCCAAGCTGTAAATTGGTAGCACTAAAGCTAATGCGATCGCGATACAGATAATAACCGGGGGCGACATGCCATGTTACGGTAATGCTGTGCTGATTCATTTTGGCGGAAAACAAGTACGCTTGCTCGATAGGCAGTGGCGCAGCGAATAAGCGTGTGGCGGACACTAACAGGAGGAGTATGGTGATTATGTAAGCAAGTGATTTGAAATGGGATTTCATAGCTGGGATTTGTCCGTTATTTGTGTGAGAATATAGCATATTTAGAGAATCACATCAGGAGCTCAACACCGTGAAAAGAATTTTACTCGCCATCACCATTTTAGCTTGTTCCACCAGCGTCTATGCCTTTTGGCCCAAACCTTACGTGAGCGTCAATGCCGGTTATGGTTATACCGATGTCGCGGCATCAAACCCTCACAATTACAACCGTCAACAAGACGGCGTTGCTTGGGGTGGTAATGTGGGCATGTTATTCAATAATTATTTCGGTGCAGAAATGGGCTACAACCAATTAGCCAACACCGAATTAAATGGTTCTGACTACATTCGTAACCCACGCGTAGTGGATGTCGCATTAAAAGGTATTTACCACGGCGACGAAGGTTACGATTTTTTTGCAAAAGCGGGTGTCGGTCAAGAAAGCTTTAAGTATCCTAGCGCGCAATACATTCGCAAATACGTACCGGTGTTTGCCGTCGGTGCGGATTATGAAATTACGCCGCATGTGTTAGTGAACGTCACGGCGAATGCCACGGTTGCGATGGGTGATAACAATGGTGGGGAATTCCCGAATCGTGCACCAGCGCTGTATTGGGGTACTGCTGGCGTCTCTTACGTATTTTAAAAAAAGGTTTTAGGTGTTAGGGCTTAGGTATTAGGCGGTTTTGTAGCCGCGAGAGCGCGGCATTTATTGATATAAGCCCTAAGCCAATAATAATCAGGAACCCATCATGAAACCATCAACCTTCGTAAAATTTTTCTTCATCCTCTGGACCCTTGCCGAAATCAGCGTCTTCATCTTAGTCGGCAAAGCCATCGGCGTTGGTTGGACTTTATTACTCATCATCGCCACCACGATGCTCGGTTTCATCTTCATGCGCGATCAAGGTTTTCAAATGATGCAACAATTTGCTCAGCGTGTGCAAAAAACGGGGCGCGGTGCAGAGCCGTCTGATGTCATGGAAGGTTCATTTATTTTTATCGGTGGCATGCTCTTAATCATCCCCGGTTTTATTGGTGACGCAATAGGTTTACTGTGCCTCATCCCTTTTGTCCGCCACCATATTGTCAAGTGGATCATTCTTGCTACCGCCAAGCCAGCACCCAAGCAAGGTAACACTTACGATCAGATTGATGAAGACTGACGTAACACAACAAAACCCGTCGTCCCGCGGCTTGACCGCCGGACCCAGCTCGATCAATCTGTTCAAATAATAACAACCTGTTACGTTTTCCCCTGCAAATATCTACCCCTATCCCTTGATCTCATCAGCTTTTATCCCCATGTATTGTCCGAGTAAATTTTTCTCATACAAACTTAAATAGGAGTCTATCAGAATGAAAATACGTCCTTTACACGACCGTATTGTGGTCCGTCGTGCAGAAGAAGAAACGACTACCGCTGGTGGTATCGTAATTCCTGATTCTGCGTCTAAAGAAAAGCCTGTACAAGGTGAAGTGATTGCCGTGGGTAATGGCAAAGTTAACGACAAGGGTGATGTTTGCCCAGTCGATGTTAAAGTTGGCGACAAAGTGTTGTTCGGTAAATATGCCGGCACTGAAGTCAAAGTTGATGCGGAAGATTTATTGGTGCTTCGTGAAGACGACATCATGGGTGTAATTGAAGCTTAATAAGAGGAACATAATATGTCTGGAAAATTAATTAAATTCGGCGACGACGCGCGCCAAAAAATGGTTGCTGGTGTCAACATTCTTGCCAATGCAGTAAAGGTTACATTGGGCCCTAAAGGCCGTAACGTTGTGTTAGATAAATCATTCGGTGCCCCAACTATCACTAAAGATGGTGTATCCGTTGCGAAAGAAATCGAACTTGAAGACAAGTTTGAAAACATGGGCGCACAAATGGTGAAAGAAGTGGCTTCACAAACGTCTGATGTTGCCGGTGACGGTACCACGACAGCGACTGTGTTAGCACAATCAATCATGCACGAAGGCATGAAAGCCGTTGCTGCGGGTATGAACCCAATGGATTTAAAACGGGGTATCGACAAAGCCGTTGCTGCTGCAGTTGAAGAGTTGAAAAAATTATCTACACCTTGTAAAGATGGCAAAGCTATAGCGCAAGTGGGTACGATTTCAGCTAACTCTGACGAATCAGTCGGTAACATTATTGCCGAAGCGATGGAAAAAGTCGGTAAAGAAGGTGTGATTACTGTTGAAGACGGTTCAGGTTTAGAAAATGAACTTGACGTAGTTGAAGGTATGCAGTTTGACCGTGGTTACTTATCACCTTACTTCATTAACAACCAAGAAAACATGAGTGTTGATTTAGAAGCGCCATTCATTTTATTTGTCGATAAGAAAATTTCAAACATCCGTGACTTGTTGCCAATCTTGGAAGCCGTTGCTAAAGCAAGCCGTCCATTATTGATTATGGCTGAAGATGTTGAAGGCGAAGCGCTTGCAACATTAGTCGTGAATAACATGCGCGGTATCGTGAAAGTTGCTGCCGTTAAAGCCCCAGGCTTTGGCGATCGTCGTAAAGCGATGATGGAAGACATTGCCGTATTAACTGGCGGTAAAGTGATTTCTGAAGAAATCGGTTTAAGCCTTGAAGGTGCGACGTTAGAAGACTTAGGTTCTGCTAAACGCGTTCAAATCGACAAAGACAACACGACTATCGTTGATGGTGCGGGTGATACTGCTGCGATTGAAGCGCGTGTGACGCAAATCCGTAGTCAAGTTGAAAACACTTCATCTGATTACGATCGTGAAAAATTACAAGAACGCGTGGCTAAATTAGCCGGCGGTGTTGCTGTGATTAAAGTGGGTGCTGCTACTGAAGTGGAAATGAAAGAGAAGAAAGCACGCGTCGAAGACGCATTGCATTCAACTCGCGCCGCTGTTGAAGAAGGCGTAGTCCCTGGTGGTGGTGTTGCTATGATTCGTGCGATGCAAAGAATCGGCGATTTAAAAGGTGCCAATGAAGATCAAAACGTCGGCATTCAATTAACGATTCGTGCAATGAGCTCGCCTTTAAGCCAAATCGTTAAGAATGCAGGTGAAGAATCTGCTGTCGTGGTCGATAAAGTGAAAGCCGGCACAGGTAACTTTGGTTACAACGCGGCAACAGGCGAATATGGCGACATGATAGACATGGGTATTTTAGATCCGACTAAAGTTAGCCGTTCTGCATTGCAGCACGCCGCTTCAGTCACCGGTTTAATGATCACCACTGAATGCATGATCACCGATGCGCCACAAGAAGACGCGCCAGCTGCACCTGATATGGGCGGAATGGGTGGTATGGGAGGAATGGGCGGCATGATGTAAATCTGTCGACTATTTCAGTCCTTATCGACTGTTCGAAACCCGCTCTAGTAGCGGGTTTTTTTATGTCCATTATTCATGCCGTCATTGTGCGGCTTGACCGCGCAATCCAGGTAATAATTGTAAGTTAAACGATATGCTGGATCCCGCGGTCAAGCCGCGGGATGACGATACTTAATTGACTGGCGCTTGTTTAAGGTATTGGATTTGATGGTTAGTTAAAACAGCTTAGGCTGTTTGCTAAGCCCTAAGCCCTAAGCCCTAAGCCCTAAGCCCTACATCAATCCTCATCAATCGATAACCCATTATCACCCTCTAAATCCGCACCTTTATCTAGCTGAATCTTCAAACGTAAATTGTTTTCAGAGTCCGCATTTTTCAATGCATTTTCTTCTGTAATTTTTCCATCTTTTAATAAGTTATAAAGCGCATCATCAAATGTAATCGTGCCATCACTCGAATCAGTTTTACCCATCAATTCTTTAATGCCGCTGACATCACCGATACGTACCAAATCAGAAATAGCGGGTGAATTAATCATCACTTCAATCGCAGCTGCACGTTTGCCATCGACTGATGGAATCAAGCGTTGCGAAATAATGGCGCGTAAGTTTAACGATAAATCCAATAACAATTGATTACGTTTCTCTTCCGGGAAAAAATTAATAATCCGATCTAAGGCTTGGTTAGCGTTATTCGCATGCAGCGTGCTTAAGCATAAATGCCCTGTTTCAGCGAATTGAATCGCTTTTTCCATCGTTTCAGGTGTGCGTATTTCACCAATTAGAATTACATCAGGTGCTTGCCGTAAGGTGTTTTGCAGTGCAGCTTCAAAGCTATCAGTATCAACACCGACTTCACGCTGCGTGATAATCGATTTTTTATGCGGGTGTGCAAACTCAACGGGATCTTCAATTGTAATAATATGCCCGCCGGCATTCGTGTTGCGATAATCAATCATTGAAGCCAATGAAGTGGATTTACCCGAGCCCGTTCCCCCTACGAATAAAATCAAACCACGCTTGTTCATGGCTAATTCTTGCAACACCGAAGGTAGCCCAAGTTTTTCAATGCTAGGTATATCCGTTTCAATACGACGAATCACCATGCCGGGTTCGTTGCGTTGTTGAAAAATATTAATACGAAAACGACCAATGTCGTCATAAGAAATAGCGGTATTGAGTTCGTGCGTGGTTTCAAATTCAGAACGTTGCATATCGGTGATGTCGCTATAAGCCAACGCTTTTACTTGCTCACTGGTTAAAGATTCTTTATTAACGGGCCGTAACTGCCCCTGAATTTTCATGGCGATAGGTGCGCCAACCGTGAAATAAGCATCCGATGCTTCGTGCTTAATCATTAAAGCCAAAATCTCTTTCAGTTGCATAACAAACATCCTTGTCGTTGTTTTCTCTTCTCCCCGCGAGGGGAGAAGATGCCCAAAGGGCAGATGAGGGGTGATAAAAACTTCGCGAAGCGAACAGGCTTCTTCCCACACATGATTAAAGAATAGCCTATTTTTCCCAACATACTGACATTTATGGCAATTTTGTTCGATTTTACGTAAAATAACACCCAAGCTAACCAACAATAGTTGTATCATGCCAAAAACCAAACCCCAAGTCGCCTGGTATTACCCGTGGATCGTCTGGCTCCTCGGCACCGTCTTCTACGCCTACGAATTCTTCCAACGCGTTAGCCCCAATGTCATGACCAACAATTTAATGGGTTCCTTCCATCTGCAAGCAGGCGGCTTCAGCACCATGGCATCGATGTACCAATGGGCTTACGTCATCATGCAAATCCCCGCCGGTTTACTCGTCGATCGATATGGCCCACGCAAATTACTCACTATCGCTATTATATTAGTCGCCGGTGGCACCATGGGGTTTGCCACAACGCATAGCGTTACCATGGCATTCATCACCCGCGCTTTAGTCGGTGCTGGTTCAGCCTTCGCTTTTGTTTGTAGTTTAAAACTCATCGCCGAATGGTTTTCCCCCACACGTTTTGCCGTCATCGCCGGTCTAACCCAATTTTTAGGTTACATGGGTGCAAGCTTAGGCGGCGCGCCATTACGTTATGCCGTGCAAAGCATCGGTTGGCGTCATTCATTAATGGACACTGCATATTTCGGCATCATCATGGCCATCACCGTTTGGTTGGTGGTGCGCGACAGACCTAAAGGCGGCAAGACTTACAAAATCACCCATGGCGTACAAATCATGCGTGGCTTGCGCGAAGTCGTGTTCAAAAAACAAATGTGGCTAAATGGCTTGTACGCCTGCTGCATGATGGGACCTACCTCAGTGTTCATCGCCGCTTGGGGTTCTAACTATCTACACTATGTCGATGGCAAAACCTTCGAATCAGCCGCCGCCGTTGTCTCTATTATTTCTATCGGTGTCGCCATCGGCAGCCCATGTTTTGGTTGGTTTTCCGACCGACTACAAAAACGTCGCACGCCCATGATTTACGCGGCCATCGGCGCACTGGTTGTCACCTCAAGTATTTTATATTGGGCCACCATGCCGATGTGGTTATTGTATGGTTGCTGCTTTTTATTCGGCTTTTTCCAAAGCGCCCATGTGCTTAACTTCGCCGTCGCCCACGAAATCAATCGTCCCGCTGCCAACGGTGCAGCCATTGGTGTGTTAAATATGTTGACGGTATTAGGCGGTGCGATATTCCAACCTCTAGTCGGCATATTCCTAGAGCATGGCGGCCACACTAAAGATATTCACGGGGTTAGTCTATATTCCATCCATCAATACCATTGGAGTTTGTTACTCTTACCCGTGGTACAAACCATCGCATTTTTCTTAGCGATTTTCTTCATCAAAGAAACGCATTGCAAGCCGAAGCAAGAGTATGGGTCGGTGTTAAGAGGGCACGTCGAGGTTTAAGTACAAAACGCTATAGGCATAATTATCCAATGACGATGTTAACGCAATATTTTTTAAAGCAACACCTTGCCTACCGAAGCAAGAATAGGATTCGGTGTTACGTAAGCATGTGGACATCTAATGAAGCACATATGTGAATGAAAAAAATTTGCGGTGAGTTTTATTATATTAGCCTAGTTTAAGTTTGACGTGTTAAACTACCAACTGTCTACGGGTGTTGGTATCCGATATACAAATAATAATGATTCGGATGAAATATGCCAAGTAATAATTGCTTACCTACAAGTACTCCTTACCTTCAGTTGCAAAATTGTGATGGCTTCGATGCCTCGTTTGATGCGGAAAATCAAATAGCCACTTTTACGAAAACTGCTGAAAGTTTTTCATTGCAACGTTATCAAGCAGGCTCACCCGTATTGCTACTGAAGTATCAAGGCAAACATATTGGCTTTACTCCCCAAGATTTAATGCATCACCCTGAGTGGAAGCAAGATGATCGTATGCTTAATGGCATATCTATCCCACAAATTAAAGCGTGCGCGACGGCGGTTAAAGCGGCTTGCAATCATTCGAGTACGCGATATTGGCGTGATAGCCATTGGCATGCTCAACTGTTACGTGAATTTTCCGTTATGGCGCCCAACACGTCATGCAGTCTATTGCCCAGAGGCGATAGAGTGCCAAGCATTGTGTTAATTATTTTGGCGGGTTTTAGTAGCTTAACAACAGCGGCAGTGCCTGCTAGTTTATGGATCGTGATTTTAAGCATGATTGGTTCAGGCTTGTTTAATTTTATTGGCGGAAAAGAATTTGAAGGTTGGCACTGCACACCACGTAGCTTTTTGCCTTCTACCTGGGGTTTTGTGTCAGCTATAGCGCCTGCGGTGCTTACCTACTATGGCGGGGTGCAATTGAACAGCCCGATGGTGGTGACAATCATAGCCGTTATTTCAAATTTTATTTTATCCGGTAGTCTAGGGGCGAATGGGTTATCCGGTATTTTTCAGCAGCTCAAACAAGATTACCATGCTTATGGTTCGGTGCCTGTTTTGCGCGAATTTCGTTTGTTTATTTACGTACTCTTGGCATTTAGTTTGTCGCTTGGCCGTACTGATTCTGTCGTTCAGTTTGCAATGGATAGAGGCTGGGTAGAAAATGTTAGCCGTGCCTATGGTATTGCCGCTTTTATTAATATACCTGAATGTTTAATGTTCCTACGGGCGGTGCAGGGGTTTTACAAAAAAATCTATGATGCGGTTGCTAGCAGAGATATCTTGCCGAAAACAACAAGCCGTTGGTTAGCCACAATTTTTGCTGTGTTAATTGGTCTCAGTTTTTCATATGTGTTTTACCAGCTTAATGAAATGGCCTTTGAAGAGCGTCTGAATCAATATTGGGGGTTGAATTGTCCAGCATTAGTGACATTTCTTTCCGCAAGCAGTGGTATTTGTGCTTTCACGCTTGTTGGTGGCGAAGCCAAAACCCTAGCGGACACGCTGGCTTACTTATCGGGGTTTTTCAGGTATATGGCTAGTAGCGTTGGGCAGATGGGGCTAAGTTGTCTTGGGCAAGTTCGCGATTGTGTGATGAGTTCATCTAGTGGTGAGGGGGATGCCTTGCTAAGTAATGATAGTCGTGGTGGTGATAAAGACACAGTGGTGACTATAGATGAAACAGATGTTCCAAGGCCATCATCGCTGATACCAGAATCTGTCCAAGTGTCAGGTGTTGACTACACATTGTTTCATTCACAAGCGTATTCTACAAATCATACTATTGTTACAATCGATTAAGTTTAGCTGACACAGTAGAAGCTTTTTATCGCTGTAATTTTTGGTGTGAAAACACTGCTTCAAGCTTAAATAAGATTATTGGGTATGATGTTATTTATACGTGTGAGTCTACATCTAGAGTGGGTACTTGCTCTGGCTGTTTTGCCTGGCAGCAGCTACATAGTTCTCTAACCTTATCAAAAAAGTCACTAGCTGCGCAAATGGTGCCACCAGTAACGGCTATTGCACTACATGTGGCAACTAATTTGCCAAAAAATTCTCCACTCAAATGGTAGCCAGCAGTAAAGCCATTGCCTGCCGCGGATAAAATATAAAGCGGCGATAGCATCAGCACAAATAGCATGCGGATAAAAAATGTGAAATACCCTTCACCGATGGAGCGATCATGTATGGCTTTCGTGACGGCAATAATGAAACGGTAGGTTTCATTGAAAAATAAAGCGAAAGGGGCAATATTACTAATGCAGGTTACGCCAAACATGGCGATAAAACTAGCGGTCCATTCATGTGATAATTCTTCTGCCTGCGTGCGTTGTGTTTCCGCCAATGCATCGGAGTAAGAAATAATTAAGGGTACTGAGATACAAAGAAAAAATATCATGGTGATAAAAGTAGAGAGTTGCCTGCTACCGAGTTTACCTATTGCGGGTAATGTTTTACCAAAAAATTTCACCATGTTTGCAGCAGTAATCCGCAGGCTCGTGATAGTGTTGCAGGCGAGCAGGATAATACCCAGACTCAAGGACAGAGTATGTTGCCAACCGACAAGAGGGGGAGCGGGAAGATTGTCACAACCTGCTGCACCAGCATTGAAGCCATCGATGATGGCATCAGGAGCCGTTAATGCTAAGTAGCCACTTGAAAATGCTGAATAGCTCACAAGTGAAAATAACATACTTGAAACCCAGCGAGTTAATGCGACGTCACCTGATGGCGTGCTTAATAGCGCATTTTGTACACCTTGAATAATCATCGCTGTTATAGAAAATAATAAAGAAATGGCAGGTTTTTCGCAAAAAAAGTTGGCGCCAGAGTTCAATGTAGGCAGCAAGTGATATGCGGCACCAAAAGCTCCCACTAAACCTGTTCCTGCACCGGCCATGGATAGCATCCAATTAAATGAAGTTTTTTTGATTGACCAGTGCGCAAATTGTTCGAATTTGAGGCGTGCACTATCAACAAGAAGATTCATGCCGAATAAGATGGGATCGATGATTATCCCAAGGCTGTAATTGTAAAGGCTTGCTAGCGCGTCGTAGATGAGCGTAGTGCATGAGGGGGGCGCCTCGCTTGCTTGAACCTTTAGTCCTGAAGGTGGAGCAATAACAGTAAGACCTGTAGTTTCATTTGTTGGCAGTTCTGATGCTCTTTTTTGCTTGACAGCTATCGCAACAGAATCTTGTAATGAGCTAAGCTGCCACGTAGCAAGCCGATTGTAGCGCTCAAACATGATCTCCCATGCCGTCATGTAACGAGGGTCATCAGCTGAGTTTTGGCGCTGCTTAATAACGTGAAGTAATGCTTTGTTATGGATTGATTTATAGTATGTCGTGAGGATATTAGCGAAAGCAGGATCGGCAATAATTCCTTGCGGTATCGGTTTTTCAAGATCCTGGATACATTTTAGATATTTTTCGTCAAATGCATTAAAAGCAAGTGGTGATGCGAGATTAGTTCGTTCGTATGTCTCATACTCTCTTGTTTTTGTGAGGCCGAATGTGCGCAGCTTTGCTGAATAATTTGAGTAAGACATACTATCTCTTCTACTTATAGTTATAGGTGATTGCCCATATGCTACCACAGCCAACCTTAAGAATAAATTAAGATTTTTGTTGTTAAATCAAATGGATGGGCTTGCATACGGGTGCATGGAAATGAATGTCGGATGCGCTATGTTTTTAATCTTATGCATTTATTTTATTTTTAAACGCATTAACCTCGCAGGGTTTATGAAATTGCTATAGTGAGATTGAAAAAACAGAGTTCATAGAAAAGCACTTGAGGTTGCGCGGTACTGATTTATGCTACGCGCTTTTATCCACTCTACATTTATGCCATAGTTGAGCTATATTAATAGTATATAGATTAGAGAATTTTTACATGATCGATGAAAATGGTTATCGGCCCAATGTTGGGATTGTGGTGGTGAATCACGACCAACAAGTGCTGTGGGCGCAGCGCTCACAGAGAGATGATGCTTGGCAGTTTCCCCAAGGCGGGGTGGATGGCGATGAAACGGCTGAAGAAGCGATGTTTCGTGAGTTACATGAGGAAATAGGGTTGACGGCCAATGATGTGTCGATTTTGGCAGTAACGGATGAATGGTTGCGTTACAAATTGCCTAAAAAATATATCCGTTTTCGTAGTAAGCCTTTGTGCATTGGGCAAAAGCAGAAGTGGTTTTTGTTGTTGTTAAAATCAGATGACAGCGCGGTTAATTTGAATGTGTGTGATAAAGTTGAATTTAAAGATTGGAAATGGGTGGATTATTGGCACCCGGTTAAGCACGTGATTCAGTTTAAACAGAAAGTGTATCAGCAGGCGTTGAAGGAATTTGCGCCGGTTATATTTGGGAAATAAATGTTAAAAACCTTGCGTCGTATCGTCGAAGAAGTTTACGCTGCCAAAAGTTCTAATAATGCTTTAGACATTTTGGTGGAGCGAATTCGTGCGGCTATGGATACGGAAGCGTGTTCGGTATTTTTGTTAGACCATCGACGTGGTCAATATGTGTTGATGGCGACGGATGGTTTAAATAAAGATGTGGTGGGGAAATTGCGCATTGGTTTAAACCAAGGTTTAACCGGATTAATCGGTGCGCGTGAAGAGCCATTGAATTTAGACAATGCGCCGGAACATCCTAATTTTTATGCGGCTCCTGGTCTTAATGAAGAAACGTTAAAGGCCTTCCTCGGTGTACCGATTATTTATCGTCGACGTTTGTTAGGCGTGCTTGCGGTGCATCAAGGTAAAGAGCGTCATTTTAATGAAGAGGAAGAAGCGTTTTTAGTGACGTTGTCGACTCAGCTCGCGCCCATTTTAACGCGGGTGGATGTCAGCGCGATGAGCCCAGCTTCGTCACGTCGGACTGATGAAGCAACTTATCAAGGTGTTGGTAGTTCGACGGGTGTAGCAATTGGTACCGCTGTTGTGGTGTATCCGCAAGCGGATTTAAGCGCAGTGCCGGATCGTGAAGTTGAAGACATCGACGTAGAGTTAGCCGAATTCGAAACCGCGATTGAAGCAGTGCGTAATGATGTGCGCATGATGCGTGAACGATTCGCAACTAGCTTACCACCAGCTGAACAAATTCTATTTGATGCCTATTTAGGTATTTTAGATAGCAATAGTCTAGGTGGCGAAATTTCTGAAAAAATTCGTGAAGGCCATTGGGCGCAGGGTGCATTGCGTGATGTGATTCAGCAACGTGTCCGTCAATTTGAAGATATGGAAGATGAATATCTCAGTGAACGCGCCACTGATATTAAAGAGTTAGGCCAACGTATTTTAGCGCGTTTGCAGTCAGGGCAAAATAATAAAACGGATTATCCGCCTGAAACTATTTTGATCGGTGAAGACCTCACCGCCGCTGAATTAGCTGACGTTCCGCAAGAAAGGTTAGCCGCTGTCGTCTCATTGCAAGGTTCAGCTAATGCTCACGTTGCAATTTTAGCCAAAGCTTTGGGTATTCCCGCGGTGATGGGGGCAGGTGAGATTTCACTTGGCGAGATTGATACGAAGCCGGTGATTGTGGATGGTTATTATGGCCAAATTTATGTGGATCCACCGGAATCATTGCGTAAAGAATTTGTTTACTTAGCCAAAGAAGAGCGAGAGCTTGATGCGAGTTTAGAGCAATTGCAAAACCAACCTGCGGAAACGATGGATGGTTTTCGCATGCAAATGTGGGTGAACGCCGGCTTGGATTCAGATGCTAGCAAACCGTTTAAAGCCGGTGCCGAAGGTGTCGGTTTGTACCGCACCGAAGTGCCATTCATGATGCGCGAACGTTTTCCGACAGAGCAGGAACAAGTTACTTTATATCGTCAATTATTAAAAGCATTTGCACCACACCCGGTGACAATGCGAACCTTAGATATTGGTGGTGATAAGCCTTTAAGTTATTTCCCCGTTGAAGAAGATAATCCATTTTTAGGCTGGCGTGGTATCCGTATTACGTTGGATCAACCTGAAATTTTCATCACGCAATTACGTGCGATGCTGCGTGCTAATCTGGGCTTAAATAATTTGCGTATTATGTTCCCGATGATAAGTAATGTTGGGGAATTTGATGATGCGTTAACCTTGGTGCAACAAGTTTATAGCGAATTGAAAGAAGAATATCCTGAATTGGTCATGCCAAAAATCGGTGTGATGATTGAGGTGCCATCAGCTGTTTATCAAGCACGTGAGTTAGCACGTCGGGCTGATTTCTTTTCGATAGGTAGCAATGATTTAGCGCAATATTTATTAGCGGTGGATCGCACGAATAGTAAGGTCGCGAACTTGTATGACACCTTACATCCCGCGGTGTTAATGGCGATACGCCAAGCCGTGAAAGCTTGCCATCGTGCTGGTAAGCCCGTGAGTGTCTGCGGTGAAATGGCGGGCGACCCCTTAGCGGCTGTCTTGTTATTAGCAATGGAAGTCGACTCTCTCAGCAGTAGCGCGGCTAACTTACCTCGAATTAAATGGGTGATCCGACGTTTCAGTTTGGACCAAGCTAAACAATTATTACGTGATACAGCTGCGATGGAAAGCCCCATTGAAATTAGAGCGCATTTAGAATTAGCCTTAGAGCGTGCTGGATTAGGCGGCTTAATTCGTGCGGGTAAATAGTCGGGATGCTTAAGGAGAACTAGTTGCGCCAGTTTTTTCATATCACTCATCAATCAGAAAAAATGATATCTTCTATAAATATAATCAATTTTACTTAGTCAATTCCAGCCCTTATCCTTACGCCATATCGTAACAAAAGGAACCATCATGAAAACATTAGATTTTAAATGGGCTATCATCGGAGCAGGCCCCGCAGGCATCGCCGCTATGGGCCAATTACTTGATCGCGGTATTGCGGCAAAAGATATCGCTTGGATAGACCCTGATTTTAAAGTCGGTGATTTCGGCCAACATTGGCATGCCGTATCAAGCAACACCGTGGCAGAATTATTCACTCGATTTTTATTACACTGCAAAAGTTTTCAATACGAAACCAAACAACACGATTTCGCGCTGAATCGCCTGCCCCAAAATGAAACTTGTCAATTAAGCCTGATGGCTGAACCACTACAATGGGTAACGGATAGATTGTGCGAGCGTGTCACTAGGGTGCAAGACAAAGTACGCAAGCTCTCACTCAACGATCGTGCTTGGACTATTAGCTGTGATCAGCATGCCGCAATCAGCGCTGAAAATGTGATCCTCGCAACCGGTGCAATACCACGAACAATGTCTACTCCTGAACACATTGAAACCATCAGCATGTACCAAGCGATGAATCGTAACTTGCTCGCTGATAGCGTACAAAGCACTGATACCGTGGCCATCTATGGTTCTTCACATTCGGCTATTATCGTCGCGCGGGATTTATTAGACATCGGTGTGAAAAAAGTCATTAACTTTTATCGTGAACCCTTGAAGTTTGCCGTTAAGCTCGATGGTTTTGTGTTGTTTGATAACACTGGGTTAAAAGGCAACACGGCTAAATGGGCACGCGAGCATATTAATGGCCAATTGCCCGATAATTTCTTGCGTGTTTATTCAGATGACGCCAATGCCAAACAATATTTACCCGAATGTACCAAAGCCATCCATGCCATTGGCTTTGAGCGTCGAGCTCCCGAAATTGATGGCTTAGTCGATTGGCAATACAACCCGTATAACGGTATTATTGCACCTGGTTTGTTCGGTGCTGGCATTGGTTTTCCTTCATTAAAAACCGATCCCTATGGTAATGCCGAAGCGCAAGTCGGATTATGGAAATTTATGGACTATTTAGATAACGCCATGCCGGTATGGCTAAAGTACACAACTTAAGGTGATATTATGATTTTTCTTTTGTATTTATTGACGGGTGTAGTTGCTGGTACGTTGTCAGGTATGTTGGGCATTGGTGGTGGTATTATTGTCGTGCCGGTGTTGATAGTGCTATTGCCCATGGCGGGTGTGCCGCACGACATTGTCGTGCACATGGCCGTTGCTAGTGCATTAGCGACGATTGTGGTGACTTCATTTTCAGCCGCGCATAAACATTATCACAATGGTAATATCGATTTAACCTTATTAAAACGTATTTTAATGTCAGTGATTCCTGGTGTAGTAGTGGGTTCCATTGCTGCACATTTCATTCCAGGGCGGGGGTTAGAAATCTTTGTGGGTGTCGTGTTAGCGTTAGTGGCGTTACGATTGTTGCTCAGCAAACAAACCACAGATGCCACCGAGCCTCATGCAATCAATAAATTTATGTTTATGGGCCTAGGTTTTATTTTTGCTGTCATCGCCTCAATGGTCGGTGCTGGCGGTGGTATTTTTTTCGTGCCATTTCTGCTTTACTGCGGTTATCAAACACGCATGGTGATTGGTGTCTCCAGCGCTATTTCCTGGAGCGTCGGTTTACTTTCAACGCTTATCTATATCGCCATTAGCTATTCAGCCGTCCACGTGCCGTGGGCCACCGGCTATGTGTATTGGCCTGCCGTGTTGGGTATCGTGATAACGAGCTTTTTCTTCGCCCGAGTGGGTGTTAAGTTATCACAAGTTTTCCCCGTCTCTATTTTGCGAAAAATGTTTGCAGCCTTGTTGATTGTTGTCGCGGTTAAAATGTTGATGGGTTAGATGTCTATTCCTTCACATGGTTAATGTGCTTTTCTCGACAAGCTGTCAGCTTGTTCACAATTGTGGTAATCACTTTCAATAACACGAAGCCGTCACTCTGATTTGTACATTTTCACGTAGTGCGTTAACCTCTGCCCTTATATGAACCACAGATTAATAATAAAAAACATTAACCGCTATTTTGAAAGGGCACAGATTAAAAATCCCAATACAGGTGCTTTGGTGGTGTTCCGACGTCGAAATATGGCCTATGAGTTGGGGCGGTTGTTTTTGTTTGCTACTGCTACGAGAGTATTTAAACTATTGCGTTTATTAAATCAGACAGAAGAACATGACCTGTCCTGTTTTGCTGATTTATTTGAACTGTTGCGGGTTATTAAGCGTTTAATTCCAAAACAATCAGGTTATATGACAATTCAAAAAACTGATTCGATAGTTGAAGGATTGCCTTTAGGTAAGACTTTATATAATTGTTTGGATAATAGTATCGCCGTTATTAAAACAGATGAATATATTGGTTTGTATACTTTAATGGGGAAATCATTACCAGCTGAAAGTGTCTATGATTATTTGGATGCGGCAAAACAAGTTAGTGTTGATGGGTTTTTTTCGATAACGCTTAGAGTGGAAAGCTTGGCTTGTTTAACTAGAGGTAGAAGTTTGCTGCCTGTGCCGCTCAGTCAGGATCTATATAGTTTGCCACATCAGGCGCAAGTTGGTTTGATTAATATGGTTAATTTTCCTAGCACCGTCACATCGGAATCAATAGTCACGAGTATGCAGCTATGTTTGGAGCGACAAGATAATCAATTGGCTGAAGCTATCTTTTATCTGTATTACTCTAAATATGGAATATATACTGCTATGCAGTGTGTGTTTTATTGGGGATATACTGACGCATTAAATTTTATTTTTTTAATGTGTCGAGATCAAATAAAGCACTTTGATTATGAGGAAATGTTCTCCTATTTGAGCGATTCAAGCGAGAAGCTGGTTATAGAAAATAACCAGTTATGTTTGCAGCGTTTTGTAATTTTTTTGGGCGCTAGTAGGCACGCCTTTATTGATTATTTGAATCGAGTTAGCCTCAGTGAAACAAAGCAAAAATATGCACACTGGTTGTTGAGTGATGGGATGGTATTTGATTGGTCCGAAAATGACATTTGGGGAAATGTGGATACTCACTATTCTATACCTGTATTAGCAGGATGTATAAGAAAAAAGAGGCAGATTGAAATAGAACACTCTTTTTATATAACGCCAATATATTATATTGTCGTAAAGTTAAAGCAGGCTGAACTTGTTAGGTTAATAATAGAATATTACGATATAAAACATGTTGTCTTACATACTTATGGGGTGTTGAACCGTTTGCATCAAGGCCATCAATTTAGGTGGGGGCGTTATCCCGCTTTTGCCCCTAAAACAATTATTGAAGCGACGGTGGATTTTATCAGAGCAGCTGCGAGTTATTTATCAGCTCCATTACGGCAAGCGTTGTATCAATCACTATGTCAGTTTGAAGAAGCGAACGATTTTTTACTTAACCGTACACGAGAATGGGATATCATCACCGGTGCTTTAGACGGGTATGCCTATTATCAGCCACAACGTCGCTCAGTGAATGAGCCGGAAGGCTTGCATTCACTTTTCTAACTGATATCATGCTCCCATGCTTATTTATCCTCACATCGACCCTGTCGCATTTGCCTTAGGCCCTATTAAAGTCCATTGGTATGGGCTCATGTATTTGATTGGTTTCCTGGGCGCTTGGGTGCTAGGTGATTACCGTGCGCGTAAGCCAGGCTCACCCTTGACGCGTGATCAGGTGGCAGACTTTATTTTTTACGGTGCGCTTGGGGTGATTATCGGTGGGCGTGTGGGTTATATGTTGTTTTATGATTTTGGTAACTTCATTCATCATCCGTGGATTATCTTCCAAATTTGGGATGGCGGAATGTCATTTCATGGTGGCTTGTTAGGTGTCGTCGCTGCGTTTTGGTTATATTCGCGGAAACATAAAAAACCATTCTTTGTAGTGGCCGATTTTATTGTGCCATTGATTCCGATTGGACTAGGCGCGGGGCGTATTGGCAACTTTATTAATGGTGAATTGTGGGGGCGCGTCACAACAATGCCTTGGGGCATGGTCTATCCACAAGCCGGGCCATTGCCACGTCACCCTTCTGAATTGTATGAGTTCTTTTTTGAAGGTGTCGTGTTATTTAGCTTGTTATGGTGGTTTTCTGCCAAGCCGCGACCACGCATGGCGGTGTCGTCTTTATTTTTAATTGCTTATGGTTGCTTCCGGTTTTTCTTAGAATTTTTCCGCCAACCTGATCCGCAACTAGGCTTCGTCGCTTTTGGTTGGGTGACGCAAGGTCAAGTGCTGTCAATCCCGATGATATTTATTGGCTGCGGTATGATGTGGGCAGCCTATCGTAAGCAACCGGTCACTTAAGGTAAAGTCATGCAACAATATTTAGATTATCTACAACATATTTTAGATGAAGGTGTCGAAAAGACGGATCGTACGGGTACCGGTACGATCAGCGTGTTCAGCCATGAAATGCGTTTTGATTTGAGCAAAGGTTTTCCGTTAGTGACGACGAAGAAGTTACACATCCGTAGTATCGTGCATGAATTGTTGTGGTTTTTGAGTGGCGATACGAATATTAAATATCTAAAAGATAACAAAGTCCGCATTTGGGATGAGTGGGCTGATGATAATGGTGAGTTAGGCCCGGTGTATGGCAAGCAATGGCGAGCTTGGGAAGCGGCAGATGGTCGCGTGATTGATCAGATGAGTGATTTGATCGAACAAATCAAAACAACACCTGATTCACGCCGTTTGATCTTGAGCGCGTGGAATGTGGGTGATTTGGCAAAAATGGCGTTACCACCTTGTCATTTATTGTTCCAATTTTATGTCGCCAATGGCAAATTATCGTGCAAGTTAATTCAGCGCTCGGCAGATTCGTTTTTAGGCGTACCGTTCAATATTGCATCTTATGCGTTATTGACGCACATGATGGCGCAGCAATGTGATTTAGAGGTCGGCGATTTTGTGTGGAGTGGTGGTGATTGTCATATATATAGTAACCACATCGAGCAAGTGAAAGAGCAATTAACCCGCAAACCCTATCCTTTGCCGCGTTTAAACATTAACCGCAAACCTGACAGTTTATTCGATTACAAATTTGAAGATTTTGAAATCGAAGGCTACGAGGCGCATCCGCATATTAAAGGTGCAGTTGCCATCTAGCTTGCCTTCTCCCCGCGAGGCATTGTTGAATAAATCAATTTATTCAGCTCCGTCATCCCGCGGCTTGACCGCGGGATCCAGTCACTCACTGATTTTTCTGGATCCCGCGGTCAAGCCGCGGGATGACGTGCTGTAAAGTGGTATAAAATCTGATTTATTCAACAATGCCTCGCGGAGAGAAGAAAATATCCCCCGTAACATTTACGGATGTTTTACCCCGCAATTATGGTAAAATCCCTGCATGCGTATCAAAATCCTATTCATTATTATTGTGGCAGCAACGTTAGCTTTAGCAACGGCGGGTTACCTTTATGTGCACCACTTAAACAGCGTTAAACTTAACACCCCTAAACCTGTGACTGCGACAATCGTTTCATTCGCCAAAGTCAAACAAGAGATGTGGCAAACGCGAGTGGAAAGCATTGGTTCGATTAACGGCAATGAAATTGTTTCATTGAATGCGCAAGAGCCTGGTGCCATCACAAAAATTTATGCGGCGGCAGCAAGCAAAGTGCAAAAAGGCGATAAACTTTTTCAAATCGATTCGCAAGGGTATCAGGCGCAATTAAATCGTGACTTGGCACAATTACGATTAAGTAAATTTACTTACATTCAATATCAAAAATTATATAAAGCAGCAGCCATCTCGCTCGAAACGTTGCTTGAAGCTAAAGCGAAATATCAACTTGCTCAAGCGGATGTGAAATTAGCGCAACATAACTTAACATTAACAACCGTGCGCGCACCAACAGCTGGTATTGTCGGTTTGAACTTGGTCAATGTAGGTGATTATGTTGCTGTCGGTAAGCGTTTAGCGATGTTTCAATCAATTCAAGACTTGCGTGTCGATTTTTCTATTCCCGAGCGTTATGCTGACGTGTTGAAAAAGGGTGAACGTGTTGACCTGCTCACGAGCTCCGCACCGAATAAAATTATCCCCGCGGTCGTGTCGGCATTTGAACCTTTCGTTGACCCTTCGACAGGCAGTATTAATGTCCGGGCGAGTTTAGTGAAACCGACCTTGTTGCCTGGTGCCAATGTCGAAGTGAATATTTATTTAGGTGTCAAGCAAGCCACGTTGGTGATACCACAAACCGCAGTGATGCAATCATTGAACGGTAACTATGTGTATAAAGTTGTGAACGGTAGAGCCGTGCGCACGGTGATCACCATGGCGGAACGTCGAGGCAATGTGATTGCCATTACCCAAGGTTTAAAAGAGGGTGAAACGATTGTAAGTGCTGGGCAAATGAAAATTACGAACAATGGTTTGGTTACCAACAAAAATGCATTAGTGGTTAAATAATGGGATTAGAAAACCTTTTACGCAAACCCGTTATCGCCATCACCATTTGTTTATTTATCATCCTGGTGGGTTTAGCGGCGTATTTCAAATTACCCGTTCGACAATTTCCCTTATTACCTTCCTCTGAAGTCACCATTACGACACAATACCCCGGTGCCAGCCCCAGCGTAATGGAAGGCTATGTCACCATGCCATTAGAAACGGCGCTCAGTGGTTTAGATAACATGGACTACATGAGTTCAGAAAACACTGATGGCCAAAGTGTGATTACCTTAAAGTTTTTCATGGGCACGAATATCGATGCGTTGTTGCCACAAATTGCTAACCGTGTTGAGAGTAGCCGCTGGGAATTGCCCAAAGATATTTTAGATCCCGTGATTGAAAAAGTGGATCCCAATGCGGCAGCAACGGGCGCTATACTGTATATGAGTGCAACAAGCCCCGTGTTGAGCCCTGCTCAAATGACTGCGTATATGTCGAATGTGTATACCCCGGCGATTGATGGTATTCCCGGTGTTAAAGAAGTGCAATTGTTCGGCGGGCAAACCTATGCCATGCGTATTTGGCTGAATCCTGCCAAAATGGCGAATTACCATATTACGGCACTTGATGTGCAGCGTGTGTTGGAAAGCCAAAACGTACAGTCCACATCGGGTGTGTTGAATGGTAAATACATGAAGTTTGATGTGGCGACATCATCTAACTTATCGACTGAAAAACAATTTAATAATATTTTGATTCGTCAAGAGAAGGGTAACTATGTGCGAATCAAGGATATTGGTCACGCACAATTAAGCGCGACAGATGTGCATTCTAATGCTTATGCTAATGGCTTACGCGCCGTTGTTAGCGGTATTATTGTAACGGATAGCGCTAACGCGATTGATGTCGCGAATAAAATTATGGCGCTCATGCCAGAGCTGCAAAAAGCGGCACCACCAGGATTAAAATTAGAAACCATCTGGGATGTCACACAATTTAGTCGCGCCTCTATTCATGAAGTATATGTGACCATTGCGATTGCGGTTGCCTTTGTGTTTTTAGTCATCTTTATTTTCCTAGGTTCATTTCGTTCGATTTCTATTCCCTTTATGACAATTCCGCTGTCATTGTTAGGTGCGACAGCCTTGATGTGGTTGTTAGGTTACAGCTCTAATACGCTGACTTTGCTTGCATGGGTATTAGCGATTGGCCTGGTGGTCGATGATGCGATTGTCGTGATTGAAAATGTCGATCGGCATATGCAGTTAGGTGAACCTCGTTTTCTTGCAACATTGAAAGGTGTTAAAGAGATCCGCGGGCCGATTATTACCATGACATTAGTCGTTGCCATCGTATTTATTCCAATTGGATTTGTGCCGGGTATTTCGGGTGCATTATTTAAAGAATTTGCTTTTACCTTGTCACTGATTGTACTGGTGTCGGGCTTTCTTGCGTTGTTTGTATCGCCTGTCATGTGTGCACACATGCTCAATGAAGATTTGTCTAGCAATAAAATAGCGATGTTTATTGATAAAGTGTTCGATAAAATTCGAGGGGCTTATAAACATTTACTCACGCACGTGTTAAACATTCGTTGGTTCGTGGTGTTGGTTTATATATTCTTAATCTGTGCCGGTTTGTTTATCGTGAAATCGATTCCTTCTGATTTGATTCCCACCGAAAATGAAAACGTCTTAATTGGTTTAGGTCTTGGCCCTAGTAGCGCTAATGATGCTTATTTATCAAAATATTCTAAAGCGATGAGTCAAGTCTATGGCTCGATGCCAGAGACGCAAAGCTCAGGCTTATATAATGGTTTCGCGTTAATGGGCGCTACCAACGTCACGTCATGGGTAGTATTAAAGCCACACACAAAAGGCCAGCGCACGGAAGATCAAGTGCAAAGCTATATGTCTAAACAATTCGCGCGTATCCCCGGCTTAATGTCGATGGTGTTTAAACAGCCGACAATCCCTGGTGCTTTGCCTGGGCAAGATATCAAGTTCGTGTTGAAAACCAATCGCCCTTATGATGAATTAGAACAACAAATGAAGCGCTTGATTGCGGCTGCGAATAAATTCCCTGGTATCAGTGATGCCAATACTACGTTCCAGGTTGACAAGCCTGAAGTGAAGGTCGTGATTGATCGTCGCAAAGCGGATGCATTGAATGTGCCTATTGGTGAAATCAATGCGACATTAAATGTGGCATTGGGCATGCCGATTATTAATCATTTTGTGTTGCAAGGTTATAGTTATGAAGTGATTCCGCAAACTTATCGACGTTTTCGTATGGAGCCGAATCAAATTAAAAATATGTATGTGCGATCGAACAATGGCAACATGGTGTCACTTAATAGTTTAGTGAAAATTGAAGAAAGTGTCGCGCCACAAAGTTTAGACCAGTTCCAACAGCAAAATTCTGCTATTTTACAGGCGAATATTGAGCCCGGTTTCACCATGGGCCAAGATTTAGGCTATCTAGAAAATTATGTGAAAAATAATATGCCGAGCACGTTCGACTACGATTTTGTTGGGCAATCTCGACAATTTATTCACTCGCAAGGCGTGTTGTTAGTTGCTTTTATGTTTGCCATTATATTAATTTATTTATTACTCAGTGCGCACTTTAATAGTTTGCGTGATCCCTTTATCGTTTTACTGAGTGTGCCGCTCGCTTTGGTCGGAGCTTTGTTCGTGATGTTTATGTTCGGCAGCACACTTAATATTTACACCAAAATCGGACTAGTGATGTTGCTAGGCTTAATCAGTAAGCACGGTATTTTAATCATCGATTTTGCCAATTATTTGCAAGAACAAGGCAAGCCCGTGCGAGAAGCCATCATAGAGGCAGCGGCTATTCGTCTACGTCCTATCTTAATGACAACCTTTGCGATGGTATTCGGCGCTTTACCTTTAGTATTAGCCCACGGTGCGGGCTCCATTGCGCGTAACCAAATTGGTTGGGTCGTGATTGGGGGCATGTCGCTTGGTACGTGTTTAACACTCTTCGTCGTGCCGACGGCTTATACGCTTTTGGCTAAGCGTCATAAATCAGCGAACAAAGCGTCAGTTTAGATTTGTAGCTCTCATGGAGCATTGCTGAACTGTAACTAGGCTGGACAAAGATTCGAGTGCTAGCTCGGATATATTCACCAGCAGTGATTCGTGCTTGAGCTTCACTCAGTCTCCTCTTTCCTATTAATATGAATGCCGCATTGCCACATCTTTGAGCTGAACTCGCCCTAATATGTTCTTTTTCCTACCATTTTTGCGCTTTAAAGAAAAACGTCTATGGTTATGGCCAGTTAGCACATAACACGGAGACGCCCCATGCAAATTAAGCCCCTCGTCATTGCCACTTCCCTTGCTCTTGGTTCTTGCCCTTTAAGTGCATTAGCAGCAGAAGAAGAAACGCGAAATGAGTATGGTGATTACTACGGTGCGCATTTAGACATGACGGGTGGTTATTATTCTGGTGCACAAGGTGTTGGTCAAGCAGATTTCTTTATTCCTTTATTACAAAATCGTAATCAATTGTTCTTCACGGATTTACGTGCCAATAAAGGTAATGCTTCTATTGCTGAAGGCAATTTTGGTTTGGGTTATCGTCAAATGAATGAAGCTGAAACATATATGTGGGGTGCCTACGGTTATTATGATTTACGTAATTCGCAGTACAATAATCAATTTCAGCAGGTCACTTTGGGTGGGGAATTTAAAACTGAAGCGTGGACTACAGTGGTGAATGGTTATATCCCGGTTGGGCAAACTAAGCAGCATGTTACCAGTTTAAATACTTCAACATTAGCCGCTAGTAATATAACGCCTGATGCATTGAACGTGTTTTACAAGGTGGGTGAAGAATATGCCATGGGTGGTGGTGATTTATTACTAGGGCGCACAATTCCTGGTGCTCGAGGTTTAACGGCGTATGCCGGTTACTATTACTTTGGCCGTCAGGGTATTGCGCCTGTCACAGGTCCGCGTGCATTGGCAGAATATAGCTTGGCAGATGCGCTAGATACCAATGCACTTTGGGGGTATTTGTCGGACGTAACTTTTCAAGCAGGTTATCAGTACGATGAACCACGCGGTAACAATTGGTACGGTGGTGTGCGTGCCCGCTTTGCATTGGTGAAACCAACTAAGCTAACAGGTTTAGCTAAACGTATGACAGACTATGTGCGTCGTGATGTCGATATTGTGACTGAAACCAATGCGAAAAAACCGCTGCAAGAATTGATGAACGACAATGGCAAGCCTGTCACTATACGTGTAGCAGATACTGCTGATGAATTAGCGACAAGTGTCGGTAACGATGATTTTAGTGTGGTGTTTGTGAATGGGGATATAACTGTCGACCAAGGTTTAGTCTTGGCTGATGGGCAGCGTTTAACGGGTGATAATAATTATACTTTTACTGCAAATGGTGAAACCATCACGACACAGATAAAACCTGATGCGACTGGTTCGATTACGGGTGCCATGGTTGATAATGGCAATGGTGGCTTGATTCAGGTTGGCAAAGATAACCAAATTGATCATTTAAGCTTGAATGTGGTTGATGGCAGTGGCGTGAAAGCGATTAAGAATGATTACACTAATCCAGCGTTAGGCGGTTCGGGCGTTGGAACGCTGACGGTCAACAAATTGACGACCAATGGAGGCGTGGCTTTATTATTCAATGACGCGGCTGCGAGCTCAACAGTGAACCTAACTAATAGCACTGTATCCGTCAGCGCAGCAGGTGACAATGCGGTTGAGTTTAGTGTGCTGGGCAGCAATGCATTAACAGTAGGTCAATTCAATAACAACACATTAACGGCGACAGGTGCTGAGGCTTCGGCTTTACAAAATATTGCTGCGGGTGATAGCAGTAGTATTGTTTATGCGGGTGGTGTATTCAATAGCATATTCAATGCTACACAATACGGTATCTATAACGGTGCTAACGGCAGTGATAGTCATATTTTGTTTGATAATATCAACAATACTTCAATTATTGGTACTTTTTCTAATAACACCATGACTACGACAAGTAATGGTAAGGAGATAACTGATGCTGCCTTCGGTGTGTATAACCATGCTCAAGGTACAGGTGCTTCTGTGAATTACAATGGTACCGTGTCGAACAATGTTATTAGTACGGCAGGTGATTTTTCTCATGCTTGGTTCAACCGCACAAGTGGTGCCGAAAGTGAAGTGAGCTTCACGGGAGCATTCGGTTCATTTGCTAACAACACCTTCTCAACGAATGGTGTTGGAGCTGGCGCTCTCATTAATTTTTCTGAAGGTGAAGACAGCGCTATTCGTTACCTTGTAAGTGTGGCAGATAATAATTTCAGTACAGATGGTGATGCCGCCTTTGCTTATATTAACAGTGCTAGCGGTGATGGCAGTAGTATTAGTTATACGGATGCATTTAGTGACAATATTATTACAACAGCCGGAATGGAAAGCGATGCTATGGTGAACGATGCCAGTGGTAATGAGAGTGTGATCAGCTTCACGAGTGCTAATGGCGTTGCCTTTTATAACAATAACTTAACCACAACAGGTGAAGGTGCTAATGGCTTAGTTAACACAGCAGAGGGTGATGATAGTAGCGTTAGCTACAATGGCAGCTTAAACGACAACGTTATTGCGACAGATTACCGTGGTATTCTGAACGAAGCCAATGGCTCAGGTAGTGAGGTGAACTTTGCCGGTGTATCAGACAATGCTATTACGACAACTGGCACAGGCCCTGAAGACGTTGATTCTGCCTTCGGTATTGATAACGCGGCAAATGGTGATAACGCATCAATCACCTACACAGGTGATTTCACTGGCAACACCATTATTACAACGGGTGAGTACTCATCTGGAATTAATAACGTAATTGGAGCGAATGATTCTGCGATCAACTATGAAGCAGCATTTACTAATAATACGATCACCACTAGTGGTAGCGAAGCTGATGCTATCTACAATAGCCTTTCTGGTGAAAATGCTGTGTTAGTTTTTGATGGTGCTTTTTCAGGCAATACTTTAACGACGAATGCTGATTCATCTGATGGTATTGAAAACAATGTGAGTGGAGACGGTGCGAGCATTACTTATGGTGATGTTTTTTATAACAACACCATCACTACCGTGGGCGACAGTGCTTATGGTATTTATAATGATGTTCAAGCCAGTGATGCTAGTTTAACCTTTGCCGGTGATTTTACAGCAAACACCATTACGACAGCAGGTGAGGGTGCTGTTGGGTTAGACAATGGTATTAGTAACGGTAGTAATGGCAACATTGGTTATAATGGAACATTTGCTAGTAATGTTATTTCGACTACTGGTGATAATGCCATGGGTATTCATAATGATATGTCAGCAGACGCATCAGCATCAGCCATCAATTATGTTGGCGCAGTGTCAGATAATCAAGTGACGACTGAAGGAGAGACTGCACAAGGTATTTATAACGATATCAACGCTGATAGTGGGCAGCTTAATTACCAAGCTGCATTTAGTGACAACGCAGTCACAACCAGTGGAACTGGGTCTGCAGGCATCACTAATAGTGCTGTAGGCAATGCTAGTTCAATAAATTATGGTGGTACATTCACAGGTAATACGGTAGATGCTGCACAAAACGGTATTGACAATACTGCGTCTGGCGATTCAAGTAGTATCACGTATGGCGGGGCTTATACAGACAATAATGTGACAGCAAATGCTAGTGGATATGGACTGAGCAATAATGCCACTGGTGAGGCTAGTAGTATTACTTATACGGATAGTTTCGATAATAATACGATTAGTGCAAGCAGTTATTACGGTGTTTTAAATGTCGCAGGTAACAACAGTAATATTACATTTGCCCAGAGCATAACTAACACAACTATCGCAAGTGATTATTATGGAATCTATAATTATGCAGACACAGGTACTACCATTGATTACAACATCAACGACGGTAGTGATAGACCCGCTGTGATTGCTAGACTCGATACTGATAATACAATTAATGTAGCAAACCCAAATAACAAAGTTGTTATTTCTGGAATGGGTACAGTTAAATAATCAAGGTCGGCCCTTGCACCAGTGGCGAGGGTTTTGTGGGATGCCTTTGCGGCGGATTTGGAAGAGTAATGCAGGGCTGGTTAGGCCACCACTGTTCCCTACCGTCGCGATTTGTTCACCCGGTTGCACGATATTACCAACAGTTTTGTATAGCGCATTACAGTGCGCGTATAGCGTCATGTAGCCTTTACCATGGTCGACAATCATCAACAAGCCAAAGCCTCGTAACCAATCCGCATAAACCACCTTGCCTGTCGCAATGGCGCGAATATTGTGACCAAGACTATTGCCAATTAACACGCCTTGTAGTGGTAGGCGTTGGCTGAGTGTGGTGGTACCAAAGTTCCGTAATAACCTGCCACGAATAGGCCAAGGCAATTTCCCGTGTAATGAATAAAATGGTTTGCCAGCTATATTCACATATTGTGCCGCCACTTTATTCACGACATGTTGCAATTGTTGTTTGTCAGCTTTTAAAGCGCGTAAGCGTTGCGTCTTGCTGCGTATTTCACGCCCCAGTTGTTTGACGACAGCTTCACGCTGACGTTTAATTTGGGTTAAGTCATGCTTTTCACTAATGCGTTGGTTCAGTACATGTTGTAAATGGGTTTGGCTGGCCTGAATTTGTTGTTGCACTTGCTCGAGTTGCGTCAAGGTGCTGTCGACTTCCTTAATTAATTTAACTCTGGCATGGTTGTAAAATTGGTAATACGTCATCAAGCGACTCACGCGATTAATGTTTTCTTGATTGAGCAATAGTTTGGTGTAGTTTTCTTGATGGTTGATGTATGCCGTACGTAACTGCGATGCGAGCGCTGCACGTTGATCGCGTAATTTCATATGATAGCGGTTTTCTTGCGCCAATAATTGCTGAAGCTTTCTATTCAGCGGTCTCACTTGCGTGTTGAGTTGGCTAATAGCCACAGAAACTTGACCGATTTTTACCTCGGTGCTGCGTAGTTGTTGCGATAACTTGTCACGTTGTGCTTGACTATATTGAATGCTTGATTGGGTGTTGCTGATTTTGCTGTCGATGGTTTTTATTTTTTGCGATCGAGTTGTCGCATGCGCAGGTAAACTCACACTTAATAACGTGAGCAGGCAACAAAAAACAGTGGTAAAGCGTTTGGTATTAATCCACATCAATTAACGGGCGTCCTGTCATTTCTTGAGGTATGTCTAAATTCATGAGAGTTAATAAAGTGGGGGCCACATCACTTAGAGAACCTTTGTTCGCATTAAATTGTCCCTGTTGCCCGACATAAAGTAAAGGCACGGGCTCACTGGTGTGAGCGGTATGGGGTTGACCTGTTTCAGCATTAAACATTTTATCGGCATTACCGTGGTCCGCTGTGATCAAGGCTTCACCGCCGACTTGTTGTAACGCTGTCACCACGCGATTTAAGCAGGTGTCGAGGCATTCAACGGCATGTATTGCCGCATCCATTTTTCCGCTATGGCCTACCATGTCAGCATTGGCATAGTTGCAAATGATGACATCATATTGTGTTGATTTAATAGCAGCGACTAGTTTGTCAGTGAGTTCCGGTGCGCTCATTTCCGGTTGCAAATCATAAGTGGCAACGTTGGGTGAGGGAATGAGTTCTCGATCTTCATTTTTAAAGGGTTTCTCAACACCACCATTAAAAAAGAATGTGACGTGTGCATATTTTTCAGTTTCCGCAATGCGTAATTGTTTCAAACCTAAGTTGGACAGATACTCTCCCAACACATTGTGTAACTGCTGTGGTGGGTAAGCAACATTGGCTTTAATATCTTTTGCGTATTCAGTGAGTGAAACAAAAGTGGCAAGTTTAGGTGATGCTTTACGTTGAAAACCATCGAATTCAATATCCGTTAGTGCGTGAGATAATTCACGGGCACGGTCTGCTCGAAAATTCATGAAGACAACGGCATCGCCATCTTCAATGTGGCCAGTATTATTAATGCAAGTCGGTTTGACAAACTCATCATTTTCATCGCGTTGATAAGCGGCGTGTAAAGCATCGATAGCATTATCAGCGTGATATTCAGCTTTGCCCAAGGTTAGCATGTTGTAAGCTAATTCAACCCGGTCCCAACGTTTGTCACGGTCCATTGCATAATAGCGGCCGCAAATCGAGGCAATTTGACCAACACCTAATGTATCTAATTCAGTTTGCAACGCGACTAATGATGGCTCGGCACTTTGTGGCGGTGTATCACGGCCGTCTAAAAATGCATGCACCAATATTTTTTTAGCGCCACGAAGAGCTGCCAGTTTCACCATAGCGTGAATATGTTTTTCATTGCTGTGTACGCCACCCGGTGATAGCAATCCCATAATGTGCACGGCTTTGTTTTGACTAATGGCTTTATCAACACCATCACACAGCACAGCATTTTCAAAAAAGCTGCCATCTTTAATGGCTAAATCTAATCGACATAATTCTTGAGGCACCATGCGTCCAGCACCTAAATTTAAATGCCCGACTTCAGAGTTACCCATTTGCCCATGCGGCAATCCCACATCATCACCTGAGCCTGAAATTAATGTGTGTGGATAGTCAGCCCAAAGCTTATCCCAAGTCGGTGTGTTCGCCTGAGCAATCGCATTCGCGTCAGTTTCTTCACGATAACCCCAGCCATCGAGAATAATTAATACGTAGGGACGGTGTGCTAATGTCATTATGGTGCTCCAGAATCGTGGCGTTGGAAAAAACTAGCTGAATTCTACCATATTCTATATAATTGCCAGTACTCAGTAACTTTAAGACTAACTATAAGGTTGTATAAAAATTATGAACGATATTCTTCCCTTTTTGCTGCAACACTGGATGTTGAGCACCGCATTTGTTGTTATCCTAATCGCTATTATCGTCGTGGAAGCACGTGGTAAAGTGGGTGGTGCGCATAAGGTGACCGCTGAAAAGGCTGTGCATTTGATGAATCGTGAGAGTGCAGTGGTGTTGGATACGCGCGATCGCAGTAATTTCGAGAAGGGCCATATCATCAATGCGGTCAATATTATGCCAAGTGAGTTGACGGCTGAGAATAAACAGCTTGAAAAGCTGAAAAACAACCCCATTATTATAGTATGCGCCAGTGGTTCACTATCACCGAATCATGCGGCGAAATTGCACAAATTAGGTTATCCGCATTTACATCTTCTTGCCGGAGGCATGGGGGCTTGGAAAGCGGCTAACTTGCCAACCCGAAAAGGAAAATAACATGGCCGATATTTTAATCTATACAAAATTGGGCTGTCCTTATTGCACAAGAGCGAAAGCGCTTTTATCAGACAAGGGTGCTGAATTTACTGAAATTGATTTATTAGAGCATTCTGAAAAGCGTGATGAAATGTTGGAAAAATCGGGTGGGCGTACATCAGTGCCACAAATTTTTATCAACGATAAACATATTGGCGGTTGTGATGATTTAATCGCAACTGACGAAGCAGGTGAGCTTGACCCATTACTCGGGTAAGTTCTATGGATATTAACGACGAGGAGTCATACCGATGAGTAAAGAGAAGAAGCAAGAAGCTAAGCCACAATTCGCTATTCAGCGTTTATACGTGAAGGATTTATCATTCGAAGCGCCAAACACGCCGAATGTTTTTAAAGAAGAATGGAAGCCTGAAATCAATTTGGATTTGAACACTAAGCATGAGAAGTTGGAAGATAACACCTATGAAGTTGTGTTGAAAACTACCGTTACTGCTAAAAAAGGCGAGAAAACCTTATTCGTTGCTGAAGTGCATCAAGCAGGTATTTTCACTGCCGGTAATTTCGAAGAAGGAAACCTTGGTGAAGTATTGGGTGCGTTCTGCCCTAACGTTTTATTCCCTTATGCTCGTGAAGTATTGTCTGACGTTGTGAATCGTGGTGGCTTCCCGCCATTGTATTTAGCGCCAATCAACTTTGATGCGATTTATGCTGAAAGCAAAAAACAAGCTGCAGAAGCTAAGTAAACCTATTGCTGTTGTCGGTGCAGGTGCCTGGGGCACTGCACTGGCGCTGCAACTTGCCCGTCTTAATGGCGATGTGCGTTTATGGGGCCACAACCCTACTCACATGCAAGCCATGCAGCAAACACGCTGCAATCAGTCTTATCTCCCTGATATTATTTTCCCTGGTACCTTAATAGCCTATGCTGACTTAGCTGAGGCGTTGAATGGCGTTAACGATATTTTATTAGTCGTGCCTAGCCATGCAATCGTGCAGGTGTTACAGCAGTTGAAACCTTTTATTAACGCGCAAACAAGCTTAGTGCTAGCAACTAAAGGCTTAGATCGCAGTCGGTTATTGCATGATGTTGTACGCGATGAATTAGGTGATATTAAGCTTGGTGTGTTGTCAGGTCCGTCGTTCGCAAAAGAGGTGGCTTTAAATCTACCGACAGCCGTTGTCTTAGCCAGCGAAGATGAAACCTTATGTCTTGAATGGCAGCAAGCATTTCACGGTGGAAACTTTCGCGCTTATACGAGTACGGATGTGACCGGTGTTGAAATTGGTGGTGCCGTTAAAAATATTTTAGCTATCGCGACGGGCATGTGTGATGGCTTGCAATTAGGTGCTAATGCACGTTGTGCCTTGATTACACGTGGTTTAGCCGAAATGACACGCTTAGGTTTAACCTTAGGCGCGAGCCAAGAAACGTTTATGGGCTTAGCGGGTATGGGTGATTTAGTTCTCACCTGCACCGATAACCAATCACGCAATCGTCGCTTTGGATTGGCCCTTGGTGCCGGAAAAGATTTAGTCGAAGCCAAAGCCGGCAGCAACGTCATCGAAGGTGCCCGTGCTGCCGTTGAAATTCATCATTTAGCTAAACAACACAAACTCGACATGCCTATCGTCGAACAAGTGTATCAAGTGTTACAACAACAAGTTACACCTAAACAAGCCGTCGAAAATTTATTGTCTCGTGATCCTAAAGCGGAATAAAGCTTGGTATTTAATACTAGAATTGTTTCGAATGCGTTGATATTAGATGGGGTATTATGTCGATGAGCAACAAAATAACGAATGATAATCTAAGTCTTGTATTAAAAAATGGTAGACGAGTAGGGTTTGCGGAATATGGTGACTCGACGGGTAAGCCTGTTTTTTTCTTTCATGGTGTGGGTGGTGGCAGTCGCTTAGATGCGCGTTACCTTCATCAAGCCGCGTTACTTAATCATGTTCGATTAATCAGTATGGATAGACCCGGTATAGGTTTATCATCGAACAGTAAAAAGCAAACGATTCTTTCATGGGTCGATGATTTTGAAGCGTTTGCAGACGCCCTCTCTATTCAGAAATTTTCAATTGTGGGTCATTCTGGCGGTGCGGCATGCGTGGCGGCTTGTGCTTATAAAATACCACATCGATTAATAAGTTTGTCCATTGTGAGCGGTTTAGCGCCTTTTGAGAAAACACTCCCTCAATTATCGCGAGGGCAGAGAATTTTACATAAAGTGATTCACTATCTGCCCTGGGTCGCTACGTTGATGATGAAAATGACATCTATGATGTTTAAGCGCCCTAAGATGTTGAAAAAAGCACTGAAACAAATGCCCTCTGTTGATCAATTAGCATTACAAGCACAGGGAACGCATGATGCATTATCTTTAGCGCTGATGGAATCATTTAAGCAGGGGGTAGCCGGTGCGTCTTGGGAGTTGCAGCGCGCTATGAAACCTTGGGGGTTTGAGTTGAGCCAGATAAAAGTAAAGTGCCCAATTAATATTTGGCAGGGTGGTTTAGATAAGCAAGTACCCGCTATACATGCTGATGTTTTCGCAACATTAATTCCTCAAGCACAATCACATTTCTTTGAAAATGAAGGGCATTTGTCGCTGTTGATTAATCAAGGAGAGCAGATTTTAGCGGACGTTTGAATGCGCACTAAAACCCCATTACTTTAGATCTTAATTGGCAGACTAAACCCCAATTGCCGCCAAGCCTCATAAGCCACAATGGCTGCCGAGTTGGATAAATTCAAGCTACGGTTGTGTACCACCATGGGTATGTTGACAGTAATAGCCGTGCTATCCGTGATGTCGCGGGGGATGCCTTTGCTTTCAGAACCTAACAATAAAACATCATCTCTTGTGTAATCAATATCCGTGTAAGCCGTTTCGCCCCATGTTTCAATGGCAATAATGCGTTTGTGTTTAACGGCTTTTTCAAATGCTGCATAATTTTCATGATGCACAACATGGGTGAGTTCATGGTAATCACAACCCGCACGGCGCACTTTTTTTTCATTGACTTCAAAACCAAGGGGATGAATTAAATGTAAACGCGAACCTATATTGGCACACAAGCGAATAATGTTACCTGTGTTAGGTGGGATTTCTGGTTGGTATAGTGCGATTTCAATCATTTAAAATTCTGGATCGGTGGCAATAAGTCGAGGGTCTTCATGTTTGGGGATCGGTGGTGTATTATTGATTTTTAATTGATAGGCGCGATGTTGTAAATAGGCCGAGCGCATAAAGACATAAGGATCTAAGGCTAAACCATTAAACAGACTTTGCTCATTAAGTAGCATGGCACGTTCATTAACGCCTTCAAACAAATACAAGCCGTAAGGTAGCCAATTCGGATCATTTAATAAGAAATACCATGGGCTACTATAATAGTTAAACACAATACCGAATGAACTGTTGAGTGTGTTGGGGCCAAATATCGGCAGCATAATGTAGGGGGAGTCTTTAGCACCCCACGCGGCAAGGGTCATGCCGAATCCATTTTTATGTTTTTCTAACCCCATTTTGGATGCGACATCGAACAAGCCTGCAATACCAATGGTTGAATTGATGGTGAAACGCCAGAAATCGTTGAAGAACCAATAGGCATGGCCTTGCGCTGCATCATTGATGAAAGCTGGCATGGTATCGAGATTGTCAAAAAAATTGGAGACGCCTGCGCGCATAAAATAAGGTGTGACATAGTCATAGCCTTCAGCGGTGGGTTTTAATACCCAGCGATCGACTTTGTCATTGGCGCGATAGGCATTGCGATTATATTTCTCAAAAGGATCGCGGCCATTATCTTGTTTAATAGCACAACTTGCTAAGGTTAGCGTTAGCGTGATGAAGATGAGAATTTGTTGTAGCGTTTTTTTCATTTATGAAATTGATAAATTTTTTGCGTAGCGATCCGTCGCACGAATCAACGCATCAGTTAAACCTATCTCCGAACTTGCATGACCGGCTTCACGGACAATTTCTAAGTCAGAACGGGGCCAACGTTCATGCAATTCATAAGCATTGCTGAGTGTGCAAATCATGTCGTAGCGACCATGAATAATCACACCAGGAATGTTGCGAATTGGGAACATGTTTTTTAAAATTTGGTTTTCTTCGATAAAAAATTTATTAACACAGTAATGACATTCCATGCGTGCTAAGCGCAATGATGATGGCTGCTGTGAATTATTACTGATAGGCGATAAGGTTGAACAAGTACGATGCCACTTTGACCATGCTTTAGCCGTTGCCATACGGTTTAGCTCGTTATCATCATTAAGCATGTCGTTATAGACTTCGATTAAACGTTCGTGCTCACCTTTAGGGACTTTGCTGGAAAATTCTTTCCAAGCTTCAGGGAAAATGCGGTTAGCGCCGTTCACAAAAAACCAATCGTAATCGGCTTGATTGGCTAACAGTATGCTGCGCAACATCATGGCTTCAACGTGGTTCGGATAAGCTTGTGCGTATAGCAGGCAAAGCGTCGAGCCCCAAGAGCCGCCAAATAATATCAATTTTTTAATGTCGAGTGTTTTACGAATACATTCAATATCTTCAATTAAGGCTTGAGTATTATTATTGTCTAACTCGCCATGCGGCGTAGATTGACCGCAACCACGTTGGTCGAACAAAATAATACGATATTTGCTAGGGTCAAAGAATCGACGTTGATCAGAGTGACAACCTGCCCCTGGACCACCGTGAACAACCAGTACGGGAATACCGTCAACATCGCCGGATTCTTCCACATACAATTCATGGCCATCATCAACGTTAACACGATGAATATTATAAGGTTTAATATTGGGGTACAGCTGTTGCATAGCGCGCAAGAATAGCATATTGCGCCGGCAAAGCGCTAGTGTTGAGCGGCCGTCAGGGCTAGTAGTTTTATCAGCTAGCTTATTGTGCAAAATTTGTTAAGGTAGCCGTAATGTAAGGCGTGTATATTATACAAACAGAAAGTGGTGTAAATGGGGAATAACAAGGAAATAGTATGAAACAATTAATGTTTATGGTTATGTTGCTGAGTTGCATCAGTTTTGGTGTACAAGCGGCTTATTATGCTGGTTCAATGGATGCGCCGATAGCGAACCCTAATTTGAAAACCCTTGTGACGGTTGATACAAAATCAACACCTTACAATGGGCTCATTCATATCACCGTGAGTAATGCCTCTGATCAAGCGATTGATTTGAACAAAGCCACCATTAATTTTACTTCACCTTATTCTGTCTGGTCAGCATCAGCTAGCAGCACCTCACCGAACATGGCTGCCGCAACCATTGCCCCGATCACAGATGCAACTGTGACAACATCAAGCATTACCTTTAATGCTATCCAGAAAGGACAAACAACTAGCTTAGCACCGAATACGACGTTTACTGAAACATTCACTGTGAGCACAAATAACAAAATAGCCACGTCCGATCAATTTACTAATGTTGGTGTTTTCACTGCCGGCCCGCCGCCTACCAATCCTGGCGTTATTGTATTAACGGCTCCCGCGAAACCAAGTGCTGATGCCGGTGACGATGCGACAGCAGAAGTGAAAGGCCCTAATGGTTACGACAAAAACAACATTAAAGTGACATGGCAAGGTGCAACTAACGTAACGAACTTAGCTGATGGAACTTATACGGTCATAACGAATGCTGCTGGTTCATCAACGGGCGCTAAAGATCAAACGGTGACGTTATCGGCAACACAACAAACAGCCAATGCGACACTCGCTTATTTAGCACCAGTACCACCTGCCGTATTAAACGTAACGATGCCTGCTATACCAGCAACCAATGCTCCACAGCAAACAGTAATGTTGGATGATGTGACAACCGGAACGTCCGGTAGCAGTATGTCAATCGCGTGGTCGGCAACAGCGGGTAAAATTAATTTACGTGCGGGTGATACTTACCACGTATGGGCGCCAGTGTTCCAATATAATGGTAATGAATATACGCCCAGCTATACACAAGCGGCACCGTTAATCATTAAAGTCAGTCAGCAAGAACCATCAATGGCGACGTTTAGCTATCACGCGACAGCCGTTGCGACGATTAATGCCACGTTGAATGTGACAGGTTTGCCCGATGGTGCAACCAGTACTTATACTTTTACTAAAGGGCTAAATGATACTTATAGCTATACATTAGGCAATGGCGAGAACCCTATTAAGGTTGCCGCGGGTGAATACAATATCGCAGCAACTGATGTGACGGTAGCGGGTAAGACTTATCGCGCAGCTGTCAAAAATCCTTACACAATTGCTGAGGGTGGTAAGATTGATATGGCATTTAATCCACCGCTAAATAAATTAATGGTAGGATATCTTGATATCACAGCGATATCATCAGCGGACGTTGTCATTTCACAATTAGCCCAGCTAAAAACAGATGGTTACAATACCGTTGTGTTTGCCTTCGCTGATGTGAATGGTAATGCCATGGTGCCGCATGCCAATACGCAAAAATACTATCAAGATGTAGCGACAGCTAAGCAAATGGGCTTTAAAGTATTAATTTCTGTCGGTGGTGAAATTAATACATTCAATCCAGGTGCCGCAGTTGATTGGCCAACGCTAGCAAAAAACATGGCAGCATTTGTTGCGCAGTATGATTTTGATGGCATCGACTTTGATTTGGAAATCCCCATGGATACTGGCTCACTTGATACTCTGTTAAAAGCGATTAGAGTGGCTAATCCTAAATTACTATTAACGGCAGCTCCCCAATTAAATTATGTGAATGACACCGATGGTGTGCAATTAGTATCAACGGGCACTAGCACTATCTATAATACAGCAGTGGCTAATGGTGATTTTGATGCACTGTTTGTGCAGGCCTATAACACGGGTGGTTATGCCATTGATGAGGTAGGTAACAGTTATGCAACCATTGCGGCCTGTCAGGCGAGTGGTGCAAAAAGTTGCGCAGATGAAACGTCAGCCTCTTTTATTGATAACAGTTTCCAACGCTTGAAAAAAATCGTGCCAGCGAGTACGCAGATTGTCATGGGTGAACCTTCCGATGCAGTAGCTGCAGGTGCAGGAACGATTTATCATCCTTCTGGTAGTACATTGACGGTGACTCAAGTAACGCCAAAGATTAATGCGCAAGTGGAAAATTTATTAAATGATGCGCAGTTCGGGGGCATAATGACTTGGTCGTTGAATGTGGATTATGACCCTACAGCATATAATGCTGTAAATCATCCAGTCGGAGCCTTCGGTCAAGGTGTTTCCAAATGTGTTATTAGTGGTGCCTGCCAATAATCCATAAAACCCCGAGCTTTCGGGGTTTTTCTTCGGTATAATCCTTGCCCTATGACTACACAACCTAAAAAAGCTGTCGCCCTTATTTCTGGCGGCCTCGATTCCATGCTTGCGGCTAAACTCATGCAAGAGCAAGGTATACATGTCGAAGGCGTAAATTTTTACACCGGTTTTTGTGTCGAAGGACACACGCAAGCCATTCGTAAACAAGATCAAAACAAAGAAAAACGTAACAATGCATTATGGGTAGCTGAACAGCTCGGCATTAAGCTACATATTGTCGATATCGTTGAAGACTATAAAGATGTTGTTATTAATCCTAAGTATGGTTATGGCCAACACATGAATCCCTGTTTGGATTGCAAAGTGTTTATGGTGAAAGAGGCTAAAAAATGGATGAAGGAAAATGATTTTGATTTCATTATCACCGGCGAAGTGATTGGCCAACGGCCCATGTCGCAACGCAAAGCCACTATGCCGATCATTTCCAAACGTTCCGGCGCGGATGATCGTTTATTACGCCCACTATGCGCTCAGAATTTAGAACCGACATTACCCGAACGCGAAGGTTGGGTTGATAGAGAAAAATTACTGGGTATTACTGGCCGTTCTCGTAAACCTCAAATTGCGTTGGCTGAAGGTTTTGGGATTGATGAATACTCACAACCTGCCGGCGGTTGTTGCATGCTAACTAACGACGCCTACAGTAAAAAACTCGTTGATTTATGGCAGCATCGTGGCAAACGCGATTATGAGTTAGATGATGTTGTGCTATTAAAAATAGGCCGTCATATACGCCCCAAACCCCATTTTAAATTAATCATCGCGCGTGAAGAAGGCGAAGGTAAATACTTGCATGGTTATCGCAACGAATTCACCCGCATCTTCCCCGTTGATCATGTCGGTGCACTCGCCATCATCGACGGTGAATTAAAAGATGAAGCCGATGAACAGCTTGCGGGCCAAATTGTTGCTCGCTATTGCCAAGGTCGCGATGAGGCTAGTGTGAAAATCCAAATCGAAGGCACTGAGGGCATCGGCAAGGTGATCGACGTAAAACCTTTACATAAAGATGATGTATTAAAAGAATGGTTTGTCTAAAGTAGGGTGGATAAAAGTTCGCGCTCAGCGCGGACATATCCACCATGATGCCTTGAGAAAAACGCAAGAATTTTATTTTAATACCGCTGGTGGATATATCCGACCTTCGGTCGAATTTTTATCCACCCTACATTAAAAGAGAATATCCCTATGAACAAACATGAACTCAACGTCCGCCGCCATCTCTGCCCCATGCCCGTCATCAAAACCCAAACGGCTATCAAAGATATGGAGCCCGGTGACGAACTCACTATTATCGCCACTGACCCTGGCGTCAAACACGATATTCCTGCCTGGGCCCGCATTCATGGTCATGAACTCATCAGTATTGAAGATGATGAAGATGATATTATTCTCAAATTACTTGTTTGTGAATAATCTTTGTTATACTAGCGCCTATGCAACACCGTTATCGTCAAGTTCGTAAAGTCACCCTCATTGGGGCATTGGTTAATGTCATTCTGGCTATTATCAAAGTCATGTTTGGTTGGCTGGGCCAATCACATGCTTTAATTGCCGATGGTATTCACTCATTTTCTGATTTATTAACCGATGGTTTGGTGATCATCGCGGCCAAATACGGCAGCATGAGCGCGGATGAAGATCACCCCTATGGTCATGCCCGGATTGAAACAGCAGCCAGCTTAGGGTTAGCCTTGTTTTTAATGTTGGTGGGTTTAGCTATTATCGGCGATGCCGGTCGACATTTGTTCCACCATAATGCGATTGCCAAGCCGGATGTCTATGTCATGTGGTTTGCAGCATTTTCTGTTGTTGCTAACGAGCTAGTTTATCGTTACACCTTCCACGTGGGTAAGAAAATCCAGTCCGATTTATTAATCGCTAATGCCTTGCACAGTCGTAGTGATGCTGCTTCATCACTCGTGGTGCTAGTGGGTGTTGCGGGTAGTTTAATGGGTTTTGTGTACCTTGATTCCGTCGCTGCTATTATTGTCGGCGCAATGATTGTGAGAATGGGTTTGAAAATCGGCTGGAACAATCTACGCGAATTAATCGATACCGGCTTAGATGAAAAAGACGTCGAACAAATTAAACAAGTGATTAGCGCCGTCCCTGGCGTACAAGCCATTCACGAATTACGCACCCGTAAAATGGCAGGTCGAGGTTTATTAGACGTACATATTATCGTAGGTTCACACCTCTCCGTTTCCGAAGGTCATCATATTGGCGAATGCGTGATGCAACAATTAAAAACACAAATCACCCATCTAGAAGATATCGTTGTGCATATCGATTCAGAAAACGATGAAGAATACTCATCGACCGGACAACTACCTATTCGCCAAGATTTATTGCCACAATTACAGAGTGCTTGGCAAAACTTGCCTGGTGCTGATGTGATTCAAAATATCCGCCTACATTATCTTGCTGGTATGATTGAAGTCGACGTCGAATTACTTTTGAAAGTACTGAATGATGTCGATGCAGAAGTCCTCAATCAACAATACTGTCACGCTGTGGAATTCATTCCTCAGGTGAAGATAGTGAAGCTACTATATGTAAGCCCTAAGCCCTAAGCCCTAAGCCCTAAGCCCTAAGCCCTAA